>Ga0335083_10000859_pt1 | contig 43625 bp, 44 predicted proteins | sample Lox_Sample_42_FD_206716 | JGI IMG/M metagenome (GOLD analysis project Ga0335083, IMG submission 206716) | Soil microbial communities from Loxahatchee National Wildlife Refuge, Florida, United States - Lox_Sample_4.2 | ecosystem: Environmental > Terrestrial > Soil > Wetlands | place: USA...
GAGCCTTCCACCGAGGCCCCGGCAGATGCGGCAGTATGAAGCGATGATCGTCGGCTTTGCCCTGTCCTCCTGTAAGTTGTGCAGGGGGACGGGGAGGCTTGGTTTTGAAGGGCTAAGGGGAAAGGGAATTGTGAACCCGTGCCCTTGCGTGGTGTTCTTTGAAAAGAGTACCCTGTTGAAAGAAGCCGATGAACAAAAGCAACAACGAGATGGCCGTTCTCCTGAGGCACAGCAGCCACAGGGCAATCTCATACCCCAAGGACCACAAGGTCGGGATGGTGGTTCCTGAAGGCGGGAGTGACTGTGCGAAGTGCGAGTATGCGAAGGGTCAGAACTGCACCAACGTACATTTCGTGAAGTGGAATGGAAGTAGTAAAATTCCGGCGCCGTTGGACAAGTATTGTTGTGATTTCTTCGAGGCCAAATGATGCTCTGCGAAGCCGCAGTTCTCGAACCGGACCCAAGAAGCGATGGATATATCATGCGTTCCTGCGGACAGCCGGCGGTGAAGATCATGAAACTCACTGAGGGTCCACAAGCGGGGACGGAACATCCCGCGTGTAGATTTCACTTCGAGGAAATGGCGAAGGATTTTCCGGATTGCTTCGAGATAGTAAAGGACTTCGACAATGTTGCCTAGGCCACAAATAAAGGAGAGACTCTAATTCTGCCTTCTCAATATGGTAAGTGGTCGAGCGATACTGTGGGGGGAGCGGCTGCGAATACCGGTTCTCCTTTTTCCCCCATGCCCGTCTCCGGCCGTCCCACGGCTCCCATTCTTCCCAGCCGTTCACGCCTGGCCGGCGGCGGTGCTCCCCCTCCCATGACTCCCGCTCCTCAGCCCGTGTCGCAGATGGCGAAAACGATGCCAAGTCCCGTGATGGGAAGGTTGGTGTAAAGTACAATGCCTAGTTCACAATCGCAAGTACGCTGGGCTCATGCGGTGCTTGAGGGCGACGCCTCTGGGGATAAGAAATTCGCTTCGGAAGTTGTGAGTAAGATGCACGGGAGGAAGATGAGTTCACTTCCGGAGCGTAAGGGTCCGAAACTACCATCGAGCAAGAGGAAATGACATGGCGACGCTTACTTCCCAGCAACGCAGGAATCTTCCCAAGAAATCCTTTGTGTTCCCCTCCCGCGCGCCGGCGAGTGGCAGTTATCCGATTCCGGATCGCTCCCACGCCGCGAACGCTCTGGCGCGAGTAAGCCAACACGGTTCTTCCAGCGAGAAAGCCGCCGTCCGCGCGAAGGTTCACTCGAAGTACCCCGATATGGGGAAGAAGTAATGACCTTCGATGAATGGTGGGACCTTCACCGCCGGGACATCTGCGTTTGTAACGGTACGTGTCTATGGCGTATCTTTGAGGTGAACGCAGGATGGGTGAATGAGACTGCGCGGAAGAGCCTGCTGAGTTTTTTACGAATTCAACCAAGCGACCCTATGCCACCGGAGTACGTAAATGCCCGACAATCAGCCGATGTTCAAAGCGAAGGTAACCGTGAAGCGCAAAACTCTCCCGTCCGCGCCGATTCACATTAAGCTCGACGCCGCGCAGGGGGATCCAAACGATCCGAATCGCACCGACATCCCCACCCGTCCCGGACTCAGCACCCTGAAGTCCCAGGCGCGCTCCTCGTTCGGAGCTTCCACGAAACCTTACCGCAATCCCCGCATGTCTGCGAACACGGCGTTCAAGATGCCGAGCAGGATGAACTTCGGTGAAGACGAGGATTAGTTTCGTTCTGCCGAGCGCCAAGGGTGCGACGAAATTGAAGGTGAGGAAACGGAGACGAGGAGGGAAACGTGGGAATAAGAAAGTGGTTCTTTCCGTACACGGTGAGTCTGGAGGAGAGAGTAAGAGAACTCACGAAGGAAAGGGATGATTTGTTGAATCGTTTGCTTCATGCGTATTCGGGATACGAGCTTCGTCAACCGGTGCCGAGTTATGCGGAGGCGAATGGCTTGGGACAGCCGGCGGCAACGAAGGCCCCTACGGGGGATGAGGTTCTCGGACGCGGCAGGAAGTCCACGATGGACCTCATGGCGGAATATGAGGAGGCGTGTTTGGCTGAGTCTCAAGGAATCGCGGACGTAACCGCGAGGGCGGAGAGACAGCGCGTTGAGGAGGAGAATCTAAAGGCTGCTGAGGAGTATGAGGACAACCGAATTAAGGCACAGAAACAAGCAGCCGCAGAGAGCGGAAGGGCGGTAATGTAACGTGGGTGCTTACTCCACAATTCCCTCAACCGTCGGCAACGACAACCCGGGTGACAACACTCCCAGCCGCAGTTCACGCACGGAGGACGACATCCTGAATGGAGACTCCCAGGATGCAAAAGACCAGCCTCTACTCCCCGGACTCACGAAGGATTTGGAGAAGGAACTTATTGGGCTGGTTTCGGAGTTTGAGAGGGAGAGTTATTCAACGTGGAGATGGCAGGTTCGGGATGTGTACGAAGCGGAATCGTTCTGGAAGGACCTTCAGATAGGTTTCTTCGATGCGCGGAATGATCTTTGGAGAACGCCGTCCATCAAGCAGTTGTCGAACGTCGGGGAAAGCGGACAGCGTTTCAATTTTTTCACGAACATCTACAAAGCGTTCGGATGGGCATTGATTAGCGTCCTCGGACAGAAGGTTCCCTCCACGCGTTTTCTTCCTCAGGACTATCGTCGCGAGAGTGATGTCATCGCTGCCCGCGCTGCGGCTGATGTCGTTCCCCTCATCTGCCGGAATAACAAGGCTCCTCTCCTGAACCTCCGTGCGATCTATTGTCTTTACACCGGAGGTATCGTCGCGTCCTATACGCGTTATTTGGAAGACGGAAGCTCCTTCGGTTGGAAAGACGAGCCCGACATCCAGATGCAGAAAGTGAAGATGGCCGAGGCGGGATTCGAGTGTCCCGGGTGCCATCAGTTCACCGCCGTTGATGATATGCACCCTGCGGAGCAGACATTACAGAACGGCTGTCCAAATTGCATGTCTCCTATCAATGACCTGAATTTCTCCCCTCCACAGTTCGTTGATGCTCCCGTAGTCTCCTCAGTGAAGAAAGTCCCCCGCGGGCAGGAACTCATCACTCTCCACGGAGTTCTTGAAACGCGTCTTCCTCCTTGGGTTCAGGAACAACGCGACATGCCGTATCTAGGACTCGTTCATGAAGTTCACATTTCCCAACTGAAAGCAACCTATGGCGACCGCGCGAAGAATCTTCAAGGAGGCTACGGTTCTGGACCTTATGACACTTGGGATCGTTTTGCTCGTTTGGCTCTTATTGAACCTACTGTGAGTTATTATTCCACGAGCAATCAGAACCTCGTGACGTTCAAACGCTATTGGCTCCGGCCGGATGCGTTTTACATGGTTGAGAATGATACGAAGGATAAGGATGGATTGGGGAAGAGGGATCAGTTGTTGAAGCTCTTTCCCGATGGAGCGTACATCGCGTTCGCGGATCCCACGTATCTTCTCGACGCGCGCAACGAACGTCTGGACGACCACTGGAGAATCTGCCGGGCGATGGAAGGCGCGGGGATGTATACGCCGTCGCTGGGCTCCTCCTCCATCTCCGTCCAGAAACGCTACAACACCCTTCACAACTTCATCATGGAATGGGTGGAGTACGCAGCAGCCGGGACCGGGACGTTCGTGAACGCGAATCTTATCAACGTCCGTGCGTTATCGAATCAGCGGAAAGCCCCAGGGAATATCTACCCCATTCGTGTGCCGGCGGGAAGCGACATCTCCCGGAACATCTACGAAGCCCGTCCGGGAGCGATTGCGAATGAAGTTTTCAAGTACGCGGATTCTCTGCAGGAGTTAGGGCAGTTCATGACTTCTGCCGTTCCTACTGTCACAGGTGGGACGCAACAGTCGTTGAAACCCACAACGTACCTCGCTGATCGCGAGCAGGCTCTCGGGAGGCTCTACGTTCCTTGGTTACACCTCCGTACCTTCTGGGCGGACACCATAGGACTCGCTGTGAAGGAATTCGCTCGCTGGCGCACGGAGGATGAGCAGTATTCTGTGTTTGGCCCCCGCGGGGATGCTCAGGGACTCGAAATCCGTCTTGAAGACCTCCAAGGGAATTTCGACGCGTACCCGGAGACGGACGAAGCCTTCCCCGTTCTCTGGCAACAAATGCAGGCGGCGTTCATGCAACTGATGCAATCTGCCGACCCAAGGATTCAGGAGATTCTCGGCAGCACGGAGAATATCGCCTTTGCAAAATCCATGCTCGGGCTTCCCGATATTTACGTCCCCGGCGAGGACGACCGTATCAAGCAGAAGCAGGAAATTGCTCTGCTGCTCCAAGGTGCTCCAGTTCAGACGACGAATCCTCAGACTGGCGCAATGGAACTTCTTCCTTCCGTCCCCATCGACCCCTTCGAGGATATGCACCCGATTCATATCGAGGGCGTGAAAGCCTGGGCAGTGAGTGCCGTGGGGCTCCGCGCGAAGGTCGAGAACCCCAACGGCTATCACAACGTCATCGCCCACGGAGTAGCACACGAGAAGTTCGTTATGATAGAACAAGCTCAGGCGGAAGGTGGAGCGTTGATGCAAGGAAGGCAGCTTCAACCCCACGCGAAGCCTGATGAGAAACAAGGTTCCCCGCCGGCGGTACAAGCGGGTAGTAAGAGTTCTCAGTCGCCCATAGCCCAGACGAAGCAAGGAATGTCTGATGCGACGGGTGGAGGAAGTCCCCAAGGTCCTCAAGGTTAAGAACGGTGCCTAAACTAAAACATCCATTCGTTATCGGTGAGAGTGCCCGAGAGAGAAAGAATCGTCTTGCTAGGGAGTGGCGAAATTCCGATAGTCGGAACCTCTTTTTATCAGTTTCCAGAAGGAGTTACAACAAGCACATATTAAGACGCCGAGCAGAAGCCAAGAAATACTATTGGAGAGACCCTCTAACTAACAGAGAAAGAGTTAAGAGAAGCCGGGTCAAATGCAAATACGGAGTAGAAGATTTGTACGCTCAATACGAAAAACAGGGTCATCTGTGTTTGCTTTGTAAAAAACCTCTTGTGCTAGAAAATAGAAAATACGCGATTGACCATGACCACAAAACCGGAAAATTTCGTGGTATTCTGCATCCACATTGTAACTCTGGTCTGGGCATGTTCCGGGATTCTGTAGAAATGCTTGAACAAGCTATCATCTACTTGAAGAGTTTTAACTAGTTGAGCCAGCCCGTCGCTAGTTCTAAAATCCAAGGGCTAAAGGGATGCAAAATGAAAACTCATCGCAGTCATTACAACACAAAAATTGTTTTGGACATGGAGACTTTAGAGGTAATTGAGAAGTCTCCGGATATTGAGTACGAAGGCCCGTGGGCATTGTTCGACGGCGCTCCGGCGGATGCGGCGCCTGCAGACACCGGGAGCGCGCCAGCGGATGCTGGGGGTGGAGATGGCGGAGGGGATGGTGCTCCTGCAGACGGAGGAGGGTCAATCGATGACTGGGCGGATGAACCGCCCGCGGATGCTCCTCCTGCTGATGTTCCTACAGATGGTCAACCTGCAGAGGGGGACGAGCCCCCGGCGGACGACCAACAAGTAGACCCCAACGCTCCTCCTGCTCCCGTAAAGCCCGAGGACCGTCTCGCCGCCGCACAGGACGCGACACTCAAGCAAGTTTACCGGGACAACTTCGGGAAGGTTCAGGAGATTATCAAGGCGAATCCCGCTCTCCGACCGATCTTCTTCAAAGCCGCTGAGTTCAATCAGATTTACACGACCGTCGAGGATGCGAAGCAAGCGAAGGAGTGGGCGGGACAGTTGTATCAGTTTGATAACCTGTACTACTCCAACAAACCAGAAGACACCCGTTCCTTCCTCAACGCTCTCTACGAAAACTCCAAAGAACCCGACGGTTCCGCTCCGCATTACGACCGCCTCGCCTCCACCATCGTCACCGATGCCGCATCGAACCTCGCCGTTCGCATCCAACAGGGCGATCCCGCTATCACCCGCGCTTTCTCCGACCTTGGTCTCAACGGCAAACAAGCGATGGTCGCCGTGCAGGCCGTCGCGGCGATGTTCGGAATTAAGCTCAACGGTGTAAGGTTCCAAGGTGGAGGAGGGACACCTCAGGGTGGTACTGCTCCTAAGCCTGGTGAGATGTCCGAACGCGAACAGTATCTTGCCCAGCAAGTCGCCGAGGCCAACGAGGAAATCCAGCGCCTCCGTGGTGGCGCACTTGCACAGACCGAACAGAACTTCTACAATGGCATTCAGACGAGCTTTAACGACAAGCTCGCTGCGGACATCGGAAAGCGGCTCGAAGCCGCAACCGCACTGAAGACCCAGAAGCCGGGCTTCCAGAACTGGGTAAAGTCTGAAATCGTTACCCGAGTGAAGAACTCAATCCGTAACGATTCGTTTTTTGCTAACCAGATGGAAGCGGCGTCTCGATCGGGTGATCGCGGCCCGGAGCATCAACAGCAAATGCTGTCGGCGCTCGAACAGCGTGCGAGACACTATCTGCCTGACATCTATCGTGAAGTCATGGCCGAAGCTGGGATTACCATACAGCAAAAAACGAACGCGGCGAGTGCAAAAGCAGGCACTCCTCACCGCGAGCCAGCAACCGGTGGCACACCTGGACGTTTGAGCAAGCCGGGTTCGTCCAGCCCGAATGCACGCAAACCGGGAGAATCCTACGATCAGTATTCCAGTAGGGTGCTGGGAATCGAATAGTTCTCCTACGAAATTCGCTGTTATCGTGGGAAGAATGCTTGAAAGGTAAAACAAGTCAATGGCTCAAGCGACTTCCGATGTCATTGGCCTGCAACTCGAAAATGTCCGTAAAGATATTGCGGACAATAAATCCCACCATATCGGAGAAACTCTCGTAAGAGACAACTCCGAGGTAATTGGGAAAAACGCTTACCTAGCAGGACTCATCGACGGCGAAGGCTGCATTTATGCAGTTAAGCGTGGTCGGACGATTCCCGGAAGACCAGAGCGTTTTACGTACTGCCTGACGCTAGAAATAACAATGTGCTCTAAAGAGACAATCTTTTGGGTATCAGAGAATTTCGGCGGTCGGGTATGCGTTCAGAAGTCCAGAACGAATCGACCATACTACCATTGGAGAATCACGAATGATTCTGCAGTGGCTGTCTTAAAAAAGGTCTATCCGTTCATGGTGACGAAAAAGCGTCAAGCTGCTCTCGCTTTTCAATTTCGAGAAGTGATAAAGCAAAGTGCTTGGCAACGCGATTCGCACCGCAATTCGCTGCGAGATGAATTGATTCTAAGAATCCGCAGCTTGAATCAGCGATGGACAATGCCCAAAACCGTAGAGACTGCATGTGGGACACCAGAGATGGGGATGATCCAGTCCGAACTGCAAGGTGACTTGCAGAGGCCCTCGGCAACGAGCGCCGTTTAACAAATTGGATAAATTGCCCGAGTTGTTTGGCTACCCCGACTCTCTTTTCTCCAAAATCGACACCCGACGGGACGTTCTCAAAGTCTCCTCGCGTGCCTCTCGTATTCCGTTGCAGATTCGCCCTGGCGCGCGTACCGGTCAGGTGAACCTCGCCGGCGGCGCTCTTGGCCGCGGTACTGCAACGCACTACGACGCTGCGACTCTCACCCCTTTGGCTGCGCGTATCGCGATCGAAATCAACAAGGACGCGCTCGACCAGACCAACGGTGAGACGAAGGCGATCCGTAAGCTCATCGCGCTCGAAATCAAGAACGCCATGCGGGAATTCCGTGTGTTCTGGAACGGACAGCTTCAGACCGCGGGGAACAACGTCATTGCGACTACCTCCCAGGCACAGCTTGCAGCCGACGCTTCCCTTACCGTCTCGACCGCTCCATTTTTCTCACAACTCATCCGCCCGGGAATGATCCTCAACGTCTACGACACTACGATCACCATTCAGCGTGGTCAGGTGACGGTGGCGTCGGTGGATTATCCGAACAACGTCATCAACCTCTCCGGACAGATCGGTTTCGCCGTGACTTCCGGTGACGTTCTTCTTATCGAAGGCGTCGCAGGTGCGTCTCCCGCGGGGTACTTCGGTCTCCCCTACCATCACAGCGACTCCGCGACCGGAACGTGGTTGAACCTCTCTCGCGCTTCCGTCCCCGAAGTCCGCGCGAACGCCGTACATAACGGCCAGAACGCGCTCACCACCGCCCCGATTCGCCTCATTCTCAACAAGATTCTCCAGCGTGTAAACGCCGTGAATCCGAAGCAACTTGTCGCACACTTGCATCCCGCGCAGAAGGCCGCGTATGAGGAACTGGCGATTCTCGTCTCCGAGATCCACAAGGGTTCCGGGAACGAGGCCGTGGATATGCTCTTCGGCGATCAGAAGCTCGCCGGGGTGTCCCAGATGGTTGACATCCAGGCTGCTCGTGATCGCATTGACTTTGTGAACTTCGATACTTGGGGAAAGGTCGAGTCCGCACCCATCGACTTCCTCAAGAACGAGGACGGAAGTTACTTCACGCGTCCGATCGACGCAACCACCGGCTCTCCGATCGCATCGACGTTGTTCTACGTCTACTGGTTCGGGCAGTTCTTCGTGGATAACCCGGGAGCGGTTGGTTACATTGACCAGCTTGCTATCCCCAGCGGTTACACCAACCTCTAATGGAGACGAACATGACCAAGAAAATCCTATCCTTCGCACTTTCTCTTGCGTTGGTTCTCTCCGGTGGGTTCTTCACCGTAGCACCCGCGCAAGCTCAACAGCCCGTTCGTGCCGGCGGACAATTTGTCGCCAGCAACTACGGGAAGTGGTCCGCGACCGTGTTCAATGGTTTCACCGGAACCGGTACGCAAACGATGTCCATGTTGTATGGATACGTGACGCTTCCTGACGGGCGCCCGTTTGTTCCCTTCAACGTCCGCACTCCTTTGTCGGTGGACACCGGGTCCAACCGTGAAACTGTGACTCCTACGGCCGTTTCCGGTTGCGCTCCGCTGAATCCCAACCAAGGCGTTTGCCAAGTTACTGCGTCGTTCTCGAACGCTCACGGTAACGGGACGCTCGTGACCTCCGGCGACGGCGGACTTCAGGAAGCCATCGAAGACGCTTCGCAGTTGGGCTCCCTATCGGCCGGCGGCGTAGTTCTAGTCGATGCTTCCTCGGGAATCACCAACGCGCAACTCGCTGCGGCGGTTCCTTGGGATAACGTATCGATTCTGGACACTCGCTTCGGGACTCCGCAGTATTGGACGCCCCTCGGCGGGTCTACGGTTCTCGCGGCTCCTGCGACTCTTACGAACTCGACGGCTGGTTTCGGCGTGAACGGCGCTAACTTTACTGGCGGCGCTTACACCGGGAACAACACTTACATCGCCTGTATCGCATATGTAGACGTAATGGGCCAAGAGGGTCCGTGTTCCGCGACCTTCACCATCGCGACTTCCGGGTCCGCCACCACCGATCAGATTGGTTTCACCGCTCCTGCGGCCTCCACCGGCGCAGTGGGGTATACCATCTACATCACTTTGAATGGCGGCTCCTACACCAGCGCGTACAAGGTTCCCCTCGTCACTCAGCCCTCCGCCGTCGGTGCATACCCCGCCTCGAACGGCGTCTGCACTCTGACGACTGTTGAGACCGTTACTCCGGCGTGCGCTGTGACTAACAACACTTACGGTTCAGTTGGTTCCGGTGCTGTTGTATCGGCTCTCACGCTGAACACTTCACAGATCGAACCGCAGACCACAGTGATTTCGACCACCTCCATCTACGTTCCTCAACCTGGAGGCAGAACGACTTACACCTTCGCTCCTGGACAACTGGCGAACGGCGCGACCATTGCTAAAGCCCTCGCCTTTTCCATCGGTGCCGCCGCCGCGACGACCGTTCCGGATGTAATCGGGACGATCAACCTCGCTCCAGGCGCCATGAACATCGTCGGAAAGACGTTGCGTGTTTGCGGTATCGCGACCACCACCGCTTCGACGGCAACTATTGTGGACATTCAGTTCCAGTGGGATGCCAACGGGCAAAACACTGCCGGGAAGGGCGTTCTTATTGGCGACCTTACAGCGACTCCTTCGGCCGCACTGGCGACCGCCGGGCACGCCACATTCTGTCAGGATTTCATGACGACTGTGACCTCCGCCTCGGCGACCGGCGGGACGATTCAGGAAGTCAACGGCTTCGGTGCTGTGGGCGGACTTACGCTCATCGGCACAGGTGCGCTCTCTGACTCCCTTGCTGGAGCTTCAGCCGGTGGTGTCGGTTCCCTCAACCTCGCGGACGCGGCTCGCATCAACGTCATCTACCTGCACACCACGGGTACTGACGGTGCGGGCTGGACGCTTCAAAACTTGACTGCACAGGTGCTCTAAAACGCACATGGCAGCCATTGCCACACTTGAGGGCAGTTTTCTCCGTCTCTCGCGGGATGAGGAGACTGCCCTTAATCTTTTGATACGCGAACTGGGTGGGGAGCACCAGGGGATGCCGTTGTTCAGACTCGAATGGGCAGCGGAGACGAACCTCGGTAGGAAAGTTCCAGTGTGCTTCCATCCAGTCCCGTTTTCTTATCACCTCCTAGTCTGGGAACCTCCCTCTCCTATGCTCACGAAGTACGCTCGGGAACTGGGAGAAGACACCTCCAAGGGAACCTACACGTGCGTGACGCACTTCGTTGACAACGACAACCGACCGTTTCCTCCAACGAAGTTCATCATGGAACACGTTCTTCCGATCCTGAAACGCGCGCAGGAGACCGCAAAGGCTGCGCTCATTGGCGAGCGGGCGATTGTGGAAAGGAACCGTGCGAAGCGGAAGGAGGAGTTGTTGTCGGAGGAGAAGGCGAAGGAGCGGGCCTACGACAGCTACGCGGAGAGTGTTATCAACGACGCGAAGCCGGCGTTTGAAGGGAATCCCATGTCCACTTCCAAGCATTCTGCTAACATTTCCTTGTCGGACCTTCGTGGGACGAAACCGAACGTGGATGTGCCGGAGAAGTTTGATTTTACCCTTCGCAGTAAAAAGAACAGTTGAGCCTCGGTCGTCGCTGTTCTGAATTTCCAGACCGCAAAGGAGAACGCCGTGCCTATCGCAATTCAAGTCAAAACAGCGAAACTCATTTCAGTTCACGACCAGCCGGATACGTTGCGCCTGGAGCTTCCGTCGATTACTCCCGGGACCTATTTCATCCCCGGCATCAACGCTCCGGATTCGGAGTTCAAGAAGTGCGTGTTTACTTTCCCGAATCGTCCTGCCGTGCAGTACGCGCAGAAGAAGGAACTGGACGGGAGAAAGTACGTTGAAATTGAAGTCTTCGAGGGGAAGACTCCGCAGTATGGAACGGAACTCGATCAGAAGCAGGACGAGAACGGTCGGCCAATGGAACCGCAGCTTCGTCGCGCGCTTCTTACCGTCACGGCCGAGGATATTGCAAACGAACTTGAACGCCAGGCGAGGTACTTCGATCAGAACATCGGGATCCGCGCGATAAACGAGGATGTGAAGAGTCAGGATATTCTCGCGGCTGAGAAGGACAACATTCAGTACCTCCGCGACATGGTTCAGACCACGACGCGTTACCTGAAGTTCGGCGCCGGGAACGCGACTTCTCAGGCTAGGGCCGCCGCGGCGCGGTTGCACAAGCTCGGGCTCCTGAACCCTCTTCCGGAGTGGGCTTCTATCAATCCAGACGGCGGGTCCTCCGTGGATACTTTCAACTGCACCAACTGCGGTTCGGTGCTGCGGAAGGGGATCATCAAGTGCCCGAACGTCGGGTGTGGGTATGTGTACGACTGGAAGGCCGCGGTTGAGGGCGGCATGATTGCTCCGCGTGATGTGCCTCCGGTGCATCGCAGAGCAGCAGGATTGGACACGCCGAAGTCGATCATGAAGGAAGAAGTACGGCAGAAAGTCGCTGAGGATTTTAACGAAGGGCGAGTGTGATGAAACGTCTTTTTCAGCTTGCGGCGTTGTTGTTGTTTTCCGTGATTCCGGCTTTCGGGCAGAACAACGGGAGCTATCACGACATCGCGTGGAGATTCGTGCAGGGTTTCCCGAACTTCCCGGCTCCGGGAGCTACGGTTACGGTTTGCAACTACCCCGTCACCAACGGGCAGATTCCTTGTACCAACCTCGCGCAGATTTACGGTGGGCCGACGAACTCCGTCGTGATGTCGAACCCGATAACAGCGGACGGGAATGGGAATTTCGCGTTCTGGGCGCCGCCGGGGAATTATGTTCTCACGATCACCGGTTCGGACATTGTTCCCTACGCTGAAACGATTACTCTCAGCAGCGTCAGTTCAAGCAATCCCCTTCCTATGACCATCGTGGTCCCCGCGGCGACGATGAGTTTCCCTGGTACGAACTCTGCGGCGTATTCGATTCTTCTGAATCAGAACGTAACTTCCACCTCCATCAGTGGGACACCGCAGAATGGGAACTTGATTAAGTTCCACGTCTGTCAGCCTGGGGTCGGGGGACCGTATACGTTTGCTTTTCCCTCTGGATTCCTGAATACCACAGCCATTCAGACTTCGGGATGCACAGACGAGACGTATAGCTACGATGGGAATAGCGGAAACTGGAGCCAACTGACTCAGCCTTCCGGGAGTCCCCTCGGAGTAATCAGTTTCAACTCCCGCACGGGAGCCGTCTCTCCTGCGACCAACGACTACAACTTCAATCAAATCGCCGGGACTGCCGCGGCGAACCAGGGCGGAACGGGGTCTGCGAGTCCAGCGACAAATGGTGTGGCGGTGTCGCAGGGTCCAAGCTCTCCATATCTCTTCCTATTGCCCACGAACAACGGGCAGTGCTTCATGTCTGACCCGACGAATTACCTCATCAATCCACCGTCGTATCAAACCTGCCCTTCATCTACGGGAGGAAGCTCTGTCGGCGCGCAGGGTACGGTGAACGCGGCGGGTGCGAGTGCTGGTAGCTTCGCTCAGACCTCCATCTGGGACATCAACGGAGCGGGTGGGACGTACTTCAAGGGACTTAATCCGTATATCGATGTGACGCATCCGGCGTTTGGTGGTTACATTGGCCCGAATTACAACGCCGCAGCGACCACCTGCACGATGGCTGCGAGTTCAACGAGCGCCTCTTGTGCGTCGGCTTCGGACTTTCTTGTAGGACAAGGCATTCTTGTTCCGCACGCTGGGCCGGCTCCGGTGATTGCGACACCTCAGGCTCCGACGGTTACGCCACTATTCCAGGTGGGCTCTACCACGCGTTCTTATTGCATCGCTGACCGCGACTGGTTCGGCGGTCTGACGCCTTGCAGCGCCGTTGGCAGCACGTCCACGGCTCCCTCCTCGATGGCGCTCCAGAGCTACAGCATCGCCTCATGGAGTTGGAACTCTTCGACCAACACCATGACGATTACGACTTCCGGGAATCACAATATGCCCACGACGGCCTCCGGAATCATCAGCGAGCCCTATGCCCAAGTTGAGATTCAGGCGGGAACGTCGAGCAGCGGACTTTGTGAAGGCGCGTTTTCGTTGACTGCTGTTCCGTCTGGCACGACGCTTCAATTTCAGCGCAATGAACTGACATCGAATCCGAATTGTTCGGGCGGCACGCTGCGAATCGCTCCGATTATCATGCTGAAGTGGGATTCGCATTACACCTATAGCGTGACAGCGGCATCTTGCTCGGCTGGGCAAGCGACGATTTCGGTTTCTCCTGTTCCGCTGGGACCAAATGGAACATGGGTGATCCCTAACAATGTGAAGGCCATCATCTCAGGGGTTTCGGACTCTCACTACAACGGGACGCTCGGGGTTGCACCAGCCACGGGGGTGTTCACTTTCGGGCTGAATTGCTCCGGCGTCACGAACGTCGGAGCCGGGGGTACACTTTCACTCGTACCCGGAAAAGCGGTCAAGAACCATCTCGTTTATGCCTGTAACGGAGGTTCCTGCGCTCTGCCAACAAATGCGGCCAACTACTCGCTTGTCGGTGTCGAGCAGGGCAACGATGGTTACTTCCTCGACCGTGGCTGGACGGTGACTGCTGCCAACGTGGACTTGGGCGACGCGCCCTCAACGGCTCCCACGACAGCCATCAATGAATGGCTGGATACGACGATTGCGACAGGTGGCGGGACGACTTCGCTGACGCTCGCCAATCCTTCCACGAACGCAGTCACAAGCGTTGGCGTCTGGCACGACAACGTGCCCAATATCCTCGCAGCCTGTGCTACTCTCCCTGCGAATTCTTCGGCATCGAACGGTGGTCACATCATCGTGCCCGCGAACGGGAATCTCTACTATTTCTTCCCGATCATTGCCAACCTGGACCTTACGGGGAACTTCGGACAAACGCCCAAGAATTGCCCTGGCAATATGTCCATCGATTTCGGCTCGAATCCGTGGCTGGACGGCTCGATTTTGCTCGGCAAGGGCAACGCCCTCACAGGTGCGGTGGTTGGAGGCGGCACAAACTGCCAGTCCACGTTCTACCAGATGGGTTCGGCGCTGACGTGCATGCAGGGCAGTTCCTATCCGATGATTTATTTCGAGCCCGAGCAAGCCAGTTCCAACTTCCTAAAAGATTTGGTTGCGAATCCGCAGCAAGCCTACCAGTCGGGCCTATTCATCGATGAGCAGATGAACGGCGACGGCACCGTATCGGTACGCACCGACAACTTCCACGTCAACGGCGGGATTCACACTTATCCGTTTGTCGGGCGTGCCGGATTCGGCTGGTTCTTCAACTTCGGCGGGTTTTCCAACGGTGGCGGAAACTTCTCGGAAAGTATCGACGCGACGTTCCAACCGCTTTGCGGAATGCCGAGCTATTATCCCTTCATTGCCCCCTCGCTGCCCTACGTGCTCACGACAAATCACACGTACAGTTTCGGGACGATGAAGATTGATTCTTGCGGCCAAGCCTCGGGGAATTTTGGCAACACCACGACCTTCAACGACCTGCTCACGGAGAGCAACTCCGGGCCGCCCATCAAGGTGAACCTCTACCCTTACGGATTGGCACAACTCACCATCAACTACGCTAACAACGCGGACTTGACTGGTGGTTCGTCTACGCCGTATCTCGATGTAACGAACGCCACGATCGGCAGCGCGGCATTCAACTTCATTGGCTGCGGCACTGCAGTTCAACCTCTCCTGGAAACGAATAGCGGCAACCCCTACAGCGGAATTCACCTGACGATGGGCTTGGGCTGCAACGGCGGCATCGGCTATCCTCCACTCGCGGGTGTCGTCTACGAGAATCTCTACCGCAACCAATGGAAGTGGAACGGCATGCAGTTCGCCATGACGAATGGGGGGAGACTCACCGCGGGCCAGATCACGACGCCGGCGGTCGCGCCTACGGTCACAGTCACGACATCTTGCACAGGCTTCCCACCCGCCGGAACGTATACTTACGGCGTCATAGCCTGGGACGCGACCTCGAATCCATCGGCGGGCACAGGCGGCGCAACCACAGTCGGCCCTGCGAGTACATCTGTCACGCTGAATGGCACGACTCAGTGCGCGAGCATCGCGCAGCCGACGCTGCCTACTGGAACGGCTTACTGGGGCACCGCTCGGCTAAGTGGTCCCGGCTCGGTGGACCAGGTATTCATTTCTGGCGTGAGCAGCATCAACGCCTTCGTACCTGTCACTACGACGACCATCGTTGACCAGACGGCATTCACCGCGGGCAGCGTCCCGAGCATCAACAGCACGGGTCTACAATCGGTCAGCGCGGGGAACGTGACGGGAAACATCCAACCGCTCACCATCAACCCGCTGACGGACAACACTGTGCCCATCGGCACGAACGCGCTGCACTTCACGAATCTGTTCCTCAACACTCGGACGGTTGCGACACTGCCGACTGCCTCTACTAACCTTGGCGCGGTCTACGTTGTAACTGACGGCCAGAGCACGACAGACTGCGTTTCGGGTTCAGGATCTTTCCAAGCGTGGTGCCGGTCGAATGGGACTTCGTGGGGACCCGTGGGTGGCGCGGTTGGTGGATCGGTCACATCCTTCACAGCTCCTTCCGGTAGCTGGCCCACATGGCTTGTCCCCACTGTCACTAACGGAACGACAACCCCGCAACTGACCGTGGCAGCCTCGACCATCCCAGTTGGCGCTGGCGGTACAGGTGCGACAACTCTCAGCGGCGTCATCAAGGGCAATGCTACATCGCCATTCACCGTCGCTGCGGCCGGAGACATCTCTGCTCTGTGGAGCGGGACGTGTAATAACACGACATTCCTACGCGGCGATGGTTCTTGCCAAGCGCCTCCGGGTGGCATGGTCTATCCCAGCGGCTCAGGATTTGCCATTGTATCGGGCGGCTCCTCGTGGGGAACAACGCTTGCCGACCCGCTGACTCCAACTCACGGTGGCAGTGGCCTAAGCAATCCCGCAGCGCATTCGTTCATGGTGACTGAGGGTGTGAGCAATTACAATCTCATTACGTCGCCCACGACCAACGGCTTCTACCAGTGCGGATTTAACGTCACAGCATCGGCGGCGGTGGACCCGACGTGTGCTCTCCCTGGTGTTCCGGTGAATCTCCTGAGCGGCAACTATTCGTTGGCTTACGGCGATCGCGCTAGTTTCCAGCGTGAATCAAGTACCACGACTTCGACATTGACGCTGCCTCAGGTGACAGGGAACACCGCATCAAACCTTCCCTTCGTCACCGCGAACTTCAACTCAGCGAACGAGACGCTGCAAGCGAATGCCGCAGATAAAATCGACGGCGGCTCGACGGGTGGAACGCAGACCGTTCTTCCTGGATGGGCGGCGTTTGTGTACCAAGATTCAACGTCCGCTCCCGGCAACTGGTGGAGTGTGCTCATGCCAATGCTGAGTGCGCTGCCTTCCTCTTGCGCGGACAGCGGTGGGAATCATATCAACTTCACGGCTTCCGCGGGATTCACCTGCGGATCGACATCGAGCGGCGGCACACCCTCGTTCCCATTGACGGTTACAGGAACGGTGAACTCGGGAGGCATCCCCTACTTCAGTAGCACAACACAGGAATCCTCGTCTGCAACACTTGGGGCTGGAGCCATCGTATTTGGTGGTGGCGCTGGTGGCGCTCCAACGACTGGCGCGGGTGACTTCACTTACTCTTCGCACACACTCTCGGGCGGCGCGTCGGCAATCTTCGACCTGAGCGCAGCGGCTTCGTTTAAGGTACCGTCGAGTGCGGCCTGCGCGCCAACAACTGCGGCGCTGCTCTGCTACGACTCCACGAACAATCGATTCGTTGGTGGCAACGGTACGAATACTTCCTACCTCCCGTGGTTCCTTTCGGCTCCGGCCTCGCTCAACCTCGTGGAATGGAACGGCACCCTTGGCAAGCAGGACGATACGGGCATTGCCACAGCTAACGTCACGCAGACAACGGCCACTCCTTCGGCCAATCAGATTTGCGTGTACGCCTCCACGGCCAAGACCTGCACTCCGACTACCACGTTACCAACCGCCGCAGAGCCCGCGCACACGGGCGATATGACTAACTCGGTAGGCTCGCTCGTCACTACGGTTGCGAAAATCAATGGTGGCAGCTACCCCACGTCGGCGCATGTTGTTGGCTCAAACGGGTCCGCGCAGCCCACGACTTCCACCCGCACCGACATTGACGCTATTACCTACGCAGCGGGTGGCGGCTCGGCCAACGCGCAGACGGTGACACTCTCTCCTGCGGTGACTTCCTACACCACAGGGCTGACCATCCGCTGGAAGCCCACGGCGGCGAACACGAACTCGACACCGACACTCTCGGTGAATGGCCTATCGGCTATTACCATCGTGAAGATTGGCGGCGCGGCGCTCTCAAACAGCGACCTCACGACGACAGCGATAGCCACAGCTATCTATGATGGAACGAACTTCGAGCTTCAGAATCCACAAACCGGGCAGCCCGCGACGGGCACGGCTGGCGGAGACTTGACAGGTTCTTACCCGAATCCTACCGTCGCGGCAAACGCTATCACGGGCGCGAAGATGGCCAACAACACCGTGACAGCCACGCAACTTGCCGCGCAGTATTCCAAGGGCTCCTGCACGGAAGCCTGGGGCGGCTCGGGAACCTCGCACGCGCTCACTTCCGGCGACGATGCGGTAGTGAACAACACCTGCTACAACGACTCTGGTGTAACACGGACCATCACGGCAGTGAAGTGCCGCAGCGACAACGGCTCCAACACCACGACGGTCAATCCGACATTCGGCTCGGCGGGCACGGGCACAACGATTCTCTCCGGGGCGCTGACCTGCGGGAATAGCTACGCCTACAGTTCCAGCGGAACGGTATCGAACGCAAGCTGGACGACGGGTACAGGCATTGACCCAGCGATGGGCGGGACGCTCACGGGTACGAGCATTGCCGTAATTATCGAGTACACATTCTGATGAAGCGACTGATTCCAATTCTCCTATGGGCTTCGGTGGTGATGGGACAGGACCAGACTATCACCGCTTCGTTCCCCATCGCGGCGGTTGCCGCCACCCCTTTCTTCGTCAGTGCAGTATCCAAGCAGCAAGTCAATTTGGGCACGAATCCATCAGGCCAGAATTCCTGCCCCAATGACACCATCTGCACGCCCTATGCTGAGGCGCTTCTATCCGGCAATATCGCCCTGGATTTCTATGCCTACTCGAATGCCACTTCGCTGTCGCTGACAGATGCAAACGACAAAAGCGACAGCTATACCTGCGCGAACGGTTCAAAGATTACCGATGGTTCCAACTTGTGGATTGGCTATTGCCTCGCAGCCACAACGACAGCCGGAGCGCACGTCAGCAAGGTGAACTTCACGACAGGGACGACGCTCTCTACCGTGCAGCCGACTTCCTGGGGCATGACCAACGGCGTGCTTGACGGGAGCATTGGTTCTTGCACGGGAAGCGGAACGACGACCATCAACTGTGGCAGCGTGACGACAACGGTGGCCAATGACCTCATCATCGCATTCGCCTGCACCGATGCGGCCCACACGTTCACAGCGGGAAGTGGCTATACACTGGCGGCAGTAAACGCGATTCAAGGCTGCGTCAGCGAGTACAAAATTGCCAGCGGCACAGGCAGCGTCACTCCTTCCATCACCGTGGATTCCTCGACCTCCTACACGGAGATCGTGTTGGCGCTGAAGGCTAACAACCAAGGCACGCAACCCTCTGCCACGCAATATCCGAACGGGTGGGTTTCACGTATCTGCTCTGAGAATAACACGACCGGGCTTGCCACGCGCAAGGTGCAGTGTCCGAACTCGGGTAATTTCCTGCTGGCTTCGGATGCTTTCGGCGCTGGACAAACCATCAGTTCCATCACCGATGCCACCAACTCGTTCTCGCAAATTAAGTGCGGAAATTCAGGCGGGACGGATGGATGGTACGTGGGCAACGCCAGCGCCGATACTTCGGGGATAATGACCTTCAACACGAACTCCACTGGAGATGGCACCTACACCGTCTATGACGTTTCGGGCGCTCCCTCGTCGCCAAACATTTCCTGTGCTTCCTACCCGAACGGAGCGCAGAGCGCCTCTAGCACACTGACCGTTTGGAATAACGGGACGAGCACTTACCAGTCGAACGACACAATCAGCATCATCCCCACGCCGACTGTCGGTTTGACGTTCGCTGTCGTCAGCCAGGCGCTCAACACATCCAAAGCCGCCGCGGCTCCTTCCTCATGTATTCACGATATGGCGACCTTCGGCGGGGAAGACTTGGATGGCCCGAGCGGAACGCCAGGCGATGAAAACAACGGCTGGATGCACTGCTCGATCTCAACCGGCGACAGCACACAGTACGCTTTCAGTGTGTCTTCAACCACGGAAACTGGCAACACGTTCTCGGGGAGCGTATTCGGCGTCTATGGTTCCGGCGCAACAGCCATCATTGACGCGGCGAATACCAAGGCTGCTTCTGGTTCGACTCTCGATTTGACCGTCCATGCGACAAAATCAGGCGCGACGGGAATGGTGGGAATTGCTCACTACAACTCGACGCAACGCACGGTTTCGAGTGTGGCGTTCTCGAACGGCAGCGGCGGAACAAGCTCATTCACTCAATGCACATCCTGCGCCGTGACAACCACCTCAAACGGGCGCTCGACCATCTGGTATAACACGAACGAGCCTTCAGGAGCCACTACCATCCACATCGTCTTCAGCGGGACAGCCACGCAACTCGATGCGGCCTATATCGAAGTCTCAAAGGGAACCGGCTCATTTGCTGAGGATGCTGGTGGCAGCGTGGCGGGGGGCACCGGAAAGTCGAGTTCCGCCTGCGCCTCCACCGGGACATTCGATTGCGGAGCGTCCGTAACGACCACCGGAACGATTGATGTTGTCGGGGCGGTATTCAACTCCACAAACACCATTACTGCCTGCCCGCAATCGGCCAATGAGTTCATCTGGGCAAGCCTCGTCTGGAACAGCGGGAATGACGGAGGATTCTGCGCTCTGTTGACCACTTCGGCATCGGCCCACAAGCCCATCGCAACCGACGCTGGTTCCGGGTCTACCTTCAACGAATCAACGGAGTCGCTCAAATGAAAAAGACATTCCTACTTTTCCTGCTCTGGGCGGCTCCGATTTTCGCGCAGCATACCTACTACATTTCCAAAACGAACGGGCTGGACACGCGGACGAGCACACAGGCGCAGTCCAAAGCCACCCCGTGGGCGCATCTGCCCGGCATGGCTGGGTGTACTTCAAATTGTGCATCCTATTCGCCCGTTGCCGGGGATCAGTTCATTCTCTACGGCGGCGATACGTGGGTTGCGGCGGATTTAGGAATAAACTGGACGTGGGCCGGAACAAGCGGCTCGCCTATTTACATCGGCGTGGACCAGACGTGGTACACGGGCGGCTCATGGGCACGTCCTAAGTTCGATTGCCAGAATACGCAGTGCTCCTCGAACCCGACTGGCAGTTTGGTCTGGCTCTCTAAAGACTGGGTGACTTTTGACAACGTGGAATTTGTCAATTTTCGGCAGACAACTGGCGGAATAAATCTCGTAGGCACTTATGGAACGAGCGATGAAGTAGAGCATTGCTACTTCCACGGGTGGTCCGCTACGGGTGGTCTTAGCAGCAACACTTTTGCCTTGAGCGACAACTGGACCGGGCCATCGGGAGGAGTTGGAACGAAATTCCATGACAACGTGATCGACGGCTCCGATGCCGGAGCGAATCAGGGAATTTTCGGCGGTGTTTATCACGGCTACTACGTTTACAACAACGTCATCCGGTATGTCTATAACGGGATGAATGGCAGCTTCAAATCCATCTACGGAAACCTCGTGGAACTCAATGTTGCCTCTGTTAGCGGCGACCACTGCAACATGATTAAAGTAGGTGGCTTGCTCGGGGGAGAACCGTCAACGCTCTGGGTCTACAACAACATCATTCGCAACGCCGGATGCAGTGGTGGGTCGAATCTCTATGCCATCTCCGATGATTCCTGCCCGAGTTGCGTCTCCTACGTTTTCAACAACGTGGTCTATGGAAACTCTCTCAGCTTCGATCCCGCCATCACCATTGGAGGCAACACCTATAGCGGAACATACTACTACTGGAATAATACGGTGCAGTCCATCGGGGACTGCTTTTTCAACGGCAACTCTGGCAATCCCACGCAAATTGCCCACTACCAGAACAATCACTGCATCCAGCCGTCCGGCTCGGCAATCTGCGGGGGAACTTCCGGGATTCAGTGCATCAATGACGGCGGAAACCTGAAGCAAACCGACGCCCAGGCGGACGCGAATACCACGCCGCACTTTGACCAATACACGTCGAGCCAAACCTACGCCTACTCACCCGTGGCCTCAACGAACTCCACGGTTGGCGGGGGAAACAATCTAACATCCTCATGCTCCACCGTTGGAATAGCCTTATGCAGCGACATGGCCTACGCCACCTACAACACCACGAATCATACCGTTGTGATGCGAACAGTGAATGCACGGCCTGGAAGCGGGGCGTGGGATGCGGGAGCGTATCAGTTCAGCGGAACCACGACTCCAGTAACTCCTACGTTCACCCCAGCGAGTGGAGCCTCTTCCGCACCAATTATCGTTACCGTTTCTACTACGAGCGGAACGGTTATTTGTCACGGTACTACGAACCCTCCGGTCACAAACGGTGCGGGAACTGGATGTACGACGGGGACGGCCATTACCACGAACTCCGGCACGAATTGTGTAGCTAGTTCGACCGTCTGTGGCGACTTCACAGTCACGACTTCGCAGACGCAGTATGCCGTTGCTGGCCTGAACGCACAATCGGATTCAAGCGTGGCGAGCGCGGTGTACACAATCAATCCACCGGCAGTTGCACCAGGCGCCACGATCTTTGCGGGCGTCGCCATCTTAAAGGGAGAGGTGATAGTTCCATGAAAAAATGGCTGGCACTAATAGCGGTAGCATGTCTCTCAGGGTTCATCGGGAGTTCCTTGTCGAGGGTCCACGCGCAGTCGGGGCAAGTTGTGTTCCTAGGAGCAGCGGCAGGAACGACACTCGCAGCCAACTGTCCTGCGGCTCCCGCCACGCCTAGTGTCTGCGTTGTCGGCTCGGCTGTGTACATCTGGCAAAGCTCCACGACGGGGTGGTTTGCCCCCCAGCCTCCCGCAGCGGGATCGAGCATCGCTTCCATTCAACTTTGTAACCTCGCTGGAGCGAATTGCGGCACCGCTCAGACTGGCCCGAACGTCGTCCTGAAAGTGCCCCAGTCGGTAGCCGTCACCGTAGGCAACCCGAGCGTCACAGCCACGCAGGGAGCAGTAAGCGCCACGCTTCAGTAACGGAATCTCGAATTTGGCGCACTTTATTTCAAACTGGTAGACTTCAGGTATGAAGCGTTTCCTACTTACTCTTGTTTTCCTCTTCTCACTGAGCGGCGGCCTCCACGCTCAGAACGCTTACTATTCCGACCACGCTTTCCGTTACAACACCGGCTTCCCAGCGTACCCCGCAGCGAGCGCAGTAATCAGCGTTTGTCAGTTCACGGCCATCGGTCTCCCTTGCACGCCCCTCGCTCCTATCTGCTCCGGCCCCAACGACACTCTCTGCCAGAGTCCGAATCCCTTCAACGCCGACAACAACGGGAACTTCGGCTTCTGGGCTTCTCCTGGAAATTACATCGTTACGATCACTGGAGCCAATGTAAGTGGCTACACACTCACAGTATCGATTCCCATCGGCGCGGGTTTCTCAGGAACATTCCCGGGGAACATAACATTCAGCGGGAACCTCACGTTCACCGGGACGAACACGCACTCAGGGGCGGAGACCTTCAACGGGGGTATCACGACTTCCTCTCTCACCGTTCCTTCTCTCTCTGGCTGTCTCCAGGCCGGCGCGGGAGGAGTTATCACCTCCATCGGTTCCAGTTGCGGGAGTTCCGGCGGCAGCGTCACCGTCACGGGCTCACCCTCACCGGGAAATCTTTCCATTTTCTCCAGTGGAACTTCCATCACCAACGGAGACCTCTCTGGCGACGTGTCCACCAGCGGAACCACCACCACAGTCGTCAATGCAGTCCACGGTGTTTCTTACCCTTCCGGCCCATCAACCAACACTGTTCCCATTGTCACAGCCTCGAACTCCGTCGCCTACGTTTCTATCCCTAACTGTTCTGCGCTGGCTTACAATACCTCCACCTCTTCCTTCTCCTGCGGCAACGGAGGATCCGTTCTTCAGAGCTTCACTAATCGGAATCTAGCCTCAGCCGTTAGCGTATCCGCGGGGACTCCCACGACCATCGACGGTATTTCCGTGACCATGCCGAGCAGTGGTGGACCGTTCCGTGTGCGTGTGAACTATTGGTACTACGAGACTGGAGGAGGGAACTTCGGCTGCTGGGCTACGGACGTAATCTCGGGAATCGAAACGCATTCCTTTGCAGGGTACGGTTCCTATCCCAACAACTCGAAAGGCGGCTGCAATTCCTCTGGGTTATCCCCTGTGACCTACACCGCCGGTCAAACTGTCACTTTCCGCACAAAGATGAGCAACGGTGGCAGTGCGACGGTACAGACCACGAATCCCTACGGCAACTTTCCAAGTGCCATGCAAGTCGAAGTATTTGCGAGTAACTGAGATGACCCCCGAACAGTCGCAAACATTGATCGACACAGTAGCCCGAATCGACACACGAATGGAAATGCTCATCGCCAATGGCGGGTCTAAGGGAATGGTTCCGGAGTTACAGAGAACCGTTTCAAAACACGCGGATCAAATTGCTTTCTGGCGCGGCGCGATAGCCATTCTCGCATTCCTGCTCATGTTCCTCGGAACCGCATTCGCTGGGCACATCTGGCTTGGAGGGGGGCACTAAATGCCTGTAATCCCTGGAACTTGGCAAATCACTTATGGAGACGTAACCTCCCGCGTTCGCTCTTGTCTCAACGACGACGGCGGACAAATCTGGACCGACGCCGTTCTCCAGAACCACATCCGCGATGCATACACGTGGGTCTACAACGAGTGCGTGAAAATTTGCGATGTGGATTTCGAGAAGGTCACGGCTCCTGGGGGAGACATCCAATACAATCCCACCGTCCCAGGTTCCGAACAGGACCTCGGCGCCGGCAACATGCTCCCCGCCGACCTATATCGTCCTTTGGATCTCCAGTACCGGGCGAATACGCAAGAAGAGTGGCAAGCAGTGAACCGTCGGGACCGTCTCCCCGAGCGCGCGACGCAGATTCCTGAGAGAATATACGAGTGGGAGTGGCGGAATCGGTCGATCTGGGTCATCTCTGCCAACCAGCCGGGACTATTGAGAATTCGTTACCTCGCTCTTCTCCCTCAGCTTTCCATCGCCCCGGACCCTGTGCTCATCACCAACGTCCTTGAGGCAATGGCCCACCGCGCGGCGTACTACGCGTACAAACGCCGCGGGCAGATTCCGTTGTCACAATCGGAGAAGGCCGATGCTTCGGAGTTCATGAACCAAATTCTCGATTACCTCGTTCTCAACGATCAGAATGTTGTGAGACGAGGAACGAGATTCGGGGACGCCATGTCGGACGGCGACATAACGAACCGCACAACATTTTTCGGTTAGTCAAGGAGAACAAGAATGGCTATCAGCTACAGAATCACTTCGATCGTTGAGGAGGACCGTTATGTCTCGGTCTTCGGTCAACTCGTTTTTACGGGTAACTACCCTACTGGCGGTGACTCACTCTCAAACGCCGCCGGTGCCGTAGCACCTGAAGTCCTTCCCCCTTCCGGCCCGTCGAACACCGCTTCCATGCCCGTGTTCCTAAACGGACAGACGGTGGTACACGTCTCCCGGCAGCCCTTCGTGTGGAACGTGGCCATTGAGTCCGGTTACAGCCCCGTCCTCATCCCCGGCTCCGGTTCCTTCAACTTCAAGATCAAGTTGTGGGATCCCGCGACGAAGGCGGAATTGGCGGCCGGCGCGTACCCCGCGAGCGTGACGGGGGGCGTCTACAATACGCTCGAAGTTCGGTTCAAGAAGAACATTTAGAATCAACAACTTACGGGTCTTCTCTTCTGTGTTATAATAAAACAGAAGGAGAAGAGGCAATGCCAAAACTGGCCGTAACTGTTGTTCCTAAAAATCAGAGGAGTCCCGCGCTTGAACACTATTATTCGGATCTCGAAAAACATCGTGCGGAAAATCGAGCAGCAACGCAACGATGGCGTGAGAGAAATCCCGGTAAGAGTGCAGAACAACAAAGAATTTTTCGTGAAAAGAACCCCACTAAGCAGTTTGAGTATGGAATCAAATGTCGTTACGGGGTTTCTCTGGAAGAATACGAAGAGATTTTTGATCGGCAGCTTGGTGTTTGTGCTCTTTGCGAACAACCCTTCAAACGCTGGCCTTGTATTGACCACGACCACACTTGCAAGGAACATTCTTCAAAAAAGGGTTGTAAAAAGTGCATTCGTGGACTTCTATGTATTATTTGCAACGGGATGATTGCTCGTATTGAAAAGAATCCATCGATGCTCGAACGAGTCAAGGCTTACTTAGCCGCGAAAGGAAGTGACTAGTTCCCTCATGTCTGGTTTCGCCGGTAGTCAGCCTATTATTCTTCCTAAACTTGGCGGTTTGTATACCTTCTTGAGGCCGGTTTGACGTTCCCAGCGGGTATTCACCAGCCCTCCAAAACGTCCGCTTCCTCCCCCGTGCCGTCCTCACCCGTCCCGGTTTGACCTCGCGCGTCACTGGTGCCGTCTCCTTCACCGGTGGCGCGCAGTTCATTAACAACTCGTCCCTGAAACAGACGATTCTCCTTGATTCCAACGGGAACATCTATCGTGTAGACGCGCAGGGGAATCCTCAGGTTCTCCAATTTCCAGTGAACGTCGCGAACGCTGGGTCGAAGTTGAAGGTTCAGCAATCCTTCGGCCGGGAGTTCATGGCGTTCTTCAACGGGCCGCCGAACGTCACGGAGCCGTTGGCGCCGGGAGGGCCAATCCGGCACTGGGACGGGAATAAAGACAACCCCCCAGGAGTTCCCGCGGCGGCTGCAGTGATCGATTCCGGCGCGGCGGGGAGCATCTCCGCTGGAACACACACCCTCGTAGTGTTCTTCGAGATGGTCTACGGGACATTGAGCCAAGTGGGTGCTCCGGTAACTTGGAATGCTGCAGGGAACAAGCAAGCTGCAGTTTCAACCATTCCGCTCGGTCCTACTGGTTGTGTCGCTCGTAGGTTGGCCCTCACGACCGTCGCGGATCCAAATACGTACTACTCCCTCCCTTCGTTCCGCATCAACGACAACGTGACCACTTCAGCGACCATTGACGGGAGCGATACGACTCTTCAGACTCAAGGTTATCCGTTGGCTTTTGGCAACAGTGTTCTCAGCAGTGCTCCCTCTATTCCCACTCTCGCTCCATTGTCCCCGGATGGCCCCGGTGCGCCTTCCGTAGTGGTCGATGACACCACGAGTTATCCTTCGGTAAACATAGTAAACTCCCCGAACGGAGCTTCCGAAATCGGTGCTACAGCAACCTACACCACTACGACCTCTCACGGATTCCAAGTTGGGCAGACTGTGGTGGTCTCTGGAGTAGGTGTGAGCGGATACAACGTCACGGAAGTTATCGCTTCCATTCCCTCCCCCACGACATTCACTCTAACTCTCGGAGTCAGCGGTCTAGCGGCTTCCGGCGGTGGTACAGTCACGCTTACTGGTTCCATCGCCATTGGCGTTCGCATGATGCAAATTGTGTGGGAGACACGGTGGGGTTATCTCACGGCACCTGGACCCACGGTGCAGTGGACCGCAGCGGGTGGCTACGGTGCACTGGTCTCGAACATTCCCATCGGTCCTTGGTACGTCATCGCACGACGGATACTCTTTACTCTCTCCGGTGGAGCGGATTTCTTTTACATCACGCAGAACCGCATCGGCGACAACACTTCCACCACTGCAAGAGTGGATTTCAACGATACCATCCTCGCTGGCGGCTCGAACTTCGATTACCTCGCCCGCAACTACGGTCCAATGGATTCCTATGGAGTGGGAGTCTATGGCGGGAGACTCGTGACGTGGGGAGGGTTGAATACTCTCAAGGGCAATAATCTTGGCTTCGACGGAGGATGGAATTTCACAGACGGCACGCCGGGAGGATGGATGGCCGGAGCGACCGTCACTGGGGGCATCCGGGAGTCTGCGAATGTCTTCTGCGGAGAAGCATGGAGAATCACCGGGAATGGTGGGGTTCTGTGCGGGCAAATTTACAACGCTTCCATTCAAGCTCTTCTGCAACCAAACACTTCCTACACCGTCTCCTTCCGCGGCTGCACAGACGCCGGGGGAGCGACAGGCGCTCTCTCCGTTGATCTCTGGTCCCCTACTGTCGGGCTTCTCTCTCCGACGGTTGCGATCGATGCTTCCCTACTCGCCGCTGCTTATCAGGAGTTCCAAGGAATCCTCCTCAATGGCCTTGCAGCCATCCCCTCTGATACTGTCCTCCGTGTCTACGCTGCGGATCCCGGGGCCGTATTTGGGAACTTCTACATCGATCATGTCCGCGTTTGGCCGACGCAACAGAAATACGAGTCTTCGGTGGTCCGTTTCAGCAATCCCTACGACCCCGAGACGTTTGATGGTATCAACGGTTACGTCCAAATCTCCAAAGACGACGGCCAGCAAGTCGTCGCCTGTGCTCAGCTTCGTTCTTTTTTCTATATGGTGAAAGAACGCTCCTGGCACACGACTTACGATGACGGCACGAATCCTCCCTCCCTCTGGTTCACGCGCGCGGTGGACCGCACGATCGGAGCGGGGAGTCCGAATGGGCTAATTAGCTCCGACACCTATCTCGTTTCCTACTGGCGTTCCGGAGCGTACATGTACGCCGGCGGGAAGCCAGTGAAGGTCTCCCAGGAAATCCAACCTACGTGGTTGAGTTTTACATGGGAGAACGCTTGGCAGACACACGTACTTCTGGACACACAGGGGAAGCAAATTTTCTTCTTCGGGCCGATGGATGGGAATACACAACCGCAGAACTCTCTCGTGCTGGACTACAGCGAAGGCATGGGGCAGGAGGATGACCCTGCGGGCAGGAAGTGGGGGCTTGATGCGTGGCCTGTGCCCATCAACGCGAGTTTTCTCTTTGAGACCTCCAGTAATACGCAAGCAATTTATCTCGTAGGTCCGAAGCTCTACGAGCACACAGGCACCGACGACGACGGAACACCCATCGACTCCTTCTACGAGACAGCCTACGTCAAGGCCGGCGACCACGGTCAAGATGTCTTTGTCGGCTGCACGTACTTCGCAGAAGGCAGCGGACCGATTCTTGTGACCATGTACGGAATCGATGGAGTTGTGGTGGATGTGTTGCCGAAGGAAATCATCCTCACCGCGAACCCCGGACAGCAGTACGAAATGTACGGCAACCTCGAATCCGAACGCGCCAAGCTGCGCTTCGAGATGGTCGAGGACAACGCCAACTTCACTCTGAAGGGCGTCTGCATCTTCGCCCAACCGAACTTCATGGAGCAGAGACCGCAATAATGCCCACCATCTCCTCAGACCGGCTCGAAGGTCTCGCGGACACCAATCCCGAGATGTACGAAGTGATGCGGGATATTGTTGACCAGTTGAATCAGGTTCTTCCTTCTCTCATCTCCGGAAACGGACATCCGCAGATAGTTTCGGGAGCACAGAGTCCCTCTTCAACGAGCGTCTCCGCGGCTCCAGGGACAGTCTATATTCAACGAGACGCGGAAGCGGGTCCACTTGCGATTCACGTCAAGGACGCGAACTACGATTCGAGCGGATGGGCGGAGTTGGGAGCGTTCGGTTCCATCCCTCCATCCTCCGGCACGGGTTTCCAAGCCGTAGCCACCACAAGTGGCGTGACGTTCTACTACGACGGCACCAACGGCTCGCAGATTATTACCGTGCAGCGCGCGAACGGACAGTCTTCGCAGGTGGCAGCAGGGAAGACGGTGGTGAAGGGTCTCAACGCGAACACCACTTACTACTTCTACCCCTACTACGACGAACGCACACAGTCCCTTCAATGGGTGGCGGGGACTGCAGGGAACCCTGCGATTGCGTTTACGGCTCAGAGCCCCGCGGCCGCTGCTCAACAACGCCTCACTCATCGCATCCCCCTCGCTCCCGGTACGCCGATTACCGTGACCACGCCCTCAGGAGGTTCGTCCCCAACCAGCGTCGGCGGGGGCTTCGGGGGAAAGGGGCGCTTCGCATGAGTACTGTTTACTACATTCTAAGCTACGGTGACTTTAAGAAACACGCCCACATGCTCCACGGGACCGATAACATCGCTCACAGCCTGGACGACCCTCTCACCGAAGACTCCGAAGTGATTCTCAAGCTCTCCGCCCCTGACCACATTCACCACCACTTCGAGAAGAACGATATTTGGAGTCTCCATCCTTCGCACGAAAAAGTCACCGCTCTAGCTACGCACCATCCGGTGATGAAACACAGGGGAACGATGTGAACTACCGATTGTACCGTCCAGAGGACGAAACGCGTGTTCGGGAAATTTTCTCGAAGCAGGGTCTTGCAGCTAGGCTTCCTTTACCTGGCTACGATCCTGCTGTGGCTACGGCGATTGTGGGGGAGGAGAATGGGGAGGTCAAACTCGCCCTCATCCAGCGTCTCACCGTCGAAACGCACCTCGTCATCTCCCCCGACGAGCCGAACGCTCCCCAGAAGGTCTCCGATGGCCAAAAAGTCGCCTCCGGCGCCACATTGGCTGTTGCGGAACAAATGAGTAAAATGGGGTTTGGAGCGCCAGATGACGTAATCGCTTTCGTTCCGATTGAGAACTCCAAGATGCACAAGCTCATGCTGGACATGGGATTCGTGGACGAAGTTCCGGAGTTTCAACCGATGTATCGACGTTTGGGAAAAGTCAGGAAGTGACACATGGGCCGCGGAACAGCCGATAAACTCGCGCAGCAGGACGAAGCCAGAAAGAATCAGTACACCAACATGGTGACTGACACGATAGCGAAGATTCCTGACGATTATTCCCCGCAGCAGAAAGCGGACATCACTACCAACACTCTCGGGACCATCGATACGCAGTTTAAGAACAACGCGGATGAGATGGCGAGGAGAGCAAGCGCGACGGGTTCCTCGGCGGGACTGCCCGAGGATCTCCTGGAAAATACCCGGCAGAACGCGCAGACGAAAGCACAAGCTGCCTCCGGTCTCCAGCAGCAATTCGCAAACGTCCCCGTGCAACGCGCGCTCCAACAGGCTTCGGTCTTCGCGCCGGCTCTCGGTGGGATGCAGCAGGAGCAACAAGCCTCCAACACTTCCTGGTTCGATCAACTTCTCGGTAGTGCAGCAGCCGCAGCGGGCACCGCGGCAAGTGGGTAACTATGAATCCGATACTTTCAAAACTCCTTGGTGTAGGCGAAATGGGACTCGGGGCTGTCACAGGCAACGGTCGCGTAGGGCGCGCGGGATTCAATCGCGTGACACAGCCTCAGGGCGGTTTCAACTACTGGGCTTCCACCCACGCCTCTCCCACCGTCCCCGGAGCACGGATGTCGAACCTCTCGACACCTCCGCTCGTCACTCCTTCCCCCACAGCCGCTTCGCAGCTTCCTTACAGCAGTGGTGGGGGTTCACCGATGCCCATCACCCCAGCCTTTCGCATGCCCTCTGCCTACGGAGACCCTGAGTCGATGCAATGAAGAAACCTTCCAACTATGAAGCTCCTTCACTCACCAACCCCTCCCCCATCGACTCCGCTGATCGTATCGGAGGGGACATGAGCAGACCGACACTGTTCCAACCGGGGGAGAAGAGTCAGATCGACGTGAGCGGGATGAAAACGAACCGGCCGGGATTTAAGTTCCCGAGCCGGATGTGGACCGAATAGGAGTAAACGATGGGCATGTCACCAATGGGGCCGTTTACACAAATGCTCGGCGGTCCCGAACAGACGCAGCAGCAACAACAGGGAGCCCTCGGCAACCGCGCTACTCCTCCGCGCCGGGCGATTGATAAGCTCATGATGCAACAGCAGCAGCAGAAGCAAGCGATGGCGTTTCCGATGGGGATTCCGCAGAACGAACAGCCTCCACAGATGCAACAGATGAATAGCTCCCCGAACGCGACATCGTTTCTCAGTGCAGTATTAGGAAAGTAAACATGGCCTTCGACCTCAACGGCAGCGGTGGCGACCAGGATGTAATGTACGACTCGCAGGACTTGAGCCGTCCGCGTCCCTCACAGTACGCTCCCAGCGTGCTCACGAATCTCCTCTCCCCCTGGCGACAGGACCAGAAAGCATGGAGCTTCGCGCCTCAGGATCAGGATGCCGGGACCGCTCCGGATCTCGGCCGCACGCCTCCTCCCGCCGCAGCGCCCATCACCACCGATCACATGGGTCCGCGCAGTCCGCTGGACGAGATGCTCGGGAGGTACAACGCGGCGGAGGATGCTTACAAGAGCCTTCTTGAGAAGGGTCCCGATCAGTTCAAGCCTTCCATCTGGCGGAGACTCGCGGGGACGGCGCTTGGCACAGCAGCGGGAATGGGTGGGCAGAGGATGGGCTACGGACGCTACTCCGGCTTCTCCGCGAACCCGCAGGAAGCCGCGAACGTCACTCGGCAGTTCGTGTTCGGACCACAAGGACGGCTCAACGACGCGTACCAGCGTCAATTAGCCAGCGCGCGCCTCACCTCTGAAGACGCGATGAAGAACTATCAGCTTACGCGGCAGGAGGACATTGACGACCGCAACGCGCGAAACATTGCGAGCGAGATGGAAGCGAGGAATCGTCCACAGGTTGTGGAGGGTTATCGTGTGCCACAGGAGGGCGGCGCGGCGACTCCCATTCCTATCGACTACGGTGGGCAGCTTCCAGAAGGAATCGGTCAGCCTCCTCCGGGAACGCTTCCCGAAGTGATTCAAGCGAAGGAAAAAGCTCCACTGGAAGCTGCGGACGCTCGTCAGCAGGCTACACAACAGGCTGCAGATGAACGCCAAAATAAACTGTTCAAGGAACAAGAGAAGCTCCAATCCGACCGCGAAGCCGCTGCTGACCGCCGTCAACAAGCGGGTCTTGAACAAAAAGGCAAACAAGGTCTTCAGAAAGTCGTTGATGACGCGCGGAACATCGACGCGTTGGAACAGGAACAACGGACGATTCTTGACCAAGTTTCTCAGCCGGAAGAAAAAGGCGGAGGGAAACGCGGGACGTTCGGTGGCGGCCCGTACCTCAACGGTCCCCAATCGATGCAGTTCCTCGCGAATCACATGGCTCTCACCGTTGGACGCATCAAGGGCGCGCGTACTGGTAAGGACCTCATCGAAGCACACATCAAAGCCCGTGACCTCGACCAGACTACGGAAGCTTTGGCTTCTCGCGTTCTTTCCGGCGGTGTGCTTACTTACCAACAGGCCCAACAGATGCTCGGGACTACGGGCGTGAAGCGCGCGTCCGCGTGGCAGAAGGTTCGGGAGACAGGACAGGACCTTAACGTAGATACCGACGATTACGTACCCACGGAGTACGGCGGGAAACGCCCATCGGCGACACAACAACAAACTTCCACTCCGCAAACTCCGGCTCCTCCGAGTCCCCCTGCGAACGGAATGAAGTGGCAGTACAATCCGAATATGCCTAAAGGACAGCAGTTCAGACAGGTTCCAGCCACCAATGCCCAACGGCAATAAACAGAACGATGGATGGGTGGACGTTCCTTCCTCCCCTTCGCAAGCTGCTCCTCCAGCGAGCAACGATGGATGGGTAGATGTGTCTCCAAGTGCAAGTCAAGACCTCACCCGCCGTCCGACGTGGTGGGATTCCGTTAAGAACGCCTGGAACCAGTGGAACGTCTCGAAGACTCCTCAAGGTGCCCCCGAACGCGACCCGCGCACGGGACTTCCCGTCTCCGAAGGCCCTTCTCCTCAGGATCTCCGTCAGCAAGCCACCGCAACCGAACAGCAACGCCTCGCGGACGTAGCAGCGGGGAAACCCGGAGACTCTGGTCCCAGCCCCTTCTGGAACCGCGTCATCGCCGACACTCGCGACATCGCTGGGAGCATGTTCACTCCCAAGGGCGCCGCTCTCGGCCTCGCAATGACGAACCCGTGGACGGGTGTACCGGCGTCGATGTACATGGTTGGGGAGGGTGGGAAGCAGGTTGCTGCGAATCTTCCCGAGACGGTTCAAGGGAACCCTGATGCTCTGCAGAAGACACTCTTCGGTGGCGCTGAGGTAGCCGGCGGTGCTGCCGGAACCCTCGGTCAAGGCAGCGCGGCCCGCGCGGCAATTCGCGAAGCTGCGATGGAGAACCCCGATACCGCAGCCCTCAAGGCCGTCGGCGTAGATCCGAATTCCCCCAAAGCCGCGCGCACCCTCGCGGACATTAAAGTCACGCGTCCGTATGCTGGCGCTCCGAAGACCCAAGCGGAACTCCAAGCCGCGACAAAAGCTGGCGGTCCCGCGCGCACGGAAATCTGGAACAAGTACAACAACGCCCTTCAGCAAGTGGGGAACCGTGTGGTGCAAGGTCCCGACGGACCCGCGACGGTCTCCGAACTCGAAGCCGAACGTCTCAAACTCTCCGCCCAGAATGCTCGTATTAAAGCGAAGGACCCTTCGGCTTATCAAGAAGTCGTCCAGGCCGGCCGCACACCGGCGGAGAACATCGCGCGGGAGCAGGCGGTGCAGAATGCCATCGACCCCGAACTCGCCTCCACTGGTCTCGATCCGAAGCTCACCCGGGCAACGATGGGGGGAGTTAAGGGCGTATCCCGACGCATCGAGGGCCGCATGGGTGGACTTGAAACCGCTCCCTCCGGCATTGGTCGGCTCATTGACCGTGGCCGCATCAACCTCAGTTCCTCCGGCCCCAGCGTTTACCTCCCGGAGAACCTCCGTACAGCCATCGCGGGAGGTGTGCGCGACATCGCGGCCGGGAGAGGATGGTTCCGACAGGTTCCCGCGGACGTGGCGGTAAGGGAGGGCTTCCGGAACCCTGGGGCGAAGCCGAATCTTACTCCCTTTCCCCCCGCGCCCCTAACTCCCGCGCCACCTCAATACGCCGCCCCTGCAGGCCCCCAGCTCGCTCCTCCCCCTGCTCCAGCGACTCCTGTGGGCGTTTTACCCCCTGCAGGCTTCCCGGCTCAGACGGGTGGCCTCTGGACCCCCCGCGCCACTCCTCCAGCCCCAACGTGGAGCGTGCCGGGCACCAGTGTACCGTCTGAGGCCCCAGGGCTCGAACCCACAGCCGTAGACCTTCCGGATGTTATGACTACCCAAGGGCGCCCGGATCTTCCCCCGGGGCTCCGTGGGCTCACTGACGCTCAAATTAATCGCCTTCCAGCGTCGTTCCGCGCGCAAACAGCCGCCGCTCCTCCGAAGCCCGGTACTTACTCCCTAGGAGGTCGCGCCGAGGTTATGCCACCCCAAGCCTCTCCTCCAACCGACCTCACCACGATTCCCAAGGAAGAACCCTCCATCACCGTTCTCCCCCAATCCGTCCGTCCGGACTCCACCGACCAATCCATTCACCCGTGGCAGTCCGACGCTCGCGTGGAGAAGAAGGTCGGAGAACTGCAACAAGGCGCTGACGCTACGATCGTGGCCCGTCCGAACCCTGACGGCACAGTCTCCCCCGTCAAAGGCCACCAGACCCCCGTCGCAGCCTCCCGTACCGGCCAGCCCGTGAACGTCGTGGACTCCGGTCCCATCACCGACAGCGAGAAGGCTGCCATGACGGGTGAATCGCACTTCTTTCCCCAAGAAGACCGCGCCGTCCCCGCCTCCCTCGCAAAGGACGCCGCTTCCGAGCGCGAGAGTCTTCCCGAGGAAGTAAAATCCGCGCCGGCGCTCCCTGCGAAGGAGGGTCCCGCGTCCAACACCCTTCAGAGCGGGACGGGTGTCGATCGCCGCCAATCCCTCCCTGGTGGCACAGGCCCCGGAGGCGTTGAACGTCGTAAGTACCTCGAAGAGACAAACCGATTCGTCCAACAGAACCTCCGTCCCGCTCCTAAGACCACAGGAGAAGCCGAGGCCGAGGCTGCACGTCAAGCTGAAGAACTCATCCCGGAGCATTTCAAGCGCAAGAAATAAAGTGTAAACTAACTTGGAAGGTGATACATGCCTACGTTCGGCGCACAAAATTACATATCTTCCCTCCGCCCCGGGGATCCTCCGGTGTACCTCTTCGGCGTGCCAAACACGGCTGCGGCGCTCTCCGCCAGCCCCAACGGCGCTTCCCGTGTCGGAAACATCGTGACCTTCACCACCGGCGCGGCGCACAACTTCGTTCCCGGACAACCGCTCGTTGCCAAAGGTGTAGGTTCAGTGGGTAAGACGAGATTCGACGGAAACTACCTCATCCTCACTGTCCCCACCACCACAACCCTCACGGCTCAACCGATCGATCCCGGGATCCAGGGGAACATGAACCAAGTGAACGACACCGGGGGCGGGGGAAACATCATCTCCATCGCCGCGGAGCTTCTCCAAGCCGTCGTTCCCATCACCTCGATCGCTACGGCCCTTGCGGATGTGGACGCTCACGCGAACACGAACCTTTCCATCGAACTCTTCTTCACCGGCGCGCCTGGCGCGTTCGAGGTGGACCTCCAGGAAGCCGATTCCTACGCCGACTCAGCGTTCACCTTCGTCTCCGGCTCCTCGAACAAAATCACCGCCGTCATCGCTGCGACGAACGTCGGCCGCATCGACCTCACGGGAATCATCGCTAAGTTCATTCGTCTCAACATCGCCTCCCTCACCAACAACGTCGGCATTGTCGCGCGTGTGTCGAGGTAATATGATGTTGGCATGCAAGCGTGGCGATACGTCTGCAAGGAATGTTTCGGGAAGATTCGAGCATCCGGTCCCCGGTGTATGTCGAGATGCAAGGACCTCCCCGGGAACACTCCTGCGTACGTCGTGTGCTTAAACTGTTTCGATTGGGTCCGAGCGAAGGAAAATGACGGAACTTCAACTTCAGATTCTCTTCTCACAGGAAGCAGCGTTGCTTGTCCAACATGCTCAGGACTTGGGCTACGGAGTGACGTTGGGAGAAGCGTGGCGGTCTCCGGAACAGGCTCAGTGGAACGCAAAACACGGTCTGGGAGTCGCGCACTCGCTGCACACGGAAAAACTGGCCATCGATCTTAATCTCTTCCGCCGGGATGAGAGTTCAATTAACTGGATTTTCATCACAGACGATATGGGGCATAAGGAACTCGGAGCGTGGTGGAAGGGTCGTGGAACTAATCACTGTTGGGGTGGGGACTTCACCACACGCGATTGGAATCACTATTCCATCTCCCCCGATGGCATTCACAAGTAAGGAGACAACATGCAGATCAAACTCTCACACGCGAATCTGCTTCACGCACTACTCATCCTCGGGCAAGTGCTCAACCTTGCCTCGGGCACGGTGCCGCAGAAGTACCAAGTATTCGTCTCGGCCGGCCTTGCAGCCGTTCAACTCCTTGTGGGGAAGTTGCAGCAAAATACGCCGGTGCCTCCCGCTTCCCCTCAAGCCAAGTCGTAGAACTTCTGCAGGAAAAGTTTCTCAATCGTTTCAGGCCGGTAGCACGCCAAGTGAATGTCTTTGCTTGCGCGATTCACGTCTTTGTATCCCGGCGCTTCGTTGATATAACCGGCGGCTCTTTGTTTCTCAGTATCCCAATCCTTGATCTCTTCGTTATCCCAAGAAACCCCCGACATCAACTGTTCTTTCTCCGTCCACAAGAGAATGTTATCAGCTAACTTGACGTTGGATGGCACTGGCCACACAAGACCAAACTTTTCCGCTACCGCGCGCATGATTCCCTCTTCGATCTCAAAGTAAGGAGGACCAATGGGAGTCATGTATTTGACAGGACGAGAAAGATCCGTGATGTACGCTTCACTTGCATCGTGAAGAAGACCCCAAAGTTTCTCAGAATCGTTCGCACGCATCAGCAGACTAACTTGATAGCAATGCTCCGCCACGGAATAAAACTTTTTCACGTGCCCAGTAAAGCGCACCTGCATCGAAAGTGCGTGTGCGATGTCCTCAATTTCGATCTCTTCTGGTCGAGGATCAAGAAGATGAAAACGGTGCCCTCGGAAGGTTTCAATCCAAGCTGAGGTATCATTCATAGCGTTGGCTCCGTTTTATCGTGGAGCCACTCAAGGTAGGCCCACGCCGCGATCTTCAGGAGATCTTCCTTGTTGCGTTTCTTGGAGTACCGTACGGCCTTGTAGACGATCTCTCCTAGCGAGTGTCCTGGGAAGAACTTGTTGCAGAAATCGAAGAGATCATTCTTCCCTTCTGCGCCGGTGTCGTTGTATCCTTTTTTTGCAGCGTTGCGATTTACTAAGTCCGCCACTCCTGAGATGAATCTCTCGAACGGAGGTACTATCTTTGTTTCCACCGATGGTGCCTCCGGATCCGGATAGGGTGCCGCGCTCGTCTCACATCCCATGTTTACCCCCTTCTCCATCGCCTCCACTCTCCTCAACCTCTGCTCGAACTCCAGAGGACTCTCGAACGGGTACCTCCCGATCTGCTCCCCATCTGGTCCCAACCTTGGTCGGCTCATACATTCCCCTCCCCACCTTCAAAACTTCCCTAACCTCCACTCCCGCCCACTCACACACCTTCTTCAAATCCCACGACTCCTTCGACAACCACTCCCTTGCTTCCTTAGGGAAGAACTCCAAATCCTCCCACCCACACATCATGTTCTCGCTCGCGGCGTCCTGCTTCGCGCGGAGTATTACCGAAAGCCACAAGCACCGCCACGGCGCGTCCGATTCCAGAAGTTCGTGGGACATGGGGCCTCATGGGAAGAAATAGTAGTTCTTGTTACCAAGACGAACACGCTTGAGCTTCCCGGCTCTCACAAGATCAAGTAACCAATGCTGGGTAACAGAAATGCTCATCTTGGATTTCTTCGCATACTGCTCTGCAGTGAAAGATCCCTCTGGTGGTTTAGGCAAGCGGTCTATTTTATGCTCCGCCACTAACCCATCCACCTTCTTCACCCACTCCTCCTCAAACTCCTGAACCTTCTCCTCCACGTCCCTCTTCATCTCCTCCTCCTATAACCTCTTCCCTTTGGCATGCAACGTCGCGTCCATTCTCCCGTCCTCCTGCAACGTCACCGGTACAAGACCGATGACTCCGGGCGACAGTCGCTTGGCTGCACCATACCCCCCGAAGTATTGCAAGTAACTTGGAGAGATAATCGCAAAACTCTGCCTCGTCACCATCTCCCCTGTTTCCTGATCGAAATCCGAGCGGTAGATGAGGTCTACCATCGGCTGATGTAGGTGTCCCGTCCAGAACAAATCCGCTCCGCCAACCCACGGGAGGTCCTTCCTCGCAGCGTTCCTCTGCCCGCCGGGTGTCTGCGCTGCCCCCGTCCCGTGGTGAGCACAGATACGAAACCTGTTCCCGCGCCATCTGATCGTACAGAAGCAGTAATCAGGAAAGTACGGCACCTGTAGATTCTCCGCGAACTGCTTGGCAAGATCGAAACCCGTCTGCCGCATGGTGCGGGCTTCGTGGTTCCCGGGGATGGAGAAGAGGAGCTTGTGTTGAAACGGCGCGACGATCTCAACCGCTCCGTCCTGTTGTTCCTGAGGGATGGTCTTCTGAGAGAAGATACCAGGAGAGCCAATGATCGAATTCTCAATGAGATCCCCGCCGTTCCACACGAGCGTATACGGTTCCTTCTCCAACCAATCGATGTGCCGGAGGAAAGTGGTGGAAGCGTGAAGGTGATGACCAAAGTGAACGTCGTAGAGAGGAGCAAGCTTCACATGCGGCCACTCGTCGGGGATGGTAACGAAGAGTTCGGGGAATTCGGAATCCGGCTTTTCAACCAGCACTTCACGTTTCTTAAACTGACTCTGAAGCACTGCTAGACGACTGACGTATTCTGGCATTTTCTTCTCCTACTTATCCGCCACAAACATCACTTCCGTCACACCGAGTTCCGCCTCCCCGCAGCGAAGAATCGTCGCCTCCAGCGGAGGTTCGGTCTTGAGCGTCCTCCCGTACACGGTACACATCTGAACTCTGGTATCCGCGGGGGGATTACCAGCAAGAACGCCGAGCTTGAAGGAGGTGGGAAGCAAGGGAGTCATCACGAGGTCCTGGCCCTTACGGACGATACGCACGGCGATGGTACCGACCTTGCGATCGGGCTCCGTGGCTTCGGGAGCCTGGGTGAGCAGGAAGAACGTGAGTAGGAGTCCCTTGAACACTGTGCCACCTCAAAAATCCGGTCGAAGGCTGAAGGGCAACCTTCGTCAGTTCACGAGTTCTACCGTGGGCCATTATCAGATTCAAGTTCCTTATCCACGGCTTGTCGGCGTCTGAAAGTTTCCCGCTCGCTGACTTCCAACCATCGCTGGCTGGCGTTCCTATGGCGCGTTTTTTGCTGAGTTGGGCTTTTCGGTTCGGCTTTCCCCAGTAGGGCTGACTGCCACAACCCTTGCGTCCCCTTTTCTCGACCGAAAACTTTCCTTACGACCCCGGCGCCGCCGGAGGCTCCGCCGCCACGTTCGCAGCGTTCACGGCCTGCAGGGCGGTATCGAGCGCCGAGAGGTTCGTCACCGTCGTCGCCAGTTCCGCGACGTTCACGTTCACCGTTCCCGACGCCGGTGCGCCCGCGAGAAGCTGCTGGAGGTACGTCAACACGGCTGCGTTCGACTTCTGCAGACTCGTGAGATCGGTTTGAATCTGTGCCACTTCCGTATTCAGTGCTGCCAGAGGATCCGTTGTACTCATGCGAATTATCCTTTCGATTGTGAGAAATAGAAGCATCCAGAAAACTGATCGTAACTCAAAAATCTCCCAGTGAGTCATTTCGCTTTCCACTCCGTCTGGAACCTTGCAAGACGGTTGACATCTGCGAGCATCTCCTGAGGAGCGGTGATGGTGAGGAAGCCCTTGGCCTCCAACTTCGAGAGCGTGAGGTACGCCGCCACCGCGTCGTTCTTAAATGCTTCCCCCTCGCTCTGCCACCACTTCATCGCCGCACCCTGATACCAGAGATGCGTGATAAGAAGAGTCGCCAAAGCGGAAGCCAGAGCGTTCCCAATTTCCCGCTCCAGCTTCCCGGTGGCGACTTGCTGAATGATACTGCCAATGGCCGCTATGAAATCGGCCGGGTTCACTGCTTCGTCCAGAGTCCTAGCTTGATTCCTACACTAATTGTCCAGCCGTTGGAAGCGGGGTTCGGGTAGCCTAGGTTACTGGCGTACACAAACCCTCCGTCCACGAGATTAATGGAGAACTTCCCGGTGTGGGTGGGATCGTAGTTGATGCCGGCGTGGGTGAAGAAGCTCGGTTTCGTGAGGCTCGCGCCTGTCGCAGGAACATTCCGCGCGACACCGCCCTCGAGGGCTCCGTAGAACTGGAAGGAGTTCTGAGGAAGAGTCGTCTTGGCGAAGAGCTTCGTCGGTGCCCAGGAGACCTCGGCGCCACCGTAGTAACCCTGGAAGTTATTCCCCGGAACGAGAAGCGCGTCCGTCACCGCGAGGAAGTTCGTGTTTCCGCGCGTGAGGACGGTGTAGGCTCCGTTAATGTCCGTGCCGGCGTTGTTCTCCCCGCCGATGTGCAGATTCATCGCCGAGGTCTTCACGGCGAAGATGGTGGTGATGTCGATGGGAGCAGGCGGGGTGGCGGTCTGACCGAAGCAGGTGACAGCGAGAAGCAAGGTAAGTGCAGCGAATGTTACGTACTTTCTCATCTTTTCCTCCTGAGTTTGACTACTGGAAAATTGTCTCATTGCTACTTGGGGCTGTCAACAAGTAGTTTCTTCAAGTTCTCAATCTCTCGCTCCACCGAGGGTCTTATCCTTGCTGCTCTTCCTCGGCAGTACGGCAATGCTCTTGTCAACCTCGCGATCCGATACCTCACGTACTCCGGCCGCTGTTTCCAGTCGCGGGGGAAGGGTTTTGAGAAGTCTGGGTACCGGTCCCATTTATGTCCTCCGCAGCGTGGACAACACTCCTTGTGGTAAGCGTACCCTCCCACAAGGTGCCAGTTGTACCAACTAGGGATAGGTTTCGCGCATCCGTGACACATCATTGTTTATCCCAAATCTTCCCCAACTTTTCTTTTTGCTTGTCCGTCAGAGAATGCTTCCTCTCCCACTGGTCGCTGATACTCTCCACGAACCCCTTCTCCCAGTTATCGAGCTTCTTCTCGTCTATTCCATCAAGAATATAATCGATGGCATCATCGGTGAGTTCCTCAAGTCGCATCTCACAACCCCCCAAACAACAACTCAATCCAATCCCACACGTCGTAATCGTCGCCGTCTTCTTGGTCGTCGGAGAGGAGTCTCAAAGCTCGGCTCCTTCGGGGAAGCGTGTGGTCTTCCACAGCTTCTTCTCATCCACCGCCGCTACTCGATCTTGTTCTGATCCGTCCAATTCTCCCCCCACGATGGGTCCGCGGGGATCACCAGCTTCGGTAACTCCGGCGTCCCAATTTCCATGCACTCTCTTATCCATTTCGCCACTTCCTTTGGTTCGTACTTCTTGTCTACGTAAAACAAAATCTCATCATGAATCTGCAGCACTGGAATCAGTCTAGGATGGTTCTCTGCGTTCAGCAAGGCGTACTTCGTAACGTGTGCTACAGGATTGGAACCCCACATGGCCGCGGCCGTCTTCAGCCGATCCTCCTCGAACCCATAACTCGCCAGTACGTACCCCGTCGGCGGCCTCACGCACCGTTCCCTCTCCACTTGCTTCGTAATCTCCATCTGCAAGCCACGTAACTTCGGGAACCCCGCGAAGTACTTCATTGTCACCGCGAGCGCCTTCTTCCGATTCTCCCAACTCGCCGCGCCGAACGCTCTCCGCGCCAGGTTAATCCCCGTGAACGTCACGATTTTCCCGAAGACCCTCCAGTCGGGAAACGCCACCCTCACCCCCGCGCGGATCTCAGCCTGTATCCTCGGCTTCCCGAATTCCGTCGGCGTGAGGAGTTTAATTCCCTCCATGTAATCCGTCGCATGTGTGACGGTCTTCGCCGCCTCTCGCGCGTTCCCTTGAGAAATCGCAAACGGATCGTCTTCCTTAATCTCAATCATATCCCGCATGTGGGCGTGGAAGTCTATGTTCGGGATGGAATCGTAGCCAGCGAGGTGGAGGAAGACGCGGTTTTCGGCGTTCTTGAGGTCAGCGCGGTAGAGATAATAACTGTCTGGCGCAACAATGGCTCGCCGGATTCGTTTTCCGAGCGACTCTCCTGTAGCACGATCGCGCCGCCGCTTCGCAACGTTTTGTAGATTCGGATTGCTGCACGCAAGGCGACCAGTGGAAGTGAAGAACTGGAGGTTGCAATGGATGAACCCGGAGCCATCGACATAGCCAGTCCAAGTGTTTCTGTCATAGTCGAAACATCGTGGAGCAAACCATCTATCGGGACCGTTCCCGAGTTCCTTGTAATCAAGTAACTTCTCCAACTCCTCATCGTCCTCCTCCTCCACTGCATCCCTGATTGTCTGCTCTTGTGCGTTCTCTAGTAGAATTCCCTTCGCCTTGAAGTAACTCACCACTTGCTTTGGAGAATCAGGGTTGAAAGGGAAAGTCTTCGCCGTCTCCTCGCAGGCCCTCTCGAAATCCCCACGGAGTTTATCTACATACGGCACATCCACCTTCACCCCTCTCTCCCGCATCTTCGCCAGAACGTGCGCCACGTCCCGGTGTAACGGATACAACTTATCCACCCCCAACATCCTCGCGCGCTGAAGCATCTTCGGAAACGCTTTCACTGGCCAGTAACAGTCATTCCCGTTGTACCCGAACGCGTCGTGCTTCGGGCACGGCCGGGACTCCAGGAGACACTGTTCCTCCCCCACACACTCTTTCCAGTTCGGCACGGCTTCGTAGAAGGAACAGTAGGCAAACAAATTCATGAACCCACGTCCGCGTTTCTCCCCCTCCTCGTCGTCGGCTTTCTTCGTTCCCTTACACAGGGACATATTCGTCAACCAGTGCCAGAGAATCGTGTCCTCTACTTGCCCAAGAGAAATGTGAATACCTTCTGCATCAGCGACGGGAAGATCAGCAGACACAACATTGTGACCCAGAATCCGAGCAGCAGGAAATCGAGAAAGTAACTCCAAAAAATAATGCTTTGCATCCTCGTACGGGGCAGAAACGGTTCGTTCGCCATCGGAGACTCC
>Ga0335083_10000861_pt1 | contig 43471 bp, 41 predicted proteins | sample Lox_Sample_42_FD_206716 | JGI IMG/M metagenome (GOLD analysis project Ga0335083, IMG submission 206716) | Soil microbial communities from Loxahatchee National Wildlife Refuge, Florida, United States - Lox_Sample_4.2 | ecosystem: Environmental > Terrestrial > Soil > Wetlands | place: USA...
GTAACCGCGGATGCTGGCCTGGCTCAGCCGGACGGCCGCGAGCTCACCCGCCCCGATCGCGGTGAAGCCCTGATCGGCCATCAGGCCTGCCCGCACGGTGAGCAGGTCAGCGGCCAGGGCCGGGCCGCTGCCGTTGGCCAGCTTCGCACCGCGCAGCGACAGCTGCCGGGTAATGCGGGCACCGGTCAGGCACACCGCGCCGGAAGGGCCCGCCCCGGTCGCGGTGAATCCCTGGTCGAGCCAGGCGGCTCCCTTGACGATGAGGATCTCGCCGTTGAACGCCGGGCCGGCTCCCGCGATCAGCCGGGCGCCCTGCAGCACCAGGTCGTCCCCGATCGTGGCGCCGGTGAAGCAGACCGCCCCGCCCGGGCTGGCGCCTCGCGCGTCGAGCGTCTCCATGAAGGCGCCGCCCTCCACGACCAGGCCCGTGGCCAGGACGGCGGGCCCGGCGGGGCTGTCCACCCGGGTGCCGGTGAGCCGCAGGTCGGCGGTCACGCGGGTGCCGGCCAGCCGGAGCGCGCCCTCGGCGTGCGTCCCGGTGACCAGCGAGTTCTTGATGGTGAGGGTACCCACCGTAGCCTGGTCCGCCCAGACCGCCGACAGTACGCACTCCTCGAGCACGAGCCAGCGCAAGGAGGCGGCCCGCAGTGTGATCGGCTGGTCGATCCGGCACCCGGTCAGCCGCAGGCCGGTGACGCACTCGATCCCGTCCAGGTTCAGGTCGCCGCGGATCCAGGCGCCGTGAATGCGCACTCCGGCCTCATCCGGGACAAAGTGATTATCCGAGCCGCTCCCGGCTTCCTTTCCTGAAAGGATCCCGGCGACCCTTGCGGCCTCGATGACATGGTCGGCGCCGAGGGCGTGAACGTCCGCGAGAGAGGCTGGCTCGGAGCAATTCAGCTCGGTGGTCATGCCGCGCTGGCCTGCGTCTTCGCGGGCGACAATGGACGGCATGGGCAGAGAATATAGTATCTGGCGCCGATTATCCCGAACACCGGGTCAGGGTGCCGGTTGAGTCGCGATTGTCATATTTATGTGTCTTTGCCGATATTGTTACGTGTATGACGAGGCTCAGGGTGCTATTCATCGGAGGCAGCGGGGTCATCAGCTCGGCCTGCTCGCAGATCGCGGTCGCCAGCGGCATCGAGTTGCACGTGCTGAACCGGGGGCGCAGCGCCGCCCGGCCGCTCCCGCCCGGCGTGAACGTGCTGCGGGCGGACATACGGGAACCGGACTCCGTTCGGCATGTAATAAATGACCTCGAGTTCGACGCGGTGGTGGACTGGGTGGCCTTCACCGCCGGGCACGTCCGCGCCGACGTCGACCTGTTCCGCGGGCGGACCAGGCAGTACGTGTTCATCAGCTCCGCCTCGGCCTACCAGACGCCGCCCGCGCGGGTGCCGGTCACCGAGTCCACGCCGCTGCGCAACCCCTACTGGCAGTACTCCCGGGACAAGATCGCCTGCGAGGACCTGCTCGTGGCGGCCTACCGGGACGAGGGCTTCCCGGCCACCATCATCCGGCCCTCGCACACCTACGACCAGACGCTGGTTCCGTTCGACGGCGGGTGGACGGTGCTGGGCCGGATGCTCGCGGGCAAGCCTGTCGTCGTGCACGGCGACGGCACGTCACTGTGGACGCTGACCCACCACGACGACTTCGCCCGCGCCTTCGTCCCGCTGCTCGGCGATCCGCGGACGATCGGCGAGGCCATCCACATCACCTCTGACGACGTGCTCACCTGGAACCAGATCGCGGAAGCGTTCGCGGCCGCGCTGGGGGTGACCGCGCGCCTAGTGCACGTGCCGTCGGACGCCATCGCAGCGGCCGACCCGGTGTGGGGCGCGGGCCTGCTCGGCGACAAGGCACACTCGATGGTGTTCGACAACGCCAAGCTGCGCAGCCTGGTGCCCGGCTGGCGGGCGGTGATCCCGTTCGAGCGGGGCGCCAGGGAAATCGCGGCGTGGTACCTGGCCGACCAGGAGCGGCAGGTCACCGATGTGGCCCTGGACGCAACGATGGACAAGCTCGCCGCGGCCTGGGCGGTATGACGACGACGGCGCGGGACGTCCTCGCGGCGGCCCGCCAGCTCGCCGATCACCTGCTGTTCCCCGACGCGATGCGGGTCGACGGCCTCGACGTGCTCCCGGTGGCCCATCTCGACGCGCTGGCCGCGGCGGGCCTGTACGGGGCGCCGGTGCCAGCCGAGGCGGGCGGTCTCGGCCTGGACCTCGCGGCAACCTGCGCGGTGACCGAGGAACTGGCCAGCGGCTGCCTGGCCACGACGTTCGTCTGGCTGCAGCACCGCGGCGTGGTCATGACCCTGGCCGCCGAGGGCACGCCCGCCGGGCTGCGCGACCGGTGGCTGGGACCGGCCTGCCGGGGTGAGGTGCGCGGCGCGATCGCGCTGGGCGGCCTGCTCCCCGGGCCGCCGCTGCTGCGCGCCCGGCCAGACGGCAGCGGGTGGCGGCTCGACGGCGAGGCGCCCTGGGTCACCGGGTGGGGGCTGACCGACCTGCTGCTGGTCGCGGCGCGAGACCCGGACGGCGACATCGTGTCGCTGATCCTGGACGCGGCCGCCCAGCCCGGGCTTACCGTGACCAGGGAACGGCTCGCCGCCGTCAACGCGAGCGTCACCGTCCGGCTGGGATTCGACAGCGTCCTGGTGTCGGGGGAGCGATGGACCGGCCGGGTCCCTTTCGACCCGGCCGAGAACCTGCGTCCTGACCGGCTGCGGATCAACGGATCGCTCGCCCTCGGGCTGGTCCGCCGGTGCACCAGGCTGCTCGGCCCGGGACCGCTGGACGACGAGCTGGCCGCCTGCCGCCAGCGCCTCGACGACGCCGTCGGCAGCACTCCGGACGCGATGGCGCAGGCCCGCGCGGCCGCATCCGAGCTGGCCGTGCGGGCCGTAGCGGCGCTGGCGGTCCGGGACGGGAGCCGCTCGGTCACCGTGGATCAGCACGTGCAGCGCCTCGCTCGCGAGGCGATGTTCCTGCTCGTATTCGCGACCCGGCCGGGGATCAAGAGCGCCCTGCTGCGGCAACTCGGCGCGGCCGGAGACTGACAGGCTGGCCGTGCAGTGGTCGGCTCAGGCGCAGACGAGGCAGCCGCTGTGGGTCGTGATCGGGAAGCGTGCTGGGTCGGCTGGCAGCCTGCCGAGCACGGCCGCGGTGAGCGGTCCGGCGTCTAGCACGCGGCTCCGCACGTACGCGGCGATCGGTTCCGCATCCGGTACCCGGAGCTGGGCTTCGAAGTCGTGCCTGGTCACAGACGTGAACTGGGAACGCAGCAGCACTTCGCCCTGGTCTAGGCCGATCTGCTCGCGCGGCCGTACCGGCGGCTGGCTCAGGCTGGCCAGGCCCTCCGCGATGAGGCCGCGCAGTTCCCGCAGGTGATCCGCGCCGTTCAGGCCGACGATCACCCGTCCGCCCGGACGGGTGATCCGGCGCAGTTCCCGTACCGCGCGCTCCGGCTCCGGCACGTGGTACAGCATGTGCATGGCCAGGGTGAGGTCGGCCGCTGCGTCCCTGACCGGCAGTGCCGCTGCGTCCGCGACCAGCAGGACGGCCCGCGGCGCGCGGTTGCTGGCGGCGAGCAGCATGCCCGCCGACATGTCCGCTCCGAGCACCGGGCCCGCGTGCCCGCGGCGCGCGAGTTCGGCGAGATAGCGGCCGTTGCCGCAGCCGATGTCGGCGACGGTTTCGTGGCCGTCGAGCCCGGCGAGCTCGAGCGTCTCGCGGGCCAGGTCTATCCGCGGCTGCTGGTAGGCGTAGATAGACTGCCGCGCGGCCAGGTTGACGTCCGTCTTGTACTGGGATTCTCGCAGGTAGGACTGGTCCGTCCACGGGTCCCAGGCCGGGTCGGGACCGATCATCCCGTCATCCGGTCCTCAGCGGGCCGATCCGCCGGCGATCTCGTAGGACCACAACTCGCTGCTGATGCCGACCGGGTGGGGTGCCTCGCCGCCGGCTCGCTCGGCGGCGGACCGGTGCCCGTGGCTGAACGCCGGGGAGCTCACCCACGCCTGGAAGGCGTCTTCGTCCCGCCACCGGGTCACGACCAGCCAGGTGGTTCGTCCGTCGGTCGGCTTGAGCAGCTCGAAGCCCTCGAAGCCCTCTTGGTTGTCGACCGCGCCAGCCCGGGCGGCGAACCGGCGGGCGAGTTCGTCCCCGCTGTCGGCGGGCACCGTGATCGCGTTGATCCTCACTACCGTCACCAGGTCAACGTACCAACCAGCGCCGGGCACCGAGGTGCTGCCCGGCTTGAAGATCTCTAGCGTTCTTTCAGCTCGCGGGCGAACCGGCGCCAGGCCGGGGCGCTGAAGGCCAGCACAGGACCGGCACCAGCCTGCTTGGTGTCGCGGACGAGCACCCGACGGGAAGCCCTGCCGACTTCTACACAATCGCCACCTGAGCCGCCTGAATAACTCGACTTCCGCCAGCTCATGTCACTGATCATCAATGTGACTCCTGATCTTTCGTATCAGCTCCGCCGAATCGGCTGGTGACAGCGCGCTCGACCTGATGAGGCCGACGACCATCAGCAGGTCGCCAACTTCCTGACGATCTTCGACGATTCGTCCGCCACCGTAGCATTCCGTGTAAGCCACGCTCTGGCCGTCGGAAAGCTCATACACCGTGACGGGACCCTCGACGCCAGCGTGATCACGCGCCGCGAACGGTAGCACTTGCAGGACGATCCGGCGCGAGCTGACCAGTGCCAGCAGTTTGTCCAACTGCTCAGCCATCACGACCCGTCCGCCGATGCGGTGATGGATTACCCCCTCGTGGATCGTGTACCAGAGCATCGGACGTTCGGGGACGGCTGGTCCCTTCCACGACAACTTATTGTCCGGAAGGACGGTAAATCGATGCCTGCCGACCCAGCGAACGTCACGCCGCCGGAACATCCATTGCCGAGGCTGGCCACATTCGAGCTGACGAGATACCGGCGCGAACTCGAAAGAGCCCTGAAACGATTGCCCACCGACTCCGGCGCGCGGCCGGCCCTCCTGGGACAGCTGAGCGAGGTGCTGGCCGAGCAGGAATCGCGCGAGCGGATCGCGAGCGCGTCTGTCAGCCGAAAGAGCGCCCGTGGACTGTGAAGCCCCAGACGACCAGGCGGAGCGCGTCTTCCGCAGGACCGCGGAAAACCAGTTGCCTGATGTCCGCCGGCCGAAGATCATGGCGGACATGGATCACTAGGCAGTGGCACGCGTGCGGAGCGAAGGCGGGTTCGAGTTACTCCCTGTCTCCCCGCTACGCAACTCGAGGTCCGCTTTTCTTGATGAATGCGGGCTTCCTTCACGCGACGTGATATGCGACGTCGCGCTGGTCAGCGTAAAACGCTGGCCGTATGCCACTGGATCAAGGAGGCAGTTCGCGGTGCCCTAACCGCTGCCTTCGCAAGCCTTGGAATTCGCGAAGCCATGAACGATTTCCGTAATAATGGTATGCCCGCGGCCGGCACCGGATCTGATGCCAGCCGCAAAGCGCTATGGGTGATCAGGGAACTCGGGCTGCCCGCCATCGTCAAAGCATGCGTGTCGTGCAGGTTCACGCGTCACCAAGCCACCGGGAAGTTCCGCGTGAACGCGAACGGCAAGGTCATCGACGTCTGGATGCTGATCCGCTGCGAGCAGTGCGGACGTACCGCGAAGATCCCGGTCCACGAGCGCGTCTGCGTGCGGGCACTCGAGCCGGGGCGGCGGCTGATGCTCGAGGGCAACGACCGGTCGATGGTGCGAAACCTGGCCCTGGACCGTTCGCTGGCGGCCCAGGCGGCCTACCGGTTCGACTGGGCCGGCACGTGGAAGCTGGAAACCGGCATGCCGTCCGAACGGGGGCGTGAGGATCCAGGACCGCTCACGGTCGTCGTCAGATTCGAGCTCCCGGTGCCGATCCGGGTCGAGAAGCTGCTCATGACCGGGTTCGGCCTGAGCCGATCCGTCGTGAGAGACATGGCCGCCTCCGGGCGCATACGCCTGCCCATGGCCGTCGACGCGAAGACCCGCGAAGATTTTGCCTTCTTCGTGAACGCCACCGCGCCACCGCCGCGCGACGCGGCGGTGGCGGTGGCCATGGCGGATCGGCGGGCGGTCAGGCGTCGAGGTTCTCCTTGCGGATATACCAGACGTGCCAGGTGATCAGGCAGGCTAGCGAGGCGAACCACTCCACGGTGGTGACCAGGGAGATGAGATCGATCGGCAGCGTGTAGACGAGCACGACGTGCGCCACGGCGTTGGCCAGCAGCACGGCGCCCCAGACCGCCGTGTCGATGCGCAGCCCTCGCCGGAACCGGGCGTCGGTGTCCCAGCGGGCCGCCCACCCGGCCGCGCCCTCGGCGCCGCGCTTGATCTCGGCGACGGTCCGGCCCAGCGTCAGCTGGGCGGGCTTGCCGACGACGACAGTGACCAGCATCCACAGGCCGAACAGGCCGCCTAGCGCGGCGGTCCATCCTTCTCTGATCACCAGCGTGCGAGGATCATCCGATAGCAGGCCGAGCACCACGGACAGCACCAGGACGCTCAGCGTGAACAGGGCGACGAGATCGACCCGGCGGTTGCGCGCTATGGTCCAGCCCACGTACGGCGCGGCCACCAGGACGCCGGCCATCAGCGCCCACCACTGGCTCACGCCGGCCGCCCGCAGGCCGTAGAACAGCACCATCGGCACGATCACCTCGAACACGACGGTGATCACGTTGGCGCGGATCAGCCGGCGCAGGCCCGCGTCGGGTGCGGGCTTCTCGCCGGTCATCATCTCGGCGGCGGGCTTGTCGTAGGTCATCATGAGGCTTCGCTTTCGGGGTTGAGGGCGGTTGCCTGCACGTACAGGTCGGCGAGTTCGCGTCCGATGCGGGCGAGCTGGGCGGGTTCTGGAACATCGGCGGCGGCGGTGACCACCACGGCGTCCAGGCCGCTGGTCAGGGCGAGCGTCACGATCCGGGTGTCGAACGGGCGGAAGGCGCCTGCCGCCTGCCCGCTGCGGAAGTGCTCTTCGAAAACGGCCACGCGCCGGTTGATGCCGGCCCGCTGCGCGGGGGCATTCCGCACGATGTCGATCAGCGCCCGGACGGCGGCGGGGTACTCGCCGACTAGGGCGACGTTGGCCTCGACGTAGGCGCGCAGCACGGCCACGTGGCCGTCGGCGGCGGCGATGCGCGACTGCATGAACGCGTCGGTGACCTGCTCGATCTCGGCGACGCACGCCGTGATCAGGTCGTCTTTGCCGGCGAAGTGGTAGCTGATCATGCCGGTGCTCGACAGGCCCGCGTGCTTCGCGATCCGGCCGAACGACGCCTTGGCGTAGCCGACCTCGGCGATCACCTCGATCGCCGCCGTCACGATCTGAGCGCGCCTGGCCGACTCGGTGAACGTTCTTGCTTGCATGAGCAAAACTTAGCTTACTCAAGCAAAGCGTGCAACTCCCCGGCATGAGAGATCATCGGGTAGAGGTCCCGCCTCCCCCCGAGGCCGGGTTTCCTGAAACGTGATTGAACTGGGCTGACGGGGGTAAACGGCGCTGATGGCCTACCCGGGAGCGGTTCTCGGCGGACGCTACGTGCTCGACGAGCAGATCGGCATCGGCGGGTACGGCGAGGTATGGCGCGCGACGGACACGGTGCTGTCCCGGCCCGTGGCGCTCAAGCTGCTCCACCAGCGTCACGCCGAGCAGGCCGAGACCGTGGCCAGGTTCCGGTCGGAAGCACAGCACGCCGCGGCTCGGAAGCACAGCACGCCGCGGCGCTATCCCATGAGAACATCGCGCAGGTCTACGACTACGGCGAGGCGGCCGACGGCCAGCCTCCCTACCTGGTGATGGAACTCGTGGCCGGGGCCTCTCTCGAGGCCGTGCTTGAAGTGGGCCCGCTGGACGCCACCAGGACCATGGATATCGTCGCCCAGGCTGCGGCCGGCCTGCAGGTGGCCCACGCGGCCGGGATGATCCACCGCGACGTCAAGCCGGGCAACCTGCTGCTCAACCAGAGCGGGACCGTCAAGATCACGGATTTCGGCCTCGCGCACACGGTCGGCTCGGTGTCGGTCACGGTCAGCGGCGAACTGGTCGGGACGCCGGGCTACCTGGCGCCGGAGCGAGCCGTGGGGGAGAAGGCCGGCCCAGCCAGCGACCTGTACTCCCCGGGGATCGTGGCCTACGAGTGCCTGACCGGCACCCGGCCGTTCACCGGCACGCAGCTGGAGGTCGCCCTGGCCCACCGGGATCACCCGCTGCCGCCGCTGCCCGCGTCGGTCGCCGCCGACGTGACCGCGTTCGTCATGCACCTGACCGCGAAGGATCCCGGCCGTCGCCCCCGCGACGCCGCCGAGGCCATGATGTGGGCGGGCCTGCTCCGCGACGGCAACGGCGCCGCTCCGGTCACCGCGCACGGGAGCGCGGTTGCCCCGCCGCTGAACCAGGCCCAGGCCCGCCGCCGCACGGTGCTCGTCTACTCCTGTGCCGCGGTCGCGGCCGTCATCGTCATCGTGGTGGCGAGCGTGATCGGGTTCGCGTCGCCCTGGCATCCGGCTACCGCTTCTTCCGCCCCGGCGCCTTCCTCGTCCGCGGCACCGGCGCCGCGCGGCGGTAGCACGACCGCCCCGTCCTCCCACCGTCCCGCCACGAACCCGGCCCAGCCTCCGGCGACGGGCCCGGCCCAGCGCGCGGCAACTGGCCCGGCCAGCAAGCCGCCGGCCCCCGTGGTCCCGGCCGTCAGCACGACCCACCCAGGGAATAAGGGCAACGGCCCCGGGAGCGCCAACGGAGTGGGGAACGGGAACGGTCCGGGGAGCAACAACGGGAACGGGAACGGCAAGGGGAAGGGCAACGCCCAGGGCGACGGCAGCAACTAGGGCGGGCGCCCGTTTTGCGCTCCCGGCCCTAGCGGTCCCCGACCGCGATCACCTTGCGGAACTGGCGCGCGGTCAGGCCGAACCAGCGGTCGGTCGTGCCCTCGTCGCTCATGCCCAGCCGTGCGGTGACCGCCTGCGAGCGGACGTTGTCCAGATCGGTCAGGGCGAGGACCTCGCCGATCCCCGCCGCGCCCGCCGCGGCGAGTACCGCCTCGGCGGCTTCGGTGGCGAGTCCCTGGCCCTGCCGGCGGGGATGCAGGTGCCAGCCGATCTCCAGCAGGCCGGTCGGGCCGTCGGCATCAGCTAGCGGCATTAGCAGGAGTGTCCCGGCCGGCTGCTCGCCCGCGGGTGACAGCGGGACCATGGCCCACATGCCGAGCGGCGGATCGAGTCGGCGCCCCCCGGCGATCCACCGGGTCAGTCGCTCCCGCGCCTCGTCCATGGTCGCCAGGGCGCGGCGCGGATGCGACCCCAGCCAGCGCATGACGTCGTCGCGTGAGTACAGGTCGAAGAACGCCGGCAGGTCGGGCTCCTCCCAGCGCCGGAGCAGCAGGCGCGGTGTCCGCGTCAGTTCCATCGGCGGCGCTACCTGGCGGCGCGACGGTCGCGGAGCCGCGTGAACCTGGCCCACTGGGATTCGAGCATCTCCGCCTCCGTGGTCGCTCCGTCGTCGTAGGCGGGGGACACCAGCGGGGCGGCGTCACGCACCTCGATCACGACGATCGCCTTGACGCGTCCGGTCAGCTTCGAGCCGTCGGCGCGCATGAGCTCGACTCCCCGGGTGAAGCCGACCGACCCGGGCTCGTGGATCACCGCCGGGCCCCTGAACCGGTAGCCCTTGCGTGCGAACGGGTCGACTACGTTGACCGCGACCGCGGACCCGGCCGCGATGTTGGCGGTGGTCTGCGGCGAGCAGACGTCCGCGAAGAACAGGTGGTCGTCGTCCCACACCCGGGTCGATCCCCGCGGGGAGAGGTTCGGCGAGCCGTCGGGGCAGACGGTCGCGTGAAACGCGAGCTTCTGCTCCTCGATCAGCCGCTTCATGTCACCGGTGAGAATCCCCATTACCGCCTGCCCCAGGTCTCGGCCCCCGCTCACGGTACCGTCTCGTCCGTGACCGTACTTCCGCCAGGGGTGACCGAGGACGCCTTCACCACGGTCTGCCAGGACGAGGCGGCGCTCCGCCCGGGGGTCGAACGGCTGTGCCAGCGCCTGGGCGTAGACGTTGCCGGCCTGACCAGGTTCGCGGCAGGTTCACGGCCGGTCTACGCCTCCGGTGACCTGGTGCTGAAGCTGTTCCCGCCGGTGGACCTGGCCGGATACCGGGTCGAGGCAGGCGTCCTGACCGCCGTGCAGGGAAAGCTGCCCGTTCCCGCCCCGCGGGTGCTCGCGGCCGGAGAGCACGACGGCTGGGGCTATGTCCTGATGAGCCGGCTGCCCGGCGTCGCGCTTGACACCGTGCGGGACCGGGTCTCCGCCGGGGACCGGGACGTCCTGGCCAGCCAGCTCGGCGAGGCGGTCGCGGTGCTGCACCAGTTGCCGCCGCCCGAGATCCCCGGCTGGTGGCCGGCTGACTGGCCGGCCTTCGTGGCGCGTCAGCGCGCGGGCTGCGTCAGCGCGCAGCGTTCTCTCGGGCTGCCGGAGCCGTGGGCCACCCAGCTGGACGCCTTTCTCGACGAGGTCGTGCTGCCTGTCCGGCCGCCGGTGATCCTGCACACCGAGGTGATGAGCCAGCACCTGCTCGTCACCCAGACCGCGAGCCGGTGGCGGCTATCGGGCCTGATCGACTTCGAGCCCGCCATGCGCGGCGACCGTGAGTACGAGTTCGCCGCCGTCGGGCTGTTCGTTGCGGAGGGCGACGCCCGGTTCCTGACCCGGACGCTGACCGCCTACGGCTACGGCCGCGAGGAACTCGGCCCCGAGCTGCGCCGGCGGCTCCTCGCCTGGAGCATCCTGCACCGGTACAGCAACCTGGCCGCCTGGCTCCGGCGGCTCCCGGAACCCGCCGAACCCACGCTAGGCGCCCTCGCCGATCGCTGGTTCGCCACCGAGTAAGGCGGCCGTGGCGAGGAGTGCCCGCCACGGCCGCCACGCCGGAATTTGTGTTCCGACATCCGTCTTCTGCGGCCCCGGCTCGCGCCGGAGACCCGGTCTGGCGTACCCGGCCGCCGCGAGCTGACACGTGCGGTCAGGTGACATCCCCGTAGTCGGTGACCGAACGTAATTACTCGCCGGCCAGGCGCGCGGCCTGGAGGGCCAGGTAGCGGCGCTCGGGCAGGCTGGTCGTCCGGCCCGCCGCGGCGAGGTAGTCGGCGGCGGCCGCCTTCGTGTCGCCGGCCAGTTCGCGCAGGTGCGCCCGGACGGCGAGGAGCCGGTGATGCCGGGCCAGCCGCTTGTCCGCCCCGAGCGCCGTGACTATCTCGAGCCCCGCCCGCGGGCCGTGCACCATGGCCACGGCGACCGCCCGGTTGAGCGCCGTGAACGGATTCGGCGCGGCCAGTTCCAGCAGGTCATAGAGGCCGAGGATCTGCGGCCAGTCGGTCTCGGCCATCGTCGCGGCCTCGTCGTGGACGGCGGCGATGGCCGCCTGCAGCTGGTAGGGCCCGACAGCTCCGCGCGGCAGCGCGGCGCTGATCAGCGCGACTCCCTCGGCGATCATTGCCTGATCCCACAACCGCCGGTCCTGCTCGGCCAGCGGCACCAGCGACCCGTCGGGCGCCGTGCGGGCCGTTCGCCGCGCGTCGGTCAGCAGCATCAGCGCGAGCAGGCCGGTCGCCTCGCCGTCGCCCGGCAGCAGCCGGTGCAGCCAGCGGGTGAGCCTGATGGCCTCCTGCGACAGCGCGGGCACGGTCAGCGCGTCCCCCTCGCTGGCCGTGTAACCCTCGCTGAACACCAGGTAGAGAACGTGCAGCACGGCCCGCAGCCGCTCGGTACGCTCCGCCTCCGAGGGCAGGGTGAAGTCGAACCCGGCACCGGCAATGGCCTGCTTGGCCCGGCTGATCCGCTGCGCCATCGTCGCCTCGGGAACGCCGAACGCCGCAGCGATCTGCGCCGTGGACAGGCCGCCGACCGCGCGCAGCGTCAGCGCGATCTGGCTGGGCGCGGACAGGTCCGGATGGCAGCAGCCGAACAGCAGCGCGAGCGAGTCGTCGCGGTCCGCGGTCTCGGCGTCAGCCGGGGGACCGAGCAGTTCGGACGGCGGGATCGCGACCGCGATCTGCTCTTCGCGGGCCCGTCGTGACTGCTCGCTGCGGACCTGGTCGGTCAGGCGGCGCGCGGCGACGGTGACCAGCCAGCCGCGCGGGCTCGCCGGGATCCCTTCCCGCGGCCACTGCAGCGCGGCCGCGAGCAGTGCCTCCTGGCTGGCGTCCTCGCACAGGTGGAACTGCCCGTACCCGTACCGGCGCACCAGCGCGGCGAGAACCTGCGGCGCCAGTCCGCGCAGCAGGGCCTCGACCTCGCCCCGGTCAGTGCTCACCGAGCGCACGCTCACACGTCTGGCTTGGCCTCGTGCATGACCGGCCAGACCTCGACCGGCTCGGCGTCCGCGAACGGCATGTCCGCCGCGATGGCCAGCGCGCGCTCCTCGCTCTCGCAGTCGAGCAGGTAGAAGCTGGCCATGTACTCCTTGGTCTCCAGGTACGGGCCATCGGTCACGGCCGGCTGGCCGTCCACCCGGCGCACCAGCCTGGCCTGGGCCGCGTCCGCCAGCCCGTAGGCGCCCAGCAGCTCGCCGGTCTCCCGGTACTTCCGGTTGAACGCGTCCTGCCTGGCGATGGCCTCCGGCCACTCCTCGGCCGGGAGCGACGCCCACTTCTCCTGGTTCCCGTAGATCATCAGCAGGTACTTCATCGCACGGAGCATAGTCCGCGCGTCATGATGGTCTCGTGACGGCAGGAGCTCCGATGAGCGACGGTGAGCAGCCCGGCGTGACCTTCCCGGCCGCGGCGGACGGGCGGCGGAGCACGTCGGCCCTCGGCCGGGCGGTCGTCGCCGACGCGCTGGGCCGGGTGGACCCGCCCGGGGCGCTCGCCGCGACCCGGGAGTCCAACTGGCGCTCCGGCTACCTGACGCACTTCCGCAGGCTGGTCGAAGCCGGGCTGGCGTCGAGGCAAGCCGCGGTATCCGTGGCCCGCGACGGCCTGGCGTCACTGCACCAGCGGATGCGCGTCACCAGCCCGGACGGCACGGAGAGCGGTCTTGACTCGCTGGTCTCGGCGGCGGCCAGGCAGGAGCTCGCCACCGTCACGGTGGCCGGCGCCGGGGAACCAGAACGCACGCTGTCGGTCCCGTACCGGGGGGAGCGGCTGAGCGGCGACGCCCTGCTGCGGCGGCTGGACGCCTGGGTCACGGCCGGCGTCATCGAGCCGTCGTGCGCGGACGCCGTCGCGAAGGTCGCGGCGAGCCCGCAGTTGCTGGCCCTGCCCGGCCGCACCGTCGCCGTGCTCGGCGCGGGCGCCGAGATCGGCCCGCTCTCGGTGCTGCTGAGCTGGGGCGTCCGGGTCGCCGCCGTTGACCTGCCGAGCCCGGCCATCTGGGACCGGGTGCTCGGGGTGGCGCGGGGCAGCGCGGGCACGCTGCTCGTCCCGGTCGCGCGCGGAGGGCCGGACGACGACAGCGCCGTAGGCGGGCGGACCGCAGGCGCCGCCGAGGACCAGGATCTGAACGAACGGGCTGGCTGCGACCTGGCCGCGGACGTTCCTGCCGTCGCTGACTGGCTGGCGCGTACCGAGGGGCCGCTGACGCTCGGCAACTACGTCTACGCCGACGGCGCGGCCAACGTCCGGGTCGCCAGTGCCGTCGACGCACTGACCGTGCGCCTGGCGGCCGGGCGTCGCGACGTCTCGCTCGCCTTCCTGGCCACGCCTACCGACGTGTTCGCGGTCCCGGCCGGGGCGGTCACCCAGTCGGCCCGCGCCTATGCCGCCCGTTCCGCGGCGGCAAAGATCGGCAGCTGGCCGCTGCGGGCGCTGTCCGGCGGGCGGCTGCTCCGCCCGGCCTACCCGCCCGGTGCCGATCCCGGCGTCTGCGACAGCCTGATCGCCCAACAGGGACCCAACTACGTGCTGGCTAAGCGGGTGCAGCGGTGGCGGGCCACGGTGGCCAGGACCGGCGGCGCGACGGTGTCGATGAACGTCGCCCCGCCGACCAGGACCCGGTCGGTGACCAAGAACCGGGTGCTGGCTGCGGCGTACGCGGGGGCCGGGCGGTTCGGCGTCGAGGTCTTCGAGCCCGCCACCACCAAGACGCTCATGGCCGCGCTGCTCGTCCATGACCTGGAGACGAGCGGCACCCCGGCTCAGGCCCACCCGTGGGAGGAAGAAGCCTACGCGGCCGCGCACGGCGGGCTGTGGCGGAGCGCCTACGCTCCCCGCAGCGCGCTCACGCTAGCGGCCCTGCTCGGCTATGCCTCGGCTCGGCGGGAGAGCTCGTTACCCGATGAGCGGCAGGCGGTTATCCGGGTGCGCCGCGCGGCCCGCGGCGGCCAGCACCCACGCGAGGTCGTCGGCCAGGTCGCCGGGACGCTGGCCGAGGGTGCGCCGCGCCAGCAGGTCGTCCAGGATCGCCGCGGTCAGCGCGATACCCTCGGGCGTCGCGATCGGGTCCCGGCCCAGCGCCAGCGTCAGGTCCAGGCCGTGCACCACCGCCTCGACGACCCGGCTGGCCGCGAACTCGTCCACTCGCATGGGCGCGAAGTACCCGGGCCCGACCGTGCCGGCCGGCACCGCGCGGCAGCCCCCGATGGCCCGGCCGAACGTCTCGGCCAGGACATCGGGCATGTCCGCCGGCGTCTTGCCTTCCACCATCGTGTAGGCGTACTGGTAGACGACCGGGCCCGTCTCCGAGCGCGGGTTGATGAAGAAACTGGTCCGGTCCCGGGCCGGCTGCAGGTCACCGCGGCCCTCGAGCAGCATCGTGGTCAGGCCGATCGAGATGTCGAAGTGCCCGGCCAGCTCGAACACGGTCCAGTGCGGCAGATCCTCCTGCACCGGCACTAGCTGCGTAACCGTCGCCCACTGGGGCTCGGTCAGCCCCCGGAAGGCCGCCTCGACCTGGCTCAGCTCCGCGGCGAGCACCTCGACCGTGGTCTCATACGCGTCCATGATCACCTTGTATCACCGGCGAGGACGCGTGTCACCAGGGCAATTACAGCTCGGCAACCAGGATGTCTTTGTCCGCTGGCCCGGTTCTGGCGGGTGAGCCTGCCCGTCGCGGCCCCCGGCATCCGGGCCGGGCTGCTGATGACCTGGCTCCGCGCCATCGGCGAGTACGGCGCAACCGTGCTGCTCGCGTACCACCCGTACACGCTGCCCGTCTTCACCTACGTGCAGTTCTCCAGCACCGGCATCCCCACCACCCAGGCGCCCACGGCGCTGGCCCTCGGCATCGCCATCGTCGTGCTGGTCGGCAGCCAGTTGCGCCGGCCCCGCCGGATCCGGGCCGCGGACGTGGCCGCCCCGCACCCGCCGGGCCCGGCCGTGCCGACCACCGTGGGCTTCGACCTCGACGTGACCGTGGGGTCGTTCCGGCTAGCGGTGGCCCACCAGGCCGCCAGCCACCGGATCGCCATCCTCGGCCCGTCGGGCGCCGGGAAGTCGATCACCCTGCGCGCCCTGGCCGGCCTGCTGGGGCCGGGCGCCGGCCAGGTCCGCTACGGCGGCCAGCTCGTCTCGGCGGTGCCGGCGGAAGCGCGCGGCCTCGGCTACGTCCCGCAGAGCATGGCCCTGTTCCCTGACCGCACGGTCTGGCAGCAGCTGCTGTTCGCCACCGGCGCCGACCCCGGACTGGCCGCCTGGTGGCTCGGGACCCTGCAGCTCGGCGGCCTCCAGGACCGCCTGCCCGGTCAGCTGTCCGGAGGGCAGCGGCAGCGGGTCAGCCTGGCCCGCGCGCTGAGCCACAGCCCGCGGCTCGTGCTGCTCGACGAGCCGTTCTCCTCCCTCGACGCGCCGGTCAGGGAGGAACTGCGGCGCGAGCTCAGGCGGCTCCAGCTCGACGCGGGCCTGTCCACGGTGCTCGTGACGCACGACCCGGAAGAGGCCGCGCTGCTCGCCGATGAGATCCTCGTCATCGACGGCGGCCGCCTGCTCCAGGCCGGCCCGCGCGCCGAGGTCTTCAGCCGTCCGGCCTCACCCCAGGTGGCCAGGCTGCTCGGCATCCAGAACCTCGCCACCGGCGTGGTGACCGGACCGGACGAGATCACCGTCGGCACGCTGCGGATCGCGGCCGCCACCGGCGACCTGGCCGAGGGCCGCGAGATCCTCCGGTGCATCCGCCCCGACCGCGTCACGGTCGGCGGCCACGGCGGCTACGGTGCCGTCGTGGCCGATGTCGCCGATATCGGCAGCTACACCAGCATCACCGTCCGGCTCGACGGCGGTCCTGAGCTGCGGATCAGGACCGCTGACGCGGCCGGACCCGAGCGCGGCGACAGCTGCCGGGTCGACCTCGACCCGGAGTTCATCGCCTGGTGGCCGGCCGGCGATGAGTTCCGCGCCCGCCAGCCGTCCTAGCCGCATGAACAAGGAATTCACCGCCACGCTGGTACGCAGCGAGGCCAAGGGCGGCTGGACGTACCTGGTCGCCTAGCATCCTGGAACGACATGAATGCCACTCTGATGTCGCAGGGACGGCACCAGAGTGGCATCGATGTCGTTAAGGGCAGGCGCGGCGCCGGGCTCAGACGGGTACCGAGAGGGACAGGCCGAACTGAGCGGCCGAATCCGTCCACCACGTGTGCATCGCGAAACCGGCGGCGGCCAGCTCGGTGGCCACGCCCTCACGGCGGAACTTGGCCGATACCTCGGTCCGCATCTCCTCGCCGTCGGCGAACTCGACCGTGAGCCCGATACCCGGCAGGTGAACCGTCTGCGCCAGGCATGACCGCAGCCGCATCTCGATCCACTCGGCTTCGGCGTTCCACACTGCGACGTGCTCGAACGCGTCCAGGTCGAAGTCGGCGCCGAGCTCGGCGTTCAGCACCGCGAGCACGTTCTTGTTGAAGTCGGCGGTGACCCCCGACTCGTCGTCGTAGGCGGCCACCAGCGTGGCCGGGTCCTTGACCAGGTCGGTGCCGAGCAGGAAGAAGTCGCCCGGCCGCAGTTGCGCGCGGACCCGGCTCAGGAAGGCGGCACGCTGCGCGGGCTCCAGGTTCCCGATCGTGCTGCCGAGGAAGGCGACCAGGCGCGGCGCCGGAGCCTCCCCGTCCGCGGGGAACCCGAGGCGCTCCTCGAAGTCGGATACCACGGCCCGCACGTCGAGCCCCGGGTACTCGGCGAACAGGGCCCGCCCCGCCGCGACCAGGGCAGGCTCGCTGACGTCGACGGGGACGTAGCAGGTCAGCGTGCCCTCGGCCGTCAGCGCGTCCAGCAGCAGCCGGGTCTTGTCCGACGAGCCCGAGCCGAGTTCGACCAGGGTCCGCGCCCCCGTCTGCGTGGCGATCGTGGCCGCCGTGGCGCGGAGGATCTCCCGTTCGGCCTGGGTCGGGTAGTACTCGGGCAGCTCGGTGATCTTGTCGAACAGCGCGCTGCCCTGGGCGTCGTAGAACCACTTGGGCGGCAGCGACTTCGGTTCCGCGCTCAGCCCGGTTAGGGCGTCGGTGCGCAGTGCCTCCTCGAGAAAACCTGGCGGTAGCCGGCGGTCGAGGGTTGTCATCGGAGCGAGATCCTTCCGTTGTCGGTGATCTGATCTGCTACGTCGGTTGCGGCGGGAACGCCCGCCGGGGCCAGCGGCGTCACGGTGACCTGCCCTTCCGTCGCGGTGAGCACGGAGTCGCCGGGCACCTCGGCCCAGCCGGGCTCGTCGTCGCCGGGTTCCGAGGCGACGACCACGGCGCCGTCGCGGCGGCGGCAGAACAGGGTGTCGCCGGCCGCGGTGGCCGCGATCACCCGGCCGTCCGTCAGCAGGAAGTTGAACCGGCCGTCCAGGCCGGCCGCCCGCACCGCCGCGACGGTGCCCGCCAGGGCCGCGGCGGCGGGCTGGCCGGCCTCGAGCCGCCGCCTGACCAGCGCCCACAGCAGCGCCGAATCCACCCGGGCCTCAAGACCGAGCAGCGTCCCCGCGGGCAGCGTCGCGGCGAGCGCGGCGGCCGACTCCGGCCAGCCCGCCAGCACCCCGTTGTGGCTGAACAGCCAGCCGCCCGCCGCGTACGGCGCGGCCGCGGCGGTCCCCGGGTCTGTGCCCGCGGTCGCGGACCGCACCGCCGCCAGCAGGGCCGTCGTGGAGGTCACCCGCGCGACGTCGGCGAACGACTCGTCGCCCCAGATCGGGACCGGGCGCCGGTACCTGGCCGGGACCGGGTCGCCGGGTGCGTACCAGCCGACCCCGAACCCATCCGCGTTCACCGTCCCGTGCCGCTGATGGCGCGGGGCCCACGCCTGCCGGTACAGGCCGTGCGGCGGGTCGATCAGCACCGACCGCAGCGTGGCCGGCGGCCCCAGGTAAGCCAGGTGCCGGCACATCAGGCGCCAGGGGGGGCATGGGGGGGATGGATTCCCCCCCATGCGCGGGGGGCTCCGGGGGGTCGTCCCCCCGGATCAACACTGCGCGCGGTGCGGAACCCGGCGAAGATCTGCCTCCTGATCGGGTAATCCCAGTTGCGGAAGGTACCCCGGCAGGCCACCGCGCTGACGGCGAACGAGCCGCCGCGCAGCACCTTGTACTCCGGGCCGAAGAACACCTCCGAGTACTCCTTGTACGGCCACGCCTCGAAGCCCGGGTACGGACCGAAGTCCGAGCTGGTCCACTCCCACACGTCCCCGATCAGCTGCCTGGCCCCGCACGGCGCCGCCCCCGCGGGGTAGGAGCCGGCCGGTGCCGGGCGCAGGAACGCCTGGCCCAGGTTGGCCAGCGACGCCTCGGGATCCGCGTTGCCCCACGGGTACCTGCGGGTAAGCCCGGTCGCCGGGTCGAACCTGGCCGCCTTCTCCCACTCGGCCTCGGTGGGCAGCCTGCGCCCGGCCCAGCGGGCGTACGCGTCCGCCTCGTACCAGCTCACGTGCACCACCGGCTCGTCCGGCCTGACCGGCTCCTCCCGGCCGAACACCCGGCGCGTCCACTGGCCGCCGTCCCGCCGCCAGTACAGCGGAGCGGTCAGCTTGGCCTGCCGCCGGTGCTCCCAGCCGGCCTCGGTCCACCAGCGCGGGTCGTCGTACCCGCCGCCGTCGATGAACTCGGTGTACGCGCCGCCGGTCACCGGGGTGGTGTCCAGGTAGAACGGCGGCACCTGCACGGTGTGGGCGGGCCGCTCGTTGTCCAGGGCCCAGGGCTCGGTGGAGGTGCCCATGGTGAACGGGCCGCCGGGGACGAGCACCTCGGCAGGCAGCCGGAACGCGTCGGCCGGGGCCGGGCCAGGGAAAGGGGCGGCCAGGACCGGGGCGCCGCTGCGGATCTGGTGGGTGATCAGCATGGTCTCGTCGTGTTGCACCTCGTGCTGGGCGATCATCCCGAACGCGAACCCGTTGCCGAGGAGCCGGGGCCCGGCGAAGGTGGCGCGCTCGAGCAGCCCGAGGACCCGCCCGCGCACCTCGTGCCCGTAGGCTCGCGCCTCGCCGGGCGGCAGCAGCGGCAGCGTCGGGCGCTCGGACCGCGGGTGCTCGAACGCGTCGTAGAGCGGGTCGATCTCGGGATGCATCGAGTCGCGCCCGCCGACCTCGCGCAGCAGCCACAGCTCTTCCTGGTTGGCGATGTGGGCGAGGTCCCAGACCAGCGGCGACATCAGCGGCGAGTGCTGTCTGATCAGGTCGGCATCGTCCACGCTGTCGGTGAGCAGCGCGGTCCGCTGCCGCGCTCCGGTGAGTTCGCGCGCGATGACCGCGCGTAGCTGTTCGGGTTCGAGCTGGGACTCCGTCAAGGTGAGACTCCGTCCAGTTGATCGTCGGCAGGACATCGGTCTTTCAGCACGTAGCGCTCGGTGAAGTCGGTGACCGCCCGGCGCACCGCGGCGGGTGCATCCAGGCGGGTCAGCGCGGAGCCGGCCGCCTCGAAGCAGCGCCTGCTGGCCTGGCCGATCAGCGGGTCAGCCGGACCGCTCTGCGCCGCCCGCAGCCACGGGCCGTGCGCGTCATCGGAGCGGTCCCAGACCGGCTCGGCGGCGGCCAGCGCGGCGTCGGCGGCCCGGGCGTCGTCGGCTAGCGCCGTGACGACGGCGGCGGGCACGATCCAGCCGTCGCCTGGCTGTGCGTCGATCATCCGCAGCTCCATGTGCCCGCGCGGGCGGACCGGCGGGAACAGCGTGGAGAGGTGGTAATCCAGGTCCTCGGCGGTCGGCGCGCGCAGCGGGCCTGAACCTCCCTCGCGCAGCCAGTCGCGGAAGGTCACCCCGGCCGGCGCGGTCCAGTCCTGCGAGCCGGGATCGCGGACGCACATGAGCTCGGCGTCGAGGGCGTAGGCCGCCCACGCGTCGCGCGGGTCGCCGTCAGCCTCCTCGGCCCCCTTCCCGAGCGCGGGGGAGCCGGGTGCCCGGGTCCGTCCGGGGTCCATGTTGGCCCACACCTGCTGCCGGGCCGAACGCCAGCCGGTCGGCTTCCCGCCCCGCAGCGGGGAGTTGGCGAACGCGGCGACCAGCACCGGCCCGATCGCGTGCAGCAGCCGCCAGCGGGAGCGGTAGCCGGAGGAGCCCGCGCCGTTGTCGCCGGCGTCCAGGCACACCTGGACGGACGCGGTGCCGCACATCATCTGGCGGCCCCACGGGCCCTCGCGGTCGAAGAATTTCTCCATCGCGGCGTACCGCGGGAGATCGAGGAGGCGGCGGGGCGGACGTATCGGGTCGAGACCGTAGCCGCAGAGCTCGAGGCCGGCCGCCGCGGCCGCGTCACGCAACGCGGCCAGGTCGCTCCCGGTGACCTCGTGCAGCTCACCGAGCGTTCCGGCGGGCGCCGAGCTGAGCTCGAGCTGGCCGCCTGGCTCTAGTGTGAGCGAAGCCCCGGAAGGAAATTTATGAGGAACGGGGTGGGGTGCTTGCCCCATGTAGCCTTCACCGTCTGGTGGCCCGAAGCCGGCCAGGGTAGCGGCTACCTGCTCCGCCCGGACCGGTAGCGCGGGATCACGGCGATCGCGCACTAGCCACTCGAGTTCGACGCCTACCCGCTCCGGCGGCCCCGTCTTGAAGCAGATACCGTGCACTTGCGCTTCTGCGTCAGCTTCGGTAAACCGCGTCCCCTTTATCACGATTTCAACACTACCTGACCTATCCCGGCCGACCGCGGAACCCGGCCCGGCGGGTCGGCGCCGCGGGACCGCAATGACGCCGGTCCTCCCTGCCCGCGGCGCGGTCCGCTTAATCACTCTCCCAGGTAAGTTTCAGTTTCAGGTGGTACCTTTCGGCACACCGCGCGCGACCGCTGGTGACGTTCAGTCGCTATAACAATGACACACCGTAGTGGCGAACATGGCCATTGGCGCGTTGCCGCTCTGGCAGGATGGAACTCAATGAAGGCGCCGTCCGTGAAGATTCCGCTGCTCTCCCGGGGGAAGGCTAGCGAGCCACCCGGCATTGTGGCTGTCGCGCGCGTGGATCGCCGGACGAAGAACATCACCAAGCGCCTCAACCCCGGCGAAATCGCCATCATCGACCACGCCGATCTGGACCGGGTGAGCGCCGAGGAACTGGTCAGGCGCAAGGTCGCGGCCGTCGTCAACGCCTCGGTCAGCATTACCGGGCGTTACCCCAACCTGGGCCCGAAGCTGCTGCTGGAGGCGGGCATCCCGGTGATCGACGGAGCCGGGCAGGACGTGCTGGCCAAGATCACCGACGGTGAGGTGGTCCGGCTCGACCAGGAGACCATCTATTCCGGCGAGACCGTCGTGGCCAAGGGCACGCCGCTGACCGAGGACCTGGTGCAGGCGGCGATGACCGAGGCCAGGGCCATGATCGGGGTGCAGATCGAGTCGTTCGCCGCGAACACCCTGGAGTTCCTGCGGCGGGAGCACGAACTGCTCACCCATGGCGTCACGCCGCCCGACATGGAGACGGACATGTCGGGCCGGCACGTGCTCGTGGTCGTGCGGGGCTATCACTACCGCGAGGACATCGCGGCGCTGCGGCCCTACATCCGCGAGTACAAGCCGGTGATGGTGGCCGTGGACGGCGGCGCGGACGCGCTGATCGAAGCCGGCTACCAGCCGGACGCCATCTTCGGCGACATGGACTCGGTGTCCGACGAGGCGCTGTGCTCCGGCGCCGAACTCGTGGTGCACGCCTACCCGGACGGCCGCGCGCCCGGCCTGGCCCGCGTCCGCGACCTCGGCCTGGACGCCATCACCCTGCCCGCCCCCGGCACCAGCGAGGACGTCGCCCTGCTGGTCGCCGACGCCAAGGGGGCCAGCCTGATCGCGGTGGTGGGCACGCACTACACGCTTGAGGAGTTCCTCGACAAGGGCCGGCCGGGGATGTCAAGCACGTTCATCACGCACCTGCGCGTCGCCGGGAAACTGGTCAACGCGCGGGGCGTGCATCAGCTGTACCACAGCCGGATCTCCGGCTGGTCTCTGCTCGTCCTGGTGCTCGCCGCGGCGGTCACGGTGTTCGTCGCCGTGGTGTTCTCACCCGCGAGCCCCATCCTGGCCAGGTATTTCGAAGCGACCTGGCATTCCTTTACCTACTGGCTGACCGGAAAACTCTAGTGATCGACTTTCGCTATCACCTGGTCTCCATCGTGGCGGTATTCCTCGCGCTGGCGATCGGGATCGTGCTCGGCTCCACTGAATTGCAGGGGCCGGCTTATAACCTGCTGGACAAGACCACCTCCAAGCTCCAGAGCGAGCTCGGCCAGGTGAGCAGCCAGCGGGACACGGCCCAGCAGCAGGCCACCGAGGGCGAGATGTACGCCCAGGCGGTCGAGCCCACCGTGCTGCACGACCTGCTGACCGGCCAGCGGCTGCTGATCGTCACTGAGCCGGGCGCGCAGTCCTCGGTGGTCAGCGGGATCAGCAGCGCGGCGCTCGCCGCCGGGGCTTCCATCACCGGGCAGATCAACCTGGCCACGAAGTTCTTCGACAGCAGCGGCGCCGCCCAGGACAGCCTGAACCAGACCACGCTGGACGTGGCCCAGGCGGCCGGCCTCCAGCTCGACAGCAGCACGACCTACCAGCAGCAGGCCGCCCAGGTGATCGCCAGCGAGATCCTGGACAAGGCGGCCGCGTCGTCGACCGGCAAGCCGCCCGCCGACCAGGTCACCGAGGCCTCGACGATGCTCCAGGCCTACGCCGCGTCCCAGTTCCTCAGCACCACCGGGCAGCCGTCCAGCCCCGCGACCCTCGTGGTCGTCGTGACCCCGCAGAACCCGCCGTCTGACGGCAGCGCGGACCAGCTCGACCAGGTGCTCATCCCACTGGTCACCGAGCTCGCGGCGAAGAGTTCCGCCACCGTAGTCGTGGGTTCCTCGGCCGGCTCGGGCGCGGGCAGCCCGATCGCGGTCCTGCGCTCGAACAACGTGGCCAGCCAGGTATCCACGGTCGACAACGCCGACCTGGTGGCCGGGCAGACCGTCGCCATGCAGGCGCTCGCCGTCGGCCTGGCCGGCGGCAAGGCCGGCAGCTACGGCTTCACGGCCAACGGCGCCAGCGCCATCGCGCCGAGCCCGGCACCCACTCCGTCCGGCTCGGAGAGCGCGACGCCGACGTCCACCTCGACGAAGAAGAAGGTCAAGAAATGAGGCGAGCGGTATACGCGGCCGGGGCCGGGGCCTGCGCGGCGGGTGCGGCCAAGCTGGCCTACTCCGTGCTGAACCGCCGTCCGCCGGGCGGCCAGAAAGCCTGGTCACGGACCAACCACCGAGGTGAGCCCGTCACCTTGCTCGAGGGACCCGCCGTGGCGGCCGGGGCGATCGCCGGGGCGCTGGCTCACGGGGTCCAGGCGGCTCTCGCGGCGCCGATCGGATCGCCGGGATCCGGGGCCTGGCGCCGCACCGCGGCCATCGCCCTGGGCGGGGCGGGCGCGGCGGCGTTCGGCGCCTATGACGACCTGGCCGGCTCCGGGGACCGGCGAGGCTTCCGCGGCCACCTCGGCGCGCTGAGGCACGGCGAGGTCACCACCGGCGCGGTCAAGCTGGGCGGGATCGGCGCTACCGGGCTGGCCACCGCAGTGCTGGCGGGCGGCTCGCCGGCCGACGTGGTCATCAACGCCGGGCTCGTCGCCGGCGGCGCGAACCTCCTGAACCTGTTCGACCTGCGGCCGGGCCGGGCCATCAAGGTCGCGGCCGCCTCCGGTGCCCTGCTGGGCGCGGCCGGCCAGGAGAGCGTGGCCGCGCCGCTGGGCGCGGCACTGGCCTTGCTGCCCGAGGATCTCGGTGAGCGCGCCATGCTCGGCGACGCCGGCGCGAACGCGCTGGGAGCGATGCTCGGCGCCTCGGCGGCCGGCCTGTCCCGGCCGGCCAGGATCGTGCTGCTGGCCGGGATCGCCGGGCTGACGGCCGCGAGCGAGAAGGTCAGCTTCACCAAGGTGATCGCGCACACCCCGGCGCTGAACTGGCTGGACATGCTCGGCCGGCGGCCCGCGCCGGAGCCGTCCCCCGTGCCGCCGGTCCCCGCGCAGCTGACCGCGGTCACCATCCCCGCGCAGCGGCCAGAACCAGCGGGGTGAGCGCGCCCGTAGCCGAGCGGGGGAGTGCTCGGCCGCGGGGGGGCGGCGGGATCGGCCGGGCCGCGGTCCTGATCGCCGCGATCACGATGCTCGCCCGGGTCATCGGGTTCGGCCGCCAGGTGGTGTTCGCGCACACCGTGCAGGCCTCGTGCCTGGGCACCGCGTACACCACGGCCAACATGGTGCCGAACATCATCTACGACATCGTGATGGGCGGTGCCCTCACCGCGGTCGTGGTGCCGGTACTGGCCGGCCCGGCCCGCGCGGCCGGCGCCGGCGGGGACGCGGCCGGCCACGCGGGCCGCGAGCAGGTCCGGCAGACCTCCGCCGCCCTGCTCAGCTGGACCGTGCTGCTGCTGGTCCCGGTCAGCCTGCTGGTCGCGGTCATCGCCCGGCCGCTGGTGTCGCTGCTGCTCGGCGGGACGCCCGGATGCCCGCGCGACACCATGGTCACGCTCGGCGCGCGGATGCTGGTGGTGTTCGCGCCCCAGATCCTGCTCTACGGCCTGGCCGTGGTGCTCTACGGCATCCTCCAGGCGCACCGCCGGTTCGCCGCGCCCGCGCTGGCGCCCGTGCTGTCCAGCCTGGTCGTCATCGGCGCCTACTTCTGGTTCGGCGTGGCCGGCCGCGGCTACCAGGACCTCAGCCGGCCGGTGCCCGCACAGGCCTGGATCGTCCTGGCGGCCGGCACCACCGTCGGGGTAGCGGCGCTGGTCCTCACGCCACTGGGGCCAGCCGCCAGCTTGCGGCTGAGGATACGGCCCCGCCTGCGGTTCCCGGCCGGGGTCGGCGCGCGGGTCCGCGCCCTGGCCACCGCGGGCATCGCTACGCTGATCGCGCAGGACGCCTCGGTGGCGGTGGTGATCGTGCTGGCCAACTCGCGCGGCGGCAGCGGCTCGCTGGTCCTGTACAGCTTCGCGTGGGCCGTGTTCTTCGTGCCGTACGCCGTGCTGGCCGTGCCGGTCGCGACCAGCGCCTTCCCCGAGCTGTCGGCGCGGACGGGCAGCTTCGACGCCACCAGCGCCACCTCGACCCGGGCCGTCACGGTGGCGTCCTGGCTGGGGGTGGCGGGAATGGTCGGCACCTGCGTCCCGCTCGCCCGGGTGTTCCAGTCCCACGTCAGCCAGTCGGCCGACGCCAGGCAGCTGGCGATCGCGCTGGCCGCGTTCGCGCCGGGGCTGGTCGGCTACGGGCTGACCGCCAACCTGTCCCGGGTGCTCTACGCGGACGGCAGGAACCGGGCCGCGGCGCTGGCGGTCAGCGGCGGCTGGCTGCTGGTGATCGTCGCTGACCTGCTGATCGTCCCGTTCGTGCCGCGCTCGGCGGTGGTGCCGTGGCTGGGTGTGTGCACCACCATCGGCCTCACCGGCTCGGGAATCGCCCTGCTCATCCTGGTCCGCCGGTTCCGCGGCCCGGGCGCGCTGCGCGGCTGCGGGCGGGCTACGCTCGCCGGGCTCGGCGGCGCGCTGGCCGGGGCAGCGGCCGGGCTCGGCGTCTCGGCGGCCCTGCGGCCGGCGGGCTTCCTGCCCAACGTGGGCGTCACGCTGGCCGCCAGCGCGGCCGTGCTGGCGGCGTTCCTCGCGGTGGTGGCGCTGGCCGACGGCGGTGACCTGCGCGCCGTGGTCAGGAAGGTGACCCGGGCGTGAAGGTCGCGTTCGTGCTCGGCACCAGCACCGGCGGCACCGCGCGGCACGTCCTGATGCTCGCGGCCGGGTGCGCGGCGCGGGGCGTGAGCGCTGAGGTCTTCGGCCCCGCGCGGACCGACGAGGACTTCGGCTTCGGTGCCCTGGCCGGCGTCGAGTTCACCCCAGTGGAGATCGCGGATCGCCCGCGCGTGCGCCACGACCTGCGGGCGGTCAGGCGGCTGGGCCGGCTGACCGCCGCCTGGCGACCGGACGTGGTCCACGCCCACGGCCAGCGCGCCGGTGCGCTCACCGCTATCGCCCTGTCGTTCGTCCGTCCCACCGTTTACCAGCCCCAGCCCGCACTGGTCGTCACCGTGCACAACGCGCCCCCGGCCGGCGGCATTACCGGCGCGGTCTACCGGGTGCTCGAGCGGATCGTGGCGCGCAGCGCCGACTCGGTGCTCTGCGTCTCGGCGGACCTCGAGGAGCGCATGCGCGCGGCGGGCGCCCGCCGGGTCGGCCGAGCGCTGGTCCCCGCCTTCGCCTCCGCGGGATCCGGTCCCGCGTCCGGCGTTCCCGCGCCAGCGCCCACCGGGGAGGGGCCCGCCGCCCCGTCCCTGCCCGGCGATCCGGCGGCCGGCCGCCCCCTGGTGCTGGCCGCTGGACGGCTGGCGGCGCAGAAGGGGTTCGGCACCCTGCTGGAGGCAGCGGCCCGGTGGCGGGACCTCAAGCCCGAGCCGCTCCTGGTCATCGCGGGAGAAGGGCCGCTCGCCGGTGACCTGAAGGCCCAGGCCGCCCGCCTCGGTCTCGACGCGCGGTTCCCCGGCCACCGCGACGACATTCCGGCCCTGCTCGCCGCCGCCGCCGTGTTCGTGCTGCCGAGCGTATGGGAGGGGCAGCCGTTCATCCTGCAGGAGGCGCTGCGGGCCGGGGTGCCCGTCGTGGCCACCCGGGTCGGCGGCACGCCGGCGCTCACCGGCGAGGACGCCGCCGTGCTGGTACCGCCCGGCGACCCGCGGCGGCTGGCCGACGCCGTGCAGTCCGTGCTCACCGACGAGGTGCTGGCGGCCCGGCTGCGCAAGGCCGCCACCGCCCGCGCGCACGACCTGCCGGACGAGGACACGGCCGTACTCGCCGTCCTGGCCGAGTACGACGCCGTGACCCGCCTCCACACGCCGCGGTTACCGGCGCCAGTGACCAGCCTCAGTCCCACCGGGTGCCGGGCGGCACCCGGAGGGTCGTGTTGATGCGGTTGAAGAAGTTGGTCATCGCCGCCATCAGCACCAGCGCCCCGAGTTGCCGCTCGTCGTAGTGCCGCGCCGCCTCGGCCCAGATCTCGTCGGTGACCGCGCCGGGCCGGTCAGCGAGCCGGGTGGCGGCCTCGGTAAGCGCCAGCGCGGCCCGCTCGGCGTCGTCGAAGCGCGGGTCCTCGTACCAGGCGGCCAGCGTGAGCAGCTTCTCCTGGCCGATGCCGGCCTTGGCCGCGTTCGTGGCGCCCGCGTTGACGCAGGCGCTGCAGCCATTGATCTGGCTCGCCCGCAGGTGCACGAGTTCGAGCGTCTGCGGCGGTACGCCGCCGGAGTACACCGCCTTGAAGATCTGCTGGACGCCGGCCGTGACGTCGGGCTGGCTGGCCATGTTCTGGATGCGTGCTGTCATTTCTCCTCCGCGGAGCGGATCGTGGTTCATCGGACGGCATTACGACGTCAGGGCGCGGCGGGAGGTAACGTCGGCCCGGTTGCCCGGTTGTTACCTCACCGGCGCGCGATGCGTCGTGGTAGTGACACCGCCGCCGGCGACCGGGGAGAACCGTGACCGAGGAAGAACAGCTCGCCGCCGAGTTCGAGACGCATCGTCCCTACCTCCACGCGATCGCGTTCCGCACCCTCGGCTCGCACGCCGACGCGGACGACGCCGTCCAGGAAGCGTGGCTGCGCCTGGCCCGCACCGGCCGCGAGGGCATCGAGGACCTGCGCGGCTGGCTCACCACCGTGACCGGGCGGATCTGCCTCGACGCCCTGCGCAGGCGCGGGGTACGCGGCGAGCAGCCGCTCGAGCTCAGCATCGGGATGCTCCCGCCGGAGGCGGCCGGGGACGCCGGGATCGACCCGGAGGAGGAGGTCCTGCTCGCGGACTCCGTCGGCCTCGCGCTGTACGTCGTCATGGACGCCCTCACCCCGGCCGAGCGGGTGTCGTTCGTCCTCCACGACGTGTTCGAGATCCCGTTCGACGCCATCGGCGCGATTCTCGGCCGGAGCACCGCGGCCACCAAGATGCTGGCCAGCCGCGCCCGCGGGCGGATCCGCCTGGGCACGCCGGCGACAGCCGCGGACGCGGCGGACCGGGAGGTCGTCGACGCGTTCCTGGCGGCGGCGGGCCGGGGCGACCTCGGCGGGCTGCTCGCCGTGCTCGCCCCGGAGGTGGAACTCCGGGCGCACGGACGCGACGGGACCCTCGTCGTGCGCGGCGCGGCCGAGGTCGCGGCCCGGGCGAGGGCAGGCGCGGGCCCGCGCCCGGGCGCGCTGGCCCACCCGGTGCTCGTCGACGGAGACCCTGGCGTCCTCGTCACGATGGACGGGCGTCCGGTCACGATCATGGCGTTCACGGTCGCGGGCGGCGCGATCACGGCGATCCGCCTGCTGGGCGACCCGCACCGGCTGGCCCAGGCCGTCCCCTCCTGGGTCGCGTGACACCGCCGAAGCGTTCGCCCCGCCGGACCTCACCTAACGGGCGTCCCCGGTCTTTGGCAGCGGAAGCATTACGGCTGCCCTTTCACTTCGCGGTCAAGTAGCGTGATACGAGACGCTGCGGATGGGCTGCGGGTGACTGATGAACTACTCGGCGGATGGAGCACGCCAGCAGGGTCGCCATGACCTGCCGGCGAAGCCCGGAGAAAATTTCGCCGCGTGGACGGAGCGGGTACGCCATTCCGCCGTGATCGACCCGGAACTGGTCAGCGAGGAACGGCGCCGGATGACAGCCGGGGATCAGCGGCGCCGCGAGGCAGCCGGACAGTCCAGGCAGCGGGCGGCCACGGCATCGCGCTTGACGCTCGGCTGCCTGGCAGCGTTCTGCCTGTCAGCGTTGCTGTACTTCGTGACCGGCCTGACCGGATGGATCGCGTTCGCGTTCGCGATCGCGTCCACCGCGAGCCTGGCGGCTTACGCGCTCGCGGCGCGGCCACGGCGGCCTGCTGCCATGATCACGCCGGGACCAGCGCCGGGCCCGCACCAGGCGGTGCTGCTCACCGAACTGGACGCGCCCCGCCGTGAGCTGCTGACACGCGAGCAGCGGGCCATCGACGAGGTGATCTCATCTGGCCTCTACGACGGACGCGAGGAAGCCAGGCAGGCGGTCGAGGCGCAGCTCCGCCGGATCGAGTGGCAGGCGGCCGTCAACCTGCGCACCCTCACCCTCCGGCAGGCTCAGCACGACGCCATCCCCGTGCTGGGACGAAAGACCGCGGAAAAGCTCGACGGGCATCAGGGGCACCTGACCGCTGCCGAAGAAGCGGCCGCCGCCGAGGTCAAGGCGCTCGAATCGCTGGCAGCACGGGTCAAGCGCGCGGAACTCGAGCGCAATGACCAGGAGAACGCCATCAAGGCCGCCAGGCTGGACGGCAGCTACCAGGATCTGGGTGCCAGCGTCGCAGCCGTCGAGCTGGCCATCGGGGAAATCCGGAGCCTGGCCGACGGGATCGCTCCGCCGGATGACGCGGAGCCTTCCTGATTACTGCCACCTGATTCCTGCCACCGTGCCTTCCTGCTGAGGAGCCCGCCGTGCCAGACGATCTCGCGCACAGGCTCGAAAGCCTGCAACGCTCGCTCGAGATGCTGCCCGCCGACCTCGGCAAGAAGCTCGACAAGCTCGACAAGCAGCTCGTCAGCGTGGACCGGCAGCTGGCCGGCCTCGGTAAGTCTGCCCGGGAAGCCGCCACGGAGCAGCAGAAGCTCCAGCTCCGGCTGGACACGCTGGACCGGCAGGTGACGAGTTACATCGAGGAGGATCGCGCCGCCAGGAGAACGCAGTACGCGCTGACGGCTCTCGTGGACGCCCGCGCCGACCACGATCGCCGGTTCGGCCATCACCAGGCCGCCCGGCGCGCCGCTGCCGGGATGCTGCGGGCCATGACGACGGGAACCGTCCGCCCGGCCGCCCTTCTCGGAGCAGCCGAGCAGCTGATGATCGGTGCCCCCGATTACTGGCTGTCTCCGGCCCTGGTCGCCCTCGCCGCCTGGGCAGGCGACCGCCCGGCGGCCGCCGGGCGCGCGGTTCTCGAAGCCGTGAGCCGCGACCCGGGCCGCAGCGCGCTCTTCTTCAGCCTGACGCTGGCCCGGTTCGGCCGCCAGGACGCCGCCGCCGGCTGGATCACCGAATACGCCAGGGCTCAGGACCGCAACGCGCTGCCTGGTGAGTTCACGGCTGTCCTTGATGCCGTGGCCCGCGGTGCTCTCGGCGGCGGTGCCCGCGAGCGCCTCCTCGACGCCTGCCGTGGCTGGCGGGACCAGGCCGGCCCGTCCGGCACCGGCGCAGCGAAGCAGGTCGCGAGCTGGACCGGGTTCATCGGCGGGCAGCGGCGCCCGCTGACAGACACGTTCGATGCGCTGAGGGCGGTCAGCCGTGACTGGGTGACCATGCTCGGCACGCTCGAGGCCGCAGCCGCCTTCGGTCACACCGAGCGGTGGCTCGAAGGCCGGCTTGCCGTCACGGGTGAGGGCGATGAGGCACTCCGCGACGTCACCGACGGGCTGCTGCGCGAGCTGATCGCCGCACCGGACCAGGCGGAATGCGCGCTGCTCGAAGAAGCCGGGCAGTGGCAGGCTGCCGTCGCGGTCGGCGGCCATACGCCAACGCCGAGCGGCGGACCAGCCCGCACCGACTTCCTGACGCTCTTTACGGCGATCGCGATGGGCGCTTACCAGAACGAGATCTCTGAGCAGGCAGCCCGATTCTGCCTCATGCTCTTGGCGACATCGGTCGAGCGGGCCGTCACCGAGCTCCGCCAGCAGGTCTGGAGCGCGTATCCGGCGTCCATTGAGGTTGACATCGAGGGCTGGCACCATGCCGTGGGACCCACTGATGACCCGGCCGCGCTGATACAGGAATTCCTGGGCTGGGCGGACGGGGAGATGGATACGGCCAGGATGCAGGCATCGCGCAGGAGACTGGGCATAGGCAGGCCTTCGGCCAGGCTTGGGCAGGTCGAGAGCACCTGGGAAGAATGCAAGCAAAGAGGGCAGGAGGCGGTTCACCAGGCCACCTTTCAGGCCATTCTCTACTTCCGGAATTGGAACCAAGGGCTCGAGGCCGCCGGACGGTGCATCGACATGCTCAGGTCCCAGGCGGCCGGAGCCTGGAGCGATGCGCGGGAACCTGACGCGGTCGCCGGGCCGCGGGGGGCGGCAATGGACCTGCCTGACTGGGATCCCCGCCCTCCTGGTCCCTAGGCGGGGTTTTGCGTGCGGTCACGGCGGTTATGGTGGTGTCCGTGCGGCTGACTGTTCTCGGCGCGTGCGGTGCCTGGCCCGAGCCGGGCCAGGCATGCAGCGGCTTCCTGGTCGAGCACGACGGCTTCCGGCTGCTCGTCGATGCGGGTTACGCGACCATGCCGCGGCTGCTCGAGCACGTGCCCGTCAGCGAGCTCGACGCCGTGTTCATCAGCCACGGGCACCCCGATCACTGCGCCGACCTGAACCCGCTGCTGCGCGCGCGGGCGATGGGCGGCGACCCGGCGCCGCCGCTGCCGGTGTACGCGCTGCCCGGCGCGCTCGATGCCGTGCTGGCCCTGGACAGCCCGGGCACACTGGCCGGTTCCTTCACGCTGTGCGAGATCACCGCGGGCCGCCGCCTCGGCATCGGCCCGTTCGACGCGGAGACCTGCCTGCTGCCGCACTGGGTGCCCAATGTCGGGCTGCGGCTCGCCGCCGCCGGCGCGGCGCTGGCCTATACCGGGGACAGCGGCCCGGACCCGGGCATCACCACCCTGGCCCGCGACGCGGACCTGCTGCTCGCCGAGGCCACCTATCCAGGCTCCGTCCCGCCGGACTCACAGGGATTCCTGTCCAGTGCCCCTGAGGCGGCCAGGCAGGCGGCGCAGGCCGGCGTGGCGCACCTGGCCCTGACCCACCTGTGGCCGGGCGCCAGCCGCGACGCCGCGCGCACCGCCGCCGAGGCCGCCTACCCCGGCCCGGTCAGCATCGCCGCCCCCGGCCTGACCCTCGACCTCAGCTGACCCGCAGCCAGCGGGTGAACCAGGCGCGGGTGCGCTCCAGGACGTCGATCTGGTGCGCTCGCTCGGTCGGCGAGTGATTCTCGCGCGGATAGATCACCAGGTCATGCTCGGCACCGAACTGCATCAGCGCCCGGTGGAAGTACACCGCCTGACCGACCGGGACGTTGGTGTCGTCCTCGCCGTGCAAGATCAGCACCGGGGTCGTGACCTTGGCCGCGTAGGAGATCGGGCTGAGCCGGTCGTGGCGGTGCGGGCCGGGTCCTTCCCAGCCGCAGCTGCCGCCCAGGCCAGCCTCCGTCCGGCCCAGCTCGCCCACCCCAACCTGCATGGACCAGTCGGCTATGCCCGCGCCCATCACCGCCGCGCGGAAACGGCTGACCTGGCTGACCGCCCAGGCGGCCATGAACCCGCCATGGCTCCATCCGGCGATGCCGAGCCGGTCTGGGTCGGCCACGCCGTCAGCTACCAGGGCGTCGATGCCAGCCAGGATGTCGGTCCACTCGTCCTGGCCCACGGCGCCGGACACCATGGCGGCGAACTCCTGGCCGTGTCCCTGGCTGCCGCGGGGGTTGGGGCAGAATGTCGCGAAGCCGGCGGCGGCCAGCCACTGGCCCCATGACCCCCAGGACACCATGAGCTCATCTGCCCACCGGTCGTAGGGCCCGCCGTGGATCAGGGTCACCAGGGGGAACCGGCCGTCCGCCCGGTCCCGGCCCGGCGGCAGGATCAGCACGCCGTCGAGTTCGAGCCCGTCGGCTGCCCGCCACGACAGCCGCTCCTGCGCGCCCCAGGTGATGCCGCGCAGTTCTGGGCGGGTATCGCTGATGCGGATGAGGCCCTCAGGCGGCCCGGCGCTGACGTCACGGGGGGCGTAGGCCGTGCGTGCCAGCACCGCGATCGCCGCCGCGTCGTCGCTGGCGCTGAGCGCGGCGGCTCGCCCGGCCCAGCCTGTCACCCGCCGGAACGACGGGCCCGCTGGATCCAGCCGGTACAGCGCGGTGTCCAGTCCTTCGGCGAACAGCGCCACCGGCGGCCCGCAGGCGACCTGGAGGAGTTCGTCGGGGCACACGGTCATGCCGGCAGTCAGGTTCGTCTGCCCGCCCGGGGCGGTCCCGTCCGGCGGGACGGCGATATCGATTACCGCCGCGCCCTCACCGGGCGGCACCGCTTGCAGCCAGGCCACGTGCCAGCCGTCGGCCAGGCCATCGTCACTGTGCCACCATGCGGGGGAGCGTGCCTCGAGGCCCACCCGCCCCAGGTCGGTCACGGTGCCGTCACGCAGGTCGGCGATATGCAGTCGGCTGGTGAAGACACCGGGGTCGTAGTCCGGGCCGTCCCAGCTCACCACCGCCAGCGGCCCGCCGTCAGGCCGCTGCGCGATGCCGGTCACGTGCCGCCCGGCCAGCCCGCCGACGACGCGGAGCTCACCGGAGGCCAGGTCGAGCAGGCGCAGCCGGTGCCAGCGCCAGTGCTGGCGCAGCGCCTGCTCGGACCACGCCATCGCGTCGTCCCCCGAAGCCCGGCGGCGCTCATCGTCATCGGTCAGTTCGTCCCCGGCCACGACGGCCATCAGCCGTCCGCCGGCGAGGGAGAGCAGCCCGGAGATCTCACCGCGCCAGCGCAGCAGCATCTCGCCGTCTGCGGCCGGGCCGGCCGCACCGATCCGGAGACGAAGTACCCCTTCCCCGGCCACGTAGAACAGCCAGGCCGAGTCGGAGGACCAGCGCGGCCGCCGGACGCTGCCGCTAGCCACCCTGACCGGCGTCCGCTCGACTGGCATCGCGGACTTCCTGGCCGGCTCCGCGGACTTGCCGACCGGGGCGAGCCACAGCTCGCTGACCTGCGATCCGATGCCGGCCGCCGATGAGGTCGTCCAGGCCACCCAGCGGCCGTCAGGTGAGATCACCGGGTCGGCCGCCACAGCACCATCCACGATCAGCGCCGCGGTCAGAATCCCTGCTGTCTCGCTTAGCTCGCCCACCCGGACAATTCTGGCTCCGCTGTGTCTCCCGTGACCGGTCAGCCGTGGATAAGGGAGAACCTGGCGATGACCACGGCCGGGACCGCTCCACCTCGCCGTCGGGAATCCCCGTGCCCGCGCAGTACCTCCCGCCCGGTCCGCACCGAGCCGCTAGCCCCGGCGAAGGACCCCGCCGGGGTCTGCTCCAGGTAGATGATCCTGAACCGGGGGACTGGCACTGGCGGCGTGCTCTAGCCCGACGGACTCCTCGAGGCTCGTGCCGGTGTCGCCGGCCGGAGCGGCCCAGGTCTGATCGCCGACCAGCCCGTCCGCGGTGATGCCGTTCCAGCGTTGGAAGGCCTGGACCGCGGCGGACGTGGTGGCGTCGAACACGCCCGTGACCGCTTGCGGTGAGACATCCCAGCGGCCTGGCGCCTGCTCGGTCAGGACCCGCTGGAGCCCGGCCACGGCGTCGCCCTCCGACCCCAGGCGCAGCAGCGGCATCTGCACGTCAGACGGAAGCGCGGCCCAGGTAAGCGGCCCGGTAATGCCGTCGACGTCGAGCCCCCGCGACTTCTGCACGGAGCGGAGGGCCCGCCAGGTTTCCTGCCGGAAGTACCCGTCGATGCGGATGTCGTGGCCGGCGCGCCGCAGGGCACGCTGGAGGCGGCGTACGTTCCTGCCCTGATCGCCGATCTGGAGCACGGGCTTTCCGCCCGGGGCCGCCTCAGCAGCGGCGCTGTCCTGCGCAGCTGCCTGGCTGACCTCCTGAGGTGCCGCACGGCCGACGCTGTCGTCCCTGAGCTGGCGCAGCATCTGGAGGTTCAGTGCGTACACGGCGCGGCTCAGCCTGGTGACCCGGTACCCGAAACGCGGCACCTCGATCGGGCTGCCGCCCGCCGCCGAGGCCATCTTGACGATCTCCTCGAGACCCCGCCCTAGGGCGGCGAAACCTTCGTAGATCTGGCCGCTCATCACGTTCCTGGCAGGCGTCCCGAAGTACGTCTCGATGAGGGCGAGATTGCGGTTGAGGTTGTCGTTCCACTCGGCCAGGACCGCCCGGTAGTCAGCCCGGGCGGCGGCCAGCCTTTCCAGGTCACCGGGGCCGGCCGCCACCTCCCTGGCCGCCCAGTACAGGCGCCGCATCCGGTAGAGCCGCCGGTCCAGGAGCTGGCTGACCTCCTCGAACGTCTTCAGCGCCCGCAGATGCTCCTCGTCCCGGCGCTGCACCTCGCGCTGGCGCTCCTCGTCCCGGAGCTGTATCTCATGCTGATGCGCCCAGGCCCGGCGCTGGAACCACGAACCGAGCGCCCCGCCGGCCACGCTGGTCAGGACGAACCCCACGACCAGAAGCAGTAGTTGCTGTGTCACGGCGTCTTCCCTCGTACCGCACCCTGCGGAAATCCTAGACGCCGCACCGCGCTACCAGACACGCCGTGCCCGAACCGATCACAAGCCAGTGCCTGAATGGACGCCTGACATGATGAGAGCCGTGCCAGATCACATCAGGCTCATTGACGTCACGGGCTCGTTCTCCCTGTTGTTCCCGTGCGGGGCTCTCCCTGCCGACGCCGCCGTCCTAGCGGCCGGGCACGAGCCGAACGGCTATTTCTGGGAAGGGGTCGTGGAGTACCTCACGCCAGGCTTGCTCGCGCAGGTGGAGCTCGATCCCGAGGCCGGCATGTTCTGCGCCAGGGGCGACCGCGCGGTGCTGAGCCAGCTGCGCGAAGAACTGGAGCACTACCTCGGCGACCCCGAACGGATCGCCCGGCTCATCAGGGAGGCGGAAGCCTCGGGCTTCCAGTTCGACGACTGAGCTGGAATCCTCCAGCCGTGCATCGTCATCGAAGCCAGGAAGCTGGCCTGACCGGCACCTGACCCGCGCCCGCCGGGGTGCTGATCACTGGTTCCGGCTGCCTGGTATCAGGCATGGTGAGGCGCCCCTCAGTAGGTAGTAGAGGGACGAGCGGCTGGGGGACGGCGGCTGGCCGGATCGCACAAGGGCTCCGCAGTTTGCGGCTTTGTCCGAGGAGGCAGCGCATGGCAACCGTGTACAAGATTCACCCGGCGATCGGCATCGCCCGTGTCGGCAATAGTCCAGATGAGTTCTTCATCGGCCCGGAAAGGATCGGCCAGCCGCCGGATCCGCCCGGTGGCTTCAAGGACGCGCAGTGCCGGGTCAAGCGTCAGGCCGCACGGTTCCGCATCTTCGCCCATCACGACGACGGAACGGTCGATGAGGTCACCGACGCCGAAGCGGAGATCACCTGGACTGTGCATCTGGCTAATACCAAGGCGTCCAACCCGGGGCGCGGCAACGACGAGTTGCCCGCCGACCTGAAGATCGACCCGGGCTCGCGTACCTTGCAGGGGCCGAACGAGAGTCAGGTATTCGATACCGGCACGATCAAGTTTTCCAACGCGCCCGTCACCACGGTGCCGCTCGGTGAGATCCGGAGTACGCCGGAGAACTACCTGGTGGTGCTGGGCGGCTCCGGTAAGTCCGCCTCGCCCGCAGGCACCGCTCTCGACGGGTACTTCTGGGCCAGCGACGACTGGTACGACGACGTCTCCGACGGTCCTGTGTCGGCGACGATCAAGCTGCGCGCCGACAACTCGACGCCGGCGGTCCTCGGCGCGTGGGTGATCGTCACGCCGCCGAAGTTCGCCCCCGACCAGGACAGCGTCATCACGCTGTACGACCGCATCTTCCAGGCGATGGTCAGCGGCGGGCTGCTGACCGCGCCGACGACGACGTCGTACTCCAGCGACGTGTACCCGATCCTGCAGCGAGCCCGCGACACGAGCTGGGTCGACCACACCTGGGGTTCGCACACCTGGACCGATCCGGTCATCACCGACGCACTGCGCACCGCCATCTTCAACAAGCTGGCGAGCCCCGGCGGAGGTGGCGGCAACATGCCGCTGCTCAATGACTCCGGCACTCATGACAACCGGCTGACCGGCGTCCAGTACGCGCATATGGAACGGTGGAAGGACAACAACTACGCCAACGACTGGACGGGTGCGCCGACGCCGCAGGCCGAGATCACCCCGGAGGGCCTGGACCGCGCGGCGCTGGAGGCGTGCGTCGGCGGCGCGTTCTTCCCCGGTATCGAGACGGGCGGCCTTCCCCCCGATCCCCCCGGTTCCCGGCCCATCGTGGACGTGACGAAATACATCGAGCCGTTCCGGCCCGACCATGCGGCGCTGCAGCCCGGCGACCTGACGTATGTCATGGCGCTGCCCTGGCAGAACGACTTCTACCAGTGCGCGGACAACTGGTGGCCGGTGCCACGGCCGAACTACGTGACGCGCGACGGGGCCGCGAACCAGTCGTTCATCAGCGGTGTGGTGAGCAGCGGTCAGGGCATGGTTGACAACTGGCACCGGCTCGGCTTCGTCGTGCGTCAGGGTTCACAGCTGGTGGAGGTCGACCGGTGCGATCTCCCCACCGTCAACCTGCTCACACGGCTGCTGAACTTCCAGCACGTGCCGCAGGGTCCGATGGGGATGGTGCGCGAGGCGGCGCTGGCCATCACGTTCGAGGTGACCTCACCGTCGAGCGCGGTCACGCTCCAGTACGCGCCGGGTGGCGCGCCCTCGCATCCGCAGCTCGTGGCCTTCAACACGTCGGTCACGGTGGGACCGACGGCCGGTGCCGTCGCCACGGCCCGGCTGTGGGTGATCTACCGCACCAGCACGCCGGGCGCCGTACTGCCGCCGCAGACGGTGACCGTGCAGGAGGCCGGCGGCACGCGGACCTGGACCGTCATCATCACCGGCGACACGGTTGCCCGGAAGACGGCCGCGGCGGCGCTGGTTCTCGACCGCTCAGGCAGCATGGCCGAGGACCGGGGCGACGGCCAGAGCAAGCACGCCTCGCTGCAACAGGCTGCGAGCACGTTCGTCGACGTGATGCTCGAAGGCGACGGAGTCGGCCTCGTGCGCTTCAACCAGGACGCGCAGGTGCTGGAATCGGTCGTACCGCTGGGCAACGGGAGCCTGTCCGACATCAACCGCAGCACCACCAAGGACATCATCAACGGCAACGGCCTCGACCCGGACGGCCAGACCTCGATAGGTGACGGCATCTTCGAAGGACGCGGCATCCTCAACTCGGCGGCCGGATCTTTCGACGTCAAGTCGCTGGTCGTGCTCACGGACGGCATGGAGAACCAGCCGCGCTGGATCGCGGACGTAGCCGGAGACATCAACGAGTTCACGTACGCCGTCGGCCTCGGGCAACCGCAGAACATCAGCGTGCCCGCATTGCAGACGATCTCCGGCAACAACGGCGGCTACCTGCTCGTCACCGGTGCGATCGGCACCGACAACCGGTTCCTGCTGCAGAAATACTTCCTGCAGATCCTCGCCGGCATCAGCAATGCCGAGATCGTGCTCGATCCCGACGGCGACCTCATTCCCGGCCGGCTCGAGCGGGTGCCGTTCCGGTTGACCACCGGGGATGCGGGAGTCGATGTCATCCTGCTGACGCCGAACACCGAGATCGTGGATTTCCGGCTGGAGACACCCAGCGGGCAGATCATCGAGCCGTGGCGGGCCCAGTCCGAGCCGGGGATGCGGTTCGTGCTGTCCGGGGGCGTCAGTTACTACCGCCTCGCGCTGCCATTCGAGTTCATCGCGAACCGCTTCGACGCGGGCGGCACCTGGCATGCGCTGCTCAGGATCGGCCGGCCCCGGCTGCAGCGTAGCGACAGCCGGGACGGCACCGATCCCTCGATCCGGCACGTCGCGACGGTACCGGAGGTTCCGGCTGACGTAGCGCACGCCCCGGCCCGCTTGACCCGGGCCCAGCGCCAGAGCGTGCTGGCCGCCGAACAGGGAACCGATGAACTCGGCGCGACAGGCACGCAGGCCGCAGCGGAACCCGGCCTTCGCGCGGTGCCGTACAGCATCGTGGTGCACGCGTACTCGAACCTCACGCTCGAGGCGCAGGCCGAGCAGAGCGGGTTCGCGCCTGGCGCGCGGGTCGACCTGACCGCGTCACTGGCGCAGTCCGGCATTCCGCTTGAGCGAGCGGGGCAGGTCTGGGCGGAAGTCACCACACCGTCGGGCACCACGATGACGCTCGCGCTGCCGGAAGGCGCTGCCGGACAGTTCGCCGCGGCCTTCGACGCGAATGCGATCGGCGTCTACCGGATCCGGGTCCGCGCCGCGGGCACGACCTCCAGCGGTGAGCCGTTTGAACGGGAGAAGACGCTGAACGCGGCCGTCTGGCGTGGCGGCGACCAGGTCACCGACCCGCGCAACAGCCCGCAGGTCATCGTGGACTACCTGCGTGAGCGCGACGAGCGGTTGTGCAAGCTGCTCACCTGCCTGTTCCGGCGCGACGGAGCGATCGGCCCGGAATTCGAGCGCCGGCTCCTGGCTCTCGGCCTCGACCTGGACGGCGTGCGCAAGTGCCTGGCCGAGTGGTGCCGAGGCTAGCCTGCCCCGTCATGGCTGACGATTACGATGTCGCCGTCGTCGGGGCGGGACCGGCCGGCTCGGCCACCGCCCGGCGGCTCGCCCTGTCGGGCTGCCGGGTGATACTGCTGGAACGGTCCCAGTTCGACGCGCCGCGCGTCGGTGAGTCGCTCGCCCCGACGACGACGGCGCTGCTGACCGAACTCGGGGTGTGGCCGCAGTTCACCGGTCTCCACCCGCTGCCGTCGTACGGCACCCGCAGCGCCTGGGGCGGGCCGGAGCCACAGAGCCACTCCCACCTGGTCAGTCCGTACGGCTGCGGCTGGCACGTCGACCGGGTCGCGTTCGACCGCATGCTTGCCGAGGCCGCGGCAGCCGCCGGTGCCGAATTTCGCTGCGCGACAGCCTGCGCCCGTGTAGACCGTGACGATCGGTGGCTCCTCAGCGTCACCGAGGACGGCCGGCCGGCGGGGGAACCTGTACGCGCCCGGGTGCTGGTCGATGCGACCGGGCGCACCGCCAGGATCGGCCGCCAGCTGGGCGGCCGGTCGGCCGCGTTCGATCGGCTGGTCGGGATCGCGGCCCTGCTCGACGGGGTGGACGTCGCCGAGGAGGGGTTCGTGCTCGTCGAGACCACGCCGGACGGCTGGTGGTACTCAGCGCCGACCGCGGCCGGACGGATGATCGGCATGCTGATGACCGATACCGATGTCTGCCGCAGCCTGCGCGCCTCAATCCCGGGGCACTGGCACCAGCGGCTCGCCGGGACACGCCTGACTGCCGCGCGGGTCGCCGGTTCGGTCGTATGGGGGCCCCGTGTGTTCCCGGCCGCGAGCCAGCGGTTGCGCCGCGCGGCGTACGACGACCGGTGGCTCGCGGTCGGCGACGCGGCGCTCGCCGTGGACCCTATCTCCGGCAGTGGCGTCGTACGTGCGCTGCGGACCGCACGTGCGGCCGCCACGACCATCCTTGCCGTACTGACCGGCGGCGAATCCCGGCCGATCGCTGCCTACGAGGCCGAACGCGACCGCGAATGCACCCAGTACCTTCGCGAGCGGGCCCACTACTACAGCGCGGAACGGCGCTGGGACAGCGCGCTGTTCTGGCACCGACGCATCTGCATCTAACGGCTAGGCAGGCGCTGAGCCACTGGGACGAGCGGGTCTCAGAGCTGAGGTCGTTGCCGAACTCGAATGACCAGCCCCCTGCACCGGGCACTATCGCCGCAGAAGCGGCGTCGCACCAAGCGGAAGGATGCGCGAAAGCATGCTCAAGAACCTCATTTGGCACAGAAAATTACTTAATGTTTCAGGTTCCATTGAATGGACATTTCAGGTTACGATCAACGCGAGCCATAAGAGCACCAAGCGGATTCCGGCGCAGCCAGGAGGCCGACTACGATGAGTTACCCAGATGAGGCCCGCGCTACGCCTGATTCTCAGGAAACTAGCAGCTATGCCATAAGGGGAACGTTTGGTTTTGAGTTTGAACTTCTCATTCCCTTCACAGCTTGTGATAGTTATGAAGCCATCAGGAAGCCGAATTCGGCAAAGAAGGCAGTAGTCAGGAAAGATCAGCTCGGGATCACGCTCAAACTTGACGAGCAGTCCAAAATGAACGCGTTCATCCCCGTTTCCTTCCTGAAGCAGGAAAATACTTTTAAAAAAGACGCCCATAAAAGTAGCGTGGATCGGCGAAAACATGGCCATCCCGGAGATCGTCACCGACGTGATGAACTGCCAGCTCTCGCAGGAGGAACTCAGTCAGCGGCTCGGCGCCATCGCGGATTGGGCACAAGCTCTCGTGTCCAGCGCCGCTGCCAGCCGCAAATCGTTGGCGGAGATTGACGGGGAACTGAAGCCTGTCGCAGATGTCAACCAGGCAGAGGTTGACAGTCTTGCAAACCTATATCTCGGGCCTATAGAACATCCGGCCGGAGTGAACTTTGCGATCGTGGCTCAAGGCAAGAAAGCTGTCGAGACAATCACGGCTTCGGCATACGTGCATCAGACGTACGCCTTGCCACTGCATAAAGTCTTGACCGAATTCCACTATCTAGCGAGCCAGTGTAAGGGCCAGGAAACATTCGCACCCGCGCTAAAGAAAGCTGCGGAACCGGGACCCGTGAACAATGCGCTGACGGCGCTGGGCCTCCCTGAGAACAGTGCCACGGCGCAACTCGGCGGGTTTTTCGCCTTGTTGCGGTACTACGCCATTGCCCTATCCAGCAAGAATCTAGTCGGCGGCCTGGGTAAGAATCATCCAGCATTGCTGCTCTTCTACAAAACCAGCCTGGCGAATATCCGCGCAAAGTTCACCAAGGACTATCCGGGCTTGATGAGCCAAGTAGACCTTGCCCTGAAGGACATTAACAAAAGAAACGCAGCATTGACTGCGCTGGCAACAGACGTCGGGGATCCGGCCTGGAAAGGCTACCTGAACGGGCTGGTCAATGGGACCGGCGAAGACCATGTTATTGATAAATTTAAGAACGAGTATTCCGGTGAGCTATTTCCCGGAGACGACGCCCTGGGGGTAGTAGTGGAAAACCGGCGGCTGGCCGAAATCGCTCCGCCGGCCGACGGCAAAAGGTACGCACCAGCTGAGTGGCCAGGCCTGGCTGCAGCTCTCCACCAGTGTTTGAGCGGCTACTGGTCGGCCCAGTAACGCCCACGAGGTTGGGCAGCCGAACCTTGACGACTAGCCCAGCCCGTCATTAACACCAGCTCGGCGCCCGACCTCCTGGAAATGCCACCACTGACACACCTTGCTATCGCCGGCCAGTAAGGACGTCCAGGTCTGCATGATCGCCTGACCCGACTTGCTCAGATTAGTGCGCACGTCGCGTGGTCTGGGTGGCTTCAAACGGCGTCATCGCGGCGGCCGGGTTCGTGCTGGCGAGCTTGGAGACGGGGAACCGGGCCAGCCGGGCTGATCTGATCGTGGTACAGCGGGCCGGCTCATGTGCAGGTCTGGCAGGCAAGAGCGGACCGGTGGAGACCGTGCCCGCGGTATCGTGCGGCATGGCCGAAGGATGGATGGACATCGACTGGGCGGCCATCCCGGGGCCGCCGGAGTATCACCCGGATCACGTCGTCCGGGCGTTCCAGGCATTGCTGCACCCCACCGCTGAGGACTGGTCGGACGCGGGGACGATGATGCGGTTCGCGGTGGGTAACGATTGCGGCGGCTCGATCTACCCGGCTGCAGTGGAGGCGACCCGCGCGATGCTTGATCTCATCGCGGCATATCCGGGGGAGCCGCGTACCGTCGCGCTGTGCGTTCTGCTCGACTGGTGGGCCGGCTTCGACCCGGAGCCTGGATACGAGCAGTACGACACCGCTGAGGCCGGGCGAGTCGACCTCATCTCGGCGATGCGCGACACCGTTCTCAACAGGCGAGAGGTGCTCCAGCAGGCCGCCACCGACCCGCGCGATCCCCGGGGCGCCCGCCTGGCAGCCCAGTTGTGGACCTGCGCCCAGGCGGGATGGGGATACGCGGTCGAAGACGACGGTTCCCTTCATCATCGGTTTGACGACTGACTAAGCAGCCCCGCATGCCCTGAAGCACGCCAATGCCCCAGCCGCTAGTGCGCAGATTCAGTCGCGTGGAAGCAAGAACCCGCTGGTTAGCGCCACGAGTCTACGTAGAACTTATGATCATGAGCCAAGTCAGGACACACCTTGCTATCGTCGGCCAGTAAGGACGTCCAGGTCTGCATGATCGCCTGAGCCACCGGCGTTCATGCACACCTGGCGCGCCAGCGGCGTACGGCTACGCCGCATCCTCGGCC
>Ga0335083_10000862_pt1 | contig 43457 bp, 34 predicted proteins | sample Lox_Sample_42_FD_206716 | JGI IMG/M metagenome (GOLD analysis project Ga0335083, IMG submission 206716) | Soil microbial communities from Loxahatchee National Wildlife Refuge, Florida, United States - Lox_Sample_4.2 | ecosystem: Environmental > Terrestrial > Soil > Wetlands | place: USA...
CGAAGGCGACAGCGAATAGTCTCGCGACGCTCGCGAAGCTGTGTCAATTGTCGACGCAGAAACCGGGCAAAGTTCCCTCAGCCAAGCTCGCTTGGCGCGGTTGGAAAGATAGGTGACCTTGATGACCGAGGCCGGAATCCCGAATCCACGAACCGACCCCGTCTTCATCGGAATCGACGTTGGATCCACGACGGTCAAGGCGGTCGTCGTGGACCCGGTGACCCACCAGATCCTCTGGTCGGACTACCAGCGGCACCAGACCAAGCAGGCCGAGAAGGTCATGGAGCTGCTGGTCGCGATCGGGAACGCGTTCCCCAACTTGCCGCCGGGGAGCATCCGCTCCTTCATCACCGGCTCGGGCGCGTCGCCGCTGGTGGCGCCGATTGGCGCGAAGTTCGTCCAGGAGGTGAACGCGGTCACGCTGGCAGTGGAGCGCCTGCACCCCGACGTCGGCTCGGTCGTCGAGCTCGGCGGCCAGGACGCGAAGATCATCATCTTCAAGGAAGCCAAGAACGACAAGGGCGAGAGCACCGGCAAGACCGCGATCGCCTCGATGAACGACAAGTGCGCGTCGGGCACTGGCGCCACCATCGACAAGTGCTTCCTGAAGGTCGGCATGCCGTCGGAAGATGCGATGAAGCTGCACTTCGACGACAGCAAGCTGCACCACGTGGCCGCAAAGTGCGGCGTGTTCGCCGAGACCGACATCGTGAACCTCGTGAAGGGCGGCATCCCGAAGGACGAGGTGCTGAACTCGCTCGCCGACGCGATCGTGCTCCAGAATCTCTCGGTGCTCACGCGCGGCAACACGCTGAAACCCCGGGTGCTCCTGCTCGGCGGCCCGAACACGTACCTGCCGTTTTTGCGTGAATGCTGGCAGCAGCGCATTCCCGAGACGTGGCGCGACCGCGGCTACGACTACCCGAAAGACGTGCCGGTCGAGGAGCTCATCTTCGTCCCGCCGAACGCCGATCTTTACGCCGCGTTCGGCGCCGCCGTGTACGGCATCGCGGACGGCGGTGACGCGGGTCGCTTCAACGGCATCGAGAGCCTGAAGGACTTCATCACGAACGGCCGCCGCGCCCGCCTCGGCGAGCAGGCGGGCCCGCCGCTCTCCGCGAACGAGGGCGAGACGAAGACGTTCGTCGACATGTACCGGATCCCTAAGTTCGTCGCGCCCGCGCTCGCCGCGGGCACGACGGTGCGCGGCGTGATCGGTCTCGACGGCGGCTCCACGTCGTCGAAAGCCGTCGTCATCGGCGAGGACGGCGAGATCCTCGCCAAGGCCTACCAGCTCTCCAAGGGCAATCCGCTCCAGGACACGAAAGAGCTCGTGCGCAAGCTCGTCGATCACTTCGAGGCTCAGGGCACGACGCTGGAAGTGCTCGGCTTCGGCGCGACGGGCTACGCGGCGGACGTGCTCGACGAGACCGTGCTCGCCGACGTGAACATCGTCGAGACGGTGGCGCACATGATGAGCGCCGTGCACTTCTTCGGCGACATCGACGTGGTGTGCGACATCGGCGGGCAGGACATCAAGGTCCTGTTCATGAAGAACGGCGACATCCAGAACTTCAAGCTGTCGAACTCGTGCAGCGCGGGCAACGGCATGCTGCTCCAGGCGATGGCCGATCAGTTCGGCATCCCCGTCACGGAATACGCCGACACGGCGTTCCAGGCGCAGCTCGCCCCGAAGTTTTCCTACGGCTGCGCGGTGTTCCTCGATTCCGATCGCGTGAACTTCCAGAAGGAGGGCTACCAGAAGGAGGAGCTCCTCGCCGGGCTCGCGCAGGTGCTGCCGAAGAACGTGTGGCAGTACGTCGTGCAGATCCCGCGCCTCGCGTCGCTCGGGCGCAAATTCGTGCTGCAGGGCGGCACGCAGTACAACCTCGCCGCCGTCAAAGCGCAGGTCGATTACATCAAGCAGCGCGTGCCGGACGCCGAGGTGTTCGTGCATCCGCACACGGGCGAAGCCGGCGCGATCGGCGCCGCGATCGAGACGCTCCGCCGCTACAAGCGCACCGGCAAGTCGCGCTTCATCGGCCTCAAGGGCGTGCTCGATCTCGAGTACACGGCCACGACCAACGATTCGACGACGTGCCACTTCTGTCCGAACGAGTGCAAGCGCACGTTCATCGACGCGAAGCGACCGGACGGCACCTCGTCGCGCTACATTTCTGGCTTCTCCTGCGAGAAGGGCACCGTCGAGAGCAAGGACGCGATGCTCGCGCTCATGGCCGAGCGCAAGAAGACGGCCGCCGCGTTCCCGAACCTGGTCGATTACGAGGCGAACCGCGCGTTCGTGCACCTCTACGACGCGGCGCCGCTACCGCCGGCCGGCACGCCCGTGGAAGACGTGAAGGTCGTCAAATCGCTCTTCCGCGTGAAGCACGAGAAGGTCACGCGTGGTTTCCGCCGTTCGAGCGCGGAGGCCGCCCAGCGCCGCAAGAGCCTCCGCGTGGGCATTCCGCGCGTCTTGAACGTCTATTCGACGGCGCCGTTTTTCCGCGCCTACTTCGAGACGCTCGGCCTCGGCCGCTCGAACATCGTCTTCAGCGATCAAACGAGCGAGGAAATGTGGGTCGAGGGCGGCAAGTACGGCTCGATCGATCCGTGCTTCCCGAGCAAGGTCGCGCAGGCGCACGTCCACAACCTGCTCTTTCATCACCACGAGCCGGAGCGGAAGCGTCAGCTCAATTACATCTTCTTCCCCATCCTCACGCACGTGAACAACTTCGTGAAGGACACGCAGGACAACGCCTCGTGTCCGATCGTCGCCGGTACGCCGGACGTGATGAAGGCGGCGTTCACGAAGGAGGTCGACTTCTTCGCGCAACGCGGCATCGAGTACCTCGCGCCGGCACTCTCGTTCCAGGAGCCGATTCTGCTCGCGAAACGCATGTTCGAGACGTTCGGCGCGCGCCTCGACATCACCGAGGACGAGAACGATCACGCCTGTCGCGAGGCGTGGCACGCGTTCGACGCGTTCGACAAGGATTTGCAGGAGAAGGGCCGCGCCATCCTCGAGACGGTCGAGGCCGAGGATCGCATCGCGATTCTGGTTTTGAACCGGCCGTACCACTCCGATCCGGGGCTCAACCACGGCATTCCGGAAGAGTTCCAGGTGCTCGGCTATCCGATCTTGTCGATTCGCTCGATTCCGAAGGATCGCGAGTACCTCGACCGCTACTACAAGGACGAGCTCGAGCGCGGCGTGATCAAGACGCCGCTCGAGCTGAACCACGTGTGGCCCGAGAACTACTCGGTGAACAGCGCGCAGAAGGTGTGGGGCGCGGCGTTCGCGGCGCATCACCCGAACGTCGCCGTGCTCGACCTCTCGAGCTTCAAGTGCGGCCACGACGCGCCGACGTACGGCTTGATCGCCGACATCCTGCAAACGGCGAAGACGCCCTCGGCCGCTCTGCACGACCTCGACGCGAACAAGCCGGGCGGCTCGATCAAGATCCGCGTGAAGACGTACGCGCACTCCCTGCGGCTCCAACAAGAGCGGCTCGAAGATCTCACGGGCAAGAAGCGCGAGCTCGCGCGCCGCATCGACGAGAAGCGGCTCGAGCTCCTGCGCTTGCGCCAGGCGCAGCTCGAGAGCGTGAAGCAGAAGGACGCGGCGCTCGAGCAGAGCATCGCGGAATTGGCCGAAAAGGTGCGGGCTTACAGCGCGCCGCCGCCCGCCGCCGAACCCGCCATGGGCATCATGAAGCTCGGCAAGAAGATGCCGGACGGCTCGATCCAGCGGATCGGAGCGGTGGCGGACGGCGCCGCACCCAACACCCAAAAACCAACCACGGAAGTCGCCGCGAGCGCGGCCGAATGATTTCGTAGTCGAGATTAGTGTCGATAGGAGAACCCCGATGACCCAATCGATGATGAGCGACGGTTCCAGCACCAAGCGCAGCCTGCCCATCGCCGGCCGGAAGAACGAAACCCTCGACGTCGACGCCGAGCTCGCTCGCTTCGAAGCCGAAGAACGCGCCCGCCTCGGACTCGCTCAAGAAGAGCAGTGGGTCGAGAAGATGGCGAACCTCATGTTCACCAAGAAGGAGAAGGGCAAGATAACCCTCCTCATCGGCGGCCTCACGATGGCGCACGACTACCTCATCTCCGGCGCGTTCCGTAGCCTCGGGTACAACGTGGTGCCGCTCGACGCCCCCGACTACGAAGCGCTCCGCGCCGGCAAGGAGTTCGGCAACCGCGGCCAGTGCAACCCGACCTATTTCACGGTCGGGAACCTGATCAAGTTCCTCATCCACGTGCGCGACAAGGGCGGCCTCACGTCGCAAGAAGTGGTGGAAAACTTCGTGTTTCTCACCGCCGGCGCCTGCGGCCCGTGTCGCTTCGGCATGTACGTGACGGAATACCGCAAGGCCCTGCGCGACGCGGGCTTCGACGGCTTCCGCGTGATGCTCTTCCAGCAGCAGGGCGGCTTGAGCCAGGCGACGGGCGAGGAGAGCGGGCTCGAGCTGAACCCGCCGTTCTTCATCGGACTCCTCAAGGGCTTGCTCGCGGGCGACGTGATCAACGGCATCGCCTACCGGCTTCGCCCGTACGAGGTGGTGCCGGGCTCGACGGACGCCGCCGTCGCCGAAGCGAAGAAGATTTGTTACGACGCGCTCTACGAGAAGCGCAGCATCCTGCGCGCCCTGCACCAGTCGCGGAAGATTTTCGAGAAGGTCGAGGTCGATCGCACGATCCCGAAGCCGAAGGTCGCGATCATCGGCGAGTTCTGGGCGATGACGACCGAGGGCGACGGCAACTACCAGCTCCAGCGCTTCCTCGAGGCCGAGGGCGCCGAGTGCGACATCCAGTTCGTGACGGCGTGGCTCCTCTACAACGTGTGGGAAGTGCGCTTCGACACGAAGAACCGCACGCTCCTCCGCGGCAAGGATCACGGCAAGCTCGGGCTCGCCGGCACGAGTGACTTCCACGCGTTCAAGATGAAGGCGTCGCTCTGGGCGGCCGACAAGGCGATCCGCGTCGCGTTCCAGACGTTCGCGAACGTGGGCGGTTTCTACGATTACCACCTGCCGGACATGGACGAAGTCGCCGACGTCGCGGCGCCCTTCTACAACAACGACCTTCGCGGCGGCGAAGGGCACATGGAAGTCGGCAAGCTGATTTTGAACGTGGTCAAGAGCAAGGCCACGATGACGCTCAGCGTGAAGCCCTTCGGTTGCATGCCGAGCTCGAGCGTGTCGGACGGCGTGCAGTCGCTCATCACCGAGCGCTACCCCGGCACCATCTACTGCGCGGTCGAGACGAGCGGCGACGGCGCCGTGAACTTCCAGAGCCGCGTGCAGATGTACCTCTTCAAGGCGCGCCAGGCCGCAGTCGAGGATTTCGAGCGGGCGCTCGAGAAGACGGGCCTGACGCTGGAAAAGCTCCGCGCGTTCCTGAAGGCGAACCCGAAGTACGCGGCGGGCTTGCACAAGTCGCCGCACTACGCGGGGAGCACGCCGGCCGATCTCGTGCACGAAGTGGCCGAGGTCGTCGACCTCACGCCCGCGAAGCGCACGCTGTTCCTCGCGCAGAAGAAGGCGAAGGGCGTACTCGACGCGCTCACGAACGCCGCGAAGGACGCCCCCGCGAACACGCGCTCGGCGGCCGTGCTCTTCGCGCAAGCGGCGGCCGAGCTCGCCGAAATCGCGAAGGAGAAAGCGCCGGGCATGGCCGAGTCGGCCGTGAACGCCGCGCGCGATCGCCTCGCGAAGGTGCTGCCGTTCACGGCTCAGCGCCCGGTGCACGAGCCGGTCGTCGCCGCGGCCGAGTGAGCGCGGCTCGGGTGTGACGAGCGCCGGGCGTCGCCGATTTCGGCTCGCGGCGGCGCTCGTCGCCTGCACTTCGACGGCGGGGGCCGTCGGCGCGGAACCTCCGCCGCTGCCCCCGGCCGCTCCGCTCGACCTCGCGGCGGACGCGCCGTGCCCCGACGCGGGCGCGGTGGGTGACGCGCTGCGCGAGATCCTCGGTCTCGGCGCGACCGAGCGGCTGCGCGAAGTCGCGCGCCTCGCCCACACGGACACGACGCTCGTCGTCTCGCTGCGGGACGCCGACGGACGCGCGCTCGGCGAACGAGCGCTGCCGCTCGAGGGCAGCTGCGACGAGCTCGCGCGCGCGGCGGCCGTCGTGCTCGCGACCTGGCTCAGCGACGTGCACCCGGAGTTCGTCCCGCACCTCGCGCAACGAGCGAACGCCGCGACCGCGACGAACGCACCGAGCGCGCCGAGCGCGGACCCAGCGCACGCACCGAACGCACCGCACGGCGCGCGCACGGAACCCGCGCCGAGCGGGCTCGTGCTGTCGCGCGGCGCGCTCCGACCCGAGAACGATTGGCGGCTGCGCGGGGCCGCCGCCGTCGGCGTGTCGGTGCTGCCCGTGCCGGTCGCGTTCGCGGGCACGCTGGCCGTCGCGTTCGAGCCCGAGCGCGGCGGCATCGGAGCGACGCTGCGCGCGGGGGCCGAAAGCTCGCGTGAGAGCGCGGTGCCCGGCGGTAAAGTTCGCTACTTTCGCTGGCCGCTCGAGGCGGGCGCGCTCGTGCGCTTACCGGCGCGCAGCGTCGCGTTCGAGCTCGACGCGGGCGCGGCGCTCGGCTGGCTTCACGTGGCGGGGCGAACGTTCTCCCCGAATCGCAGCGCGAACGACGTGACGTTCGGGGGGTTCGCGGGGGCGCGCGTGCTCGCCGCGCGCGGGCGCGTTCAGCCGTTCGTCGAGCTCGGCGGTACGTTTTGGATCCCGTCGTCGCGGGTTTACGCCGAGGCGACGCAGCCGAGCGTCGTGCTGCCTCACGCTGAAATGACGCTGTCCCTCGGCGCGACCGTCGTTCCTTGACGGATCGGCGTAAGGTTCGGGGGGCGGCGCGACACGAAGGAGCATGAACCGAAGCGCGATGGTTTTCGCCCGGCGGGCGGGCGCCCTCTGGCTGGCCTTCCTCGGCGCCTGCTCCGGGCGCTACGACATCGGTGACGTCGTGAACGGCGGCGGCTCGAGCGGCAGCGGCACGCCGAATCAAGCCGGCGGCGCCGGCGCCGCGGCGGGCGCGCCCGGCTCCGGGGGTACGAACCCGACGGGGACCGGCGGCACGTCGACGTCCGCGCCGGGCGGTACCGACGACACCGGTGGCTCGATCGCGGCCGGGGGCTCGGTCGCCGCTTCCGCGGGGGGCTCGATCGCAGCCGGTGGCTCGATCGCCACTTCCGCCGGTGGCTCGATCGCAGCCGGTGGCTCGATTGCGGCCGGTGGCTCGATTGCGGCCGCCGGAAGTCCCTCGAGCGCCGGCGCGCCGAGCGCTTCGGGCGGCTCCTCGTCGTTCATGCCGCCGGGCGCCGCGGTCGCGACGAACTCGACGTGCGCGCTGAACCCCGGGACACCGACGCCGTCACTCGACTACGGGACGCTCGTGACGCCGGACGTGCTCGTCGATCGCATCAGCATCTTGCTCGAAGCCGGCGCGTGGACGCTGCCTGCGCCGGACGAGACGACGCCAGAGGTCGCAGCCGATCTCGTCACGACCGACCTCAGCGCCGACGACGCCAACGGGCAGCTCCCGTCCGGCTTTCTGCGCTTCGCGCAACAGTGGACCCATTTGAAGGACATGATCGACGACGGGGCGTTCGCAAACGCGCTCGCGACGAGGTTCGCGACGCCCGGCGCGACGCTGAGCGATCTCGTGGGAGCGGCGTCGTGGAAGGATCCGGCGATGACGAGCGTGCGGACGACCATCGCGGAGCGCGGCGACCTGCTGCTGACGACGCTGTTTTGCGCCGACGTCGGACCCGATCTCGGGGTGCCGCCCGACATGAGCGGTCCCGGCGTCACGGAGCGGCAAGCGTTCGAGACGCTCGTGAGCCAAGACGTTTGCCGCGGCTGTCACGTGCTCATCGACCCGCTCGGCTTCAGCCTCGACCAGATCGACGCGACCGGTACCTTCCAAACGATGGACCAATACGGGAACACGCTCGACGCTTCGGGCAGCTTCTCGAGCCCGGCGGTGTCTTTTCCCATCGGCACGACCTTCACGTTCACGAGCATCGACGATCTCGCGCCGGAGTTTCTCGAGTCGTGCGAGGTGATCCGCTGCTTCGTGCAGTCGTACACGCACTCGGCCCTGTTCGCGGCGTCACTCCCCGACCTGCAGGCAGACGAGCTCGAATTCGTGGTCGCCGAGTTCACCCAGAGTCAGCTCGACCTGAGCGCCCTCGTGCGGGCGTTGGTCAAGACACCCACGTTCTTGCAATGAATCGTCACGGCTTGGACCGAACTCGCGAAGGAGCGCGCGACGGACGGCGTGGTTGAGCGAACCTGCGACGAGGCGCACAGCGCGGGCTCGCTCGGGCTCGAGGCGATTTACCGTGCCGAGGCCGGGCGCGTCGCGGTGTGGATTCAACGGCTCGATCCCGCGGGCGACACGGAGGATCTCCTGCACGAGGTTTTTTTGGTGGTGAAGCGCAGGCTCGCGGAGTTCCGCGGCGACGCGGCCCTGCGCACCTGGCTCCACGCGATCACGACGCGCGTCGTGCTTTCGGAGCGGCGCAAGCGACGCGTCCGGCGCTTCTTGCTCGGGCGTGAAACGCCGGTTCTCGCCGAGCGCGTCGCACCGAAGACGCCCGAAGACGAATTGCGCGCACGCGAGCTCGGACGCTTGCTCTACGAGCTCCTCGAGCGTCTCTCCGAACGCGATCGAACGCTGCTCATCCTGCACGAGCTCGAAGGGCTCGCCGGCGCGGAGCTCGCGACCGTCGCCGGAGTTTCGGAAAAGGCCGTCCACGTCGCGCTCCACCGCGCGCGGACCCGCCTGCGCGCAGCCTACGTCGCGCGGCACGCAGAAAGAGAGCGCCCATGACGCAACGCTCGAACACGCCGCCCGTTCTCGAGCCCGTGCGGCTCGCCGACGGAAACCCCGACGATCCGGTGCTCGACGAGCTCGGACGCTGGTTCGCCGGCGCGGCCGCTCCGTCCGGGCTCGACGCGCAGCGGCTCGCTCGGGTCGCGCGGCGGCTCGAGGGTGCGGAAGTCGCGCGCCGCACGCCGTGGCGAAGCGTCGCCTTGGCGGCCGCGCTCGTGGTCGTCGCGGGCGGCGCCGCGGCGGAATGGGGGCACTCCCGCGGCGCGGGGCGCTTGCTCTCCATCTTCGCGCGGGGTGCCGCGGCGCCGGCAGCGAGCGGCGAGGTGAAGCGACGCGGACCGAGCAAGCCCGAACGCGCCCACGCCACGGAAGCGCCCGCGGAGGTGCGCGCCCCCGCGGAAGCGCTACCGAGCGCGGCGCCGGCGCTCGACGGCGTCGGCGAGGGCAGCGACGCGGCGGCGAGCTCGCATTTCGCAGCCGTCGGCAGCGTCCCGGCAGCGAGCGCGAGCGCGAACGCCGGTGAGCTCGCGCGGGAATCGGCCGCGCTCGAACGCGCGCTCACCGCGCTCCGACGCGAGCACGACGCGGCGGGCGCGCTCGCCCTGCTCGATCGCTACGCGGCGGACTTCCCGGCGGGCGAGTTACGGCTCGAAGCCGACGTCGCGCGCGTGGACGCGAACCTCGCGCTCGGCAAGGACAGCGCGGCGCTCGCGCTGCTCGACCGCCTGCCGCTCGAACACGTCGGACGTGGACTCGAGCTCCGGCTCGTGCGCGCCGAGCTCACGGCGACGCGCGATTGCGGGCGCGCGAACCTCGACTTCGATCGCGTGCTCGCCTCGCACCCGGCTCCGGCATTCGACGAGCGCGCGCTCTTCGGCCGCGCGTCGTGCCGGCAGAAGGTCGGTGACGCCTCCGGGAGCCGCGCCGACCTCGAGACGTACCTCGCGCGCTACCCCGAAGGGCGCTTCGCCGCGGCCGCGCGAGCACAGACTCGGTGAGCCTTCAGTCGGGGGCGCGCCGGCCGACACCGAAGACGCCCGTCCCGAGTGCGACGAACGTCGCGAGCACGACGAACCACATGCCGAGGCCCGTGCTGGCGAGAAAGACGCGCATCACGGAGTAGAACGCGAACGCGAGGATCGCGAAGGAGCCGAGCGCCGCGACCCACGAGGTGACGCGGAGCCCCCACACGCTCCCGATGAGCAACGCGACGCCGAGCAACGGCACCGCGATGAGCAGCGTGCGGTTGGCCCCGGCAAGGAGCCCCACCATCTGCCCGTTGGTGAACACCAAGCCGAAGCCGCTGAGCGACAAGAACGCGCCCACCAAAAACCACGGCATGAAGAAGCCGGCGAGCAACGCCGCCCCGCAGAGCCCAAAAACCACCCGCCGAACGATGCCGAGCGGCGGCTTGGGTTTGGGCCCGCTTACGGCGACGACATCCTCCGACATGCGCGGAAACTAGTGCCAGGCGCGGCAAATGGCGACGCCATTCTCGAAGGTGCGCGTCCGGACGCGACGCCCGCAAGGATTTCGAGCCCTTGGCGTGATGGCCGCGCGGCGTTGAACGCGGCATGCTCGAGAAGCAACGAACTTAGCCGATGGCGCTCGTCGCTGCTCCACCAGCGCACCGGCTCGGACGGGCGCTTCGAGCCCGCGTGGCGGCGGCGCTCTCGGTGCTTTGCGTCGCGGGCTGTGGCGCCGGCGATGATGGCGGCGCCGGGCCGGGTGGACGTGGTGGAAGTGCGGCGGTCGCCGGAACCGCCGGCGTCGCAACGGGCGGCCGTGGCGGCCATGGCGGATCGGGCGGCGCGGTGAACGAGCCGGGCGATACCGCAGGGGAAGGTGGCTTGGGCGCAGGCGGCGAAGCCGGCCAGGCGGGCGCGGCCGGGCCTTCCGAGAGCGGCGGGACCACGAGCGGCGGCGGGACCACGAGCGGCGGCGGCACCGCGGGCAGCGGCGGCACCACGAGCGGCGGCGGCACCACGGGCAACGGCGGCGCGCTTGGGACGGGCGGCTCCGCCGGACTCGGCGAGGCGACGGGCGGAACTCCCGCCGCCGGGAGCGGCGGCACGGTCGCGAGCGCTGGGTCGGGGGGCACCGGCGTCGTCGCGGGCGCCGCGGGTGTCGCGGGGAGCGGCGGCACGGTCGCGAGCGCCGGGTCGGGGGGCACCGGCGTCGTCGCAGGCGCCGGCGGTGTCGCGGGGAGCGGCGGCGGCGGCGTGACGTGCGTGCGTGTCGCTGCGTCGGGCGACGACGCGAACGGCGCGAACACGGGCGGCAGCTCGCCGTTCAAGACCCTGCAAGCGGCCGTCGACTACGCGGCAGCGCACCGCGACGTCGTCACCTCGGTCTGCGTCGCGGAAGGCGACGCCTGCGGGGCGACCGCCGCGTACGCGGCTCCGACGATGCGCGACGGCATCTCCGTCTACGCGAACTACGAAGCGACCGGATGGACGCACTGCACCGATCACGGGACGACGCTCGTGGACGGCGGCGCGGGCGGCGTCTACTTCGGGAGCGACATTTCCGCGGCGACCGCGCTCGACGGCTTCTCGGTCACGGTGCTGCCCGTCACGGTGGACGGCGCACGGAACGCGAAGCTCGTCGATCTCGACGTGACGTGCTCGAGCGGCGCCTGCGGCGGGAGCGGCGTGCGAGCGCTCGGCAACGTCGACGGGCTCGAGCTCACGGCGAGCACGGTCGCGATTGCGGCGAGCGGCGGCTCCGCGGTCGCCGTCGACCTCGCGAGCTGTGCCGGAAACGTGCTCATCTCGGGCAATTCACTGCACGTCGCGAGCTCGCTCGGACCGGGAACGCTCACGGCCCTGAGCGTGGACGGCACGTGCAACGCCACGATCGAAAACAACGAGCTCGAGAGCGACGGCGCGGACGGCGTCGACAACGAGGCGCTCGCGTGTTCGGCGCCCTGCGCCGTGCTCAAGAACGAGATCACGGTCGCCAAAACCGGCAGCTTCGACTACCGCGGCGAAGGCGGCACGCCGCCCGCGCGCGGTGAGGTTCGCGCGCTCACGTGCACCGGCTGCGAGGAGGTCTCGGACAACGTCGTCGAGAACGACGTTCCGACCTACGTCGCGGCCTGCAGCACGGGCCTGTCTTGCACGTACCCGAGCGGTTACTCCGTCGTCGGCGCGCTGGTCGCGGAAACGGCGCTCGTCGCCAGAAACGAGATCTCGAGCGGGTGCGGCGACGACTCGACGGCGCTCGACATGAGCGGCGGTCGCCTCGAGAACAATTTCGTGACCGGCGGTTGCGTGCGGCCCGGCGACTTCACCACGCTCCACGTCGCGCTGACGAGCGTCGCGCTGCGGGCGAACGGCGTCGACATCGACTCGAACTATCTCGCCTCGCCGTCGCCCTACACGTCGATGGCGAGCGAGAGCGTCGGACTTTGGGGCGGCGGCCCGCACGTCCGCAACAACGTCATCACCGGCAATCACGTCGCGTTCACGCTGACGGACACTTCCACGCTCGAGTACAACGACCTGCCGGGACCGCTCGGCGTCCCGGAGAGCGAGCTCACTCCCGCCGGCAACTTCTTCGGCGACTGCTGGTTCTCGAACGGCCACTTGGTCGCGGGGTCCGCCTGCATCGACGCGGGGACGCCGGTCGGCGCGCCGAGCACCGATTTCGGCGGTCAGCCGCGCGACGCGCACCCCGACGTGGGTCCCGACGAATGGTCGGCGGCCGACGACCCCTGCACCGGCATGACCTGCGGCGGTCACGGCACCTGCACGGGGAGCTACGTCACGACCTCGGGCCTCGACTGCACGTGCGACACCGGTTACGAGCGATTGCTCACCGATCCGCTGACGTGCTTCGCGGATCCGTGCGCCGGCAACGGCGGCTGCGACCCGCTCACCACCTGCATCGGGAACGGCTCGACGCGCAGCTGCGGCCCCTGCCCCACCGGCTATACCGGCACGGGCGAAACGGGCTGCACGCCGGTGCAGACCCCGTGCTCGAGCGCCCCTTGCCAGCACGGCGGCACCTGCGTCGACGGCGGCGACGACTACACGTGTCAATGCCCCGTCGGAATCAACGGCAAGAACTGCGAGCTCACGTTCAGCGAGCTTCACGGCACGCTCGAAGGCATGTGCGGGCTGCGGAGCGACGGGCAGATCCGCTGCTGGAACGATCAGGCTCTCGCCGACGATCCGCCGACCGGCACCTTCGTCTCCTTCGACGCGGGGGGCAACCAACTGTGCGCCGTGGACGCGACCGGCCGGGTGCAGTGCTTCGGCGGCGATCAAAATGGCGTGAAGAGCCCGCCGGCTCAGGCGTTCGCCGCGGTGAGCAACGCGGGCGCCGGAGCCTGCGGTTTACTCCTCGACGGCACGATGTCGTGCTGGGGCAGCATCCTCGACTGGCTCACGCCGCCGAGCGGCGCATTCGCGTCCATCTCGGTCGGGCCCTCGAACGTCTGTGAAATCGGCGTCGACGAGCTCTTGCAGTGTCAGGGCATCGCCGCGGCCGATCACGGCCAGTCGAGCCCGCCGCCCGGCACGTTCACCGCGGTCGCCGCCGACACTTACGCGAGCTGCGCCCTCCGCACCGACGGCACGCTCGCGTGCTTCGGGGACGACGGCACCGGAAATCCGCTCGTCGCGCCGGGCGGCACGTTCTCCGGGTTCGACTTCGGCAACGCCTACGGCTGCGGCATTCAGACGGGCGGGACGCTCGCGTGTTGGGGCAGTCCCCCGTTCGGCATCGCGACCTCACCTCCCGTCGGCACGTTTCGCGACGTCGCGACCGGCGGCGACTTGCCTTGTGCCGTCGGCACCGACGACACGGTGACGTGTTGGGGGCCCTTGGCCGCGAGCTCCACCATCCCGACGAACGAGCTCTGACGCGTCAGATGCCGTTGATTTTCGGCGGCGGCGAGCTGTAGAGCGAGCGCCGCTTTTCCATGTAGCTCAGAGTTCCGCCGATCGGGAAGCTGAAGGACTGGAGCACGGTGTTGTCCGGGCCGAGCTCCTGGATCACGCCCGACGACGAGTAGGTGACGAGCAGGTTGCCGTTGTCGAGCCGCTGCACGTCGCCGCCGAAGCCCGTGCTGATGCCGCCGTCGTAGCGGAGGAGCGTCGTCGCGGTCTTCGCCGTCTCGTCGACCGTGAGCTCGTAAACGATGGAGTCCGGCTGGCCCGGGTCGCCTTTGTTGCTGAACACGATGAGGTGGTCGGGACCGAGCGCGTGGATGCCGTGCTGAGCGGTCCAGTTCGTGCCGGAAATCGTGCTCTTCGTGCCGTTCAGCACCCATTTCAGCTCGCCCTGGCGGCTGATCTTGACGACGGTGCTCTGGTCGTAATCCGAGACGAAGAAGCTGTCGTCGCCCGAGTAATACGCGAGGTAATTCACCTGGCACATCGTGCTGCCGTGCGCGTCCGCGAGGTTGAACACCGAGCGGAGATCCTGCGTCGTCGGATTGAACTCCGTGACTTCCCAACAGCCGTTCGACGCATGACTGATGAGACCCACGTCGCCGTCGGGCAAGACGACGAGATCGTGCGTCGTGTGCGTGAGATCCCACTTCTCTTCGGTGAGCCCGTCGAGCGTGACGCGCCGCACCCAACCGCCGCCGTCCTCTTCGGAGGTGTTGCGGATCCACATGCGCTTGCCGTCGTAGGAGAAACGCGCGCGAATGACGTCGTCCTCGACGGGGTACCACCAGACGAGGTCGCCGTCGGCGTCGAGGATCATCGCGGGACCGCCGTTGTTCATGCCCCAGCGCGCGGTCACCATGTAACCGCCGTAGAGCTTGTCCGGCGTCGTGTTCGTGACGACCGTCGGCTTGGCCAAGCCGTTCGGCCCCGCGCCGGTGTCGAGCGTGTCGTCGGCGCTCGTGCATTGTTTGCCGCCCGAAACCGCGACCACGCGGAAGTGGTAGGTGTGCGACGTCTTCATGCCGAGGAGCAGCGTGCGGTAGCTCGGCTCGGTGAGATCGACCGGCGCCGTGAGGCCGTAGTTCGTGTCGAGGCCGAACTGGATCGTGGCGCTGTCGAGCTGCGGGAGATCGGTCGAAAACTGGATGATGCCGACGGTCGGGATTTTCTCGCTCAACGACTTCTGCACGGTGATGGTGCAGCTCGTCGTCGCGACGGCGCCGCCCGCACCGGCAGCGACCCCGGTCGCGCCGCCCGCAGTGCCGCCCGACGGCATGCCGCCGCCGCCCGTTGCCGGAGCACCACCGCTTGCGGCGCCGCTCGTTCCGACGGCGCTCGTGCCGGCCGATTGACCTTGCGCCGACCCTGCGCTCGCCGGCGCGCCGCCGCTCGCACCGCCCGGCGAGCCGAGGTTCGCTTGACCGCCGCTCGTCGCAGCGGCGCTCGCTCCCGCCGTTCCGCCGGAGCCGTCAGTCCCAGTCGAAGCGGCAGGTCGTGAAGAACACGCCAGTGCTAGGGACGCCGCCGAGACCGAAACGAAAACGATGAGCGCTCGCATGCGCTTCCAAACATAAGCGAACCGATATGAAATGGTCTCGCATGCTCGACACCTTCATACTTCTCGCCAGCGCGGATTTTCCGCGCGATTTCGAAACGCACGCCCGTCACGCTCGACGGCGCGCGATTGTGCGCCTGCTCGAGAGCGCTCCGGTTACTGACGCGCGCTCGTGACGGAACGCTACTCTGCGGCGTGTCCGAGTTGGACGGGACGCTCGCTCACGAGCTGCTGCGCCGCCCTAACGCGACGCGCCGCGACGACCGCGTAGACCACGCCGAGCACGACCGCGAGCGGCCCGACGATCGCGAGGTGCAGGTTCGTCGCGCCGACGAGCTTCAGACCCGAGACGAGAAGCACGACGACGAGCGCCGGGCGAATCACGTGATCGGGAGCACGCGACGAGAAGCGCGCGCCGAAGAAGACGCCCGGAACGCTGCCGATGAGGATCGACGTGGTCAGGCTGAGCTTGAAGTCTCCGAACAGCAGATGGCCGAGCGCGGCGCTCGTGACGAGCGGCACCGCCTGCACGAGATCGGTACCGACGAGCTCGGACAGCTTGAGCCGCGGGTAGAGCACGAGGAGCAGGATGATCATGAGCGAGCCCGAGCCGACGGAAGTGAGGCCGACGACGAGTCCGCCGAGGATGCCGATGAGCAGCGTGGGCAGCGGTTTCACCGCGAGCGGCGACAGGCTCTCGCCCGGCTTCTTCCGCGCGGCGAGCAACGGCTTGAGGATGAGCCCGGCCGTCACGATGAGGAGCGCGACACCGAGCGAGAGCTTCACGTTCGCTTGAAGCGCGGCACCCGAGCCGAAGCGGCGCAAGAGGAGCACGCCGAGAAACGCGGAAGGAACGGAGCCGAGCACGAGCCACTTCACGAGCCCGAGGTTCACGGTGCCGCGCTTCCAGTGCACGCCGCCGCCGATGGGCTTCATCACCATCGACGCGACGATGTCGCTCGACACCGCGGTGAGCGGCTCGACGCCGAAGAGCAGCACCAGGATCGGGGTCATCAGCGCGCCCCCTCCCATCCCGGTGAGACCGACGACGAAACCCACGAAGGCACCGGCCAAGGTGACGAACGGGTCGAACATGCTCAGCAGCGTATCACACAATTCCTAGAGAATTAGTAGATTTTATAAGAATTGGAAATTATTGTCGATTATTCTCGGCGACTAGCGTGACGGCTGCCCGCCGTGCGCCGTGAGCGCCGGCGGGGGCGAGCCCGAGGCGCGCGCGCCGACGAGCCGCCGATGCGCGACGTAGGCGTAGCCGGCACCGGCGAGGGCCACGGGCGGCGCGACGACGGCCAGCATTGCGTCCGGAAGACCGAGCAGCTTCACGCCCGAGACGAAGAGCACGACGACGAGCGCCGGGCGAATCACGTGATCCGGCGCGCGCGACGAGAGCCGGGCCCCGAAGAAAACGCCCGGCACGCTCCCGATCAGAATGGACGCCGTGAGACCGAACTTGAAGTTGCCGAACAGGAGATGCCCGAGGGCCGCGCTCGTCACGAGCGGCACGGCTTGAACCAGATCGGTACCGACGAGCTCCGAGAGCTTGAGCCGGGGGTAGAGGACGAGCAAGAGGATGATCATCAGCGAGCCCGAGCCGACCGAAGTGAGGCCGACGATCAATCCGCCGAAAATACCGATGAAAAGCGTCGGCACGGGGCGGACGACGAGCGGCAAGAGGCTTTCACCGGGCCGCTTGCGCACGAGCAACGGACGGACCACGAGCGCGATCGAGACGATGAGCAGCACGACGCCGAGCGCGAGCTTCACGTGAGACTCGAGCTCCGCGCCGGCGCCGAGCTTGCGCAAGAGCAGCACGCCGAGAAACGCCGACGGAATCGAGCCGAGCGCGAGCCACTTCACGAGGCCCCAATTCACGGTGCCTCGGCGCCAGTGCACGCCGCCGCCGATGGGCCGCATCACCATCGCCGCGACGACGTCGCTCGAGACGGCGGCAAGCGGCTGCACGCCGAACAGGAGCACGAGGATCGGCGTCATCAGGGCGCCGCCGCCCATGCCGGTCAGGCCAACGACGAAGCCGACGAAGGCTCCGGCGACGATGACGAGCGGATCGAGCATGAGCGAAGTGTAATGGACAATTCCTAGCGAGTTAGTTGGTGATGTTTCAACCAACTGAAATCATTGAATATTTTTATGAGCCCGGCCGGATACAATCGTGCTGGAAGGGGTCTCGACCGCGTTTCAGACCTGAGCGGGTGGCATCAGACTGGTGCGAGAAATCTCAGCTTCCTCGCGGCGCGTTTCCCCTGCGCGGTCGAGCGCGAGCTTGAAGAGCACGGGACCGATCATCTCGTTGATCGCGACGGCGGCGATGGCGAGCGAGCGAAAGCCTTCGCCGACGCCCGGAAACGCGGTCGCGATCGTCATGGCCAGGCCGAGCGCGAGGCCGGCTTGCGAGACGAGCGACGACCAGCCCCACTTCTTGAGCACGGGCTCGTCGGCCGCGAGGCGGCTGCTCACGAGGTGCGCGACGTAGGTGACGAGCCCGCGCGCGACGCAGAGCGCCAGCGCGATGGGCCAAAACTTCCGGAGCAACGGCACGTTCAGGTGCGCTCCCGCGTTCGCGAAGAACACGACGAAGACGACGTTGCCCGTCTGCTCGATGGCGTGGAGCAGCTTCGAGCCCTGCGCGGTGAGGTTTTGCACGACGAAGCCGGCGACCATGAACGCGAGCGTCGCGTCGACCTTGACGTAACGCAGGAAGTCCGAGAGACCGAAGCCGATCGCGAGCAGCACGAGCAGGAGCCCGCGCCCGACGAGCTTCAAGTAGGCGGCGAGCGCGAGCCCGAGCGTCGTGCCGAACGCGATGCTGCCGAGCAGCTCGTGCCCGAGGTCCACCACGTCACGCAGGGAAAAGCCGCCGGATCCGCTGATGAGCGGGCGAGCGATCATCATCACGGCGGCCACCAGGATCACGACCACGATGTCGGAGGACATGATGAACGCGAGCGCGAAGGTGGCGACGGGCCCTTTGGCGCGCGTCTGGGACAAGATGCCCATGCACGCGGAAGGGCTGCGCGTGATGCAGAGCACGCCCCAAAGCAGCGACACGCCGAACATCGGTACCGTGGCGAGCGTCGTGAAGAACGGCGCGAGACGGCCGATGAAGAACATCGCCGCGGTCATGAGCACGCCGACCAAGACGCTCTGCGACAGCATCGCGTAAGTCAGGCTCTTGGCGACCTCGCGCAGGGTGCTCACCTTGAGCTCGGCGCCGCCGGCGAGCGCGATGAGCGCGAGCGCGAGCGTGTTCACGGGCGACAGCTGGTCGACCGTGTGATGATCGACGAGCTCGAGCACGTCCGGACCGCCGATGATGCCGGCGAGCAGGTACCCGGAGAGGTGCGGCAGCCCGATCGTCTCGAGCAGCTCGGAGAGCAGGGTGCCGGCGAGCAACAAGAAGCCGACGCCCGCGACCGTGCCGAGCTCGCCCTTGAGCTCGGGCGTGAGGCGGGTCGCGCCGAAAAGCAGGCACACGGTGACGGCGAGCGCGAGCGCCTGCACCACGCGCGTGCCGAGACCCTTGGCGCCGGCCGCGGCGCTGCTCATCGGCGCGCCTCCGGGAAATCCGAGACGGACGTGCGCTCGGCGAAGTCCGCTTCGTGCAAGGCCGAGCTCGGCAAGGAGAGCGGCGCCACGTCGGTTTCGGCGTCGAGCGCGTGCGTCTCACCTGCTTGCTCGAGCGCGCGCTTGAGCTCGGCGGGCCCGATGAGCTCGCCGAGCAGCACGCCCGCCGCGGCAAGCAGCAGCACCGCGCTGCTCGCGGGACCCGGCAGGCGCACGGTGAGCGTGAACGCGAGCGCGAGCGAGATGGCGCCCGTCGAGGCCATGCCGAAGCCGATGCGCGGCCCCGCCCGGCGCGCGACGGGCAAGAGCGCGACGAGGAGCACGCCGCGCACGAGCTCCGCGCAGAGGCGCGCCGCGAGCGCCACGGCGACGAGCAGCCAGAGCTTCGGGAGCGAATCGAAGTCGACGCAGGCACCCGCCACCAACACCACCGGCAAGAGCACCGGTTTTTCCGTGGGTTGCACCATGAATTTGATCTCGAGGCGGTGCCGCGAGGCGATCGAGAGCGTGAGCCCCATCGCGAAGAGCGTGGCGACGGCCGCGAGGCCGAGGCGCGTGGCGACGCCCGCGGCGAGCAGCGAGGTGCCGAGCAAAATGCCCCAGCTCTCGTCGCGCCGGAATTCGCTCCCGAGCAAGACCGCGGCGACGAGACCCATCACGACGCCGATGCCGAGCGTGCAGCCGACGCGCACCGAAAGCTCGAACCCGCCGAGCGGCGCGTCGGGCGCGACGGCGAAGAGGATGCCGAGACCGAGCACGGGCACGAGCGCGCTCGCTCGCGCCATGTCGGCGAGCCAGTCGCTGAGCTTGCCGCGCGCGCCGTGGCGTTCGGCGACCCAGCGCACGGTGTGGCGGGTCGTCTCCGAACCCACGAAGCCGGCGCCGAGCGCGAGCTCGAGACGCTCGAAGCCGTGGAGGAGCCCGACCAGGTCGAGGACGAAAAAGAGCGCGGCCGCGACGCCGGCGCCGACGAGCCCGGCGCCGAAAATGCCCGCGAGCGCCCGCCCGAGCCGCACGCGCCGCCGCCCGACGATGAGGTAGCCGAGGCCGACAACGAACGCGAGCCACGCCGCCGCGCACACGAAGATCGGCTGGAAACCGTGGACCGTGGAGCGCGGCAAGAGGCCGAGCCCGTGCGGCCCCACCACCACGCCGAGCACGAGGTATTCCGCGCCCGACGGCAAGCCGAAGCCGCGAATCGTGCGGCCGCCGACGAGCATGCTGCTCACGAACGCGACGACCAGAAGGCCGAGCAGGACCGCGATGCCGCCGCTCACGCGTTCGCTCCGCGATCGAGCCGTCCGAGCGGCACGCGGGCGCTCGCGAGCGCCTCGACGATCGCGAGCTGCACCTCGGAGCGCGCGTTGCGCTGTTCGGAGGCGAAACGCACGCGAAAGAGCGTGCGCTCGGCGTCGGCGCTCACGAGCTCGACGCGCGCGTCGTCCGAAAAGCGCGACGCGACCCGGAGCAAGACGCCCTGCACGTCCATGTGCGGCACGCCCGGCGCGACGGCGACGTCGACGTCGAAACGCGGACGCACGCCGATGACGCGCGTCGGGTGGCGGAGGGCGTACAGGTGCGGGATGCGTACCTCGGCGCGCTCGGGGTCCTCGAGCCGCAGGTCGAGCAGACCGATGCTCGAGATGCGCCCGCCGTAGGCGCCGATCTCGACGTGTTGGCCGGGTCGCAGACGGCGCCCGAAGAGCACGATGGCGCCGAGCATGCCGCTCGCGAGCAGCGGCGTCGACGCGAGACCGAGCGCGACGAGCACGACGACGCCCGTCCGCGTGAGCGCGCCTTCGGTGTTGCCGGTGACGAGCGGCGCGAGGAACACGAGCGCGGCGAGCACGACCCCGAGACGGAGGAGCGTGCTCGTCGGACCGGCGAGGTCGGGCGTGACCCAGCTCACGACGTTCTCGCGCCGCTCGATGCTGTCGAAGAACAAGCCGAGGAAGCGGACGAGCACGAACACGGCCGCGCCGGCCACGACGAGCACGGCGAGCACCGGCAGCCCGGTCGCGAGGCGCGTCATCAGCTGCGAGAGCGGCGTGACGATGAGGCCCGTGAGCTTCTGCGTGTAGTCGCGCGTCTCTTCGAACAGCGAGAGCACGACGACGAGCCAGGCGTAAAAGACGCCCGCCTGCGCGACGCGCTTGCCGAGGCCGAGCACGACGACGGCGGTGCTGCGCACCGTGCCCGGGCTCACGACCTCGATCTGGCGCACGCGCACGGCGAGCGCCTGCTCCGCGTTGGCGTCGATCCAACTCCGCGCGCGCTCGGCGAATTCGCCGATTTTTTGCACCAGGTAGAAGGCGATGAGTCCGAGAAAGACGAGCAGCGAAATCGAGAAGACCGTCTTCGAGAGCGCGGCTTGACGGTGCTCGCTCTCGATGGCGCTCCGGAGCGCGCCGACGACGCTCGCCGCGTGCACGTCGACGGTGCTCGCGCCCGCGGCCTGCGCGTCCTCGAGTCCGAGCTCGACGATCGGCGTCTGCCCGGCGAGCACGACGGCGAAGTCGCCGCGGTGCTCGTAACGCACGTCGTTTTCGTGCACGTGCTCCACGGCGGCGGCGAGCGCGGTGGTGGCGGCTTGCGCGCGTTGCTCGGGGGTCTTGTTCCCGCGCGGCACGCGGATCGCGAACACGTGCGCGTCCCCGAGCAGGACTTCTGCGTTCGCGAGGGGCGCGGCCGAGGCGCTCGGCGCGTGGTGCGGCCCGGGCGCGCTCGGGAGCGCGGGCGGCGGGGCGGCGGCGTTCGACGGCGGGGCGCTCCGCGCCGTGCTCGCAGCGACGGGAGCGGGCGGGACCGGCGGAGACGGCGGCGGAACGGGCGCGGGCGAAGCGCTCACGAGCGGCGGCTCGGCCACGGGGGCGACGGGGAGCGCCGAATTGCTCGCCGCAGCCTGCACTCCGGCCGGGGCGATTTCCTGTGCCGAGGACGCGCTGGGCGCCGCCGTGTGCGAGGACGCGGGGGGCGCGGCCGTGAGCGCGGCTGACGGTGCTCCGACGCTCGCCGCGGGCGCCGGCTCGGCCCCGAGAGGCGCCGCGAACAAGAGGACGGCGAGCGCGGCCGAGCGCAGGCGAGACCAGTCGAGCGGAGTCCTCACCTCTACGACTTCTACTCGGTCACGTGCCGCGAGTCACTCCGCCGGATCGATGCGAAATACGCGGCGATTGGCGGCATCCGCGACATAGGCGCGGCCGTCGGGGCCAATCGTGATGCCGCCGAGCGCGTCGACCGGTAAGCCCGTATCGAGATCGGCGAGCGTGTGGCCTTGGCGATCGTACGCGACGATGTGGCCGTTGAACGCGTCCGTCACGAAGAGCACGCCTTGGTAGAGCGCGAGACCGCTCGGCACCGCGAGGCGGCCCGGCGCGACGACGTTCGTGAGCTTCCAGCCGTCGATGCTCACGTGGATTTGAATCGGGTCGTAGGTCGTGACTTCGGCGCCGGGCGTACCGGCCGTCGTGTCGAGCGCGACGATGCGGCCGTTGCCCGAATCCGCCGCGTAAAGCAGCGCCGTGTCCGGATCGAAGACGAGATGGCTCGGCACCTCGGGCACGCGCGAGACGGCGCCGGTCGCGTAGCGCTCGAGCTCGCCGTCGGAGTGGTCGTCGCCGCCGGGCTCGTGCGGCGCGTGAAAATCGTAGCGATCGAGCGAGCCGGCGTCGCCGTTGAACGCCCAGTACACGTTGTCACGCTGGTGCGCGACGCCCATGCAGTACGGCGATTCGTGCAGCATGTCGATGTGCGTGCTGTGCGTCGGCGAGTCGGCGGGCGGCGTCGCACCGAAGATGCTGGGGTCGGCCGACCAGAGCACGGGGCCGTTGTAGGGCACGTCCTCGTCCTCGTAGTTGCTCGTGCGCGCTTCGGCGCAGGTCGAGAAGGTGTCGTCGTCGCCGAACGAAATGGAGGTCGGCCGCCGCATGAAGTGCCACGCGTTCGCGTCCTCCTTGACCTCCGACGTCGCGGGCGTGCCTGGCGCCGCGGTCGCGCCGTGCACGATCGCGACGCGCCCGATGAGCCACGGACAGCCGGTGGTGTCGCCGTCGTCGCACACCTGATCGGTGAGCGGCTGTCGGAGCGTGATCCAGAGCTCGTCGTCCACCGCCGGATTGAACCCGAGCGCGGTCGGGTAAAAGGGCTGGATGCTGTCGGCGGCCGCGTCGTAAACGAGGAAGAACGACGGAGGCGTGTCGCCCGCGCCGAGCAGCGACGCCACGGCGAGGTCGTCGGCGGACGGCGCCCCCGGCGGCTCGCCCGCAGAGGACGCGGCCGCGGGCGCCTTGGCGCCGCCGCAAGCGCACGCGCAGAGCCCGATGATCGCAGCGCAGCGCTTCACGAAGGCCACGCCGGTATCTCCCACGCCGTGCCCGCAAGCTCAACTCGCACGCGACAAAGAATGCTAAATAGCCCCCGCCCATGACTTCGCACGAGTACCCCGATCGCATCGTTCTTCACATCGCCGGCGCCGACCGCCCGGGAGTGACGGCGCGTCTCACCGAGATCATCGCCGAGGAGGACGCGGATCTCGTGGATATCGGGCAATCGGTGCTGCACGGCTACCTGATGCTCTCGGCGATCGTCGACGTGCCGACGACTTCGAATGCGTTTCGCAAAATTCTGTTCGCGGTGGCCGACCTCGGGCTGCGGCTCGAAGTGAGCGCTTACCGCGCGGAGCGTGCGCTCGGGGTGAGCGACGCCGGCGCGCTCGCGGTGACGGTCCTCGGCCCGCTCGCGGACGGCGGCGCCACGGCGCGCATCACGCGCTTCATGGCCGAGCGCGACATGAACATCCGCGAGATCCGCTCGCTCAGCGAGAAGGAGTTGAGCGGGCTCGAGCTCATCGTCGATCTCAAGCGCGGCACCGAGCCCGACCCGGGCGAGCTCATGGATCTTCGCGGCAAGCTACTCGCGCTCGGCACCGAGCTCGGCGTCGACCTCGCCGTGCAGAAGGACGACATTTTCCGGCGCGACAAGCGGCTCGTCTGCATGGACGTCGATTCGACGTTCGTGAAGGGCGAGCTCATCGACGAGCTCGCGTCGCTCGTCGGCGCGAAGGAGAAAGTCGCGCAGATCACCGCGCGCGCCATGCGCGGTGAAATCGACTTCAAGCAGGCGCTCACCGAGCGCGTGAAGCTGCTCGAGGGGTTGCCCTTCGAGCAAGCGAAGAACCTCGCCGACCGCTCCGAGCTCACGCCCGGCGCCGACCGCTTCGTGCGCGTGCTCCAGGGTCTCGGCTACCGCATCGGCCTCGTGAGCGGCGGCTTCACGTTCTTCGTCGACGACCTCAAGGCGCGCTTCGGGCTCGACTTCGCCGTCTCGAACGAGCTCGAGATCGCCGACGGCAAGCTCACCGGCCGCGTGCGCGGCTCGATCGTCGACGGCGAGCGCAAGAGCCAGGTGCTGCGCGACATGAGCCAGGCGTACCGGCTCCGCCTCGGCCAGACCATCGCCATCGGGGACGGCGCGAACGACATCCTCATGCTGCAGAGCGCGGGGCTCGGCATCGCCTTCCGCGCCAAGCCGAAGCTCCAGGCCGTCGCGGACATGAGCCTGAACCACCACGAGCGGCTCGACACGCTGCTCTACCTGATGGGTTACAACGCGCGCGATCTGCGCGAAGCCGAGAACGTCGCCGGCTGGTCCGCCGCGCCGCCGAAGGTCGCCGCGCACTGAGTCACTCCGCGCGCACGAGCGGCTCGCGCGTCGTGTCGCCGGAGATTCGAGCCGCCCGTTCGATGAGCGCCACGAGCTCACGGCGCTCGCCGGCCGCGTCGGCGCCGAGCGCCGTGGACGCGGTCTGCCTCGCTTGCTCGAGGCCGAGCCGGCCGACGGCCTTGCTGCCGCGGAGAATTTGGCCGAACTCGGCGACGGCGACGGCGAAGCGATGGTCCGCGCTCGCGCTCGCGAACGGCACCGGGCGGTCCACGACGACCGACGCGATCTTCTCGCTCGTGTTCCCGAGCGGCGCCTTGTAGCGGACGCTCACGGTGAGGAGTTCCGGCTCCTTCGCAGCGGGCGCGAGCGAGGCGCCGTTCTGGTACTTGAGCGGACTCACGGCCGGCGCCTGACCCGACGGCGCGGGCGCGCCCACCGGCACCACTTCGTAGAGGGCGGTGACGGAGTGACCGGCGCCCATGTCGCCCGCGTCTTTGGCGTCGTCGTTGAAGTCTTGGTCGGCGAGCAGGCGATTCTCGTAGCCGATCAACCGGTAGCTCTGGACGCGCGCGGGGTTGAACTCCGTCTGGAGCTTCACGTCCTTGGCGACGGTGACGAGCGTCGAGCCCGCTTCGCGCACGAGCACCTTGCGCGCTTCCGCCAGCGAATCGACGTAAGCGTAATTGCCGTTGCCCTTGTCGGCGAGCATCTCCATCGTCGAGTCCTTGACGTTGCCTTCGCCGAAGCCGAGCACGGTGAGAAAGACGCCCGTCTTGCGCTTGTCCTCGATCAGGCGCGCGAGCTCGCCTTCGCTCGTGGTGCCGACGTTGAAGTCGCCGTCGGTCGCGAGGACGACGCGGTTGATGCCGTTTTTCTGGAAATGCTCTTGTGCCACGCGGTAAGCGAGCTCGATGCCCTGACCGCCGTTCGTCGAGCCGCCGGCTTCGAGCGCGTCGAGCGCGTCGAGGATCTTGTCTTGGTCTTCGCCGGAGGTGGACGGCAGGACGAGCCCCGACGAGCCGGCGTAAACGACCATGGCGACGTGGTCTTCGGGGCGCAGCGTGCGCGTGAGCAGCGACAGGCCGCGCTTCAAGAGCGGCAGCTTGTTCGCGGGCATCATCGAGCCCGAGACGTCGATCAGAAAGACGAGATTGCGCGGCGGCGTGTTCGCCTGCTCGATGGGTCGCGACGTGATGCCGATGCGGACGAGCCGGTGCGACGGCGACCACGGGCAATCGGACAGCTCCGTGCGGATCGCGACGGGCGCGTCACCCGCCGGGGGCGCGTACCCGTACGCGAAGTAGTTGAGCCACTCCTCGATGCGCACGGAGTCTTGCGGCGGCAGGCGCCCCTCACCCAAAAACCGCCGTGCGTTGCTGTACGACGCCGTATCGACGTCGGACGAGAAGGTCGAGAGCGGATGCTCGCTCACCGCGAGAAACGGATTTTCGACGAGCGGCGCGTAGCCTTCGGTATCGAGGTCGGCCGGCGCCGGCGCGTTCCGTGCGGCGAGCCGGCCGTGACCGATCCCGGCGCCCCAGGCGTTGCCGGCGGTGGCACGCGGCTTGGGCGACTGCGGCCGCGCGGGGGCCGGCTGCGACGCGCCCGCACCGTTCGATTCCGCATACGCGGCGTCGGTGCGCCAGCCGCGCGGGTGCGGACTCGGCGCACCGAGGGCGCCTTGTTCACCGCGAGCACGCGTTCCGGTGCCGCCTTCTCGGAGCGCGAACGCCGGTGAACGAGGCATCGGCATGGCGAGCGACGGGGGCGCGGCCTCCGGCACCTTTTCGACGAGCGACGGCGCCGTGTTCGCGCTGGCGAGGGGCAGCGCCTGCTTCGAGCGGCCGGACTTCTGCGCGTCGGCGAGCGGCGCGTGGTGCGAGCACGCGAGGGCGAAGACGACAACGGGCGCAAACAGGGCCTGGCGGCGAAACGCGGACGCACCTCGGGCGCGCCCGAACGCAGAGCTCGGGTTCATGGCTTCCTCCGTGAATGGAACGAGCTATTGGACGCCCGGCGCGCCGGAAAGTTTTGGGACCGATGCCGGAGCGCTCAGTTCGGCAAGATCGGGCACGACGTCTGTAGGGAACTCACGCACCCGACGCCGGAGCAGCAACGCTGGCCGTCGGTGCATTTCTCGACGGTGGTCGTGCACGTGCCCGCGTTGCACGTCGGGTGCGAGCAGCCGAGGGTACCGCCGTCGAGGATCGGCCCGGCCGCGAGCGCCATCAGTCCCGACGAGCAATCGCTGTCCTGGCAACACTCGGCGCACGTGCCCGTCGTCTGGCAGCAGAGCGGAGTCGACCCGCTGCACTGGTCGTTCGAACAGCACGCCTCGCACTTGCCCGTCGCTTTGCAGCACGTTTCGCCGTGACTGCAGGAGAGGTTCGAGTACTCGCAGCGCCCGTTGTTGCAGGCGACCGTTTGACACACGTTCGGCGCCGCGCAATCCGACGCCGACGTGCACTGGTTCGACGAGCAGCCCTTCACGGGATCGCACGTCTGCCCCGGCATGCAGAGCGACGCGTCGGGCACGCTCGAGCAGGTGAGCTTGCCGCCCGTTCCGGCCTTGCACTGCTCCACCGTGCAGCTCACGCCGTCGTCCGGGCAGTCGCTCGCTTCACAGCACGCGCCGCACGCGGCCGTCGTCCCGTCTTGACTCGGGCAACAGCGATCGCCCGCGCCGCAGAGCGCGCTCGTCGAGCATTTCAGATCCGCTCCGCAGGTGCTCGGGTTGCACGGGTCGGCGGTTTGACATTGTGAGTCACTGCAGCAGCTGCCGCAGCCCTTCCCCGGGCAGCAGGTGCCGCCGGCGGGACAGGAGGGGTGGCTGCACAGGTGATTGACGCAGGTGTCGACCGTGCACGGATCGGTGTCGGCGCAGTCGGCGTCGGTCGTGCACCCTTCGCGCGGGACACAGCCGGTCGGCGAGCAGTAGTCGTTTTGGTCCGGACACGTGCCGGGCGTGTTGGTGCAGAAACCGGCAAAGCACTCGTCGTCGGTGCAATCGACCTGGTCGTCGCAGTCGCCCTTGCTGCAACACTGACCGCAAACGCCGTCGCAGCACACGTCCGTGCCGGTGCACTTCGGTTCGTGCACGCATACGCCGTCCGCGCCGCAGCTGTCGACCGTGCACGGATCGGTGTCGTCGCAGTCCTTCGCTCCGGTGCAGAGCGTGGTGCCGCCGCCCGCCGTGCCGCCCGTGCCCGCGGTGCCGCCCGTGCCGCCGCCGGTCGGCACGCCCGCCATGCCGCCGAGCGACGAATCACCGGACGTGCCCGCGCTCCCTCCCCGCGCGCCCGTCGCGCTGCCCGCCGTGCCGCCGGTCGACTGATTCCCGGACGACGAAAACTCGGGACCGCCGCACGCCGCGGGAACGACCGCGCAAGCAAAGCCGAGGCCGAGCACGCGAAAAAGCAAGCGCATGCCTCGAATTATAGCCCAGTGAAGGCGAGGAGGTACTACGCCTGTGCACCCTGTTCGAGCGAACCGAAGAACGCGCGCACGACGGCGTTCCGGAGCTTGCTCTTTTCCGCACACACGCCGACACCGAGATCACCGAGATCGGACTCGCTGTCGAGGCCGCGAACTTGCGCGCGAAGCGGACTCTTTTCGATCACGACCTTCGGTACGACACCGACGCCACAACCGAGGCTCACGAGCGACAAGATCGCCTCGTTGCCCGGCAGCTCACCGTAGATGGTGGGTTTCACGCGACGGCGGCGGAAGAAGCGCTCGGCGCCGACGCGACCGGGCCCGGTGCTCGGCAGCACCATGGGCACGCGCTCCCACGCGATGGTGCGCTCCTCGACCAGGCGGCTCACCTCGCAGTCGCTCGCGGGCGCGACGAACACGAGCGGCGTGACGAGCAGCGTGCGCGACACGAGGCCCGGCGGCGTGCGTGAGGGCAGCGCCGCCACGGCGACGTCGACCGCACCGCGCGACAGCATGGCGAGCGCGTCCGTCGCATAACCCGTCTCGAGGCGGATGTGGATGTCGGGATGACGGCGACGAAAGCTCGCGAGCGCGTCGGGCAAGAAGCTCTGACACGCGGTCACCGATGCGAAGATGCCGATCGTCCCGGTCAGGCGCTCGGACGTGTCGGACAGGCGCGTGCGGAGCGCCTGCCAGCGCGAGAGCGTTTCGGCGGCGTGAAGCTTCAGCGCTTCGCCGGCCGGCGCGAGCTCGACGCTTCGGCGATCGCGCACGAAGAGCGGCCGCCCGACTTCGCTCTCCAAGCGTTGAATCGTGCGCGAGAGGGCCGACGGGCTCACGTGACATTCGCGGCTCGTGCGCCCGAAGTGGAGCGAGCGGGAGAGATGCAGGAACAGGTGGAGCTCGTCGTAGGTCATGGGGACGTGAGAAAGCTTGCGGCTTTCGTGCGTTATTTGGTGTTGCCCAATTCGCAATACAATATGGCGAATATATCACATTGCGCAACACGAGCCGGCAGCTAGGCTCTCGCCCATGTCGAAGCCGCTGTCCTTCACCTCCAAGGTTTTCAACGTCGAGCGTCTGGATTTCGGGAGCCAGAGCGAGCAGGTCGTCAAGGGAGGGAGAAACCTCTTCTCGCTCCTGCCGAAGGCCTTCGCCGGCATCAAGCAGATCGGCGTCATCGGGTGGGGCTCGCAGGGGCCCGCGCAGGCGCAAAACCTCCGGGACTCGCTCGCGGGCACCGACATCAAGGTGAAGGTCGGTTTGCGCGCGGGCTCGGCTTCGGCGAAGGCGGCCGAACAGGCGGGCTTCACCCAAGCGAACGGCACGCTCGGCGATCAGTACGACGTGGTGAAGGAGAGCGACCTCGTGCTGCTCCTCATCTCGGACGCGGCGCAGGCCGAAAACTTCAAGCGCTACCTCGAGCTCATGCGGCCCGGCACGACGCTCGGCCTCTCGCACGGCTTCTTGCTCGGCCACATGAAGAACGTCGGCGCGAAGTTCCCCGCGAACATCAACGTCGTCGCCGTCTGCCCGAAGGGCATGGGCCCGAGCGTGCGCCGCCTCTACGTTCAGGGGAAGGAAGTGAACGGCGCCGGCATCAACGCGAGCTTCGCCGTCGAGCAGGACATCGACGGGCGCGCGACGGACATCGCGCTCGGCTGGTCGGTGGCGCTCGGTTCGCCCTACACGTTCCAGACCACGCTCGAGAGCGAATACAAGTCCGACATTTACGGCGAGCGCGGCATTTTGCTCGGTGCCGTGCACGGCGTGATCGAGTCGCTTTACCGGCGTTTCGTGAGCCAGGGCATGACGCGCGAGAACGCGTTCCTGAACTCGGCCGAATCGATCACGGGGCCGATCTCGAAGACCATCTCGAAGCAGGGCATCATCGCCGTGTACGAGGGGCTCGACGCGACGGGCAAGGCGGAGTTCGAAAAGGCGTACACGGCGACTTACCCCGCGGCGCGCGAAGTGATGGAGGAGATTTACGACGAGGTCTCGAGCGGCAACGAGATCAGGGGCGTGGTGCTCGCGGGCGAGCGCCTGAAGCACCGCCCGATGGGCAAGATCGACGGGACCGAGACGTGGAAGGTCGGCGCCGAGGTGCGGAAGAAGCGCACCGAAGCGAAGATCCCGGTGCACCCCTTCACGGCCGGCGTCTACATCGCGACGATGATGGCGCAAATCGACGTGCTCTACGCGCACGAGCACCCGGGCTCCGAAATCGCGAACGAGAGCGTCATCGAATGCACGGATTCACTGAACCCGTACATGCACGCGCGCGGCGTCTCCTACATGATCGACAACTGCTCGACCACGGCCCGCCTCGGCGCGCGCCGCTGGGCGCCGCGTTTCGATTACACCATCACGCAGCAGGCCTACGTCGACCTCGACGAGAATCGCGCGCTCGATCAGAAGCTCGTCCCCGCGTTCAAGGCGCACGCGATCCATCCCGTGCTCGCCGCGTGCGCGAAGCTCCGGCCCACGGTCGACATCTTCGTCGAGTGAGCCGCGCCCCCGGGTCTCAGGGCGCCGACTGATCGGCGCCCTGCGCGACCCAGTCGAACAGGATCTGGAAGTCGGCGGGCGTCACGTCGAAGTACGTCGGCAGATCCTGCCATTCCGAGGGGTCGGTGCTCTGCGTCGTCGACGGCATGCGGCGGTCGCCGTACTTCGCGTTGAAGCGTGACTTCGGGTTGCCGCCTCCGTACCAGACGAGCCCGGCGGGCGAGGTGCCGGCGTTTTCGTCCGGCCGCGAACGAACGAGCAAGTCCGAGATGCCGGGCGCGCCCGGTTCGACCAGAAACTCGGCCTTGTCGATCTTCGCGATGCAGTCGGCGAGCTCCTGACTGCCGGCGGCGTCGTCGGCCTCGCAATCCTCCGTCTGCTCTTTGAGCGCGAAGTTGTCGTTCACGAGCTCGTCCGGAGTACCGGTGACGAGATAGAAGTCGGCGTCGTCCGGACCGCCCGGGCGATGGCACGACGCGCAGTTGTTCACCAAGATCGGCGACACCTCGCGCTCGAACGAGCGCCGGACGTGCTTTTCCGGTTGGCCGACGCTCTTCGGCGCTTCGAGCGCGCTCCCGTCGACGTCGATGGCGGCCGCGCCGGCGTAACGCTGATCTTCGACGCCCGCGACGACCACGATGGGCGCGGCGACGACGGCCCGGAACGAGACCGTCACGGTTCCGGTGACGGTCGAGACGAATGCGCCGTTTTCCCAGGTGCCGCGCGTCGTCGCGGTCATGAGTCCGTTCGCGCTGCCGTCGTCCGCGGGGGCGAGGCCGGAGGCCGCCCCGCCAATCGTCGCGGGCATGAGCAGATTGGGGCTCTTGCGCGCCGCGGTCGAGGTGAACCCCGTGAGGGGCGTGAGCTCAGAGTCGGGCCCGAGCGTGTAGAGCCAGAGATCGGTGACGACGGGGGTCGCTCCGTCGAGGGCGGTGATTTGCAGCGTTTCGGCGGCGACGGGCGTCTCCGAGCCGCCGGCCGTCGCGTCCGGCGTGCCGAGAGAGAGCTCGAGAGTCAGCGGTTTCTCGACGTACGTCGGCGGCGCGTCCGGAGCCGGCTCGTTCGGGCTCGCCGGCCCGGCTGACGAGCAGGCCGTGAGCGGGTGCGCGAAGGCGAGCCAAAGAACGAACGGGGCGCGAGTGCTCCAAGTCATGCGCCGGCGTCTAACGTTAATGAAAATGAAAGTCAAAATCATTTTCGATAAGCAAGCGCCGGGAGCCTGCACGCGGTCGCGGCCTGCTCGGCGCGAACGCCTGCGTCCGGATTGACGGAGCCGAACGGAGCGCGGCTCGGCGCCGCGACGGAGCCGAGGAGCGTTTAGCTGCTCAGCGCTGACCCGAGCAGAGCTCGGCCAGGGCGCCCGTCGCGTCGGCGCAGCTGCACTTGTCGATGTAGCGCTGGGCTTGGCTCACGCACTGGTTATCGACGCCGGGACAGCTTTGATTTTCGCTGGTGCAGTTCGCGAAATCGCTGAACGCGTTCTGGCAGTCCGAGCTTCGCGCCTGGATGTTGCGCACGCATTGCTGCGAGCAATCGTCCACGCCGAGCGCGTCCACCGTGCAACGCGATTGCCACTCGCACACGTTCTGGCACTCGCCCTCCGTCGAGTTGCAGCCGAAGACGGCACAGGCCGCGACGAGCGCGAGGAGACGGACGGCGCGAAAGCCAGAAACGAGGGCGGGCATGCGTGAAGCGCGCGGACGCTAGCACGACCTGCGGCGGCCGGTGGGGGCTCTAGTGGCCGAGCTTTTTCGCCTCCGCGACGAAGCGCGCGCCGAGCGCCTCGTACACGGGCCGAACGCTCGGATCCGGCGCGACGCGCTCGGGGCCGGGCGCGCAAAACGGGGTGAAGAGCTCGGCGAACGAGCGGCCTTCGACGGCTTGGGCCGCACGCAAAGCGCCCCCGAGGGCCGACGAGTTCGCGACCGCGAGCGTGCGTACCTCGGCCTGGAACACGTCGGCGAGCACCTTCAGGATGCCGCGATTCTTGGCGGCGCCGCCCGTCGCGAGCAAGGTGCGCGGCGTCTCTCCGATCCACTCCGAGTGGTGGCGCATCGCGAGCGCCTGCGCCTCGACGATGGCGCGCGCGGCGAGCGCCGGAGCCTTCCAAGCGACGAACTCGGGCGAACCGAAGAGGCGCACGTCGGGTTTGGCGATGCGCGGCGTGATCTCCGGCACGAAATACGGGAGCATCCAGTTGCCGTCGTTGCCCGGCTTCGTCTCGGCGAGGATCGCGCGCTCGAACGCGGGCCAGTCGAGCTTCACGCGCTCGGCCACCGCTTCGCGCGCGAGCGAGCCGTTCGAGAAGCAGATGAGGCACATGAAGCCGCCCGCCGGGTTGCCGAAGACGTGGCCGAAGCCGCCCGGATCCGTCTTCGGCTGGCGCATCGCGGCGAACACGGTGTCGCTCGTCCCGAGACTCACGACGGCCGTCCCCGGGAGCGCCGCACCCATGCCGACCAGGCTCGACGGATTGTCGCCGGTGAAAGCGATGACGGGCGTGCCCGCGCGGAACCCGTAGCGTTCGACGAAGTACGGCGCGATGGAGCCGACGCGCGTCGTGGACGCGACGGGCGCGCGCAGCTTCGGTGCGAGGTCGGGCGCCGTCGCCGCGAGCAACGGCTCGCTCCAGCCGAGCGCGGACAAATCGAGCAGGTTCATGCCGGCGCCGTCGCCGAAGTCGATGGGCGCCGACGCGCCCGCGAGCACGCCCGCGATGAACGAGCTCACGAGGTGAATCTCGGCCGTGGCGGCGTAGGCGGCGGGCTCAGTGCGCGAAAACTTGCGGATCTGCGGCCCCGTGAAGCGCGGCGTCGCGCGCGACCCGGTGACGCGCGTGACCGTCGCGTCTCCGCCGACCGCCGCCGCGATGGCCGCGCAATCCTCGGCGGTCGAGCTGTCCATCCAGATCGGCGAGCTCGCGCGGCTGAGGAGCGGAGCGATTTGCTCGCGCAGCGGGCGCGCCGGCGAGAACGCCGTCTTGCCGAGCGGCGACTTCAGGTAGACGGAGCCGTGCTGCTGGCCGGCGCCGCTCACGCCCGCGACGGAGCCGAGGTCGAAGCCGCTCGCGCGAATGTCGGCGAACAAGCGATCGAGCGCCTCCACCCACATCAGCGGATCGGAGTGTTTGACGGCGGGATCCGCGTTCTCGAGGAAGCCGTGCGGCGAGTGGAACTCGGGCAGCGCGCTGCCGTAGTTCAAGCTGCGATCGAGGACGACGCGCCCGGCGTCGGTATCGACGATCAGGGCGGACAGACTCTGGGTGCTGGAATCGAGACCGAGAAAGAGCGCCATCGGGGATCTCCGCGAGGGCGCGAGCCTAGCTCAGACGCGGCCGGGGCTCACCACCAGCTCCAGGTCGTGTACGTCGGCTGGTTCGTCGAGCCGTCGGCGGTGCCGAACGCGAAAATGTGGTGACCGCTCGCGTCCGCGGCGGGCACGGAGCCGTTCGTGGGCGGGGGCATGCCGTTGATCGTGAACGTCCGCGTGCCGAGGTTCGAGACCTGGTAGCCCATCATGGCCGTGGCGATGTCGTAACAGACGGCGTTCTTGCCGAGGTCGCCCGACTGGGTGTTCTTCGCGAGGTCGGTGACGCAGTCGCCCGTGCTCGCGCCCGCGCTACCGCCGGCCGCCATGCCGGCCCCGCCGCCGACGCCGCCGGCGCGCCCGCCCGTCGCGGTGCCCCCGGTGCCGCGACCGGCCGTGCCGGTTCCGCCCGTGCCGCGGCCACCCGTCCCCAGGCTGCCGCCGGTGCCGCCCGTGGTAGGCGTGCCCGCCGAGCCGCCGAACGTGCTCGAGGTTCCGCTGCTCCCGCCCGTCGCTTTGCCGGCGCCGCCGACGGTCCCGCCCGTGCCGCCCGTCGCCGTCGAGCCGCCCTTGCCCGCGCCCGTGCCGCCGGTCCCCTGGCCCGCGCTCGCGCCGCCGGTGCCGCCGGTGCTCGCGCCGCCCGTTCCGGGCTGCGTTCCGCCCGTGCCCATGGCCGAGCCACCGCTGCCCATGGGATCGGTTCCAGCATTGGAGGTCATCCCGGCCACGCCGGTGCTGCCGCCCGTCCCGTCCGAATCCTCGGGCGAGAGACTCTCGGTCGGCTTGACCGTTTGGGCGGCACACGCCGCCGCGACGAACACGGCGAGCACCAGGGCGCTCTTACTGCGGGTCAAACCAAGCGATCGACTCATGAGGTGTACCAATGGACGAGTGTAACCGTTCTCCCGCGACGATTCGACCTCGTGCGTGTCACGTGACGCTTCCAGCGTGACCCGGGAACGCAGGGACGGCCCATACTGTCTCAGTGTCTCGGATGGCACATTCCCTGTCAGATTCCGCGCTGCGCAGTGCGCTCGTGATTTCGGCGACGCTGCATGGCCTGCTCGGGATGTGGGTAGAGGTACGCGCCGTCACGCACCGAACGCTCGAACGTCGGGTCGCCGACACCTGGGCGGGGCGCGGCATCGAAGTCGACACGGTGCCGCTCGCGACGAGCGACCTCGCCGGCGGACACGCCGACGCCGCTCCTCCGCAACGAGCCGATCCGGCTGCGGCAGTCGAACCGGCGCGCGTCACGGACGAACGCACCGCGACGCGGCGCGCCGCCGCGCCGGCGCACGAACCGGCCGCACCGCGGGCGACTTCGACGGCGCGCGCCACGCGACCCGCGACGGCTGTTCATGACGCGACGGCTGTTCATGACACGGCGCCGGCGCACGACTCCGCGCCGGCGCTTTCGGCGAACGCTGACGGCACCGCGCGAAGCGACGCCGCGGCGCCGAGCGAAAATAGCGCGGCTTCGTTCGGCGCCGCAGGGCTTCCGCCGGGCGTCCGCCACCTGCCGAAGGCGTTCACGCGCGCGCTCAGCATCGCCGATCGCGGCGATCCGCGCTGGCTCACGCTGCCCGCGGGCCCGGCCGGTGAAGCGCGCGTCGAGCTCCCCGTCGACGAAGACGGCAAGCTCGGCGAGCTCTCCTATCCCGACGACGCCGAACGCGAACGGCTCGCGCCCGTCGTCAGGCACCTGCTCGAAAACACGCGGCTCTTGCTCGAGAACGGCCACTTCTCGCTCGATCCGTCGACGCTCCGGGCGGGCGTCGAACGGCTGCGCGTGCGCGTCGAAGTTGTCGAGCGTCCCGCCTCGAGCGACCCCGACGGCGATCCGAACGAGCTCAGGGAGCTCGAGTACGAGCCGCCCGCGCGCGGCAAACCGGGGCGCGGGAGCTTCGCGCTGAACTCCGGCCGCCGCGTGATCGGCTGGGTCTATCTCGAGTAACGGCGCGGGTTCGCCGCGCCGGATGGCGGCGTCGGCTCGAATCTGCCATCGTCTTCGAGAGCGACATGGAGCCTCTCTCGGACGCGGCGGTACGCACCCTGGTCGAGCGCTACGCGGAGACCGTGGACGCGCTCGAAATCCCCGCGGGAGAGCCGCTGCTCGTCCTGCCGAACGCCGAATTTTTTCCCGACGAGTTCACGGGCGACGTGTCGAGCGTCGAGCGGCTCGCCGCCCGCATGCAGGGCTACGCCGGGCTCGAGCGCGTGACCGTCGAAGTGGCGGTGAAGGGCGAGCGCCTGCTCGCCGACGACGCGTGCGGCACCGGCGGTTGCGGCAGCGGCGCGTGCGCCACGCCCGCGGTCGACTTCTCCGAGCCGCGCCTTCGCAAGAGCGATCACGGCTGGCACGTGAGCGTCCCCGCGAGTGAGCTCGCCAACCCCATCGTGCTCACGGCTCGGCTCGCCACGGCGTTCGGGGCGGTGGCGCTCGTCGAGCGTCACCCCGACGGGACGGCGCTCGTGCGCGACGCGGCCGAAGCGGAGCTCGCCGCCGTCGCCCTGGGCTTCGGCGTGCTCTTGCTCGAAGCGTCGTACATCTACCAAAAGGGTTGCGGCGGCGCCCACGTGACGAACGCCACCGAGCTCGGCTGCCGCGAGCTCTCGCTGCTCTTCGCCTTCGCCGCCGCGCGCGAAAAGCACTCGCTGCGCGCGGCGCTCGGCGAGCTCGGCACGACCCAGCGCGCCTTCGTGAAAGACGCCGCGGCGCTCGTCGCCGAGTCACCGGGCGTCGTGAAGGCGCTCCGCGAGTCGCCGACCCGCGTCGCCTCCGGCGATTTCAAGCTCCGCGACGGACGCTCGCTCTTCGCGCGCCTCTTCAGCCGCTCGACGCGTCCGCAGAGCGAAAACGAACGCCTCACCGCCGCGCTCGCCGCCCTCGAACGCGGCGCGTCCGTCGACGAGCTCGCCGAGCTCGTGGGGCCGGCGGACGGCGAGTAGCTGCGCTCAGTCGAGCTCGAAGATCTGACTCGTCACGACGGCCGTGTTCTCCGGGTCGAAGAAATACGCGGTGCCGTAGAGGTTACCGTCGGTCCCGACGACGAGGCTCGTCGGAAACCCTTCGTTCGAGCCCGCCCTGTGGATGGTGGTGACGGTGCCGTCCTCGTCGGCTTCGAAGACGGCACCGACGTCGCCGTCGGTGTGCGCGATGCCGTAGAGCTTGCCGTCGCCGCCCGCGACGAGCGCCGCCGGACCGTAGAGGTGGTTCGCCTTGTCGAACTCGTAGACGCTGCTGAAATCGCCGGAAGGCGTGACCCGGAACAGCACGCCGTCGTTCGTCGCGCCGCCGCCTTCCGTGATTCCGTAGAGATCGTGGTCGCTCCCCTCGACGAGCGCGAGCGGAGTCGGCCCGGTATTGTCCATCGGACTGAACGAGTACAAAGACTCGGCCGTTCCGGACGTCGCCGGATCGCCGCTGAGCGCGACGCGGAAAACGGTCCCCGCGCCGTTCGTGCCGCCGCCCCAGGAAACGCCGTACAAGTTGCCGTCGCTCGCCTGGAGGAGCGCGCGCGGCTCTACTCCGTCCATGGTTTCGAGCGTCGTCAGGGCCGTGACGACGCCGTCTTTCGTCATCTGGAAGATCTCGCCGCCGACGCCGGTGCCGACGATGCCGGCGAGCGCCGTCGTGCCGTAAAAGCTGCCGTCCGTGCCCTGCAGCAGGCTCGTCGGCAGGCCCGTGGTGTCGCCGGTCGCGGACGGCGCGAAGGAGTAGACGACCGTCTCGTCGCCCGCGAACGTGAGCTCGAAGACCGTGCCGTTGTTCGCGCCGTTGTACGTGGTGCCGTAGAGATTGCCGTCACTCGCGAGCACGAGACTCGTCGGGCAGTGGCCGGAAAGCCCGGTCGAGCTCTGCGAAAAGAGAAAGAGCGACTTCGGCGCGGCACCGGGCTCGACCTCGATCGCGGCGTTGATCGACACGGCATAGAGCGTCCCGTCGTCCGCCTGGAGGATGTGATCGGCGCCGGAAAATTGGAGATCACATTGTGCGGCCGGCATCTGAACACTGCCGAGCAACGTGTAGTTCCGAGCGTCGACGTTCGGTGCGCTCGTCGTGCCGCTCGTGCCGCTCGTGCCGCCTTTACCGGCGCCGGCTTGCGACATGCCGCCGCCTCCGCCCGCCGCGTCCGTCGGACCCGCGGGATGCGAGCTCCCGCAACCGACGTTCAAACCAAGCAACAGCAAGTAGTGCCCGCGGCGCGGACGCAAGAACGACATCATCGACTCCTCCGACGCTGCTCGGAAGGCCTCTTCCGAAACAGCGCGCGGGTTTTTAGGCGGAAGCGTCCGCCGCAGCAAGAGCGACTTTCCAGAGTCCCCTCGCGTCCGCGCCGCTCCTCGATCGCGGCGTCGGCGTCAGGCGGCTCTCATTCGGCCATGGCGTCGCGAAGCGCGGCGAGCGCCCGCGCGTCGAGCGCGCCGCCCGAATAGCGCACGGCGCCGTTGCGATCGACGACCCACGTCGCGGGCACGCGCCGCGCGCCGAGCGCGTCCGACAGCTTGAAGTCTTCGTCGACGAGCTGAGCGTAAGCGAGCCGCCGCGTGCGCAAGTATTCGGCGACGTGCTCGTACGGCTCGCCCACGGCCACGCCGACGACGAGCGCGTCGCCGCCCACCCGCGCTTGCAGGCGATCGAGCTCGCCGAGCTCGTGCGCGCACGTCGTGCACCACGTCGCCCAGAGCGCGACGAGCGCGGGCCGTCCGCGCGTCACCGCCGGCAGCGACTCCATGCGGTGGTCGAGCGACAGCACCGGCACCTCGGGCAACCGAGCGACGGCCGCTGGCGGCGCGGGCGGACGCGCGCACGCGCCGAGCAACGACGCGACGGCCGCGAGGCGCACGACGGCGCGCGCTCGAAGCGTCAATAGCGGAAGCCGGTCGCCCATGTCGCCACGTTGACGCGAAGCTTATCGGAACGGAAGTAATGGTCGAACCCGCAGCTCAGAAAGAGCGTTCCGAGCCGTTCGGTCGGCAGGTTCACGGTCACGTTGCCGCCGATCGTTTGCGTGAAGAGTCCCGCGAGGTCGCTGTCGGCCGTCGCGTAAGGCGAGGACGACGGCACCGCGCTGATCGTGAAAAACGAGACGCCCGTCTGGTGGTGGTAGCGATAGCTCGCGCCGACGAGCAGCCAGTCGGCGAGGCGCTGGCGGAGCTCGGCTTCGAGACTGTGCGCCGTCACGTCCCAGTCGTCGCGGTAGAAGCGGTAGCGCAGGCGGAGCGCGCCGTGCCACGGCAAGTACTGCTGTAGTGCGAGCGACGCCGCGTGCCGCACGCGCTCGCGCGGCAAGGCTTCGCTCTCGCGGCCGCCCGCGGCGAGCGGCACCGTGTTCCAAGTGTTGCTGAGCTCGCCGCGCTGGAGCGTCACGCCGTAGCTCAGCGCCGCGAGCGTGGTCGGCGACAGAAGCTGCGAAAAGCCGAGATTCAGGTTGCTCGAGGCACGCGAGGCGCGACCGCGACGCACCCCGCCGAGGCCGAACTCGTCGAACCAATCGAGCACCTCGTTCGCGGCGACGCTCACGGTCGCGTTGTCCTCGGCGAGCGAGCGCTGGTACTCGAGCGCGTAAAACCACGAGAGAAACGGCTCTTCGTGGTGAAACCCGACGCCGCCGGTCCACGTCGTGTCCGCGTCGGCGCGGTCGGTGAGCTCGTATTGCACCTCTTGCGCCATGTTCTGCGCCGACGCGGTGCTCACGACGTCCGGCTTCGCGTAATACTTGTCGATCGCGTTCGCCGACGCGCTCGTCACGAGATCGACCGGGATCCACACGCGGTGCGTCAGGTGATCGCCCTCGGACATGACGAACTCGCCTTGCGCCTGCAGGACCTGCAGCGTCTCCGAGCCCGGCCCTTGCAAGGGCCCCGCTTGCGACTGGTAACCGCGCCCCGTCTGGTCGTAAGCGCTCACGCGCGTCTGCACGAGGTCGACGTGCACGGCGGGCTTCTTACCGAGCACTTCGGCGTCGCTCCACGAGCCGCCCTCCGCCCGCGCGTGATCCGGCGCGAGCGCGAGCATCAGGGCGAGCGCGACACCGAACGAGGCTTGCCCCCGCATGGTCACTGGCAACTGCAGCCGCCGCCGGCGGTCTTGCCGTCGCCGCCCGCGGCTGCTTCGCGGGTGGTGTAGAGCTTGCGCTTGCGATGGGCGTCGAGCGCGTCGTCGTCGCGCATCACCGGCTCGGCGAACGCCGCGCGATGATTCTGCGGCACGACGGCGCAACCGCCGAGCAGCGTCGCCTGCACGAGCCCGGCGGCGAAGAGCGCGGCCGAGACGAAGAGCTTGGTCTTGAAGTCGAGCATGGTCGGATCCTTCCCGCGCGCGGCTAAAAGCTCCCTGAAAGCTCGGCGCCGAAACCGTCACTGCTCGCCGCCAGGGCGACGTGCGGCAGGCGCTCGTCCGCGAGCGCCGCGTCGAAGATGCCGAGCGCGCTCCCGAGCACGCTGACCGTGATCAGCACCGGGTAAATGCGCTGATCTTTGTGCTTGCCCTTCACGGGCGCGTCGGGGTGCGCGGCGAGCAGGATCGCCATGCCGATTTCGCCCGCGGCGGGCGCCAGCGTGAAGAGCGCCCCCCGCCCCCATTCCCCCACGATGCCGTGCGCGAGGAGCGGCGTGAGCGTGAGCCCCGTGTCCATCACGATCACTCCGTCGCGCTTGACGGCGAGGCCGCGCCCGGTCGTGAGGAGCGTGCTCCCGTACACGAGCGACGCGCCCGCGAGCGCGATGCCGGTGACGAGCGCCGTCGTGCCCCGCGACGGCGCGGCTTCGTTGCCACCGCTCGCGACCGCGGGCTCGTTCTCGGCCGCCGTGGCGACGGCCGGAGTCGCGCTCACGACGAGCGCCGCGATCAGCGCGAGCGCACGAAAGTCACGGCCGGCGCGCAGCAAAGCGCGCGGAACGTGCCACGAGCGGCCGACCGTAACAAGCGGCCCGGACGGCTACCCGAGCGCCGCGGAAGCGCTCGGGTGCCGCCGAAAGAAACGCTCAGAACGACGGATTCGCGTTCTTCGCGAGCTCGAGCGCCATGTCGGGGAACCAGACGCCGGCCGCGGGATCCATCTCGTTGCGCACCGGATCGGGCGAACCTGCCGGCTCCCAGCGGTTGCACTGGCCGTCGGACTCACCGGGGATCTTCACCCAGAGGTAGGCGTCGATGAGCGACGAGCTCGTGTTCGTGCTCGGGCGGAAGCCGACGCCGCGGCCGGGCGGATCGCACCAATCTTGCGGGTCGCCGGCGGGGGCGTCGCTCGGCGGGATCCAGCGACCCTGGCCGTTGCGGCTCGTGTCGGTGACGAAGTGCGTGGTCGCGACGGCGGTGCCGAGGTTCGACGTGTACCAGTCGTCGGTCGCCGACCAGGTCGTGAAGTCGTCGACGTTCGCGGGGTAGTACTGGCTCGCGCACCAGTCGTAGTGGCCGAGACGCCAGCCGCCCTCTTCCGTGTCGTTGGCGAAGGCGATGCACTCGGAAATCCAGGTGCCGTACTTCTCGAGCTCGTTGCTCGGCTGGAAATTCGAGACGTTCAGGAAGAAGCCCTGCGCGCGCTGGACGCCCGCCTTGACGAGGCGGCTCGCCGCGTCGCCGGCACCGAGCCAGCGATCGTGCGTGCCGTCGAGGTAAACGTCGACGTTCGGTTGCTGGAGCAGCCGATCGACGGCGGCGTTGAGCATCGCGTAACGATCGGACGCGGCCGTCGTCGGATCGGCCTCGGCCGGCTGGCACCACTCGAGGTTGCCGTTGATGTCGGTGTTGTACGGGATGATGCCCAAGCTGTCCGGCTCGAGGATCACGACCGCGCGCGCGCTGCCGATGCCGCTCGCGAAGCCGTCGATCCACGCCGCGTAGTCGGCGGCGTTGGTCGCGCCGCCGGCCGAGAACTGCGCGCAGTCGCGGAACGGAATGTTGTACGCGACGAGCACGGGCACCGTGCCGACGAGCGAGGCCGTCTTCACGAGCTTCTTCACGTCCTTCTTCACGCTGTCCGGCGTGCCGCCTGTGAACCACGACGCTTGCGGCGTCGTGATCATCTCCGTGACGAGGAGCGCGTCCTTGAGATCGCGAGCGCGCAGCAAGGACTTCACCTGATCGGTCGCTCCCGAGTCGGGAGTCGGCACGAAGAACCGCGTTCCGGCGTCGTGGCAGCCCGGCCGGCCGCCGTGCAGCGCGTCACCGTTCGTGCTCACCGCACTCGGATCGGAACCATCGGTCACCGCGGCGCAGCCCATCGCGGCACCGACCAACATCACGCCCAACACGCTCTTTGCGGACTTCACGGTCATTGAGACACTCCTCCAGACGAACACGCGGACTCGGTTTAAGTCCCCACCCGAGCGCGCACCCTAGTCACCGAGGGCGTCGAATTTCCATGGTTATTAGTTACCAAATCCGCGCATGTCTTTCGCGACTCGCGGGTGCATGTGCGGATCCGCAAAGGTTTGCGCGAATTGCGCAACGGTGAATCGAATTTTGACTCAAGAGCCGCCGTTGCGTGTCGAAACCAAAATCCACGCTCCGATCGCGATGAACGCGATTGCCGAAACGCGCTTCAACACGAGGGGTGACACCACGCGAGTCACGGCCTCGCCTCCGAGCACCGCGATGGCCGAGGTGCAGACGAGCGCGCCGGCCGAGCCGATGAACACCGCCCAGCGCGAGCTCCCGCTGCTCGCGAAACCCAAAGTTGCGAGTTGGGTCTTGTCCCCGAGCTCGGCGAGAAACACGGCGGCGAAAGTGGTGAGCAGCAGCTTGAAATCCATGCGCGGTGCATAGCACCGGCGGGTGCCCGCTTCGCAGCGGCGCGACTTCGAGTAGAATCCCATACTCGGTGGAGTCAGGCGAACCATGCGGGAACGTGCGCTCAGAGCAAGCCTCGCCCGCGCGCTGAAGCAATGGCGCGCGGCGCGCGGGCTCACGCAGCGCGCGCTCGCCGGCAAGGCGGGCATCGGTGAAAAGTACCTGTCCCGCATCGAGCGCGCGCTCGCGACGCCCTCCGTGCTCGTGGTGCTGAAGCTCGCGCAGGCGCTCGACGTGCGGCTCGAGGAGCTCTTGGCGCTGCCCGCCGCGTCGCCGCCGCCGCCCCACACGAGCGCGCTCCTGCGCGTGCTCGCCGAGCGTTCGCGCTCGGAAGTGGAGCAGGCCGAGCGCGTGCTGCGCGCTCTCTTTCGCTAACTTGGCGCAAATCCCGCCAAAGTCGTACAAGCCATCGGACATCGACTCCCGGAAGGGTGTGCGGGCTGCGCGGCGGCGGCGAGGCGACTATGGTGCTCTGCCGAGGCGAGCGGCACATGCCTGGTCGAAGGCCATCGGAAATCTACTTTTTCTGCCCGGAAACGCTGTACCAGGCGCTCGTCAAAGGCGTCGCGCGGGCGAGCGGGCGGCCGCGCGCCTCCGTCGAACGCGACTTCCCTCGCTTCATCGAGATCCTCCTGAGCCGCTTGATCGAGCAGCCGAGCCTGCTCGAGAAGCTCGTCAGCGCAGCACCTCGAGCAGGATCCGCCGCACCCGCTCGATCTCGGAAGGCTCGAGCGCGTTCAACATCCGCAACACCGAAGCGAGCTCGTGGTCCGCGAGCTTCGGTGAAGAAACGATGAGCGCGTCGACGCTCACGCCGAGCGCTTGAGCCAA
>Ga0335083_10000865_pt1 | contig 43423 bp, 38 predicted proteins | sample Lox_Sample_42_FD_206716 | JGI IMG/M metagenome (GOLD analysis project Ga0335083, IMG submission 206716) | Soil microbial communities from Loxahatchee National Wildlife Refuge, Florida, United States - Lox_Sample_4.2 | ecosystem: Environmental > Terrestrial > Soil > Wetlands | place: USA...
TTCCAGATAAGACCCTCGCGGCTGTAGTTGGCCATCTCGAAATCCTGCGTCAGCTCCAGCGCGTCCACCGGGCAGGCGTCCTCGCACAGGCCGCAGAACATGCAGCGGCTCAGGTCGTAAGTAAACTCGGTAAGCTCCTTACGGCGGGTCTTTTCGTTGCGCTCGCTGCCCACGACGATCAGCTGCTCCGGGCAGGCCAGCGCGCACAGGTCGCAGGCGATGCACAACGTCTCGTTGGTATCGGGATTGTTGTTCAGGCGGGGCGCTCCGCGAAAGCGCTCGGCAACTTCCGGCCGCTGCAACGGATACTGCTCCGTGATCGCTTCCTTCGGATCCTGATTGCGAAAAGTCACCTTCAACCCTTTGATCAGGTCCACAAACAGCATTTTGCGCAGAACCGTCTTCATCCTCAGCCCTCGGAGCAGATGCAGTGTAGCATAGGCTGCTAACACGCTTTTCGCTTTTTGCCCTTCGCTCTTCGCTATTCGACCTCGTCCTTGCGTCTTCGCAGTTCTTCCATCACCGACGAAATCAGCTCTTTCGCATCGGTGATGCCTTTCATCACGATTTGCACATCCATCGCCGGCTTGCCCGGCTGGCGTGCGCTCTGACAATACACGCCGTGCTGGCCCACCAGCGTCAATGCGTCGGTCAGGACATCGAGGGCGACGGCAAGCCGGCCCCGCGGCATACCCATCATGAACTCGTATTGATCCAGCTCCGCGCGCCTTTCGTCCAAAATGCTCATGTCGCTCCCTCGCTGCGCTCGGGATTTCGGCTGCGGGCCCGGACGCCCGCAGAGCGCCTCAAAATTGTATCTTCCGTCGCCGGTGTGAATAATATAGCGGCACCGTTGACTCATACCCAACCCGCCTTCCGGAGGAAAGCGTAATGAAGAAGCGCAGCGTAGCAATATACATCGTAGTCACAACCGCTCTGTTGACGGCAACCGTCGTAGCGCAAGGCAACAAACCGGCGAGCCCTCCGGGGGAGGCCACGGTAAAGTTCGACGACGGTAAGGCCGTGACCATCCAGTACAGCCGTCCCTCCATGCGCGGCCGCAAGATCTTCGGCGGCCTGGTGCCCTATGACGAGGTGTGGCGCACCGGAGCCAACGCCGCCACCAGCCTGAAGACTGACGTTGCCCTGACCGTCGGCAGCGCCAGCGTTCCCGCGGGCAGCTACACGCTTTACACCCTGCCGGGCGCGACGAGTTGGAAGCTCATCATCAACAAGCAGACCGGGCAATGGGGCACCGAGTACGAAAAGGGCCAGGACCTCGCCCGCGTAGACATGAAGGTCAGCCAGCGCTCCTCCCCGCTGGAAGAGTTCACCATTTCCTTCGACAAGACCAGCGGCGCCTCGGCCACGCTCAAGCTGGAGTGGGACACCACCGTCGCCAGCGTTGAGGTGAAGGAGAAAAAGTAAAGCCGCTGACCCTCTACACTGGAAGTTGCTGTTTGTGGTTGTCACCTCCGGTTCCGTACAGCGACGGCCCTCCCCGTCCCTTCTTTTTCTTCAAGAGCATACGCAACATACCTGACCTAACCTCTTGATCTCGAAATAGCTTATCCGTACCCGATAGAGCTGCTTGGGTTTACAGCTCATGGACCGTGCTCCATGAGAGGCGGAGAAGCGTTCTCCGGCGGGCCACCGAGATTGGACCTCTCTCCTTCCTGCCACTCGATGAAGCGCATTGCGGCAGCGACCTGCCACAAGGCCCGATGCACCAGCCGGGCACAGGCGGGATCCATGCGCCCGGCCGCGGCCGCGACTCGTACGACGGCGTGGCCAGCCTCCACTGCCCGCAGGTCCGTCAGCACTGGCAGATCGACCACGGATGCCCTGCGGCGCGCTCGCGCCATCCTGCGCCCTCGGGTCCGCAACAATAAGTGCGCGCGACAGTACCTCCTGCCCCGGACCGCCGCTGCCCGGCAGATCCGGTTGCTTTCCAGGATGTGGTTGCACGTACGAATGATTAAAGGCGGCGGCCCAGCCACATCATCTTCGGCGTCCGGCGCCCTCGAAAACTGCAATTGCGGACCATACGAAAAATCCATAACGACCTCTTGCACCGCTACCCACACTTCAATTTCAGGCTAGGCACGTGTGAGAGAAAGAGTCACGCAAAAAGCAGAGGTCAAAGTTACGAAGGTAACCACTGATTCCCAATTTGGGAACGAACCGCGGCCTTGCTGGTCCGTCATCCTGTGCGGAGTCGAAGGACCCCAATACCTGCAAGGACGCCGCGAAAAAACCCTGCCACTACAGGGGTGTCCCTCGACTCCTCGATCATCCGCCTGCGGCGGATGACCTCGTCGCTCGGGATGACACGGGTAGGTATTTTGTCCCTACAGCTTCGCCTGCGGCGGCTTCTCGCGCGCGCCTTCGTCGGTGCGCAGCGCCCGGATGACGTTCTCCACCTGCACCTCGAATTTCTGCGGATCCCGCTCCCAGCCGGTAAAGTCGGCGGCCAGGCGTGAGCGGACGGGCTTCGCCTTTCCGCTTTCCCACTTGAACAGGTGGCCGTCAAGATTCAACGGAATCAGGGTCAGCACCTTCTGCCCGCGCTCTTTCATCAGCAGGCGTTCTTTTTCGAAGGCGGCATCAATTTCGTTGTCCACCCACCAGCTCGCCAGCGAGTGCTGGGAGCAGCAGAGCAGGACCTTGTCCCACATCCGGATGCCGCGGTCCACCTGCTCGTAGATGTCGTCGCCGGGCAGCATCTGCTTTTCGTCCAGCCAGCAGCGAATGCCGCGGCCCTGCAGCGTGTCGTGCAGGCGGCGGGCAAACAACTTGTCCTCGTGGCTGTAGCTGATGAAGCAGGAATAATATTCGATACCACTCCCCACTAGCGAACCCATGTATGTAATGAAGTTTTCGCGCACGCCGCAGCCGCGCAGAAAGACCTCGGGAATGTTGCCCCGCGACTTGTAGATGGTATCGATGCCGACGGTGGATGGCCCGATGTGTTGGATGGATTCCAGCCCCTTGGCAGCGCTCAGATCGACAAGGGCAAAGATCGTTGCCAAGGCCCGAGCCCGGGTGAAGTCCGCCCCGCTGAGGTTCGCCATGGACAAGTTCACTCCGATGAGGTTGGAGCCAATGAGGTTTGCCTCGGTGAGGTTTGCCCCACTGAGGTTCGCCAGGAACAAGTTCGCTCCACTGAGGTCTGCCCCCCAGAGGTTCGCCTGACTGAGGTTCGCCCGGCTGACGTTCGCGCCGTAGAGGTTCGCCCCGCTGAGGTTCGCCCCGTAGAAGCTCGCCTCGCGGAGGCCCGCCGTGTTGAGGTCTGCCCCGCGAAGGTTCGCCTCGCTGAGGTCCACCCCGAAGAGGTGTGCCCGGGCGAGGTCCGGCCTCACGTCGGGATGCTCGTCCCTCCACTTTTTCCATAGCTCGACCCCTTGCTTGAGGATTTCGAGATGTTCAGGGTTCGCCATGGCCGCGTGACCTCACTTGCTTCCGCGATGCTGCGGATGATCTTGACCCATTTCCTTGAAAGGCCACACTCTATGCGACCCTCCCCGCCCCGTCAACGTACAAACGTCGCTGCTGAATTTTGTGCCGTCCCCGGGGGACTCGGATTCTAATTGCACGCGCACCCACCGTTGAAACGGTGGGCTATCATCTTCCGCGCCCGAGGCGCTCGGGCTATGCCACTTCATCCAGCAAGCCGAGTCTGCCAGACGCGCCAGTGCGTCAGTCCCGCTCTGCGGGACGGAATAAGAAAGCCCACCGCTTCAGCGGTGGGTAAGCGTAATTAAAGTGATTAGGAGTGCCCCGGGCACGGCACAATCAACCAAAGATGAATCGCGGATCGTAGTCGATTTCCGATTTCCGTAACATCGCCCCGAATTCCTGCTCGAAGCTGCGTTTTTCGTGATGACGAGGCTGGGCTGCGATGTATTCCATCACCGCTCGCTTGTTCGAAGTGCTGACGCTGAAAGCAGCGTACCCTTCCTGCCAGGCGAACGCTGACCCGTGTTGGTTCATCCAGCGTGAGCTGTTGCCCTTGAGCTCCTGGATCACCTTTGCCAGCGGCATCGCCGCAGGCAGGGCAATTAGCACATGAACATGGTTGCCCGTTCCGCCGGCTATAAGTAGAGGTATGCCCTTCTCCCGCGCTATGCCTCCCAGATAGCGACTCAGGGCCTGTGGGTCGGGAATTGAATTAGCGCGGTCCTTGGTGCTGAAAACGCAGTGCAGCAGGTTCGATGTCAGGGCATGGGGCATAGCGGGAGGCTACTGCGCGTCTTGTTCGGATGTCGGTGACGACGGACACAGGGGTTTGTGCCGTCCCCGAGGGACTCGGGTTTTTCTTCTATATGCCTACCCACCGTTGAAACGGTGGGCTATCTTATGCCGTCCCGCCAAGCGGGACTGGTGCCCGCCCTCGTTTGAGAATTTCGAGATGTTCAGGGTTCGCCATGGCCGCGTGACCTCGCTTGCTTCCGCGCTGCTACGGATGATCTGGGTGTGGCGGAAAGGTCACACTCTGTGCGCTCCTCCCCGCCCCGTCAACGCAGAAAAGCAGCATGCCGGAGCACAGGTTGCCCGGGAAGATGGCAGCAGCCCGAGCGTCTTCGACTTTGCACATCGCACCGGTATACAATCCAAACTCACCTCCTCGTAGCGGCTGGGGCTGCAGAATAACAATGAGTCCTCGAATTGCTATTGAAGATTTCGCACTAGAGCAGCTAATCTTCGAGGTGCGATTCCCGACTGCGTACCAACTATGGGACAAGGCCGGTGCGCTTTCGGAAGCCCTGGGTACGACTTGGCCGTCGCTCGCTCTCTTGACAGCTCAGCCGGGGAACATCGCTTTTCGAGTTGGCAAGAGTGCGACCATGTTCGCGGAGTTGACCCGTGCCGGTATGACGCTCTTCTATCCCGGGTCGAAGCCGGACGTACAACAAATCTCCCAGTTTTTCGGCCACGTCAGAGAACACCTGCAGCTTACGGTATTGCAACGGTTGGGTTTGAGATTTCTGCTGTTTAGAGAATTCGCCGACCAGGCAAGCGGCGCTTTGGCAATGCTCGAGACGGGTCTATTGACGTTGCCATCGGATCGATTTTTCGGGGGAGAAGGAACGCCAAAATCTGCCGAAGTGATGATTAGTGTTGAGGGAAAGGGCTTGACTGCGACCTTTCGCATGGCAATGCAAACGAGGCAAGTGAGCATCGATTTACCCCTTAACGCTCCGCCTCACCTCCACGATACGCACGAAAGCACTCATGGCCTTGTCATTGATGTTGATTTCTGGACCCCCATGGAAGTACAAGTAACACAGTTGGGGATTTCGGATTGGATTGAACAGGTGATGCATGTCTTCAAGAGAGACGTACCCAAGCTACTTTGAACACAAGACCGACGGCGTCGAAATAGCCTCAATGGTGTCGCTGACTGCTGAGGCAACACTTTTGCTTGGGTCAAGAGTTGATCAGACTAGAGCAGTTCAGGGCGACATACGAGAGGAAACTCCGCCCTACAAGAAGCCGGTTGTTAGCATTCGGTTTGGTGGTGCCTCAGCGCAGCCCCGAGGTGCCGCCCCGATTGAGGAACTTTTCGCGAATGTGGAGAGAACAAGTCGTCTCAAGAGGGCTCTCGAACTGCTCAACGAAGCGATCAAATTGGCAGAGGCTGCGCTTTCAGCCGACGATGACTTAGTCGCTTTCGATGACAACATGCAGGTGTTGTATTCGCTTCTGCCGGAGCTTTTCTGTTGTCGTTCTCTTGGCGACGGTTTCGCGTCCGTCATCAACGCTATTCAGCAGGCGGTCGCCAATCAGCGGGGCATTCCGATGAACAGGAACCAAGCTGAGGCGATTCTCATTGCGTTGAGAGAGCTGAAGCGTTCACCGTTCCTCCCCCATTCGGATGCTGTAGAACTGGTGATGAGATTGGAAGACGCCAGTCTCGTCGTCGATCCGCCGGCTTTGTCGCAAATCGTAGAAATACCGCCGCATGAAGAAACGGGCCTTCGTTGAAACAACTGTACTAACCGATCTTCTACTCAAGCGTGGAGAGCTGAACGAGCGGGCCGCAACCGCTCTCAAACGCTTTGAAGAAACTCTTCTGCCCGTTTACGCGATCAAGGAGTTCAAGGCAGGTCCCCTCCGCAACTTTGTATGGTTGCACAATAAATTAGTGGTCTTAGACTCCTTTGAAGCTGCGCTTGACGCTCTCCAGCGAATTTCCCGAACACCCAGAAGATATTTGACTTCGACCGCAATCGAGGCGCTGAAGACGAGCGCTTACTCCATAAGTAAAACTAAGGGGTCGGAATTGTTTGAGAAGTACGGTCCCGATTCGGACCTAGATAGCATTCAAAGAGATGAGTACCGCCTTGCGCTGAAGACAGCCGTCATAAAGGCTTGGAGGCGACGCAAAAGAAGCTTCTCGGCCGTTGTGCAACCACTATCGTGTTATACCGAGGTTGCTCCGCAAGAGCAACGTGGGTTATTGATATTGGAGCCCGTCAGATGCTCACCGGAGAACGGCTGCTGCCTTGGACCTGAACTAGCCAAGGCCCCGGGTGTCCTAGAAGCACTCAAGAAAGCCACCGAGCAGATCGACAATGCTGAGCACAGGCGACGGTCGAAGACGCTGCATGAGATCGCCCGAAAGCCCAACTTGCCTGTTAGCGAGAGTCAATGTCGGGCGCTGGGAGACGCAATATTTGCTTTCTTCGCGCCGGCTGACTCAGTCATCTTGACGACGAACATGCGAGACCTACAGCCTTTGGCTGAAGCAATCGGCAAAACGGCTGAAGCGCCATAATTATCCCTTGTGCCGGATCCCGCACCCTCGTCGCTGCCTTTGCGGACAGGGTGGGAGACTGCCACACTCAATGCGACCCTTCCCGCCCAGTCAACGCACAAACGTCGCAGCGGCTTGACTCGTAATTGCAGCGGCGCCTGGGGCGGGATCAGTTCAGGAGCGCGAACGCCCGAGCCCCGCAGGCGCGGAATTGCAGTTAGCCTAGGATGGAGCCGAAGGCGGAATCCTGGGTAGGGCGATTATATGAATCCCGAGCCGGCTTCAGCCGGCGGCACGAAACGTGCTGCCCCTACGGGGCTCCGGTGTCATATAACCAGCCCACCCAGCACTCCGCCGTCGGCTCCGTGCTGGGCTATCATTGTTCCGCCCTCCGGGCTGGGACCCGGCCGCGTGGCGGGATCTTCCTTCCTCAATCATTCCACGGCTCTACCCCTGCTTGAGGATTGCCAGATGTTCAGGGTTCGCCATGGCCGCGTGACTTCGCTTGCTTCCGCGCTGCTACGGATGATCTGGGTGTGGCGGGGAAGGTCACACTCTGTGCGCCCCTCCCCGCCCCGTCAACGCTCCGGCTCCGGGTCGGGGCCTTGACAAGACCTTCTATGTTTCTATAATAATGGAAATATAGAAGAAGGCGCTATGGCAAAGAAGCCAACCCTGGAAGACGTTACGCGCTACGCCGATATGTTTTCGGCGATGGGGACCGAGCCGCGGCTGCGCATCATGCGCCTGCTGCTCGCGGCGCATCCCGACGGCATGGTGGCCGGCGACATTGGTGCGGAGCTGGACATCCCCGGCTCTACCCTCTCTCACCACCTCGACAAGCTGAAAAATGAGGGTTTGGTGAACGTCCGCCGCGATGGCACCTTTCTTTGGTACACGGCTGACACCGAGGCGTTACGGGAGCTGCTGGGCTTTCTTTATGCCGAGTGCTGCACCCGCAACAAGGCTGTCAAGCCGGAAGCCTTCATCACGTTGTGCAAATAGGAGAATCATTATGAGCCCTGATATCAAGGAAGTCGTTCGAGAGAAGTACGGACAGGCGGCGCTGCGCGTGCATAGCCGAGGGAGCTCGTGCTGCGGCGCGTCGGCTGCAACTGAGAGTTGCTGCGATCCCATCACCACCAACCTGTACGACCAAAGCCAGACCAGCCAGATTCCAGAAGACGCAGTGAAAGCGTCGCTGGGCTGCGGCAACCCTACGGCGCTGGCGCAGCTCAACGCCGGAGAGACAGTGCTCGACCTGGGGTCGGGCGGCGGCATTGATGTGCTGCTTTCAGCGCAGCGCGTCGGCCCCACGGGCAAAGCTTACGGTCTCGACATGACCGACGAAATGCTGGCCCTGGCTCGGGAAAACCAGCGCAAGGCAGGCGTGGAAAATGTGGAGTTCCTCAAGGGCGAGATCGAAAACATTCCCCTTGCTGACAACTCTGTGGACGTGATTATTTCCAACTGCGTGATCAATCTTTCTGCCGACAAGGACCGTGTGCTGCGGGAGGCGTTTCGCGTTCTGAAGCCGGGCGGGCGCTTCGCTGTGTCTGACGTTGTGGTACATGGTGAGGTGCCGCAGGAGGTGCGCGGCAGCGTCCTGTTGTGGGTGGGCTGCATCGCCGGCGCGCTGCAGGACACTGACTACATCGCGAAGCTGGCGAATGCAGGTTTCGAAGGCGTCGAGGTGGAGCCCACGCGGGTCCACAACGTTGAGGATGCCCGCGCCTTCCTGCACGACAAGGGCGTGGATGTGGACGCGATCGCTCCGCTGGTAAATGGCAAGTTTATGAGCGCGTTCATCCGGGCACGGAAGCCGATGGAAAACGCAGCGCGAGGCTAATGTGGAACAGCGACATTACAACGTCCTCTTTCTCTGCACCGGAAACTCAGCGCGCTCCATCATGGCGGAGGCGATCCTGAATTTCAAAGGCAGGCCAACGTTCAAGGCGTACAGCGCGGGCAGCCATCCCGCGGGAGCTGTCCGTCCGGAGGCATTGCGCGAGATCGAACGCGCCCGTCTGTTCGCCACTGGATTACACAGCAAGAGATGGGACGAATTTGCTCAACCGGGCGCCCCGCAGATGGATTTCGTCTTCACGGTATGCGACAACGCGGCCAAGGAAGTGTGCCCTGTCTGGCCCGGCCAGCCAATGACGGCACACTGGGGCATTGCCGATCCCGCTGCGGTCATTGGTTCGCCAGAGGAAGTCGAGCGCGCGTTTCGCGAAGCCTTCATGATGCTGGACCGCCGAATCTCTCTGTTCCTCGCGCTGCCGCTTTCCAGCCTGAGTAATCTGGCGATTCAGAAGGAAATCGATCGCATTGGGCAGCGGTGACAAGTCGACAGCATCGTTCAGAGACGCAATGCAGAACAAGGTAACCTCGCGACTCAGCTTCCTGGATCGCTATCTCACGTTGTGGATCTTTGCGGCGATGCTGGCCGGGGTGCTTTCCGGATGGGCGCTTCCCGGCATCGTTCCCTTCCTCAACCGCTTCAGCCTCGGTACGACATCGGTCCCCATCGCCGTCGGACTCATCCTGATGATGTATCCGCCGCTGGCCAAGGTGCGTTACGAGGAACTGGGCGAGGTCTTCCGCAACACGAGAATCCTTGGCCTGTCGCTGCTGCAGAATTGGGTGATCGGGCCGGTGCTAATGTTCGCGCTCGCTATCGTCTTTCTGCGCGGCTATCCGGAATATATGGCGGGGCTGATCCTGATCGGGCTGGCGCGTTGCATTGCCATGGTCATCGTATGGAACGAGCTAGCGAAGGGGGACATGGAATATGCGGCCGGCCTGGTGGCATTCAACTCCGTCTTCCAGGTCCTGTTTTACTCGGTGTATGCGTGGATTTTCGTCACCAGGCTGCCGGAGTGGTTTGGCCTGCGCGGCTCGGTCGTCAATATATCCATCCGCGATATCGCCGCCAGCGTGTTTATTTATCTCGGAATTCCGTTCTTGGCCGGCATGCTCACCCGTCTGGTCCTGGTCAAAGCGAAGGGACGCGAGTGGTACGAGAAGAACTTCATTCCACGTATCAGCCCAATCACGCTGATCGCGCTGCTGTTCACCATCGTGGTGATGTTTTCGCTCAAGGGCGATTACATTTTGCGCCTCCCACTGGATGTCGTGCGCATTGCGGTCCCGCTGCTCATCTACTTTGTGCTGATGTTCCTGGTGTCGTTTTACCTGGGCTACAAGCTAAAGGCCGACTACTCGAAGTCTGCGACCCTTTCGTTCACCGCAGCCAGTAATAATTTTGAACTGGCCATTGCCGTGGCCGTTGCGGTGTTCGGTATCAACTCGGGCGAGGCATTTGCGGCGGTGATCGGCCCACTAGTCGAGGTGCCCGTGATGATTGGCCTCGTCAACGTGGCCCTGTTCTTCCAACGCCGATATTACAGAGAAGCTGCCGGGAGAGAAACGCAGGTGGTTTCAGCGGGCTGAAGCCCTCCGCTTCTCCAATTTTCATTTTCTTTGGCGGCCGCAGGTCTAGCTGCCGCTCAGGGCGACAAAACTAAATCCGACAGGTCGGCTGACTCCGGAAACTCGATTCCAAAGTGCTCGCGCAGGCACTGGCGCACCTCGGCTTCGGTGGTGAGCGGGCGCTCTTCCCTGCTGCCACCGCGAGTGACGATGAGGCGCATGTTGGCCAGAGTAATACGGCCATCCGGCGTGGCTTTGCTGCATGTCCAACTGGTCGTGAAGTGGGATTCGGGCGAGGTCTGGTGGAAGCGGCACATGCCGGCGTAGTCGCTGAGCTGACGCGGAACATCGCGAAAGCGATACTGCGGAAGCCGGCCCTTCTCGTCCTCGCGAAGGAGCTGCCATTCATCGCCTGCCGGCATTACGCTGTAACGGCGTCCGTTCACCTCGCTGGCGCCGCCCGCGCGAAAAGGAATGGGATCGACAAACGAGTCGCCAAAGCCAACATCGGCCAGCCAGGGCTCTTCCAGCTCCACCTTCAGCAGCATGTGATCGAACTCGGGTCCGAAGCCGCCGTCATCGCGACGCACGCCCGCGGCGAGCATCCCAACGTGGAAACCCAGGGCCTTCAGCAGCTCACAAAAAAGGCCATTCAGCTCGTAGCAGAAGCCGCCTCGGCGTCGCCCGACGATCTTGTCGCAGAGCTGCTCCAGGTCCAGACGGATGGGATTTCCCAGCGGGATGTCGAGGTTTTCGAACGGGACGGTGAACAGGTGTTGGCGATGCAGTGCGCGCAGGCAGGCCGCGGATGGCTGGCGCGGCCCGTCGTATTCAATGCGGCGGAGATAAGCCTCGACATCCACGGTCAAACCGGCAGCTCGTCCTGCCGCCAGCCAGCCTCGTGGTGTAACTTCGGCTCGGCCGTGAGGTCGAGCACCAGGTTCTCCAGCACGAGGCGCTTGCTGGGCGGATTGGAACGCAGAGCGAGGTCGGCGCGGGCCACGCGGCGAATGGCGCTGGTCAATTCGCGGCGCGACTTGTAGCGGCGGGCCTGGCGGATGACGTCTTCCGCGGCGAAGGGAGGAATCCGGAAGCCCTGCCACAGCACTTGCCACAAGGCGCGGGAGTCGCGCACGTTGCGCTCCAGAATCACCAGCATCTGCCGGAAGGTTCGCGAGAGCATGTAGAGATGGCCTATAGCGGCTTCCTCTCCGTCGCCGGTGCTCAGGATGGCGTCCAGGACGCCCAGGGCGCGAGCCCGGTCGCGCGACGAGATGGCGTCAGTCAGCTCGTAGAACGACCGCTGCTTGGCCGCCAGCACCAGGGTTTCGACATCGCCCAGGGTTATCCGCTTGCGATCGCCGGCGAACAGGACGAGCTTCTCCAGCTCACTGGCGATCATCATCATGTCGCCCCCGAGGGAATCCACGAGTTCGCGGGCGGCATCACCGTCAAGCTTGACGCCTTCGGTAGCAGCAGTCTCCGTCGCCCACTTCACCGCGTCACCTTCGTCCACGCGGGCGAACTCCAGCACGGTGCAGTATTCGCCGAGGGTTTCGCGAATGCGCTGGTAGCGGTCCTTGTCCGCCAAGTCCATGCGGCGTGCGTCGGCGGGAATGCTGATGTGGTCGGCGACGAAAATCAGCAATGCATCCGGATTGGGGTTCTTGCAGTACTCCTCGACGGCAGCGAATTCCTCGTCATGCTTGCCACGGCTGTAGAGATTCCTGACGCCGCGGACGAAGAACACCTGGAAGGGCGACATCAGGGACGGGGTCCGCGCGCAGTCGAGCACCTGTTGCAAGTCCACGTCGCCCAGGTCCATGTCATAGAGGCTGAGCTCGCGCACATCGGCGGGCACCAGATGCTGGACGATGGCATCGCGGCAGCGCTTGCGGAAAAAAGCCTCATCACCGATGAAAACGTAGGCGGGCGAGAGCCTGCGCGCCTTCACATCGGCGACGAAGCGGTCTGATGCCGCGAAGCTGCGCACCTAGTAGGCCTCCAGCATGTCGCTGACCAGGGTCTGCGAGAAGTCTGCCGCCAATCGGTCCAGCGCCGGGCCCTCTTCTTCAAAAAAACTGGGGCCTTCGGTCGCGATCTGGTACTGCTCGCGATAAAGCATGTTGGGATTGTCCCAAAGCACTTTGCCCTTGCGACTGACGAGCGAGGTTCTGATGCTGATGAAAACCAGGGACGAGGAGATGCCGCCCGTCTGGGAGTTGTAGGTCAGGGGAGCGATGGCCAGTGAGAGGACGCTTCCGTTGAGAGTGGCGTCGGCGGCGCCATCGTTGCTGGTCACAATCCGGTAGTTCGTCCGGCTGCGCAGTTCGCGGACGACTGCCGCGGTGAGGATTTCTTCGATATGGTAGGTGTGGGTCAAGTTGGAGAACGCGGGAACGTAGATGGTGTGCATGTCCGCCGGCAGTCGAACGGCGTGGGCACTGGTGTGATATCCGCAACCGCTCAGAGCGAGCAACGAGGATGCAACCCAGACGGGAACGAAGCGGCGCCAGGACCGCCAGGCCGTCATTGCACCGTACCTCGGGGCCGCGCAGCAATCATGCTCTCTGCACATTCGACTGCGGTCAGGGCCGCAATGCGGAGATTGTCCGACGCAGCCCAAATCCAAATCCCCCGGGCATTCTGCGGGTCGGGACGCACGAACACCTGGATTTGCTCCTGGCCGGCGGCATTGACGTTGCTGGGCAACTCCTCCCCTCCCAGCAACACATCCACATGTTCACCGGATAGAGCGGCGGTGAGTTCCTCGACGCGCGATGGCTTCTCCAGTTCAACATATAGCGAAAACGCGTGCCCGTGGAAGATAGGCGCCTGCAGCAGCATCAGCGAAGGCACGGCCAGCCGGTCGCCCACAAGGCTGCGAAAATGACGCTGGACACGGCTTTCCACCGATTCCAGCGAGGGCACGGAACGCTCTCCGTAGCGGTTGAGAAGATTGAAGGCGACCTGGGAATCGAACACGGCCTTGGGAAGTTGCTGGAACGACAACAGGTTCACCGTCTGCTCGTGCAATTCGTCCATGCCGCGCTTGCCGTGCTCCGAAGCCGGCTCGAAGCCGGTTGCCACAGCGTGCACGATGCGTCCGGCCTTGCTGACGCGTAGCATCAGCAGCGCCAGCACTACAGCGGCCGGATGTGCAATCGTGACAGGTGTAACCGCAAAATCCACCCTGGGAGGCTGGTTGAGCTCACGTTCGACCCACGGGGAGCGCAAGAGAACGCCCTTTTCGCTTTCCAGCGCATAGGAAAGGTCGATGATGTCGCTGCCAGCCTCGCGCGCCATCTTCCAGGTATTGCGCGTGAAGTTTTCCTCGGAGGCAAAGAAGGTGAAGTCCACGTTCTCCAAGTGCTCAGGGAGGACACTCTGGATAAAGGTGGGCTCCTCACCCACGGCCTCCAACTGGCCCAGCGACTCGTCGTCGTCCAGCAGTCGAATGCCCTGGGCGGGGAAATTGCGATCACTAAGGACGTCCTTCAGTTCGCGGCCCTTCAGGGTGGCGGCGCCGACGATGGCGACACGGAACATCCCACCCCAGTGCCCGCCGTCGGTGCGAACTCCGACGGTGTTGTGTGGTTCACTCTTCATCAGGCGTGCAGTACCTCGTCATGTGGCGGAGGGGGAGGCACAGCGGGCCGGCGGAAGACGAAGGAGAGCCGCGCCAGCACACCGGAGAGGATATAAACCAGGGCCAGGCCAAACAACACATATTGAGAGGAAAACCAGATCAGAGCGATGATCGCGCCAATCACAATGAGCCAGCGAAAATTTTGTGGCTGACGAAAGTTAACGCCCTTGAAACTTAAGAACCGCCAGGTGCTGACCATCAGGAAGGCGATAGCGAAGACGAATACGCCCCACCCAACCGACAGCCACCAGATTTGCAGCGGATTGCCCTGCACCAGATGAACCACGGCCGCAATAGCTCCAGCCCCTGCCGGGATCGGCATACCAACAAAGTACTTCCTTCCCGGACGTCCGGGATTCGATGGCTGAGGATTGACCTGGATGTTGAAGCGGGCCAGGCGGCAGGCCCCCGCGAGCAGGAAAACGAAGGTCACGATGGCGCCCAGTTGCACGACGCGCGACCGCACGTCCAGGTCTCCGGCCAACGGCAACATGCGAAAGCCCCAGGTCCAGGCCAAGATCGCAGGCGCGATGCCGAAGGTGATGACGTCGGCCAGCGAGTCCAGTTCACGGCCAAACGGGCTGGCCGTCTTAGTGAGACGAGCAATGCCGCCATCAAAGAAATCAAGCACGATGGCGATACCGATCGCCTTGGCGGCTAGGTCGAAGTGCGCCGGCGCCGATACCGTACCCTGGATGGCCTGCGAGATCGCGTAATACCCTGCTGCAATATTGCCCGCCGTGAAGATGGAAGGCAGGATGTACAAACCTTTCCTGGCTCGCTGGGGTTTGTCCGGATCGTCGTAGCGCTGCATTGGGTGAGGGTTCATCGCACCTCCGCGGCCGCTTGCGGCTGCAACGCCGGGGTTTGCGGCTGGGCCACGGCGAGAAGACTCGATCCGCCTTTTACGTTGTCTCCCACGCTCACTTTCATTTCTGCAGTGACTGCGAGGATCACATCAACGCGCGATCCAAACTTGATGAGGCCTACACGCTCCCCACGCTCGACATGATCGCCCACCTTCTTGGTGAACACGATGCGGCGGGCCAGCAAACCGGCAATCTGCTTGAACACCACTCGTCCCGCATCGCCTTCGATGGTGACGATGTTCTGTTCGTTGACGTCCGCCGAGGTAGCGCCCATGGCGTTGCGAAACTCCCCCTTCTGGTACCTGACGTCGGTGATGACCCCGGCCATCGGAGAACGATTCACGTGCACGTTGAAGACATTCAGAAAGATGCTGATGCGGGTTTGCGTCTGGCCCTTCTGTTCGATGAGTGAAACCTCGGTGACCTTGCCATCAGCCGGAGAAACGACGGCGCCCTGCACCGCAGGAATGGAACGCTCGGGGTCGCGGAAAAACCACAGGAAAAACCCGGCCAGCAGCAAAGGAATAACAGCCAGCGCCGGCACTGTCAGCCATCCCACCAGTAAGGCGACCAGGATGAAGGCCAGTCCGTAATAGATACCGTCACGAACCATGGGGTGATTTGATTATAGAGCTTTGACTGCGGCCTTAGCCTGGATAAGTCCCTTTTGGCACTAAGCCGCAGAGGGATCCAGGGCCGGTATGCCTTCCTGTTCTGCGGCTTTCAGAAGCTCCCGGTCAGAGCAGACAAGAATTGGCACCTCAGGTCCGGTGGATCCCCTGAACGCCAGATAGCCAGCTAATTGAACGGCATCATACGCACGTAGCCCATATCGATCCACGAGCGCGGACGCGATGTCGAATACAAACGCGGTAACCATTTGGATAACGAACCTGCCCTCCACATGGCGCTGAAATTCATCCAGCAATCGGGCGGCGACATGGGAAGGAAACTCACCAGTTCTCTCCCTTCTGCGAACGGCCGATCGCAGCTCGACCGGAGCCAGTGCGAGGATGGCTAACAGATTTTCCGCTGAACGATCCGCTAGAGACAGCAAGCGGTCTGTGCCTGTCTCACGCAGGTAGAGCTTGACCAGAGCGGTTGTCTCCAGGTAGTAGATGGCCAACGATCAGCGCCTCTCGCGCAGGACAGTAGCGGAAAGGGGTTCTCCACGAATCTCCACGGGATGAAAGTCTAAGTCCGCCGCGTGCCCTTGTCCCAAGGCAACTTTCACCTGAGGCATTAATCGGTTCAACCGGACCGTGGTCACAGGAAATTGCGGAGATTTGGGATTCGTTACTTTGCTGGTAAGAACTAATCTCTTCTTATTGATTACCGAATCCAGAAGGTCCCTGCGTTCGCTGTCTGTGAGTTTCGATGCAAAGGGCTCGAGCGGCAAAATCTCATCCCTAAATTTCCTCCAGGGAACGAAATTCCAGCCCGGCTTGGACTCTGCCCGATCGAGCGCCCGCAAAAGCTCGGCTTCTGCTGGTTCCAAAACATCCGAGTCAAAAACTTTTTCGCGATCGTGCCGACCTTCTGTCTTGGGGAGATGCGCGCTCCCTTGAAGCACTTGCGAACGCACGCCCCTCGGCTCAGGTAACGGTTCGAATCGAATCTCAATGCGACCAGACTCAGGGGACCAATTATCCGCCGAAGCATCGCTGCGCTTCTTTCGACCGTCCGGAGCTAGTAGCGAAACGCGAATTTGATAGTGCTGTGGAAGAACATAGTTGAGATCATGCAATACGCGCTTCAGGGAGTCGCCCAGTCTTTGGGCAAGTTGCGGTTCTATTTCTTGTATTTTCATTTATTACCTATATATAAGTTTCTAAAATAGCGCCCGGCTACGGCCGAGCAGTAGGCAGGATGCGGATGATTCGTCGCGGATTCAAACTTTTTACGGCTCCACGATCTCCCGCGTGAGCTGGTCCATGTGCTGTTGTACTTCCTGATATTTTTCTCCCGTTGAGGGTCCGGCAAAGCCCGCATGAATGGCGTGCACGTGTCCGTTGCGGTCAAGGAAGATGGTGGTCGGATAAGCGCCAAAATTGACCAGTTGCGGCAGGGTCTTCTGGATTTGCCCCTGGTCGGTCGTACCGGACAAAAGCAAAGGAAAGGTGATTCCGAATTTGTCGCGATAGATGCTGATCTGCCGGAGATTGCGCGGAGTATCGTCTATGTATTCGTAGGCGAGACCCACGATCACGAGTCCCTGCGCCTGATACTTGCGGTAGAGCTGTTCCAGCAGCGGAGCTTCGTCGTGGCAGTTCGGACACCACGTGCCGAAGATGTCCACGATCACCGGCTTGCCTTTGAACTCCGCGCTGCTCTGGTCAAGGGTCTTTCCCGATTGATCAATGCCGCTGAAGCGGAACGGCTCCCGCGGGTCCTTCACGTGAGTCAGGCCGCCTGCCAGGGCGTTTGGGTCGGCGGAGGCGGCATCCTTAGCGCGCTCGGCTGTGAACGCCGACAGAGCCTTCACGCCTCCAATGTGCCCCTTGAGACTGCCGTCGGAAGCCAACTCCCCGTCGAGCGCGAGCACGTGGATGCCATCGAATCGGCTCAGATGGAAATGTGGGGTGCCGTTCGCATCTTTCGAAACCGTGCCGTGCATCAGGCCCGTGTCGCCGCTGACCGGCTCCAGAACTCCCGTCACCGCAGCTTTGCCATCGGAGGTGGCCATTAACTCCTGCTGAAAATTGGTCAGGGTGTTCTTCTCCGCGCCTTCGGCGCCCTCTTCATGCAAGAGCCAGTCTCCGGTTAGATTCGGGCCCGTCCATGGCTTGGTGGCCTTGGCCATCCCGGGTTGGGGAATCAGAGCAACCGGAATGTGAACCAGGCCTTTACTGGTCTGGCGGGAGTATTCACCTTCCATACGCTGTGGCGAAACGTAATGCAGCGTAAGCTGCCCATCGTAGTAGTCGAGATGCAGCATCAACGTCTGGCCATCCCAAGTCACGTTGCTGAAGGGCTGGCGATCGGACGCATTGATCAGGACAGCGCTGAGCGCGCTTCCCTGCTGCTTCAGCTCAATGCCGAAGCTCACCTCTCCCGCACGAGACTGGATGGAGCCGTCCCATGAGCCAGTGGGGGCAGGCGGTGGCTCACCAGCGAACGCCGCCACACACAAACTCCCAAGCCACAACGCGACACAAGTCAAGATGAAGCGCCACATCCTGTCCCGAGCCAAGGATGAGGTCCCACAACCTTTAGTCATTGTTCACAAGGATATAACGCAAGAGGGAGAGTTCCAGCCCAGAAGATATACACCTGCTGTAAGCGGTGAGGACCTTGGTCCCCATCGCCGGGTGAGGCGATGAACGACGACTAAACGACCGGGTGTTCGGTCCGGAACTTCAGTTCCAAACTTAACATCTGGTCTTTCAGGCGGAGTTTCAGCTTCTTCAAACGCACTTCCTCGAGTTTTTCGTCTTCGGAAAGATATTTTTTCTGAATCAAACTTTCGAGGCGATGCTGGTATTCGGAATGTTCTTGCGCCAGGCGGCGAAACTCATCATTAGTGGCCAGAAGCTGATCACGTACCTGAGCTGCCATTCAGTAGACCTCCGGAGAGCTGAGACCTAAAACGCTAGCACACCCCGGAATCCGGTTCAAGGGACTTTCCGGGGTGACTGACTCAGGAAATAAGCTGCATCAGTCCCTTTGGTGGCAGGTCCGCTACCACGAACTTGCACCCGCTCAGCGCCTCGGCGGCACTGTAGCCACTGCGCACAGCGCCTTCCATAGTGGAGGGCCATCCGGTTGCCGTCCAGTCTCCGGCAAGCAAGAAACGCGGCCAAGGAGTTCTATTTGGGGGGCGAAATCTGTCACTCCCTGGCGCCGGGGAGAAAGTGGCGTGCAATTCTTTCACAACCGCGGCTTTCACCAGCCTGGCTTGACGAACTGCGGGAAAGAACTCGCCCAGTTCCCTCACCGCCAATTCGATGATCTCTCCGCGCGGCATTTCGACCAACGCCTTCGATGAGCTGACCACCAACTCGACATAGCTGCCACTTCCTGCCGAGTCCTGCCGGGTGGCGAGAATCTTCGACTTATGGAACATCCATTGGATGGTCCGCTCCAGCAGCACAGCATGTTCCAGCTCCGTTATCTGGCGGTCGAACCAGAGATGGATTCCTGTGATGGGCGACGTTTCGAACCCACGCAGCTCTTCCCGCAGGGTCTGACCTTCGGGTGAGTTAGGCAACAGTTTGGCCGCCCGGTCGAACGGAGCAGCAAGAACGGCGTAGTCCGCTCGTATCTCTTCTCCGCCGGCGCAGAGGCGCACGGCATCGCCATCGACCTGCACTGACTCCACGGCGGTCCGCAAATGCACTTTACCTGCGCGCGCCTCGATGTACTGCGCCGCGGTCCCGTAGAGCTGCGAAAGCGGTACCGCGGGAACGCCCATGCGTCCCGCCTCGGCAGATTTGAGGAACGACTCGCGAAACACCAGGGCGGCGTAATGCACAGATACACGGTCCAAATCTTCGTTGAGCGCGCTGACCAGTACCGGCGCCCAAAAGCGGTCAATGGCTCCCTGCGTCTGCCCGTGGCGCAGGAGCCACGACAGAAAATTCTCCCCCTCGTCCCGTGGAAGTCCCGGCAGCAAGGTCAAGATCGCGCGCACAATCGTCAATTTGTCCTTCAGATCGAGCAGAGGCGAATCGAGGAGCGAGGGTGCGGCATGAAACGGCGCAGGCAGAGCACCGGGCCTCAGCGTGGAGGACCGGCCGCCGGGGAGGAGGAATGTGATCTCGTCATACCAGCGGATTTGCTGCTCCACGCCGAGGCGTCGATAGAAGTCCACCAGATTGGTGCAGCAACCCAGCAGCACGTGCTGACAGTTGTCCACCACCTCGCCCGTGGCTGGAAGCTCGTACGACGACGCCCTGCCGCCGACATAAGGACGCCGCTCGAAGAGTTCGATGCGATATCCGGCATCCGCCAGGGCGCTCCCGGCGGAAAGACCCGCCAAGCCGCCGCCGATGACCGCAACCGTTGCGCGTTGTGAGCTCCCCGCGGCAGTCATGTCAGGCGGCGCCACCAGCCCTTCCCCAGAATGGCCAGCTTCTCGGCAGTGCTGAGCCGTGTCTTCGAGGAAAAGACATCGTAATTACGGACGATGATCCGCTCCAGCAGGCGACGGTAGATTTCGACCAGCGTCCACAACGCAGGCCGGCTGTCTTCGTCAATTAGAGGCAACAACTCCTCAGCCGACTGATAGAACTCGCGGGCCCGCAGCGCTTCCAGTTCGAGCACCGGGCGCAGGATTTCGGGTGCTGAGCCGTTCGTCAGTGCTCCCACACCGAGTTCGAACCGTGCAAAATCCTCCCGCGGAAGATATACGCGTCCCAAGCGCGCGTCCTCCGGAACGTCGCGAAGGATGTTGGTGAGCTGAAAAGCGATGCCGGTCCGCTCAGCCAGTTTCTCGGCACGCGGGTCACGGTAGCCAAAGATGCGAATACACACCAGTCCTACGACGCCGGCCACGTGGTAGCAGTAATCGTAGAGCTGGTCGAAGGTCTCGTATTGCAGTTGCGGGCCGGCGCCGCCCGGGGCGCCTTTTGCGCCGGGCACATCCATCTCCGTTCCCTGCACCAGCTTCTCCAGCAAGTCCAGAGGAATGTTGTAGCGCTTCTGGGAGTCGGCCAGGGCAAACAGAACGGGATCATCGGTGCGCTCTCCGGCGGAAATGCGACGGAGCGCCTGCACCCATTCTTCCAGCTTCTCACGGCGTTGCTGAGCAGGAAGCGACGGATCGTCGGAGATGTCGTCGGCGCGCCGCATGAACGCGTACACCGCCGAAATGGCGTCGCGTTTTTCACTGGGCAGGACCAGGAAGCCGTAGTAGAAGTTCCTGGCGGCCGAGCGGGCGATGTGGCGGCAGACCGAGTATGCGGCCCGCAACTGCAGCGGGTGTTCCGTCACAACAGCTTTCCTGCGGCAGCACGGGCTACAAGCCACAGCTTGCGCGGCTTGGAGATGGCCGGCCTCCGGCTGAGCACGTCACAGCCCTGGCGCTCAATGGCGTTCAGGATTTCCAGTCCGCCCCGGCTGAACAGTTCAATATCGAGCGCGAGACTTTTGTCCACCATCCTGGCCAGCGGCAATCCCTTGTGAAACCACTCGCGGGCCCGTGCCACTTCGAACTTTATCATCTCTCGAAATCCCGACGTGGCGCGGCGTTCGGCGATATCGCCCTCGCTCACACCGTACTTTGCCAGGTCTTCCAACGGCAGATAAATCCGCCCTTTGGCGTAATCGCGGGCGACATCCTGCCAGAAATTCGCCAACTGCAGCGCTGTACAGGTGTAGTCGGAAAGCTGCTGCCGCTCGGCATCGCGATAACCGCAGAGGTACAGCACCAGATGGCCCACAGGGTTCGCCGAGTAGCGGCAGTACCCCAGCACGTCGTCAAAGGTGGGATAACGTACGACCGTTTGGTCCTGGCGGAAGGCTGCCAGCAAATCCGCAAACGGCTGGCGCGGGATATCGCACTCGCGGATCGTCTCGCTTAGGGCGACAAATACAGCATGGCGGGGAGCCGTTGGATTCCGTCCAGAGAACTCCGATCGTAGTGTCTCAACCTTTTGCCGCATATCCTTCAGCGGCGGCTCAATCAGGCTCAGATACGTGGCATTCAGTTCGGACTCCCAGGCATCCAGCAGCGCCAGGGACTGCCCGGGATCGCCGACTTCATCACCGAGATCGTCCGAGATTCGGCAGTAGGCGTAAACGTTGTAGAAGTGTTGATGCAGATGCCTGGGCAGGAACCAGGTCACGACCGAGAAGTTCTCGTAGTGCGAATGGGCCAGGCGCGCGCAGTATCGCTGCGCCTCCTGCAGTGACGGTGCACTTTCAGGAATGGCGTACTCGGGCGGCAGTGCGCGCCATCCGGCAGATGTCGGTTGAGCAACAACGGAATTGTCAGCCGGAACCGATGACATGTGAAACGGCGCTCTGGCAATGGGTTGTGACAGGTTGTGACTCGACCTTTACAGCCCGGGAATGATGGCGGTCTTGATGTCGCCGGTGCGGTTCAGCATATGCCGCAAAACCTGCTGCAAGCGTGAGAGCGGAGCTTCGCCCGTAATGTAGTCGGTGCCCTTGATCTTTTTCTCGCAGATCAGCGAGAACGCTTTGCGCACCGTCTCCGGGGTGTGGTGGAAGGTGGCCTTCAGCGTCAGCTCGTTGTAGTGCAGGCGTTGCGTGTCGAGCGCTACGGTGGTCCCGTTCGCGCAGCCGCCGAAGAAATTGACCGTGCCGCCCTTGCGCACCATGTCAATCGACCACTCCCAGGCCTGTGGCCGGCCGACCGCTTCAATGACGACATCGCAACCGCGGCCCTCAGGCGTGAGCTTGCGCACCGCCTTCACCGGGTCGTCCACGGCCGTGATCTGCACCGTAGTGTCGGCGCCGATATTGCGGGCAGCCGTGACCTGCAGGTCTCGCTTTACGACCGAAATTACATTGCATCCGGTCAGCTTAGCCACCTGGATAAACATCAACCCGATGGGTCCAGCGCCGATAATGGCGACCGTGTCCCCAATCTCCACATTGGTCTCGTGCAGCCCGCGCAGCACGCAGGCCAGGGGCTCGACCATCGCGGCTTCCTCAAAGCTCACATTCTTGGGAATTGCCAGCAAGTTCGTTTCGACAATGCGCCGCGGAATCCTTATGTATTCGGCGTAGGCTCCATTGTTGAAGAGCAGGTCCTGACAGATATTCTCCTGGTGTTTGGAGCAGTAAAAGCAGTTTCCGCAGGGCGCAGAGTTCAGCGCCACCACCCGCATGCCCTTGCGGAATCCCTTGACGTTCGGGCCAACCTCTTCGATAACACCTGCCAATTCGTGGCCAAACAAGGCCGGAGGCACAATCATGCGGGCGTGGTAGCCGCGCTGATACACCTTTAGATCGGTGCCGCAAGTCAGGGCTACCTGCACCTTGACCAGCACCTCCCCTTCTTCCAGGGTAGGGATGGGCACTTTCTCGATCTTGACGTCCTCTTTACCGTAGAGAACCGCCGCTGTCATCTGTCCGTCCACTCTACTGGTCCTTCCATTGGCTGCCCGGCTGTATTACCACTTTCATCGAATCCGGTCCGGGGTGGGCAGCCAACCGCAACGCCTCGACGGACTCACTCAGCGGAAAACGATGGGAGATCAGTTTCTCCAATTCCATCTCGCCGCTGAATACTAATCGAACCGAGTCCTCCTGCAAATCCACGGATGCGCTATAGGAACCCAGGAGAATCTTTTCCTCGACGCAAACCGCCGCCGGGTCAATGACGGCCTCCCCGTGCTGGGTCTGCGCAAACAGTAACACCCGCCCGCCGGGACGGGCTGCGTCCATGGCGGGGCGAATCAGACCGTTCCCCGCCACCGCCAGTATGACGGCATCAGCCCCTCGGTCCTCGGTCATACTTCGGACCGTTTTAACGACGTCACAGGCCGATGCGTCAATATTTTCCTGAAGGCCGAACGTCTTAGCTATTGTAAGCCTCCGAGGAAACAAATCGGAAGTAATCAGCCGAGCGCGGCATCTCTGCGCCAAGCCAGCCAGCATGATCCCGATGGGTCCCTGGCCTATCACCAGAACCGTCTCGCCCGGGTTAAGCCGAAGCGCCTCAATGCCTTTCATACATGTATTGGTGGGCTCAATGAACGCGGCCTGCTCGAATGACACACTTTCGGGGATGTGGATTACTCCTTTACGAACAATCCAGTCCATTACCCGAACATACTCAGCAAAGCCGCCGCCACTAGGCTCGTATCCCGCCGTCGTGCCGACTTTTTTGTAGGTGGGACACTGAGCAAACACTTTGTGCCGGCAGTAATAGCACTCCCCACAGGGAATGTGATGGAAGACCATCACGCGGTCGCCGACATCAAGGCCGGTGATTTGCTCCCCTATAGCAGCGATGACGCCGGTGGTCTCATGGCCAAAGATGCGAGGCGCAGAGTGGGAGCCGGTAGCAATCTTCTTCAGGTCGGTACCGCAGATGCCGCAGGTGTGGACCCGGACCAGGAGTTCACCCGGGCCAATCTGAGGAACGGGGACCGTCTCGACGCGGACGTCGTTGATCCCGCGGTAAACGGCCGCGCTCATGGTGGCAGGGATGGCCTGCCGCCCGATGGTGCTGCCGAGTTGAGTTGCAACCGACATAGTGCTTCTTAGTTCTCAGCTGTCAGCGGTCCCTCTGGTGTCAACTCGCCTGACGACTACTGACAACTGCTTTCTATAAGATGTTCGACTTCCCGGCACAGGTTAGCCGACGCCAAAGCTGTGTTGGCTCGTATTTTGCCCAACACCGGCCACCACTTCGGCCGCAGGGCCACATACAGCAAGAACCGGCCATTGTGAAATCTGCCATGCCCGTCAATGAAGCGCATCAGCGGTGGCATTTTAAATCCCGCCTCGTCAGAGATGGATTTCACGGCTGCGAATGCCAACCCGCGCTCCCTGGCTACTTGAGCTACCGCCGCACCCTCCATGTCCACCACGTCGGCCCCGAATTCGGCCCGCAGATCCCGCTTCTCCTTGGCGTCGCTCACATCCTGCGACGTCGCCAGTGTCCACTCGCCGCCTTGGGTCGGGTAGCGCTCGCCAGTAGCCACATCCACCACTTCACGAATTCTGCCTACTTCGCCGACCCTCAGTTTGGACGAGATGGCGCCTGCGATTCCCGCCGAAACCAGTGTCTTCGCCTGTGCGTCCTCGACGGCCGTCTCGGCTGCGCGGCGAGCGCACCTCTCTCCGATGCCTCCTACAACGACCAAGGCTCGTTCCAGGTCGAACAGTGCGACGCCGTTCACTTGCCGGGGCTGCAACTTGCCCAGAAGGGGAGCCAGCTCGATGGGCATGGCCGCCACCACGGCAATCGGCTTATGCGGCATAGCCGTGCGCCTGAAACCACTCGACAGCGCGGCGGAGCGCGTCGTCCACGGGCCGCGGATTCCACCCCAGGTCGCTTTCCGCCTTGGCGCTGGTGACGAACATCTTCTTGCGTCCCATGCGTACCGAATCGAGCGTAACCCGTGGTTCACGTCTCCGGATCGTGCCCGTTACCAGCGTGTCCACGACGCCGGTGGCGTAGGCTACCGCGTAGGGCAGCCTTACTTTGGGCGACGGCAGTCCGGTGATAACGGCCAGCTTGTCGAGAATCTGCTTCAATGTCAGGTTCTCGCCGCCCAGGATATATCGCTCGCCGGGTACCGCCCTTTCCATTGCGAGCAGGTGACCCTCGGCACAATCCACAACGTCCACGAGGTTCAGGCCGGTGTCCACATATGCGGGAAACTTGCGCCGGAGGAAATCCACCACGATCCGTCCGGTCGGCGTCGGCTTGATGTCGCGTTCGCCGATGGGTGTCGTCGGGTTTACCACCACGACATTCTGTCCAGCCTGGCCAGCCTCAATCGCCAGACGCTCGGCCATAAACTTGCTGCGCTTGTAATCGCCGATCATGTCACCGAGGCCGACTGGCGAGCGCTCATCGGCGAGCCGCCCATTGTTGCCAAAGCCCATCGTAGCGACGCTGCTGGTGTAGATAACCCGGCGTACGCCTGTGTCTCTCGCTGCCTGCAGGACGTTGCGCGTACCTTCTACATTGGAATCGTAGAGTTCCTGTCCATTGCGCGCCCAGAGCCGGTAGTCGGCCGCAACGTGAAAGACGAGCTCACAACCAGTCATTCCTTTCCGTAGCGACCCCACATCGCGCAGATCGCCCACAACGCGCTCCGCCGCAAAGTCGTCAATGTTGTCAGTGCGACTGGTTGGACGAACCAGCAGGCGCAACTCAGCCCCTCGGGCCAACAGCCGCCGCGCAACATGGCTGCCCAGAAACCCGGTCGCGCCTGTGACGAAACATTTCATCTGCCGGATGTCAGACAAGCCACGGAAACCTTACCCGCGTCAACCAGCCCGGCCGTCGCGACGCGCCACTCGAAGCTGTTCCTCTTGCGGCGCTGCCGAAGCCTTGGCGTAAACAGTCAACGCAAGCAGCGGAAAGTACTGCCTGTACATGTAGTACATCAGGTAGAACACGCGCGGGAAGCCGGTGCCGGTGTAGAGCGACTCGTCCCAGGAACCATCGCGCTGTTGCGTCTTAAGCATGTACGCAATGCCGCGCTGCAGAGAATCACTGCGCGTATCGCTGGCTGCCAGCAGCCCCATTACGGCCCACGCCGTTTGCGAGGCGGTGCTCGGTCCGACGCCTTTGGTGTTGGGGTCGTCGTAGGAATCGCACCTTTCGCCCCAGCCGCCGTCGGGGTTTTGCATCATGCGCAGCCACTCGACCGCCTGCTGCACAAAAGGTTCATGATGATCGACGCCGGCCGCTTCCAGCCCGCGCAGCACCAGCATGGTTCCGTAGATGTAGTTCACGCCCCAGCGGCCGAACCATGACCCGTCCGGCTCCTGCTCGCGCTTGATGAACTCGATGGCGCGCCGCACCGGTTGGTCTTTTAGCGAGTAGCCGTAACTGGCGAGGCACTCCAGCACGCGTCCAGTGATGTCCACGGTTGCCGGATCCAGCATTGCGTTGTGGTCGGCGAACGGAATGTTCTGGAAGACCATGCGGTCGTTGTCCTTGTCGAACGATGCCCAGCCGCCGTTCTTGCACTGCATGGACAGGATCCAGTCGAGGGCCCGCTGCACCGACCGGCTGTGATAGCTTTCATTGCTCGTTTTCACCCGGCTCAGTGCAAGCAACACTTGGGCGCTGTCATCGACGTCCGGATAGAACTCGTTATTGAACTCGAAATACCAGCCCGCAGGCGGCGACTTGCGGTTCTTCACGCACCAGTCGCCCCGCCGCGTCACCTGTTTGCGCAGCATCCACTCACAGGGCTGCACCAGGCGCCGATCGTTGGCGGCCACGCCGCTCTCCGCCAGCGCGAATACTGCATACGCCGTGTCCCACACGGGTGACATGCAGGGCTGCATACGAAAAGTTGCTTCCTCTTCGATGCCCAGCTTCTCGAATTCGTCCAGGGCGCGAATCACCTGCGGATCGTCCAGCGAATAGCCCAGGCAGCGCAGCGCGATGATCGAGTTCATGACACCGGGGTAGATGGCGCCCAGTCCGTCGCTCATCTCCATTCGCTCCAGCATCCAGCGCTCCGCAACCTTCAAGGCTTGCGAGCGCAGCGGACGCACGTGCACGCGCTCCAGGAAGTGCACCAGGCGGTCGAGCACCAGGAAGAAGTTGCGCCAACTGATGAGTTTCGGTGACCAGTGGAGGCGGAGGTTGCTTCGGGTACGTCCGCTCACGAAAAGCTCGTCGATTCCCTGCTCCGGCGGAATCTTCTTGAACGGCTTTTTGGCGTAAGCAATCGAGAGAGGCACCAGGATGGCGCGCGACCAGGACGAAATCTCGTAGAGGTTGAACCAGAACCACTTGGGAAAGAGCACGATTTCCGGCGGAATGGCCGGAACTGCGTCGTAGTCGTATTGCCCGAGGAAGCAGAGGTAGATTTTGGTGAAGGTGTTGACCTCGGTCACGCCACCGAGGTGAAGAATTCGTGCCCGCGCCTTCTGAAGCTGCGGATGCTGGGGACTGTAGCCCGCCATCTTAAGCGCGAAGTAAGCTTTCACCGACGCGCTGATGTTGGACGGGCCCTCGTTGTAGATCGGCCAGCCTCCATCCTCGTTCTGGCGATTCAGGATTTCGTTCGCGCACTTTTGGGTGCGCACGGGGTCTTCCGTGCCCAGTAAGCGATGCAGGAGTATGTAGTCGGAGACCAGCGTGGTATCAGCGCCCAGTTCTCCGCACCAGTATCCCTCTTCCTCAACCTGCATGGAAAACAGGTAGCGCCGCGAGGCATCGATGGCCGCAGCAACCCGGCTCTTGATGTCATCGATCTTGCCGAAGCGCATTTCGGCAGGACTTGCGGGATCTGCCATTAACTTCTACCCCGCCACCTGCCCCGTTACCGCCGGCGCGGCAGCGATGGCCTCTACGATTTCAGGCGGCAACCCAAAACGCACATTCTCAGGCATCACCTCGACCTCACGCATCTGGGTGAATCCCTGCTCGGCAAGAAAATCAACCACTTCCTGTACGAGAATCTCAGGAGCGGACGCTCCGGCTGTCAAGCCGACTGTGGTAACGCCTCGCAACCACTCCGGCTTGATGGAGCCGCAGTTCTCGATGAGGTAGGACTTGGTGCCCAGATTGCCCGCCACCTCGACGAGCCGGTTCGAATTGGAGCTGTTATCTGAGCCCACTACCAGAAGGAGGTCGCATTCCGCGGCAACTTCTTTGACGGCCGTCTGGCGGTTCTCGGTCGCGTAGCAGATGTCTTGCGCGTGCGGGCCTTTTATCCCGGGAAACCTTCTACGCAGGGCTTCGATCACACCGCGGGTTTCGTCCAGGCTCAAGGTGGTCTGGGTGAGGTAAGCCACCCGCTCGGGATCGGGTACGTGGAGATTGTCGACGTCCTCAGGCGAGTCCACCACCTGCGTGACAGCCGGAGCTTCCCCGAGAGTTCCGATTACCTCGTCGTGATCGCGGTGTCCGATCAGGATGAGGGAGTAGCCTTCGCGGGCGAACTTCACTGCCTCGACGTGGACCTTGGTCACCAGCGGGCAAGTGGCGTCGATCACCCGCAGTTCGCGCAGCTTACTGGCCTCGCGCACCTCGGGGGCAACGCCGTGGGCACTATAAATAACACGCTCGCCGGCCGGGACCTCCTCGACGCTGTCGACAAAAATGGCTCCCTTTGCGCTTAGTTCGTCCACCACGTAGCGGTTGTGGACGATCTCCTTGCGCACGTAAATCGGAGCGCCAAACGTCTCCAGCGCGATGCGAACGATGTCAATAGCCCGCACCACACCGGCGCAGAAGCCTCGCGGCTTCAACAAAAGTAAGGTCTTGGCATTACGTTGCGACATGCTTATGCGTTCCAGTATATGGATGGCAACCCGCTTTTCCCCACGGTTACTCTATTGTAACAGCGCCGGAATCAGCAACGTAACGGGGCGCAAACGCGCGAAAGCGCGGCCAAGCGTACAAATTCAGCAGTCAATGGGAGTTGCTCAAAGGAGCGCGAGGCAACCCGGTAGCCAACCACTGTTCGCAAACGAACAGTCAGAGCGATTCAACTGCTGCCTGATTCTTGCGGAACAAATCGCGTCGGCTTCCCGTAAGTGGGGGCCAGGGGTGCTCCTGTGCGGACTTTAGTCTCAGACCTACGTTACGCCCTGCGGCAGATGCGCTTGGCGCCTGCCTTCACGCTCACCGCCGTTCTGACGCTCGCCATCGGCATCGGTGCCACTACCGCCATCTTCACCCTGGTGCACGCCATCATGCTGAAGTCATTGCCGGTCACCGATCCGACCAGCCTCTATAGTATCGGCGACGCGAAGGAGTGCTGCGTCGAAGGCTGGGAGCGGGACGACTGGAGCCTGTATTCCCACCAACTCTACCAGCGGCTGGCCGCGGCTGCGCCCGAGTTCGAACAGGTCACGGCCTTCCAGGCTGCACCCAATACCTACGGCATCCGCAGCCAGACGCGCGACCACGAGGCCCGCCCCCTGCGCGCTGAGTTTGTCACTGGCAATTACTTCCAGGTCTTCGGTGTCGGCGCCCTGATGGGCCGCATCATCACCCCCTCCGACGACCAGCAGTCCGCGCCGCCGGTCGCCGTCATGAGCTATCGCACCTGGCAGCAGTCCTACGGATCGGACCCGTCACTGATCGGCACGACGTTCTTTATGAACGGCCAACCCGCTACGCTCATCGGCGTTGCGCCGCCCGGGTTCTTTGGCGACACCCTGCGCGGCCATCCTCCTGATTTCTGGCTGCCAATCCAGCAGGAGCTCTTGTTCGACGGCAAGAACGGGATGATGCAGACCAATCACTTGAACTGGCTCTATGCGATCGGCCGGCTGCGCCCGGGCGCCACTAGCGACGGCCTCGCGGTTCGCCTCACGCCGGTCCTGCAGCAGTGGCTGCGCAACGAAGACGACCTGCCTGCTGAGATGCGTCCGCAGCTCGATCCCACAATTCCGCACAAATACATAAAGCTGGCGCCCGGCGGTAGCGGCATAGGCAGGATGAAGGAAAACTATGGCACCAGCTTGCGCATCCTGCTAATGGTGTGCGGGACGGTGCTGCTCATTGCGTGCGCCAACATTGCCAACCTTCTGCTGGCGCGCGGCACTGCCCGCCGGATGCAGACCGCCGTGCGCATCGCGCTTGGCGCGACCAGAAAGCGCCTCATTCGCCAGTCCCTCACCGAAGCTGTGTTGCTCTCTCTGGTGGGCGGCGTGTTGGGATTGGCTGTCTCGTACTACGGCGCACGCATCATGCTCGCTCTGGCGTTCCGTGACGCTCCCATCCTGCCCATCAGTCCCGCTCCTTCATGGCCCGTGCTGGGATTCGCCTTCCTGCTTGCTCTGGTGACGGGCATACTTTTCGGCGTAGTGCCCGCCTGGTTCGCTTCGCATTCCGATCCGGCTGAGGCGCTGCATGGAGCCAACCGCAGCACGCGCGAGGCTTCTTCGCTGCCGCAGAAATTGCTGGTCGTCGGTCAGGCGGCGCTTTCGCTGGTGCTGCTGGCCTGCGCGGGATTGCTGGTCACAAGCCTGCGAAATCTGGAACACCAGGATTTCGGGTTCAATACTGCCAATCGCGTGCTGGTGGAGATCAATCCGCCGTTGCCCAGCCACACACCAGAGGCCCTTGACTCGCTCTATCGCGCCGTCGAGGACCGCCTGTTGCGATTGCCCAACGTGCAGAGCGTCAGCTTCGCGCTCTATAGTCCGCTCAGCTTCGACAACTGGGGTGAGTACGTCGCGGTCGAGGGTAAGGGCGAACCCAAGCCTGGCGAGGAAAACGCTTCTTCCTGGGACCGCGTCAGCCATAGCTACTTCGCCACCATAGGCCAGAGCATCGTGCGCGGCCGCGACTTCGACCAGTCCGACAGGACCGGCTCGCGCTCTGTGGCCATCGTCAACCAGGCCTTCGTCAAACGCTTCTTCCCCAACGAAGACCCATTGGGCAGGCACTTCGGCATGAACAACTCGAAATATGCCGGTGACTACGAGATCGTAGGCGTCGTGCGTGACGCGAAATACAACGAAGCTGACAAGCCCGCGAACTCCATGTTCTTTCTGCCCCTGGAGCAGTCCATCCACTACGACGAAAAGCTCATGCGGGATTTCCAGGAAAAGTCGCACTTTGTCAGTGGCATCCAGTTACACCTGCGCGGCCCGGTCACGAACCTTGAGCCGCAACTGCGCCGCGCTCTTGGCGAAGTTGATCCCAACCTGACCATCATCTCGGTGCAGACCATGGAAGAGCAGGTGGCCATGAACTTTGATCAGGAACGCATGGTGGCGCAACTGGCGGGCACCTTTGGCGTGATTGCGCTGCTGCTGGCTGGTATCGGACTCTACGGCCTCACTGCTTATACGGTGGTGCGCCGCACCAGCGAAATCGGCGTGCGCATGGCCCTCGGCGCCGATCGCATGAACATCGTGCGATTGGTTTTGCGCGGAGCGTTTCTCCAGGTTGCCATCGGACTGCTCATCGGCGTTCCCCTGGCCATCGGAGCGGGCCGCCTGATGACCGCGAAACTCTTCGGCGTACACAGTTGGGACCCGAAGGTCTTCGCGTTGGCCATTCTGTCCCTGGGACTGTGCGCCGCTGTGGCCAGCCTCTTGCCCGCGCGAAGAGCTGCTTCGACTGATCCCGTAAGGGCCTTGCGGGCAGATTGAGGCGGGCCCGAGTTCGAGGAGCGCACAACCCTTAGAGGGCCCCCGGCTGGCTTAGCAATTCTCAAGCGATTGCCCCAGCAATTTTAATAGTTTATAGTCCGCATGCTGCGACGTACAATGTCACACGAATTTGAAACGGTCTCTGCGAAGCCGGCAGCGACGAGGAGATAAACATGCGCACAAAGTCATGGGTTTCGAAGCTTTTGATTCTAACCAGTGCGGTGATGTTGCTTTCTGTCCCGGCGTTCTGCCGCGACAAGAATGAAACCATCGACGCCACCGCCTGGGGCACCAGCACTCAGCTGGGAAGGAATTTCAGCGTCACGCTGATCATCTACCAGTACTCGACCCCCGAGGACAGAGACATCCTGGTTGAGGCTTTCCAGAAAGGCTCGAACAAAGGCCTGGTTAACGCTCTCGAAAGGATGAAGGCGGTGGGCCACATCAGCATCACCGGCACGCTGGGGTATGACGTCAGCTATATCGGGCTGATCCCAACCCCGACCGGCAGGAAGATTCGCTTCGTAACCAATCGCCTGATCAGGTTTGGCGAAGCCTATTTCGACACGCCGTCACAATCCTTTGACCTGAGTGGCGGCGAGTTCGATCTGAACGACCAAGACAAGAGCAAGAGTGGCGGCGTTCTGTATCCGGCAGCGCAGTTAGGGATTGACGATCAAGGCCAGTTGTCGATCAACTTGCTGCAGAACCCATGGCGACTGAGCAACATAATTGACTGGAAGGGAACACCGGGCGAGAACTAGCACCCGCGCTTGCTAATGTCAAAGACACTTTGCTCAACGCATTTCAACTCGAAAGCGAGGTCGGTTATGAAGATTCAGCGCTGTCTTACGCTCGGCTGCGCTTTGTTTCTGTTGGTGGTGGGTCTGCTGCCAAATTGCGCGAGTGCCGAGGAAAAAAAGAAGGGCGGCAAGTATGCGTGCGCCGAGCCAAATCCTGCAAGCCTATGCAATGCGGGCAACACCTGCGGCTCGGACTGTTCAGTGGACGTGAAGCGGACTGCTTCTTCGTCCTCCGCCACTCCAAATATTTCCGGTGCGAAAGGGAACCAGCTTTTCTGCATCAAGGTGGGAACCACCGTGACCTGGCAATCCACGTCGAAGAATACCGGCTTCCTCATCGACTTCGGTCCCAATTCGCCGTTCGATCCGCCTGACGCCATAATCGGGGGAAGCGCCAAGCCCGCCCCGGTCGTGGCCAAGAATCCGGGATGTTATAAGTACGGCTTCCAGGCCAGCAATTCAAGTGCGATCTACGGGATGAGCAAGGCGTCCCAGGCAGAGCTGATTGTAATCGGCGGACAATAAGAAACTGGCCGCGGCTCACTCCTGGTGGGCCGCGGAAGATCCTTCCATTCGACCTGACAACGGGACGCGCGCCTTGATGCGTGTGCCCTGGCCGAGAGCGGACGATATGAGGAAGTCGCCGCCGACCAGGTGCATTCTTTCGCGCATGCTGATCAAGCCCAGTCCAGTCCCGGTCCTGCCAGTGTCGAACCCCACGCCGTTGTCGGACACAGCAAGGGAAACTCCGTTGGGCGTCCCGATGATCTCGACCTCGACGCTGGTTGCCCGGCTGTGCTTGACCACATTGTGCAGCGCTTCCTGAATGACTCGCAGGCAGGCCAGGGCGGGTTGGGGGGCGAGGTCAACAGGAAGATTGTCGCAGATACAATCGATCGCGATCGGAAATCGTTCGGAAGACTCGCGGCAAAGGCTTTTCACGGCAACCCCCAATCCCAGGTACTCCAATTCAGAAGAATGGAGTTGATGGGACATCTGGCTGACCTTGTTCCCGATCTGCTTTACTTGCTCGCGCAGGTCCAGCAAGTTCACTCGTTTCTCACCCGAGGCGCCCGATGGAGGTTGGCTGGCTCGCTGCAACTGGATGCCGAGCAAGGCCAGGGACTGGCCGATGTCGTCGTGCAACTCGCGCGCAATGCGAGTGCGCTCGGCCTCTTGCGCGTCAATCAGGCGCCCGGCAAGTTCACGGCGGGCCATCTCGGTAATCCTCTGGTCGTCGATATCGACACAACAACCGATGTAACCGGCAAAGCCGCCATCCGGTAAGAACCTGGGGACACCGACGTCCCTGATCCAGCGGTAAGTGCCATCGTGCCGCCGCAAACGGTACTCCATGCTGAAAGGCCTCCGTTGTTCAAAAGCCGCGAAGTATCGCTGCAAACACCGGCCCAAGTCATCGGGATAGACGCCCGCCACCCAACCATCGCCCTGTTCCTGTTCCAGCGTGCGCCCAGTGAACTGCAACCAGCCACGATTGAAGTCTGTGCATTGCTTGTCGGGGCCCGACATCCACATCATCACCGGCGCACTGTCGGCCATTACGCGGAAGCGTTCCTCGCTCTCCCGCAGGGCTCGCTCCGCCCGCTGTCGCTCCAGCATGGTAGCGATAGCGTCACCGACCATCTTGCAGCGGCTGACGTCACTGTTTGACCAATTCATCGGTCGCGCATGACAGTCCATGCCAACCGTACCCATGATCATCCCGCCAGCCCCATGCATCGGCACCACAAGATTGCATTTCGCCCCAGCCTCTTTGTCCGACTCGCGCCGTTCCGGCGCGTCCGGCGGATAGTCCTCAAGAACGTTAATCCTGATCACCTCTCCGGCCAGGACCCTGGACTCACTCCAGGGAGCTGTACCGAAGGGAAGGTTTTGATAGTGACTGTACTGCGGTTGCACGTTTGGGCCGCACCACTCATAGGTGACGCTCCACGTGGCTCGATCTTCGGAAATAATGATGACGTGAGCGTGGTCCACCCCCACGAACTCGGCCAACTGACGCAAAGCATCGGTGACGCTCTCATCAACCTTCGACACGTCACAAGTCGTGAAGCGGGTCAATATGCCGGTCATCAAGCCGTCGAACTCGATCTGTTGTTTCAGGCTCTCCTCTGCTTGCTTGCGTTGGGTGATATCGAAATAGCTACCCAGCACTAATCTGCGCTGCCCCCATGTAAACGGAGCCAGGCGAACCTCGCAGTGGCGTCGCTCACCCTTCGCGTTCCTAATAACGCGTTCAAAGACAACTTCTTCCTCCGCCAGAGCCAGGCGATTGTGGTCATCGATGGCGGAATGCATCGAAGCCGGGCCGCACTCCTCCGTGTCATAGAAACGCAGCAGGCCCAAAGCCAACAACTCCGCCCGCGAACAGCCGAAGAGCTCTTCCGCACTGCGGTTCGCTTCCACCAGCCGCTGGTCAGACGGATCCATAAGCAGGATTGCTTCGGGCGCCAGTTCGACCAGCAGCCGAAACCGTTCTTCGCTCTCATGGAGCGCCTGCTCGGCGTCTTTGCGGGCGGTGATGTCCTCGACCACCGCGAACAGGTAGCGCGGCTTGCGTGTTACCTCATCCCGCACCGGCGCCATCACCGCCTTAATCCATGCAGTGCGGCCGTCTTTGCGGATTAGTCTTCTCTCTGCCGTGGCGGTTGGGACTTCACCCGTCAGCAAACGGTGGTCAACCCATTGCATTGTCGAATCTTCAGGATGAACGATGTCTTGAAATGACTTGGTCAGGAGCTCGTTTCGCGGATGCCCGACAATGTCGCACAGCCGCCGGCTTACCATGGTGAACCTGGCATCGAGGGTGAGGTGGGCAACGCCAAACCCGACCAGTGCGAAGGTCGCGAGGAACGGCTCTTCCTGCTGGGCAAGGGAGAGGCGATGTTCTAGGGATTGGTCAGACATCGGCGAAGACATCCGCAACAGGTTCTCCGTGAGGGCAACAGTATAAGTCGATGGTCCTCTTTGGCGCGAATCCGGCATGTCAATATGCCTAGTGGTTCTTTGGTCAAGAACTACAAATTCTGCCAGTTGTTTAGTTAGAGGGCGCGATGATAATCAACATATATGCTGGTGGATTCGGCGGTCTCCGGCCTTTGCCTGTGATTGCGACTGCCAAAAGCAAGGAGAGGCAATGAGCTCGTACCGTAAAGTGCATTTCGCGGTCCTCGCAATCGTGACGTTGAGCCTGCTGCTCGGCATGCCCGTCATTGCAGAGGAGCCGGCGGAGTTGACCGCCCAGAATCAAGCAACAACCGCTCCCGACCCGCCACAAAAGGCAGCCACCTCCGACGACGACAGGTGGCACTTCACGATCGCGCCGTATCTCTGGTTCCCGGGGTTAAGCGGGAACGTCGGCGCTTTCGGTCACGTAGCCAGCGTGCATGCCTCGGCCACCGATGTCTTGGGGCACTTCAAATTTGGACTCATGGGCGCCTTCGAAGCTCGCAAGAATCGCTGGGTGTTGCCGATCGACTATATGTGGGTCAGGCTGGGGGACAATAAGTCGGTGCCGCTGACCGATCTCGGCGCCACCTCGATAGACGTGACGTTGAATGAGAGCATCTTCACCCCCAAGTTCGGATACCGGATAGTGGATACGGAGAGATGGAAGGTCGACGCGCTGGCGGGAATCCGCTATTGGTATTTTAGCGAAAACCTCCACTTTCAGCCGGTCGGCTTCTTAGGCGGCATTTCGCGATCACAGAGCTGGGTTGATGGTCTTGGTGGTGCGAGGATCGCGCTTGCGCTGTCGCCCAAAGCCTCGATCACTGCTTTTGGAGACGCGGGCGGGGGCGGTGCGAATCTCGACTACCAAGCGGGTGGTCTGTTCGGTTACAACATAAAACCCAGCTTCGCGTTGCTTGTCGGCTGGCGTTATCTGTATATAGACTACCAGGGCAATCATCGATCCCTCTTGAACGTGCACGAGAGCGGCCCAATGATTGGCGCGGCCTTCTCGTTCCCCAACGCGCCGCCGATTCCGCCTTCAGCTAGCTGCTCGGCTCAGCCCACGGAAGTCTGGTCCGGCGATCCGGTGAAGGTGATGGCAACGGGGGCCAACTTCAACCCGAAGCACACCGTCACCTACGGCTGGACTGGAAATGGCGGCAAGCTATCAGACGCCAACGCTCAGACCGCGACCGTCGACACTACAGGTATGACGCCGGGAAGCTACTCAGCCGTTGCCACAATCACAGATCCCAAGGAGAAGAAGAACAACTCGGCGACGTGCACGGCGAACTTCAGCATCAAGCAGCCGCAGCCTCCGCAGGTGAGCTGTTCGGCGAATCCGACGACGATTGCGATCGGACAGCCCGCGACCATCAGCATGACGGCCAGCGATCCGCAGGGATGGCCGATGACGTATAGCTGGTCTTCGACGGGCGGGCAGTTGAGTGGCAGCGGCACGTCCGCTACATTGACGGCGACCAATGCTGATGCCGGCAACACCATCACCGTCACCGGGACGGCAACCGATGCGCGTGCCAACCTCAGCACCAGTTGCACGGCGCAGATCACAGTCCCTGGAATTCAGAAGTGCGTCAACATCGAGGATTGGGGCGAGTGCACCTTCGAGAAGAATCCCAAGAAGCCCTGGCGCGTGGACAACGATTGCAAGGACACGCTCGACAAGCTTTCTCTACGGTTGCAGCAGATGCCCAACGGCAAGCTGAACGTCGTGGGCTACACCGACGAGAAGGAGACCGTGGAAGAGCAGACCCTGGGTTCGCAGCGCTCCGTGAATGTCAAGTACTACTTGACAACGGACGGTCCGAACAAGGCTGACGCCGGCCGCATCCAGCCTCGCGCAGGCGGAAGCAAGGGTAAGGCGACCCACTTCTACTTTGTCCCCGAGGGTACATTGTGCGGCGGACAGTTAGAGGAGGGCACCAGCGTTGACGAGAACCAGGTGCAGCCACAATCCCGTAACGCGCCGGCGCCGAAGAAGGGCAAGAAGGCTGCTGGGAACCCTCCCTCAAATTGAACAATAGTTAACCGATAGCCTCCAGGGCCAACCATTAACCTGGTTGGCCTTTATTGTTGCCCGGGGGCGACGTAACCTTCCTTGTAGTGCACATGGCGAGGCGCTGCCGAAGCGGCCAGGCGTACTCTGATCTTGTGCCACTTGCCATCGCGTTTGGGAGTGCTCGGACGATAGCCGAGCGTGTACTGCTCGCGCAGTTCGCGGCTGATGAGAGCTGCAATTTCCGGTATCTCGCGACGATCGTCGGCCGGGATGGTACGTCCGCCGCTGGCATCGGTCAACTTGCTGAGGGACTGACGGCCCAGCCGCTCTTCGACCGTCTTCAGCAGCGGAACCGGCATGTCGTCGAAGATGCCGATTCCGTAGGTGAGGACGTTGGCCTCCTCGATCATGCGCCTGGTTTCCTTCAACGAGTACCGGCTGTGGTTGTCGCCGCCGTCGGAAACAATGAGCAGTGCCCGACGTTGATAGCGTGCGGTCCGCAGCTTGTTGATCCCCAGATAGACCGCGTCGTAGAGCGCAGTTGCTCCTTGCGGTTTGGTGGAGGCCAGGCGTTCTTCGACAGTGCCAATTGACTGTGTCGAAGAGGCAATCAGCTTGGGTTTGCTGGAGATGGTAATGATGAAGAATTCATCTTCCGGGTTGGCATAAGTGAAGAATTCCCGCACTGCCTGCCGCTCGTAATCAATCTTGTTCTTCATGCTCCCGCTGTAATCCAGGACCAGTGCGATCGAGATCGGCGCGTCCTCGCGGGAGAAATATCGGATGGGCTGCTCCACGCTGTCCTCATAAAGAGTAAACGTTTGCTGGGGAAGGTCCAGCACGGGCCGGTTGTAGGAATCGGTCACGGTCACCGGAATCAGGACCAGATCCACGTCCGCACGAAACGGCTTGAGGCTGGCGCTAAGCGTCGCATCAGCAGCGCTCGCTCGCGGCGGTTGACCGGACGAAGAGTGGGGTACGATGTGCGCATCGTTCAGTGGATCGGTCTGCGCCCAGCAGACGCAGGTCGAGAACAACAGAATCACCGCGAAGGCAGGAAGCAAGGAAGCGCTGGCAGCTCGCAGCACGTTTCGTGCGATCATCTCTGATCCTCCGACAACGAGCACAACAGCTTGAAAATGGGATGCAGTAAATCACGTGGGGGCAACCGCGTGCAACAGAAATTCGCAGGTTTGCAAGTTGGGGTTGCGGTGCAATCTCACATTTCTATATAAGTTACTAAGAATCAACGACTTATGTAGCCCGGTGGCAGGATCCCTAATTCCGTCGTTCTTAACCATTCGGTCCAAGTGAATGAAGGAGCCTCCCGACAATCAGGTTGACAGGCGCCTCAGCTCCAGCAAAACCTCCGCGGATCGACTTTCTGTCGCTCGCAGCTTTTGCCCATCGAATTAGTACTTCTGTCAGTTGCAGGGCACAGACTAAGACACCAGGGAAAGAACACTAAATAGATGGCTTATCGGTAGAAGGTGGCGCGGACATCTCTGGTTGCAGCATTGACTATGCCCGTGTGCGCGCGCAGGACCCCGGCGCCACTGGCGTATTTTGTTCGTCCGTGCATCGCAATGCTGCCACGCTGACCTGGTCCTTCCATATAGGCGTCCTGCACTCTAACAGCGCGGTTTCAGTCAAGGAAGGGGAAGGCACCTACAGCCGCTTCGGTGGTGACCAACAAAACCTGCAAGTAACCCGGCAGTACACATGGTTCGGTCGTCCCTAGAATCACGCCTATCCCGCATAGATCGGGTAACATTCTTTAGGGTGGTGCCATGCTCATTGGTGCTCCTGACAAGCTAATATCAAATCACAAAAGTGGTAGCAAAGTGGCAGGGTCTACGTTATCGAGTTTCAGGTTTGCCTACCCATAAATAAGCTGGCTACTTAGCGATCTCACCCGGCTGTTTCGGATGACTCTGTTTTCATTTTCCTAAATTCGAAGCTTAAGTGTGCCGTCTGTCAGAATGCCTGCCGGCTCCACCGGGCAGAAGCCAGATATTGCAGCTAACTAACCGGCAACTGGTCGAATCTAAGTGATACTATTAGTGGATTGCCGTGCTTGGGCTGATATTGTAGTTATGAAAGGAAACTATGGACATTAACAGTGTAGTCACGCAACTCAAACAGGAACGTGCTCGCATCGAGGGTGCTATCGCAGCTCTCGAAGCGTTGGGTACTCAAGGTGCGAGACGGGGGCGTCCGCCGAAGACGGCGGCAACTGCGGCAGGCGCAGCTCCAGGCGGCCGGCGTCACATGAGCGCTGCAGCTCGCAGGCGGATTTCTGAAGCCATGAAACAGCGCTGGGCACGGTGGAAGGGGAAATCGGCCCCCAAGAAGGCCGCGACTGCATCTAAGAAGTCCGCTGGACGGCCTGTGATGAGCGGGGCCGCTCGGAAGAAGTTGTCGGCCATGATGAAAGCGCGCTGGGCAGCACGAAGGCAGGCCAAGGCCGCTTAGCTTTGCTTGGCTGAAATGATGGGGGACGCGAGTTGACCCGCGATGTCAGCGCTCCACCGAGCATCCCCCACTACGCTTCCTATGGGTTGTGGCGAATGAAATGGCGTCCCCGACGGGATTTGAACCCGTGTTACCGCCGTGAAAGGGCGATGTCCTAGGCCGGGCTAGACGACGGGGACTCTGGCCGGGTGGGAGTAGTCGGCCAATTCATACTAGCAGTCGCTGGAAAACAGTGTCAAAGCTTCCATAGAGCTCGCATTGCCTGCTTGCCCCATCTCAGTTGCTCTCGGATCAGGCGCCTTTCCGCTAAACTTCCACCAGGCAGCCGAGCCGTTTCCTGACAATGTTCCGATCTTTTGCAAGACTGGCGCGAAGCAGCAGGCGTTTGCTGATTCTTCTGGCAGTCGCAATCTACGGTCTGTGGGAGCATCGTAAACTTCCGCGCGAAGCTTCAGTGGCGAAGTGCGCTCAGTGGCTACACGAGAGCTGCAAGCGAGGTCTTGCAGGGATTGACCTGCAGCTATCCACTGCCGGCCCGTTCCCTGCTGACGGACTCATTGTGAGCAATCACGTCAGTTACCTTGACATTCTCGTTTTCAGCACTGCGCTTCCCTGCCTCTTTGTTTCCAAGGCAGAAGTGGAGCATTGGCCGATCATCGGCCGGTATGCGCGATGGGCTGGCACCGTCTTCGTGCGCCGTCATGACAGGGCCGATGCCGCTCGTGCCAACGTAAACGTGGCCGAATCGCTGAGGAGCGGTACCCCGGTTGTGCTTTTTCCCGAGGGTACCACGACAGATGGTCAGCGCATTCTGCGTTTCCACTCAACCATGTTAGAGCCCGCAATTGATGCCAATGTGCGGGTTACGCCCTGCGCGATCAACTATGAGTTGGATGACGGAGATGCCGGCCAGGAGGTCTGCTGGTGGGGCGATATGGGGCTGCTGCCGCATATTTGGAATCTGCTGGGCAAGAAGGTGATTCGCGCGAGAATTATTTTTGGCGAGCCGATGCCAGCCGCAGGTGACCGCAAGCAACTCAGTTGCGAATTGCGCGAGCGGGTTGCGCGATTGCATGAGCAGTTGCAAGGAAAAGCGTGTGGTCAACGGGCTCCTGTCGGCATTCAAGGATAACGGAGAGCCGAAAAAGTCCTCGGGCGAGAATGAAAGGCCCGCAGGCTATCTGAGAAATGGAGTGCCATTTTGAAACTCGAACCTCGCAAAAAAACAAACAAATCGTGCCACGGCGCTCCTCCAAAGGTGTATTTTATGGAGAATTAGTTCGGCTGCGGAAGTTCTCAAGCAACAAAACTACGAGCGACATGGGCGGCGTTACTCTTTCAAATCGGGATACCGTTCTTTCGCTCTGCCTGCTGACCTTGCTGTGCTTTGCCTTGCCGCTTTCCGCGACGGGCACATTCACGATTACGGCGTTCCCGTCCTCCCTCACTATCGTGCAAGGCAATCAGGGTACGACGATGGTCGTTACCACGATTAGCGGCGGCTTCAACAGTTCCATCAGTCTCTCCGCCACCCCCCTTCCTCCCGGCGTGACCGTGAGCTTCAATCCGCAAACTATTCCGGCTCCTGGCGTGGGCAACTCGGTGATGACCATCAGCGTGGTGTCCTTCGAAAAGCCGGGAACCTACCCCATCACAGTGACTGGCAACGGTGGAGGGATAAAGCAAACAACCACGGTGACGCTGACGGTGGTGGCCTCGAGTGACTTCACGATTTCGGCCTCGCCGTCGTCCCTCAGTATCGTGCAAGGCTATCAGGGGACGTCGACGATCACTACCACGATCGGCGGCGGCTTCAACAGTTCCATAAGTCTTTCCGCTTCCGGGCAGCCTACGGGCGTGACCGTAAGCTTCAACCCGCAAAACATTCCGGCGCCCGGCGCCGGCAACTCGACCATGACCATCACGGTGCTGCGCCTCGCCACTCCCGGCGCCTATCCGATTACTGTGACCGGCAACGGTGGGGGAATCAAGCACAACGTCACCGTCACATTAACGGTGCTCGCTGTGCCGGACTTCGAGCTCTTGGCTTTCCCTGGTCTTGTCACCATCAATCAAGGCGGTCATGGAACCTCAAGCATCAGCAGCACGATCAGCGGTACATTCGACAGCTCCGTCAGTCTGTCGGTGTCGGGAGCCCCTTCTGGAACAACCGCAACCCTGAACCCGACTACACTTCCCGCACCTGGTTCGGGCACCTCGACGCTAACCATGATTGTCGGAAGCAATACGCCTACGGGCACTTATAATATCCTGGTGACCGGCAGTGGCGGCGGACTGGTTCGGTACGCCACCGTCAAGCTGACGGTAATTCCTCCGCCTGACTACGCCTTCGGAGCTGCGCCTGCCTCGCTGAGTATCGCCGAGGGTAATCAAGGCACGTCGGCGGTCACCGCCTTTGCCCTCTTCCTATTCAATAACCCTATCAATCTTGTGGCTTCTGGCGCGCCGGCAGGAACAACCCTGAGCCTGAATCCCCCTACGATTCCGGCACCAGGCACCGGCAGCTCTACACTGACCATGACCGTTGGCAAGAGTACGCCAACGGGGACCTACACCATCACCGTGACCGGCAATGGTGGAGGAGTCCAGCACAACACAACTGTTTCGCTTACGGTTACTGGAGGCCAATCGCCCAGCACGGCCAAACTCATGGAGCCGTACACGTACACGCTGCAATCCTCATTCGGCCAACCGCCTTACAGCTATCAAGTCACATCCGGCTCGCTGCCTTCAGGTCTATCTATGAATGCGTCTGGCACGATCGCGGGAGGCGCGACCGTTGTGGGAAGGTTTCCGTTCCAGGTCCTCGCGACGGATTCCTCCCAACCGCGGCAGAAGCAAAGCAGCAATTACATCCTGAATGTGGTCATTGGTCTTGACGAGTACAGCGGCCTGACGGCTGCGCCGGTGCCGGGATGCACACCATCGTCCTATTTCCATGTTCAGAAGGTGAATGGTAGATGGGTCTTTGCCGATCCTCTTTGCAACGCCTTTTACCAATTTGCGGTTTACGCCTCAAATCCCTCGTTCTTGTGGCCGGGCATCCTCAGTAGCCGATACGGAAACGACCAGGCAAAATGGGCCAGGCACTCCTTGCAGCACGAAGAAGCTTATGGCTTCAACACCAATGACATCTTCTATTCCGACTACATGCTGCCGGTTGACACCTCCAACAATCCGGCAGCGTCCATCAAGCTTCCCTTCCTGCTCTTCTTTAACACGATGAACGATGCCAGTTACTACCCGCAGCTACTGGGGCTGCCTGAGCCGGTGAAGGACATGTGTATTGGGCAGGACGCTAACGGATTCCAAGGCTTTTGCCTGTACACGCTGGACATCATGGATCCGAATTGGACGGTGGCAAACCAGGCGGAGCTACAGCTCCAGCTTGGCTACTTCCTGGGCGGGTTCAACACCATTCCCTGGATTCCAGCCGTTTCACTGGGTGACGCTGATCAGGTATTCATGTTCAAGGGTAATGGAACTCGTTTCCCCGAATATCCACATCCGGCGATGGTCGTAGCTACCAGCGCCTTCAACTACAATCTGCCGCCGCTAAACGGTACCTACCAGAGACCGATTCTCTATGCCAAGGCGGCTTGGACGTGCAACGCTGCCGCCAACGATTCGCAGAACTTCCCTCCTGGACAATCGTTTCTGGAGAAGAAATACGGCACCATTGCCGCG
>Ga0335083_10000866_pt1 | contig 43396 bp, 41 predicted proteins | sample Lox_Sample_42_FD_206716 | JGI IMG/M metagenome (GOLD analysis project Ga0335083, IMG submission 206716) | Soil microbial communities from Loxahatchee National Wildlife Refuge, Florida, United States - Lox_Sample_4.2 | ecosystem: Environmental > Terrestrial > Soil > Wetlands | place: USA...
GTCCACTGTAAGATAGTCATCGATCCGCCGTAGGTGCGCCGGCATTCAGCCAGGAAGTATTCAAGAACTTTTTCTGGCGATTTCACCCCAGCGCGCGGATGAATGCGCAACACCATCTCCGTCTGGGCCTTTCCTTCGACTTCGGCCAACTGATAATCGCCGGGCCTGCCGCCGAATTTCGCCGCCAAACCCTCTTCAAGCAGCTTGACGATTTCCGGCGCTCGCAGCGTGTATCCCTGGCCGCGGATCTTGCTGATCGCGGCAATATCCCGCACCTGCCATTTGTAGCCCATCCTGGAATATACGCAATCGCATGTGGCAGGCTCAATCACGCCCGTATCGCCGATCTCCACGTTAATGAGCGTCCGCGGAGCGAACGATAGAAGGCTGGTAATATGCAAGGAATCGACTGGTTCGTCGCTGCATCCGTCATCTATGCGTCGCGAGACCAACGCTATGGTGGGTATCGAGACGTGAACACGGTTCCCAGTGTTCATCTGACGGCACGACATACCGATGCCTCCGAACTCGGACGTCCCGTACATCGGAAATACCTCGATCCCGGCGGCCTCAATTAGCTCCCGCTTCGCATCAGTGAGAGATTCTCCACCTACCAACGCGGCCGTTCCGCGAATATCGAGACCGCGATCGATGGCCGCAGCCGCGATCCGCGTAAGCGAACTGACCATTCCCGAAATGTTAGAACGCACACCTTCTCTTTTGCGGCGCGCTATAAACTCGGCCACGGGCGAGAAGCCGCCCTGATCCAGATAGGTGGGGAAAGGAATTTTCGCACCCGCCATGCGAAGGCGCGTCACCAGAGCCGCGGTAATCGCTTTGTAGTGAAGGTTGCGTCCCGAGCTTCCCAAGGCAAACCATCGCTCAACGCGATAACCCATCCGCGCAGCACCAATACATGAACCGAGCCCCATGTTAGTCGGTAAGATGGGAACGACAATAATCCCTATACCATCGGGCTCCCCGAACGCATCTCTCATGAGCTGGCCGCCGGCGTTCCCGAACTTCGCATACTCTAGGCTATACCGCGTGCGCTGCGGCTTGCCGCTAGAGCTGCCGCTCGACTGCGCTTCCCCACCTCCACCTCCGGCTGACGTATCCCAGTCTTTCATCGTGGCCGGAATGTGCTTGCCTCCACGCACGATCTCGGTATTGCAGCGAAACTCATCCAGCGTCAGATAAACGCCTTCTTTCAGAAGCGCGCTGAGCGTCGCCTCGAGACCGCTTCGCTTCACACCGGCCTCCAGATCGGCGAACGTGCACCCGGCTATCTCGAAAAGCTGTGAGTATGGATTGCGCCGATTGGCCAAGACACCTTTCGCTATGGCCAGAAAGTTGCTCTCGCGGTTCTTGATGTAGGTCTCAATGGTTGCGCGATAGTTTGGGTCCGAGGGCATGCGATAAAGGCGTGACATCACCTCGCCCAGCGCCACATATTTCACCACGTCAACAAACGCTTGCCGAATCATAGTCCTCCCGTGGAATAGCTCTATCAAGAATCCAGTTCTCTCCCGCAGGAGTTTCTTCAAGGTTGTGGCGAAGCCGTTTCCCGAACGGCCGCAGGGGGGCGGAACTACGTGACCGCCTCACTCACAGACTATATACTGTGGCCGTCACTCAGGCAACAGTATCTAGTACTAGAACTATCAACGCCATGAAAAGACCGCCGGCGTCTCATAAACTACAGTTTGTTGTGTTAGACTCGCGGAGGTCTCGCCGTGCCCTTTGAAAGTCGGGTTCTCGAATCTGGTACAGCCAACCGGCCGCTCTCATCGCAGCCCTTATTGACGGACCCATCGCGAAAGCTCCGCTTTACGATGTTTTTCGGCACCGCTTTGGCGCTGTGGATGGCGCTCTTCCTGATCCTGCCAACTGACCTGCCGTTTGCCAACGATCAGAACTCATATTTAGGCGGTGCCGCAGCTTTAAAAGCCGGTCACGGCTACAAGTTCGAGCAGTACATTAACCTTCCGCCCATCGGAATGTATCCGCCAGGGTATCCAATCTGGCTGGCCCTCTTTTGGAAAACTGGACAGCCAATCTCGACCAATGCTCACCGCTTAGAAATCGCCAACTGGTTAGCGGCCGGCGCTGCACTCGTCGGCCTCGCCTGTTGTCTTTTTGTCAGCGAATTGCCGGCTTGGCTCGGCTGGGCACTGCTGATGGCGTTTGGAACATCATTCCTTTTCACGCAACTGACGTTCTGGCTCATGTCCGACGTGCTCTTTATCGCCGGAACGTGCGCTTTGGCCCTGCTGGTGGCCTCATACGATTCACCAAAATCGGACCGTGCGCTGGCGGTGTGGTGGCTTTGCGCCAGCCTGCTAGTCGGAGCGCTCTGTTTGGTGAGAATTGCCGGAGTCGCCTTCGCGGCCGGATTGGCCATCTATGGACTATGGAAGGGTGACCTTCGCCGTCCTTCGCGCCTGGCTTGTTTTGCGCTTCCTCCCATTTTAATGGGATTGTGGGTGCTTCAAACAAGAGGTATACCGATCTACGCCACTTTCGTGAACGTCCCTAACATCAGCAGACTGGCTGGCCGTGTTTTCCTCGCGGCGGCATTCGCTCTTCTCTATGGCTCCCAGCGCTGGCTGGTCGCCGTTCTCCTGAACGTCCCGAGTCGGTTACCCCTGACGCACGCTTTCCAGCACATCTCAGCCCTCACGGAAGGTTTAGCATTAAGCCTTGGGCTGGTCATGTTTGCTGTCCCGCTTTTCCTAGGTATCCGGAAAGGCTCCAAGCAACCTCGAGACCGCATCCTTTGGTGCTTGCTGGGCGCCTACGCCCTGGAGCTGGTTCTTTGGCCCTATCACGATGGCCCACGATTCTTAGCCCCTGTGATCCCGTTGCTGCTGACCTTCCTTGCGAGAGGCCTTAGTTCGAAAGCAGCTCAAGCTGCCTTCCTAGCGGTTTTGGCGGTCAACATACCAGGCAATGTCTGGTTATCTTACAAAATCCTCCGCAGCCAGGAGAATGACTCTATACAAAGTCTGGCGGAACTTCGGCAGGCTGCCTCCTGGATAAACACTTCAGCCGGGACAGGCTCTCGCGTGGCCGCCGGACGCGATGTGCCGCTTTCTCACCTGTACGAATATTTGGATCGCCGGATGCTCGCTAATCCCGGCCCCAATGAGTTGCGTACATCCACCGATGTGAATCCGGCCCGGCAAGGCAACCTGCGAGCTGATTACATCGTTACCAGCACCGCTCCGGAGCTATCCGACCAGCACTATCAAATCAAGAACCGTTTCGGACGCTGGATGGTTCTAGCTCCCAAATGAAACAACCTCCCAGCAGTGGCCGGTATAGCATCCATGAAAGATTTGGTGGAGGCGGCGGGAGTTGAACCCGCGTCCGAGAAAGCCCGCCCTGAAAAGAACTACGTGCGTTTCCGGTTCGGTAGTTGTCGGCGGCCGCATTAGAGCCGGCAAGAAAACGGCCGCTTAGCCCGATTGTCGTCAGCCCTCGGCTCCGAGCAGAAGCCTGCGGCCCAATCCTTGAAAATGACGCCCCTTGGATGCCGTCAAGGCCCAACACCCGGGACGGCTACCTAATTAATTAGGCAGCGTATGCAAACTGCTGATTGGCAGTTATGGTTTTCCGATCGTTTTACGGGAGCTCGGAACCCGGCACGCCTTTCCACGACGATTCTATCCCGTCGAATCCGTTGCGCCCCCTTTCTATATTTTGATGATAACATTCGCCCTCGCGATTCATCGCTATCATGAAGAATCAGCGATGCCTAGCGTAACGGCGACCCCAGGTGTTCGTCAGGAAAAAGACGTCCGCCAGGAAAAAAAGGATCAGCTCACGCCACTCTACAACGTGGTGCTGCTGGACGACGACGAGCACACCTACGAGTACGTGATCGAGATGCTTCAGAAACTTTTCGCCTTCTCGGAGACCGACGCCTTCCAGCACGCCGTGGAGGTTGACTCCACCGGCCGGACCGTCGTCATGACCTGCGAGCTCGACCAAGCCGAATTCGGGCGCGATCAGATTCATGCCTACGGAGCCGACCCGCGCATGCCGCAGTCCAAGGGCTCCATGTCCGCAATCGTGGAACCTGTGGCCGGCTGACTGCGTAGATTCTCCTGCATCCATGCTAAGCTGGGTCTCAACACCTCAAGTTCACCGCAGGTAGGTTATTCAAATGGAGATTAGAATGTACCGCAAGGCAATCCTGACGTCCGTCGCCGCCCTCGCATTGGCAGCCTCGCTTGCCGCCAAGCCGAACTTCAGCGGCACCTGGACTCTCAACGTTTCAAAAAGCGACTTCGGCATGCTGCCAGGCCCAACCAGCCGCACCGACGTCATCGAACATAACGATCCCGCGCTGAAAGATACGGTCACGCAAGAGACCCAGCAAGGGCCGCAAAACGCCACCCTGAACTATACGACGGATGGCAAGGAAGCTACCAATGAGCAAGGGCCTATGACCGTCACCTCCACGCTCAGTTGGGACGGCGATTCGCTGGTGGTCAACTCCAAAACCAGCATCCAGGGAAACGACATCACGATCAAGCAGGTGTGGACGCTGTCGGCGGACGGAAAAACGCTGACGCAAAACGCGCACTTGGCCGCCGCTGCCCTGGGTGAAACAGATCAAAAGCTGGTGTTCGAGAAAGGCTCTGGTGCGGCGCCCGCGCCCACAGCCGCGCCCACAGCCGCCGCGCCGGCAACGGCGACCGCTTCCACCGGCGCCCACGCCAATTACAGCGGCACCTGGAAGCTAAACGTCGATAAGTCCGATTTCGGCCCGCTGCCTCCCTCCAACAGCCGCACCGATATCATCGACCACAACGATCCGGCTCTGAAGGACACGGTCTCCGATGACGGCGCCCAAGGGAAACAGGATTACGTGCTCAACATCACCACCGACGGCAAGGAAGCCACCAACAGCCCCGGCGGCCTGGACGCGAAAAGCATTGCCAACTGGGACGGCCCAAACCTGGTAGTCGAGACCAAGCTGTCGTTCCAGGGCACCGATGTCGCCATCAAAGCCGTTTGGATACTTTCGGCGGATGGAAAGACCCTGACCCAGAACTCCCATCTGAACGCGGGCCCGATCGGCGAAGCCGACCAGAAGTTCATTTTCGAGAAACAGTAACGGCGCGCGGCTTGCCGCCGGTTAAGACGTTGCTTCCGGGTAAGGCACGCCGCCTATCTGGGCGTCAGGAACGTCTTCGAGATGTGGTCGTGCCAGGTCAGTGTCTCTTCGTCCACCAAGGCCCACACCAGACCCAGGCCGCCCGCCGCCAGGCTCAGGAATCCGGAGGCCGTGCGCGCCAGCCGCTCTTTTCGCGTCGGCTCTTGACCGTCAAAGTTGATCAAAGCCAGATTGGTCCAGCGCATTCCAGGTGAATCGCAACACGCGTAACACCACACTAAACGGTAAAGCACCACCACCGCGGCTGCCACTGCGACGAACAGCGGAATTGTTCTGGCGTTCAGCACCACTTCGCCGCCGGCCAAACGGAAAACCACGGCGAACAGCGCGAGCGCTATCGCAATCATCGCCGCATCCATCGAAGCGGCCAGCGCTCGATGCGTCGAAATAGCCACGGGCGCGTCGCAATAGATGGCGCCCTCCGAACTCCTCGCGCTTCGGGCGGGACTGGAGAACTCCAGGCTCTTCTGCCCAGCGATTACTTTGCGGGGACGTTGGCGAGCCGGCCCGGACGGCGCTCTCCGCTTCAACGGCTCCGCCGATGCCGGCGCGATGGTCTCAAATGGAACGATTCGCGGCACCTCGCGCGAGCTGAACAACGAAGGCTGATACGTAATCGGCCTCCGCACCGCGCTGGCTTCCGGCGCGGCCGTTCGTGCAACCTCGGTCTGCTCGCTCGCGTCGTAGCTTAGAGCCGGCGCAGCGGCTGAGGAGCCTACATACACAGGCGTGTTCCGCAAGCGGCGACCACAGCGCCGGCAGCGGTGATCATCTTCGCTGTTCGAAGTCTGACAGTATCGGCATTCCATAAATGATCCCCACACTCAGCCCAACTAATTTACGGTTGCAGCCAGCTTCGAGACCATGTTACGGTTCTCGATTGGGGTTTCTCCTTCCCACCAGCTGTCCTCTCCCGTCCTGGCTGTCAAAACGGGCTATCTTTCTTCGTAACATATTTACCCTAAAATGTCACGAACAATTTTCGACCCTGGCGGCCCGCGCCTTCGTGTTAGGCTTCAGCCTGCTGGTTTATCCCGCCTTTCCTCAGACCACGCCGCCTCCTTTCGTTCCGCCGCCACTGCCCACCGAACAGCCCAGCGTCGCAAATCCGAATCAGCGTCTGAAAATTCAGCGCCCGGATGCTCCCGGCGTCAACGACGTCAAAGTCAGCTCCGTTTCGCAAGAACAGGACGGCGACGTGTACCATCTGCACGGCAACGTGGTTCTCGAAACCTACGACAAGAAGCTGGAAGCGGACGAAGTGGATTACAACGAGGACACCAAGGATGCCGAGGCCCGCGGCAACGTCCGTTTCGAAAACTTCACCGACGGCACCAAAATTATTGCCGATCACGGCGCCTACAACCTGGATACCGAAACCGGAACCTTCTACGACGTCAATGGAATCTTCCCTACCAAGATCATTTCCCGCCCCGGCTTCCTCACCACCACCAATCCTTTCTACTTCGAAGGCAAATGGGCCGAACGCAAGGAAGACCGTTACATCCTGCATGACGGATTCGTCACGGATTGCAAAGTGCCCAAGCCGTGGTGGCGGCTCACGGCTCCCACCTTCGACATCATCCCTTACGACCGCGCCATCGCATACCACGCGGTCTTTCATCTCCGAAAACTGCCGCTGTTCTACGCGCCCAAGTATTACAAGTCGCTCAAGAAAATTCCCCGCCAAAGCGGCTTCCTGACTCCCAACATCGGGCGCAGTTCGTTGTACGGAATGATGGTCGGTCTATCTTACTATTGGGCCATCAATCGCAGCTATGACACGCTGTACCGGATCCAATACTTCTCGGCGCGAGGGTTCGCGCACACCTATGATTTCCGCGGCAAAGTGAGGCCCGGCACCGACATCGGCTTCAACCTGTATGGCGTCAACGATCGCGGCATTCCCGTTGGAAACGGCCAGGTCCAAAAGCAAGGCGGCGTGCAATTCAAGTTCGACGCAAAAACGCAGCTGGCCCACGGCTGGGAAGGAAAAATGGAGATCGATTATCTCAGCTCCTTCCTGTTCCGCCAGGCCTTCTCGCAGTCCTTCAATCAGGCCATCATGTCGGAATCTCACACCGTCGGATTCTTGACCAGACATTGGTCCAGCTTCGGCATGAACATCGTGGCCAGCCGCGACGAGGAGTTTGAGAGCGTCTCTCCGGGCGACGACATCATCATCAAGAAGCTTCCCGAGTTCGATTTCTTCAGCCGCGACCGCCAGATCGTGAATGGTCCCCTGCCGCTGTGGATCTCATTCGACTCCAGCGCCGGCTTCTATGACCGCAGCCAGCCCGTCTTCGAAAACCAGCCCGCGCTTCAAACCGGCGCTTTCGTCAATCGCTTGGATGTCTACCCGCACCTGACCTCCGCATTTCATTTTCTGGGTTTCAATTTCCTGGTCAATGCCTCCGCGCGCGAAACCGAATACGGCGCCAGCGTCGCCAATACGCAGTTTACCGGCCCGGCGCTGTTGCGAAGCGCGCGCGAAGCCCGCCTGGATATCCTGCCTCCCTCGCTCGAACGCATATTCGATGCCCCCAAATGGATGGGCGGCGGGAAGCTCAAGCACGTCATCGAGCCGCGTATCGAATACCAGTTTGTAGACGGGATCGACAACTTCAACCGCCTGCTGCGCTTCGACGAGACCGACATCATGAACGACACCAACCAGGTAACGTTCTCCATCGCCAACCGGCTCTATCACAAGAACAAGGACGGTAATGTACAGGAGATCCTCACCTGGGAGGTTTCGCAGGCCCGTTATTTCGATCCCACCTTCGGGGGCGCCGTGATTCCCGGCCAGCGCAATGTCATCCAAAGTTCCGAAGAGCTGGACGGCTTCGCATTCCTCAATGGGCCGCGCAATTATTCCCCGGTGGTTTCTTCACTCCGTTATCAGCAGACCTGGGGTTTTGAGTGGCGCGTGGATTACGATCCGCTGCTGAAACACATCAGCAACGACGAGTTAAACGCCAACTTCCGCTGGTCCCGATACTTCGTCAGCCTCGGCGACAACGAAGTGCACACCGATCCGGTGATAGCCCCCAACTCCAACCAGATCCACGGCCTGTTTGGATGGGGCAATCAAACCCGCAAAGGATGGAACGGCGCCAGCAGCTTTTATTACGACTACATGCGCCACGTTCTGGTCTTCGCCACCACCGAGATCACCTACAACACCGATTGCTGCGGCATCAGCATTGAATACAACCGCTTCAATATCGGGGCTCGCGACGACACGCAATACCGGATGGCATTCTCCATAGCCAACATGGGATCCTTCGGCACGCTGCGCAAGCAGGAAAGAATCTTCTAAGCGAACGACGCGCGGTGACGCAACGCCGCAATGCCTTACGAATCGCGGCCGGCAGCTAGCGGCGCCGCCTCCCCGCCAATGGCTTCGTCCAGCAAAACGCTGAACTGCTGGGCCTTGTGTTCCACGCGGTTTCTCAGCGCGCTGAACTGGTGCTCGACCCCGTCTAATTGATCCGCCAAGTGAAGGCACGCCAGAACCGCCGCGCGCGTGGCGTCAATATGGCCCGAGCGCGCCGAAATCTCCGACATCAGCTCGTCCACTTTTAGCGCCAGTTGTTCGATGCGGCCAGGCTCTTCGCTGGCCACCAGCGAATAACTTTGGTTGAAGATGGTCACACGGACCGCTTCCGTGTTGGGCATGCTTTAGGATGGCATTCTCAGGTCGCGCTAAGCAACTCCATCTGCCCCAGCAGCTTTTCGATCCGCGTGCGTACCTGCTTGCGCTGGCTCCGAAGCTCGTCCAGCTCCGCGCGCACGGCGTCCCGATCCGTTTCCGCCGCCGTCAGTTGCTCCTGAAGCGCGGCGTTCTCGGTGCGCAATCGACTAACCAGCTCCACCGCTCTGGTGATGCGCTCTTCCAGATACGCCAACGAATCCATTTCGTCTCTCACCGGTTGTGCTGCGTTCATAAGTACCTCAGGATTGTGTGTGGGCCGCTTTCGCGGTCGCAACTAGGGCGGCAAACGCCGTTTCGTCGCTGGCCGCCAGGTCCGCCAGAATCTTGCGATTTAGCTCGATTCCGGATTTCTTGAGCCCGCTGATGAACTTGCTGTAAGAGATATCGGCCGCACGACAAGCCGCGCCGATGCGGACAATCCATAACGACCGGAAGTCGCGCTTCTTGCGGCGCCTTCCGACAAAAGCGTAGCGCAGGGCCTTCTCCACCGCTTCCTGCGCTGCGCGGTTCAGCTTGCTTTTGGTTAGAAAAAATCCCGAAGCCCGTTCCAGTGTCTTGTGACGGTAGGCTCGGCGTTTGGTTCCACGTTTGACTCTCGGCACGTTTTGCTCCTTGTCATCTCACCCGGCGATTACGGCACGTGCGGCGCCGTTTCACACGGGTTCTAATCAATACGGAATCATTCGCCGCAGCTTGGCCTGATCGGCTTCATCGGCGACTTCCGCGTGTTTCAATCTCCGTTTGCGCGAGCGCGGCTTGGACGTGAGAATGTGGCGGCCAAAGGAATGATGACGCACCACCTTGCCGGTCCCGGTCTTCTTGAACCGTTTAGACGCACCCTTGTGTGTTTTCAGCTTGGGCATTTGAATTTTCCAGGATTAAACTGGCGGCTTTTTCAGTCTACCACAGCAACGCAGGCCGGGCATGTAAAGAAGTAACGCCGTTGGAATCAAGGCCTGCCAAGCCGCGCCGCGCGCGCTCAACCCACCTCCAAGACACGATTCCCGGCCCCCGTGCGTCACATGTACGGGTATGCGCTGGCTCCTGTACGCGTTCTGTTCGTTGCTCGCCTGGACACCGCACATTCTGGCTCAAAGCGCCGATGGATCTGTCGCCACACCCGCACCGGCAGCGCCTTCGGTTTCCGAAAAATGGAATCTGTTTGCAACCGAAACCTTTGCCCCCCTGACGCTTGGCGCGGGCGCCTTCAACGCGGCCTTCTCACAAGCCACCCGCTCCGCGCCACTCTATGGCAGTGGGTTAGGAGCCTACTCCCAGCGCTTCGGCGCCGCCGTGGGCGACATCGTCAGCCAGAACTTCTTCGGCGATTTTCTCCTCGCTTCGGCCTTTCATGAGGACACCCGCTACGTACGCCGCGGACCCGAGTACGCGCTGCGGACGCGGATCGCTTATGCCATCAGCCGTTCGCTCGTCACCCACACCGACGCAGGCCGGCTCACGTTCAACTGGTCCAATGTGCTCGGCAGTGGCATGAGCGCCGGGCTTTCCAATGCTTATTACCCGCCCGTCAGCAGAACCCCACGCGTGACGGTCGTCAATTGGGGCGGCGCGGTGGCCGGCTCCGGCTTCGCCAATCTTTTCCCCGAGTTCTGGCCCGATTTCCGCGCCTGGGTCAGACGGCACGTGTCATCCCGACGTTAATTCGCAACCAGTCCCAACTGAGCCAAATCACCCGATTCCCCGGCTGCATTAATCTAACTCTAAGATTTTTCTGGACCTCAGCTCACGGACGGCAAATTGCATTTCTAGAAGTACCTTAGCGGGGTGTATTGTCCTATGTGGCGGAGCATATTAGAAATCTGGGCGGCATGGCTGGTGGTGGCCCTGGTGGCCGGCGGCATCCTATTTACTGCGGCCGCTAGGTTCACTGGCCGTATCGATCAGCGCGCCATCAATCGCATCGTCTTATGGTCGCGCATCGCCCTGAGCCTCACGTTTCTTTATAGCGGATTGGTGAAGCTCAGCAATCCCTGGTATGTGCTGGCCACCTCGATCGTCGAGTTCAAAGTCGGTATTACCGAAACTTCGGCGTTCTTACGTCCACTCGCCGTGGTGATCCCGTGGAGCGAAATCGCCATCGCCATCCTGCTGCTTTTTCCCCTGCGCTGGGTCGTGCTCTCCACCGGCGCCATATTGATGGCGTTTCTCAGCCTAGGCGTCGCTTCCGAGCTGCGCGGCATGCAAGTCACCTGCGGGTGCTGGGGCGGCACGATGCTGGTCGGTCCGCTGTGGTTTTGCGAGCACGGCGGTATGTTCCTGATGGCGCTCACGGCCGATCGAGCGTTTGCGACGCGGCTACTGGCCCGCAAGCAGCCGTCAGACTAGCGATCTCGCGCTGCCACACCACCCTGTTTGCCGGCAAACCTGATGTTCAGGCTAGAACTTTTCCGTAGAGGACCAGCAGGCGCGCCCAGGCTCGCTCAGCTTCCCCTTCGTTGTAGACCGTGGTGTCCGGCGGACACCAGCCGTGCGCGCCCTTGTAGACTTCGATTTCGGCCGGCAGGTTAGCCTTCTCGAAGGTCTCTTTCATGATGGTCTTGTCGTCGGGCGACCGGGCGTCGTCGTTGGTCGCGACGCAGATGAGGAACTGCGCCTTGCTTTTCGCGGCCTCCAGGTGCGGGCTGTTCGCCCCTTTGGTAACCAGGGCGGCGCCGTGGAAAGTGGCGACGGCGCCGATGCGGTCCGGCATGGCGTACGCAGTGCGAAAAGCCATCGGGCCGCCCATGCAATAGCCCTGCGTGCCCATCTTCCGGTTCTTGGCCACCGCCGGCTGCTTGTCGAGCCATCCGATAAAGGCCTTGGCGTCGGTGATGTGCGTGGTCTCGGTCAAAGCCTGCATGAGCGGCATCACTTCCTGGATTGGGGTGGCGCCGCCCTGAGAGGCCGTTGGGGCTTTCTTGACACGGTAGAACGGATTCACCACCAGCACCGAGTAGCCCGATTCAGCCAGCCGTTTACCCATCTGACGGAATGCCGGTCGCAGGCCGAAGATGTCGGGCCACATCAGAACTCCTGGGGCAGTGCCGCTGGCCGGGTGGACGAAGTAGCAGTCGGCGGTGCCGTCCGGCGTAGTAATGTTGACGTCTGATTCTTTCACCGCAACCGCGTTGGCGACCTTCGGCAGCAGCATGGCCACGCCCGCTCCCAACATCCTGCCGAATTGCTTCCGCGTCACCAAGCCGCGAGCCTGAAATTCCTTCAGGTCGTCTTCATAATGGTCCTGATCGCACATAGTCGCTCCTTTGTAACGCGTCGTGCTCGTAGGCCGTACGCGTAAAGAATATTCTATATCTACTCACACGCCCATGTGCGCCATGGGCCGGGTCGCTCGGAGGTGGGTGCTTCCTTGCCAATCCCAACTCTGCTTCACCTGGCAAAGCGCGACGCTCTGGCGACCATCTCCGTCGTGGATTATCGGGACTTCGACACCTATCGAATCGAAGGCCGCCGCCGATTCCGACTCCCCGATGCGCCGTCCTCCGCGCTGGACCATGGACGAGTTTGCGGCTTCTTGCCGGTTCGCAAATGAGCGCGGCCATACTTTGACCAACTTTCATATTAGATATAATCTAAAAAGCTATTCATGGACCCCAACGCGATCAAACGGTCCTTGGCAGGCAGCGGTCTGCGGAGCACGCCGCAGCGCTACGCTGTCATGGCATTCTTGATGGAGCAAACCCGGCATCCCACCGCGGCGGAGATCTTCGAAGCTGTTAACCGCGTCGATCCTCGCTCTTCCAGGGCTACGATTTATAACAATTTGCGCGACTTGGTGCAGGCTGGTTTGGTGCGCGAAGTGGCCGTGGAGGGACGCGCGGCGCGCTTTGATGCGAAAGGGATGCGGCATCACCACTTCATCTGCGACCGCTGCGGCAATGTTGAGGACGTGGAATGGTATGACGTGCCCCGGCCTGCCGCGGCTTCGCTCGGCAAGCGGGTGCTTCGCGAATGCGAACTCATTTTCCGGGGGCTGTGCACCAAGTGCGCGCCCCGGCGCGCTTCACGCTAAATATTTTAATTCGAAGGAAAGGATCAACACATGGAAAAACAAGGAACAGAGGCGGCGGCTGTCGCCAACAATGGCCAGACTGTAGCGAGCGCGGGGAAGTGCCCTGTAGCGCACCTCGCGCGCGGCCGCAGGAACCGCGAGTGGTGGCCGGACGCCCTGGACATCTCGGTGCTTCACCGGAATTCCAGCTTGTCGGACCCCATGGGCCACGAGTTCGACTATGCCAAGGCGTTTCAAAGCCTGGACCTCAACGCGGTGATTAAGGACCTGCGTGCCCTAATGACAGACTCCCAGGAGTGGTGGCCGGCCGATTTCGGCCATTATGGCGGATTGATGATCCGCATGGCATGGCACAGCGCAGGGACCTATCGGATTACCGACGGCCGCGGCGGCGCTGGCGCGGGGCAGCAACGCTTCGCGCCGCTGAATAGCTGGCCGGACAACGCGAACCTGGACAAAGCCCGCCGCCTGCTGTGGCCCATCAAACAGAAATATGGCGAGAAGATCTCATGGGCCGACCTGATGGTTCTCGTCGGCAACGTCGCCCTGGAATCGATGGGCTTCAAGACCTTCGGTTTCGCTGGCGGCCGCGCCGACGTGTGGGAGCCGGAGGAGCTTTACTGGGGTCCGGAAGGGACCTGGCTGGGCGATGAACGTTACAGCGGCGAGCGTCAATTAGCGGAGCCGCTCGGTGCGGTCCAGATGGGCCTGATCTACGTCAACCCGGAAGGTCCGAACGGCAATCCCGACCCGGTCGCGGCCGCGAAAGATATCCGCGAGACGTTCTTCCGCATGGCCATGAACGACGAAGAGACCGTCGCGCTGATCGCCGGCGGCCACACTTTTGGCAAGACCCACGGTGCCGGTGACCCGTCGCTGTTGGGGCCGGAGCCGGAAAGCGGCGCCCTGGAAGACCAGGGTCTCGGGTGGAAAAGCAAGTTCGGCACAGGAGTCGGAGCCGATGCCATCACCGGCGGTCCGGAAGTTACTTGGACGCAGACCCCAACCCAGTGGAGCAACCTGTTCTTCAAGAACTTGTTCGAAAACGAGTGGGAGTTGACAACCAGTCCGGCGGGAGCGAAACAATGGCAAGCCAAGAATGGCCAGGCAACCGTACCGCACCCCTTCGACAAGACCAAGAAGCGCGTGCCCACCATGCTGACCACCGATCTGTCGCTGCGCATGGATCCGGCCTACGAGAAGATCTCGCGGCGGTTCTACGAAAACCCCGATCAGTTCGCCGACGCATTCGCCCGCGCCTGGTTCAAGCTCACGCACCGCGACATGGGCCCCATCGCGCGATATCTCGGCCCCCTGGTGCCGAAGGAAACTCTGATCTGGCAGGACCCGATCCCCGCCGTGGACCATCCGCTGATCGAGGAAAAAGACGCGGCTGCATTGAAGGCCAAGATCCTCGCCTCCGGCCTTTCGGTCTCCGATCTGGTTTCCACCGCTTGGGCATCGGCATCGACATTTCGAGGCTCCGACAAGCGCGGCGGCGCGAACGGAGCACGCATCCGCCTTGCTCCCCAGAAGGATTGGGAGGTCAATCAGCCCAAGCAGCTTGCACGGGTGCTTGATAAGCTCGAAACCATCCGTAAGGAATTCGGCAAGAAGGTTTCACTGGCTGACATGATCGTCCTGGGCGGAGACGCCGCAATCGAAAAGGCCGCCAAGGACGCCGGGGTCGACGTGAAGGTACCCTTCACGCCGGGACGCATGGACGCGTCGCAGGAACAAACCGACGTCGCCTCTTTCGCTCCTCTGGAGCCGCGGGCTGATGCCTTCCGCAACTACATTAGCGGCAGGACACAGTTCATGCAGCCCGAGGAGGCCCTGGTGGATCGCGCGCAGCTGCTGAGGCTGACCGGCCCGGAAATGACGGTGCTGATCGGCGGACTTCGCGTACTCGGCGCCAATGTAGGCGGCTCCAAGCACGGTGTCTTCACCGACAAGCCCGGAGTTTTGACGAACGACTTCTTCGTCAATCTCCTGGATATGCGGACCGAATGGCACCCGGCCGAGGGCAAAGATGGTGTCTATGAGGGCCGCGATCGCAAGACCAACGCCAACAAATGGACCGCCACACGCGTCGACCTGATCTTCGGTTCGCACTCGCAACTTCGTGCTTTCGCGGAGGTCTATGCCTGCGCGGGATCGAAGGAAAAGTTCGTGAAAGACTTTGCGGCCGCATGGAACAAGGTGATGAACCTGGATCGCTACGACCGCACCCGGCCCAGCGAGACAAAAAAGACTGCCCTGGTGTAAAGAGTTCCCGTTAGAGAATGGAACTGTGCGAAAGCGCGTTGTCAGTTCGCTCCGAACACCTGCCGAGCCGGCATCCGGCCCGCCGTGGATTGATTTGGGACAGATAGCGACCGTTGAGGTCACCTCCGAAGATCCCGAATTTCCCATTGAATCGGTCTTCAGTGGTCACGGCGGTCGGGGCTGGCGGGCAGCGCAAAAGGGCGAGCAGCAAATCCGCCTCATCTTCGACCAGCCTCTAACGGTACGCCGGATACAGCTTCATTTTTTAGAGCCGGCATGCGACCGCCGGCAGGAATTCACTCTTCGATGGCTGGCGGCGAACGGCGGCCAGCCTCGGGAGATCGTCCGCCAGCAGTGGAATTTCAATCCTGCCGGATCCACCAGCGAGCTCGAAGATTATGAAGTCAATCTGGAGGGCGTGTCCGCCTTGGAGCTGGCAATAAAACCAGACCTGACGAACAATCAAGCATTGGCGACTCTGGCCGCTTGGCGCGTGGCCTGACAGCCGCCCCGTCCGCCTTGCCGCGCGCTACCCGGAAGTCTTCGAGAGCGTTTTCCGAATTCGGGCGATGTCTTCATGGGAAGGCGGCCAGTTCGCTTCGCAGGTATTACAGTGGAACACCAGCGTGCCTGATTTCAGCTTCGCCTCGAATTCCTCTTTGTCGAACGTGACGGTTTGCTCGTGGTCGTTCGGACATACGATCTCAAAATCCACGCGTTCGCTCATGAAGCTCCTGTGCCCACCAATTAACGATGTTAGCGCGAGCCCGGGTTGGCTTAACACTCCACTCCCACCTCGTGGAGACGAGCCCGGGACGAGTACCGCGTAATTCCGTTCGAAACGGATTTAGCCTTTCTCGAGCCACCGCACCATCAGCTCAAGTCGCGGTGGCACGTGATACAGACAGAATCCATGGGCAGAAGCCGACTTACCGGGAGTAATCTCCCACCTTTTTTGGGCGAGGCCGCTGGCGGCGTTCATGCGTTAGACTATCGTCACAATCGCAGTGCGGTTCCTCAATGACCCAACGCTTGCCACGGAAAATGTCTGATCGGTTTGGGACGCAGATCACGTTTCAGACGCTCTTTGGCCCGTGGCCAAGCGTAGATGATTTGCGCACGCGACTTCAGGCATTACGCCGCACGGATGTGATAAGCCGTATCGCCTGGTGCAGCGCGTTTGCGAAAACATGGCAAACCGCAAAGAACAATGCGAGTGATCGGCTCCTGCGGGATTACCTATTTCCGTTTTGGCGAGAACATTTTCACCGGTGGACAGATCGCTATGGCGAGGGCTTTTTCTTTGCGCGCCATACGATGCTGTGGTTACTCAGGCAAGCGCTCCGATACTGCGATCCGAACGGCAGGCCTTTGGCGGCAGATAACATTGGCGTATTCGGAGAAGCCATCTTGATTAGCAACGATCTTGCCGCTTTTGCGGAGCCCAAACCGTTGCCAACCGACCTAGCGATCGCGGCCAACATGCTACCGAACATGGAGTACTTTTCGCAGGAAGATTATGATCGCGACATCGGACGTATGCTCTACTTGCTGACAGACCTTGCACCCAATGCCGTTGGGACACCCTTCCCTGGGCTTGCTGGACGACTTCAACAGCTTCTTGGGTATGACGTCGCGGAATACTGCGATCTCGCGATGGCCTGCGCGATGAAGGGCCTACTCGGCGACTACTCGAATCCGGCAACGTTTCAGGTAAACACGATCGGCCCACTAGACTTTGCCACGACCTCCATTCCCATCGATACCGCCGCGCAGTATCTCGGTGCGAACGGCTCGGATGAACAGGACCTTGCTACGCGATTCGATGCATGCCAAAATCTCTCTGACATGACCCCCGTTAGGGAGAGGCCCTTTGTCAAATACCAGGAACGTTTTCTGCCGCTTGACACTGCTTTCATCTTGGACAAGGCAGGAAGTGGCATCTTCTGGACCGCGTTGAAGAACGCGCCCGACGGAGAACGCGCCATTCTGTTGTCGCAATGGGGTGACCTGTTCGAGCGGTATGTAAACAAACTCCTTGCCGGAGGCCTTGGCAAACACAGCAGAGTCATTCCCGCACCCAGGTTTCCGAATGGCGACCAGGCATGTGACGGCGTGATAGCCGAACCCGACAACATGATTTTCTTGGAGTACAAGGCCAGCACGATCAGTAGTACGATTCGATATGCTGACAACCCCGAACATCTTGGGAGCATGTTGGAGGAGCGGTTCGTTATCGGCCAAGGGGCAGCAAGAAAAGGACTGTCGCAACTTCACCGGGCGATCACCCGCTTTATCAATGGCGAAGTACTCATCCATCCAGACGGGACGGCCGTCGAGGCACGTTCGTCTGGAAAGATCATGCCCGTTCTGGTTCACCTCGACAATGCGCTCCGCACGGTTGCAGTGCCACATTACTTTATCGAGCGGTTCAAACAGCTGGGGCGGTTCAAGGGGCACACCATAACACCGGTCACAACTTTGCCTGTTACTGAGTTGGAAGAACTAGAGGGACATCTTGGCGAGCAGCCGCTTTCCGTATTCCTGGAATCTTTTCTCGGCCTCGTCCGTTCTGACAAAACCGCCGTGTTTATCACACGGATCCTTCCGGCATTGCGTGGAAAGTCTCGAACAAAGGGCGCAACGTTACGCCGATTCGGGGAATACCTCGATGCCATGGAGCGGCGCCTTTTTCCAGAGCAATTCGCGCCTCGCGGGTAGTCGTGCCGAGGTGACTCGAATTTGCCGCGCATGCGTGTCAGTGTCAGCGGCGTCAGGTGGAGACGGGCAGTCAGAAGAACGCCAGGAATGACAATTTCCGCTACCCATGGGAGTTGTTCATACCAGCCTCGGCAAGAAACTCGCTCTCCAGGGTCCCTCGCCGCCGCTTTCACCTCGCTCGCCAACTGCACTAGGAGCGCTCCAGACTCGATTCGACGCGATGCAGGAAAGGGTAAGAAAACTCGCGGGCCCTCCGCAACCTGATCCAACTCCAGCGCCTGCGCCGGGAGGCACTGCGTGAAGCGCCCACCCCCATCGAAAATGAAATTTGCACAAACGAACCCACCGAGCCACCTCAGCCCAGCCAATACCGGCCAACGGCCGATTCGGACCTCCCGCCATCCGCCCGTCCCAAAATCACGCGCGACGCAGACAATCCACCATTTCTGGCACCCGGGAAACTAGCAAGGCCAAACGCGTTTGGGTCCGCAAACGGGCGTTCCGGAAGCGACCCAAATGAGCGAAAGTCGCCAACCTGTCGGCCTGTCCATTTGCATTGGCACTCTCCCTCCCTCCGGCCCAGGATGCACAAACGAACCCAAGTCACCAAACTCCCCGCCGCAATTTCACCCGCCCAATCAACAACTTTGGAACCGAACAGGTTTTTCTTCAGACCCAAGAGACCTAAGATACGTGTAGGTCATAGAGACTCGCGCCCTTCAACCCCGTCCAATATCGCGCGCTCGCACTACGCCCAAATCAGCTTAAATGCAAATTAATGAAAAACCAACACCACCGGCCCGACAGCCCGGAATGGACACCTTGGGTTCGTTTTTTTCCAAAACCCCATGGCTTCGTTTTGCAGAAAAAGCAATCGCACCACACGCCCACCGCCTCTCCCCCCTCGCCATCCCGTAGAATCGTAGGGTAGGTTTCCTTGAGGAGCTAGCTGTGCCCCAAAGCCATTCCATCGGCCTACCCTCCATGCTGAGAACGCCCAAGCGTGTCGCTCGCCTATTTGGCGACCTCAAAGTGCGGCCCAAGCTGATGGTGCTGCACAATCTCTTCTTCGCCCTGCTGGTCCTGGGCGTCTACTTCGCCCTTTACCCCTACCTGCCCGACCGCGCCAAAGCCAACCTCTTTATCGTGCTCGGTTCCATCTACGTCCTGGCCGTGCTCGCGCTCGAAACCACCATCATGCCGCTCTACGTCTACCGCCCGCTCCGCCTCATGCTCAGCGCCGATCAAGCCACCCAGCATGGCGATCGCGATCACGAGCTCGTGGACGACGGCCTGATCCCCGCGGACGAAATCGGCCAGATCATGCGCTCCCGCAACGCCACCATCATCGAGCTGCGCAAACGCGAAGACGAACTGGAAGAAGCGCTTCGCAAGCTGGAAGCGCAGGACCGCCTGGTCAGCCTTGGCCTGCTTAGCGCCAGCGTGGCCCATGAATTGAACACACCGCTGACCGTGCTCCAAGGCTCCATCGAAAAGCTCACCGAAACTTCCGCGGACCCCGCCACGCTCGAACGCCTGGCCCGCATGCTCCGCGTCACGCAGCGCATCCGCAAAATCAGCGAGAGCCTGGTGGATTTCTCGCGCGTCCGCAAACAGCACTTCGAGCCGGTCCAGGTGCGCCACTTAATTGACGACGCCTGGAGCCTGGTCGCCATCGACGAAAAAGCCGCGCAAGCCTGCTTCACCAACAACGTCGCGGCCGACCACGTCGTCACCGGCAATTCCGACCGCCTCATCCAGGTCTTCGTCAACCTGCTTCGCAATGCACTCTACGCAATCCGTCCCAGCGGCAAGATCGCCGTCCAATCCAAGCCCATCAACCGCAACGGCCAATCCTGGGTCGCGGTCACCGTGGAAGACAATGGTCCCGGCATCCCCCCCGATGTGCTCCCCGATATCTTCGACGCCTTCGTGTCCAGCCGCCTGGATGCCAAGGGAACCGGCCTGGGACTTACGGTCGCCGAAGGCATCGTGCATCAGCATGGTGGAACCATCGCGGCCTCCAATCGCGCCGAAGGCGGCGCTTGTCTCGAAGTCGCGCTGCCCGCCTCTCAGCCTCGCCGCGCGGGAGGTCAATCTCTGCAATGAGGACTACATCTGAACCAATGGCAGACCCCGTCAGTACCACCGATCTGGTCGATCTCGCGATTCTCGACGACGATCCCGATTTCCGCAATTACCTCGAAGACGCACTCAGGGACGACGGCCTCTACTCCATCCGGACCTTCGCGCACGCCGACGAACTGTTCGCCGGATGCGAGCAGCGCTTGCCCGACATCGTCCTGCTGGATATGAAAATGGGCGACGTCAAAGGCGACACCGTGCTCGAGCAGCTTCAAAGCGTCTATCCAGGCCTGTGCGTCATCGTCGTCACCGGCTATCCTTCGCTGGAAGATATGCGCGCCACCTTCAAGATGAAGGTGTTCGATTACATTTCCAAACCGTTTTCACTCGCGCAGCTCCGCCAAACGCTCCAGAACGCCATCGACAAGTTCGGCTTCGGCCGCACCGCCCAGGACCGTTTGCGCGAACGCCTGGGCCATCGCATCAAAATGCTGCGCGTAGAGCGCGATTGGTCGCTAAAAGACTTGGCCGCCATGGCCAAGCTCAGCATTTCCCAGATCAGCTCCATCGAACGTGGAGCCAATCTGCCCAGCATCGAAAGTCTCCTGGCAATCTGCCGCGCCTTCGACAAGCGGCCGTCCGAAGTTCTTTCCGCGATCGATTTCTGATGGAGACGCCTTTCGACGCCCTGCGGCTGGTGGAACAATTTGCCACATCGCCGGAAGAACAAAAGAGCCGGGAATTGATTCTGGCGCTGCTCGAACAAACCGAGGCGCCGTTCTCGCGCCAGCAGTACAATCCCGGACACATCACCTGCAGCGCCGTGGTGCTCGATCCCAGTCACCAGCGCGTGTTGCTGATGTTCCACCATCGCCATCACCGCTGGCTTCTGCCCGGCGGCCACGTTGAGGAGACAGATGCGACACTGGCCGATGCCGCCAGCCGCGAAACCACCGAAGAAACCATGGTGCGGGTGGCCTGGCAAATCGGCCTGGTCGGCCTGGACGTCCACGGCATCCCGGCCCGCAAACGCAAGCGCGAACCGTTTCACCTGCATCACGACTTGCTTTTTGCCTTCGAAGCCGAATCGGACCTGATCGCCACCACCAGCGAAGCCCCACAGGTAACCTGGTGCGCCGCCGCGGATTTCGCGCGCTACGAGTTGCCTTCCAACATCATTCGCGCCGCCGGACGGGCGTTAGGCTGAGCCAGCCCCTTGAAGAATCAACAAAAACCGGCGCGTACTCGGAGGAAGATACGCGCCGGCCCGGCCCCTCGAGCTGCTCGCGCAGGTCAAGCTGCCGAAGTCAAGGAGATTTCCGCAAGGACAAGTTACGACTTACGCTACCTAAGGAGACGCAAGGCGACACGGGCAGGTTCCACGCGGGCGCGACGCTAGACTTCTTCGGGCAGCGGAGTCAATTCACCGATATTCTCCATGGTGCGAGGAACCCATTCTCCCGGCCGGCTCCGTCCGCCGAGCCCGGCTCGCATCTCCATTTCGAATCGAGACAAAGGCATGTTGCTTGGCCGGTATTCCCCCACCATCCGCACGCGATCGGCTTCACGTCCGCCCGCGACATCTAGTTCGTCAGTGCTGTCGACAGGTATATAGTCGTACTTCACACTACATTGGATCGCGCGAAATCCTGGGCGGAGCTGGTATAACCGTGACGGATCGTCATAACGCCTTCAATAATCGGCGTAACGTACCCGCCCACTTCGATTCCGTCCGCGCCGCCAGTGCCGTGTACCAGAATATGCAGAATGCTTCGCCGGCCCATCTTCGTACCCTGCTCGCTGATCAGACGAGTGCCGTCAGCTCTAGGCGCAAGACCTTGCCGCATCATGTAGGCGGCCAGCGGACCAGTGGCGCTGCCGGTAGCCGGATCTTCCGTCACGCCATGCTCCGGCGCGAACATGCGCGAATAAGCTCCCTCGCCGGTGGGAGCGAATATGAATACGAAGAACGATTCTTCCGGCTCTCGCTTCAGCAGCTGCAGGGCGTGGATGTCGAGCACCGCGCGGTCCACCGCTTCCTTGCTTTTGAGAGCGATGAAAACTCCAGGATTGCCCGCGCTGACGATTTCCGGCGGCCGCCCCAGCAGGCCCGACGCCTCCAGTCCCAGCATGCGCGCGCAGGCGCCCGGATCCATCGCGCGTCCGATCGTGATGGGTGGCGTAGTCAACCAAATCAGCGGTCTGCCGCCGTTTCCGTTTTCAACCCGCACCGGCACGGGGCCGATTTTCTCTTCCAACGCGAAGCGCTCCACATTCTTCGGCACCACACCAAGTTCCCTCAGCACGAAGCTCGCGCCCACGGTGGGATGTCCGGCGAACGGCATCTCGCGCCCCGGCGTGAATATTCGAACCTTAGCCGCGCAATCGGTTCGCGTCGATGGGGAAATGAAAACAGTCTCGGCGACGTTCAGCTCTTTGGCGATCTTCTGCATGCTAGCGTCGTCAATTCCCGAGGAATCCGGAAACACTCCCAGTTGATTCCCTTGGAGCGGCTCTTCGGTGAACACGTCCACCACTTGATATCGGTAAGAAGACATGCTCTGAAGTTATCGCGCCGGCCTGCCAGGCGTACAGAATCAGTTGCACGTATGTACTATCGGTACAGTTTTCGATGGATGAATCTGTTACTATCCGGCCATGGCAGCCGCTGCAACCTCCGCGCCGCTGTATGTCCGCATCGCCGAAACGCTGGTCCAACAAATGGCCCGAGGAACGCTTCGTCCAGGCGATCGCGTGCCGTCCCTGCGCGACCTGAGCCGGCAGCAACGCGTCAGCATCTCGACCGCCTTGCAGGCTTACCTGTGGCTCGAAACGCGCGGTTATCTGGAAGCGCGGCCGCAGTCCGGCTTCTACGTACGCGCCCCGTTCTCCAGCCTGATCCCGGAGCCGCGGTTCGAAACCGTAAAGGCGCAACCAACGCCCGTTGGCCCCGAGGCCGTTCTCGCGGACGTCATCCACGCGCTGAACAATCCCGACAATGTCCCGTTTGGAGCCGGCACCGCGAGTCCGGAACTGTATCCCAACCGCAGACTCAATATGATTCTGCGTCGCATCGTGCATCGCCAGCCGCATCACAGCGCGCGCTACGATTTTCCGCCCGGCTTTGAACCCCTGCGCCGCCAAATCGCGCGACGCGCCATCGCTGCCGGATGCGGATTCTCGCCGCGCGATGTAATCGTGACCTGCGGTGCTCAGGAAGGCATCAACCTGGCGCTCAGAGCGGTCGCGCGGCCGGGCGATGCAATTGCCGTCGAGAGTCCCACATATTTCGGAATCCTGCAAAGCGCCGGCTCGATGGGGATGAAGGTTATCGAGATCCCCACTCATCCGCAGGACGGCATGGATCTGGACGAACTGGAAACAGCCATCCGCAAACATCGCGTGAAGGCTTGCGTCAGCATGTCGAATTGCCACAATCCGCTCGGTTACGTTCTGCCGGACAGATACAAAAAGTCGCTGGCTGAACTTACCGCGCGCTGGGACGTCCCTCTCATCGAGGATGAGATCTACAGCGATCTTGCGTTCAACGGTGTGCGCCCGCGCAGCGTGAAATCGTTCGACCGCAAAGGCAACGTCCTGGTGGTCTCCTCGTTCTCGAAGATCCTGTGTCCTGGCTACCGGCTGGGCTGGGTAGTGGCGGGAAGGTTCCGCGACGAAATCGAGCGGCTGAAGATGCTGTCGAGTGTTGCGACTCCGTCGTTGCCACAGATGGTTGTGGCGGAGTTTTTGGAAACCGGCGGTTACGACCGGCACTTGAATAAGCTGCGCTCGACGCTGCGCCTGCAAGTGGAAGGTGTGCGCCAGGCCATCTCGAAGTATTTTCCGCAAGGCGCTCGAATCAGCAAACCGGCTGGCGGTTACATGCTGTGGGTGGAGCTGCCGGGTAAGTTAAATGCGGTGAAGCTCTACCGCGCCGCGCTAGCGCAGCACATCACCATCATTCCCGGAACGCTATTCTCGGCCAACGGCCGCTACCGGAATTACATACGCATCAATTGCGGCCATCGCTGGTCGGACGCACATGACCGCGCGCTGCTGACCTTGGGCCGGTTGTGCGAAAAGATGCTTTAGGAAGCCGCTACGCTGGACGCCAACATTTCTCGCAGCTTCTTCACCTGCGTTCGATGGTCCAACAGATGCAGCCTTTGCAGTAGGGCGTACTTTTTCCAATCCAGATCGATCGGAAATATCTGCGTACCGGTGCTCCCGTCGGGAAGAGCATGATTCACAACCAGGATGGTCCGCACGGTGGCGCCGGATTGCTCCGCTGCGCCGGGCGCGTGCTGGAGCAGCTCGATCAATTCCTGATTGGCCGATCGCAGCCCATCCACCAATTCCTGCCAAGGCGCCCAAGCAGCGGCGCCAGTGCGCAGCGCTTCGTAGACCGGCGGTCCCGGAGGACGCCGGCCGGCGAACAAATGCCGGAGTTCTTCAGCCGAGCGGATCTGCGTTTGCGCGATGTGGTCGACAACTTCCGCAATGTTCCATTTTCCGGCTACCGGCCTGCGGCGAATATCGCTCTCCGGCACGCTGTCCACGACCTTTTCGAGCTCCTGGGCAGCGGCTCGAATGCGCTCGCGGATCCCGGCCACGTCCAGCTCCGCTGAGCGAGTGCGCAGGTAGTCGAGCATGCGCTCGGCTTCGGGACACAACGGCTGGCCGTCGACGGTTTTCAAATCTGTCATAGCAGCTCGGCCATGCTGAAGAAGAACGGGATCTCGACCGCGGCTGTTTCGGGCGCGTCGGAACCATGCACGGCGTTGCGCTCGATGTTCTTGGCGAATTGTTTCCGAATGGTCCCTTCGGCGGCGTTGGCGGGATTGGTGGCGCCCATCACCTCGCGCCAATGCTTGATAGCGTTATCGCGCTCCAGCACCAGCACCACCACCGGGCCCTCGGTCATGAATGTCACCAGGCCGCCGAAAAATGGCTTCTCGCGGTGGATCTCGTAGAATCCCTCGGCCTGCTGCTTGCTGAGGCGCGCCATCTTCATTCCGCGCACGCGGAAGCCGGCTTTTTCGATCATGCTCAGGATGTGCCCGGTATGTCCCGCGGCGACCGCGTCAGGTTTGATGATTGCAAAGGTCTGTTCGATTGGCATGCGTTTTCACAAACGACTTTTGATTTTGTCTCCAATTTCAGCGGGGCTCGCGCACACCGTGATTCCGGCTTGCGTCATGGCTTTCATCTTGTCTTCAGCCTTGCCGGCTCCTCCGGAAATGATGGCGCCCGCGTGACCCATCCGGCGGCCCGGCGGCGCGGTCTGGCCGGCAATGAATCCCACCACCGGCTTCTTCACGTTCTTCGCGATGTACGCCGCTGCGGTTTCTTCTGCATTTCCGCCGATTTCTCCGATCATGACGATGGCGTGCGTGTCCGGGTCGGCGTTGAAAAGCTGCATGGCGTCGACAAAACTGGTTCCGATAATCGGATCGCCGCCGATGCCGATACACGTGGACTGGCCGATGCCCAGCTTGGTGAGCTGTCCGACCGCCTCGTACGTGAGAGTGCCAGAGCGCGACACAACACCCACGTGTCCTTGCCGATGGATGTGGCCCGGCATGATTCCCATCTTGCATTTGCCGGGAGAAATGATACCCGGGCAGTTGGGACCGATCAAACGCGTGTTGCGCCCTTCGAGAAACGCAGCCGCGCGGATCATATCGGCGGTGGGAATGCCTTCGGTGATGCAGACCACCAGCGGAACACCGGCTTCTGCGGCTTCCATGACGGCGTCGGCGGCGAACGGCGGAGGAACGAAGATGATCGAGGCATTAGCGCCGGTCTGCTTCACCGCATCGGCGACCGTATTGAAAACCGGCAATCCGAGATGCGTTTGGCCGCCCTTGCCCGGCGTCACGCCGCCCACCACCTGGGTGCCGTAGTCCATCGCGGTTTGTGCGTGGAAGCTGGCTTCGCGCCCTGTGAAGCCTTGGAAGATCACGCGCGTGCTTTGATCCACCAGTATGCTCATGCGGCCGCTCCCTTCACGGCTCGCACCACTTTTTCCGCGGCGTCTTTCATTCCGTCGGCAACGGTGAAATTGAAACCGGAATTTTTCAGAATCTCCTGGCCTTTTTCGACGTTGGTGCCTTCCATGCGAACCACGATGGGGACTTTGATGTTCAACTCGCGGGCGGCGTTGACTACCCCGGTGGCCAGCACATCACAACGCAGGATGCCGCCGAAAATGTTGATGAGCACGGCCTGGACACCCTGGTCGGACAACAGAATGCGGAAGGCGTTTTTGATCTGCTCGGCGTTGGCGCCGCCGCCGACATCGAGAAAATTAGCGGGGCTGCCTCCGGCGTATTTCACGATGTCCATGGTGGCCATCGCCAGGCCCGCGCCGTTCACCATGCAGGCGATGTTGCCATCGAGCTTAATGTAATTCAGGCTGAACCGCGACGCTTCCACTTCGAGCGGATCTTCCTCGTTCAGATCACGCAGCTCCATGAGATCTTTGTGACGATAGAGCGCGTTGTCATCGAGCGTGATTTTGGCGTCCAGTGCGTAGACCTTGCCGTCCTTGGTCAAGATGAACGGATTGATTTCGGCGAGCGAGGCATCGCAGGCATTGTAGGCGTTGGCCAGCGCCATCATGGCGGAGACCGCGCTGTTTACGCTGGCCGCGGGAATGCCCATGCCGAACGCGAGATTGCGTCCTTGATAGGCGGCCAGTCCGTAGCCCGGCTCGATGGCCTCCTTGAGAATCAACTCGGGAGATTTCGCGGCGACTTCTTCGATCTCCATGCCGCCCGCGGCCGAGGCCATGAAGATGGGCTTGCCCTGCGCGCGATCCAGTACGATGCCGAGGTACAGCTCGCGCTCGATCGGCAGCGTTTCCTCAACCAGCAGCCGTTTCACGACGCGGCCTTCCGGTCCGGTTTGGTGCGTGATCAGCGTCATGCCGAGAATTTTGCGTGCTATCTGGGCGGCTTCGGTTGCGTCTTTTGCGACCTTTACTCCGCCGCCCTTGCCTCGGCCGCCGGCGTGAATTTGAGCCTTCACGACAACGCTGCCGCCGATTTTCTTGGCCGCGGCCTCAGCCTCATCCACCGTGAACGCGACCTCGCCGCGAGGCACAGGGACGTCGTACTTGGCCAGGATCGCCTTGGCCTGATATTCATGAATTTTCATGGGTCAAACGTTCTAGTGTAGCAGGGGTGTTAGTGTGGTTATCAATGGCGAATCGCGCTTCCTATATTGAATTTTTGATCGAACAGCTATCGCCACTGGGAGAGATCACGACGCGACGCATGTTCGGCGGCCATGCGATGTATTGCGATGGCACGGTGTTTGCGCTGGTTGCGGGCGATGCGCTGTACCTGAAGACGGACGAGCATAATCGGGCGGACTTTGAGAGGAGCGGCCTGGAGGCGTTTCATCCCTTTGGCGATGAGCGCATGGTCATCCAGTATTATCAGGCGCCGCCGGAGATTTTCGAGGACGTTGCAGCTCTACGGCGTTGGGGCAGCGGCGCAGTGGCGGCAGGGCGGCGCGGTCAAGCCAAGAAGCCGAAGAAAAAGAAGCGTGCCGCTACCGGAAGGTGACTTCGCGCAGGTGCGGGGTGGTGTTGAAACGGTCCAGCGAGACGCGGTCGCGCGTAAAAACCAGCTCGGTGAGCGAGCAATTGCGGATCCGCCAGTGCAGCTCGATCGCGGTTTGCTCGGGCGCGCACAAGACGATTTGCAGCATTACGCCGATGGGGCCGGCGGAGGTGAAGACCACTACGCGGCGGCTGGGCTTGTCGGCATCGATAATTTGACGGAAGCCGCGCTCGACACGGGCGTGAAAATCGGCCCAGGGTTCGAGACCGGCGGCATCCAGCTTGGCTGCGATCCACTGCGGAAGCGCGACGTCGAACATTCTTTGTAAATGGCGGTTGTCGGTGGGCGGCGCCCAATCGGGATGCGCGCGCAGAATCGCTTCGGCGTTGTATTCGTTGAACTCCGGGAGAGCCTGGTAGCCGGTGAATCCCGCAGCCTCGGCGGTCTGGCGATGGCGCAGTAGCGCACCGCTATAAACTTCGTCGAACGTGATGCCTTGCTCGCGCCAATACTCGCCTAACTGGACGGCTTGCTGCACGCCAGTTTCTGAAAGCGAATCCGAGTTGGGTTGAAACGGCCGGGCTTGACCGTGGCGGACCAGAACCAGCGTGCTCATCGGGCCGAGACGGTGGCCCCCGCTTTGCCCAGCACTTTTTCGAGTTCGAGTTTGGCGACCGCTTCGCGATGAACTTCGTCCGGACCGTCGGCCAGGCGCAGCGTTCGCGAATTGGCCCAGGCCGCTGCGAGCAGAGTGTCCTGGCAGACGCCCGCGCCGCCGTGCGCTTGAATGGCGCGGTCGAGCACGCGCAGCGTCATATTGGGGGCGATCACTTTGATCATTGCGATCTCGGAGCGCGCGGCCTTGTTGCCGACCGTATCCATCATATAGGCGGCTTTGAGAACCAGCAAGCGCGCCTGCTCGATCTCCATGCGCGATTCGGCGATGTCAGCGCGGATTGTTCCCTGTTCAGCCAGCCTCTTGCCGAACGCAACGCGAGCGCCGGCGCGGCGGCACATTGTTTCGACCGCTCGTTCCGCAACGCCGATCAAGCGCATACAGTGATGGATGCGGCCGGGCCCCAAACGTCCCTGCGCGATTTCGAAGCCGCGGCCTTCGCCGAGGAGCATGTTCGAGACCGGCACGCGGACGTTGGTGAAACTGACTTCGCCGTGGCCGTGCGGGGCGTGGTCGTAGCCGAAGACTTTCAGCATGCGCTCAATCTTGACGCCGGGCGCGTCCATAGGTACCAGGATCATGGATTGCTGTTTATGTTTCGGGCCGGCGGGATCGGTCTTGCCCATGAAGATGGCGATTTTGCAGCGCGAATCGCCTGCGCCGGAGGACCACCATTTGCGGCCGTTGATGACATAATGATCGCCGTCGCGCGCAATGCTGGCTTCGATATTGGTGGCGTCGGAGGATGCGACAGCGGGCTCGGTCATGGCGAAGCATGAACGAATTTCGCCGTTCAACAGCGGTTTGAGCCAGCGCTCCTTCTGCTCCGGCGTGCCGTAGCGCGCCAGCACTTCCATGTTGCCCGTGTCGGGCGCGGAACAATTGAAAACTTCGGGCGCGAGCGGCGAGCGGCCCATGATTTCGCATAGCGGCGCGTATTCCAGATTGTTGAGACCGGCGCCGTGCTCGTCCTCGGGCAAAAACAGGTTCCAGAGTCCGGCCGAACGCGCCTTGGGCTTCAGCTCTTCGATCACTCGTGAAGGTTTCCAGCGGTCGCCTTGCTCAGATTCGTCGAGGAAGCGCTGCTCGTTGGGATAAACGTGCTGATCCATGAAGGCTTGCAGCTGCTTCTGGAGCGCTTTAACTTTGTCGGAGAATTCGAAATGCATAGTTGGTAGCCGATTGATTATTTGCCGGTGAACGCCGGGGCGCGCTTCTGGAGGAAGTGGGCCACGCCTTCCTTGAAATCTTCGCACTGCAAGCTTTGGAGCATCTCCTGCTCGGAGCTTTCAAATGCTTCGGATAACGTTTGAAACATTGCGGCGTAGACTTGGTCTTTCATGACGCGCATGGATCTGGGGCTGACGCTGTAGGCCAGCTCTTTCGCGTAGGCCCGGACACCTTCAAGGAACTGATCCTGCGGAAAAACGCGGTTGACGAGCCCCATGCGCAGGGCTTCATTTGCCTCCACCAGGCGCGCGGAGAACAGCATGTCGAGCGCGTTGGCAGGACCGATCAGGCGCGGCAGCATCCACGCCAGGCCGTATTCGGCGATCAGTCCACGCCTGGCGAAAGCAGTGCCGAAGCGCGCGGCATCCGAGGCGAAGCGCAGATCGCAATACAGCGTGATGACGAAGCCCAAGCCGACCGCGGGACCGTTCACGGCCGCGATCACCGGCTTCTGGATGGAGGGAAAATAGGAATATTTTTTCTGAAAATCCGGACGTACGCCGGCGCGCTGGCCGTTGCTGGTGTTGGCGAGTGCGCTGGCACGTTCACCCACGCCCTTCTGCGCGATCTCGCCGAGCAGCGACATGTCGGCGCCCGCGCAGAATCCGCGGCCGGCTCCGGTGAGAATGATGACGCGAACGTCGGGGTCCTGCTCGGCTTCATGGATGGACGCGCGCACCTCCTGCTCCATCGTCCCAGTCCAGGCGTTGAGCTTGTCGGGGCGATTCAGAGTGATGGTGGCGACGCGGTCCGTGACCTGGTAGAGCGTTTCCTGATGGGCCATGCAGTTTGGATTATATCAGTGCGGCGGCTTGTTGAATGAGATTGTAAACGCGTTTGTCGAAGTGGCGAAAGCGTTCGTCTTGCGTCTGGCCGCGGTGGAAACGCACGTAGATCTGTTGCAGCACGACGGCCAGTTTGAAGAGCGCGAACACTTCGTAATAGTTGATGAGCGACATGTCGCGCCCGGTCTTCTCGGCGTAGCGGCCGATGAGTTCGTCGCGCGTGTACCAGCCAGGCTGCGCGGTGATGGATGCCTTGGTGCCGCCGGGATCGCTGGGTTGCGCCCAGTAGCAGAGGATCAGGCCGAGATCCACCAGCGGATCGCCGACCGTGGCCATTTCCCAATCGAGCACAGCCTCGATGCGACCCGGATCGTCGAGGTTCAACATAACGTTGTCCAGCTTGAAATCGTTATGGACGAGCGTGGGTGGGGGCGAGACGGGCATGCGGTCGGTCAGCCACTGGATAACGCGGTCCATCAGCACGATCTCTTCGGTTTTGGCGCGAATCCAACGGTCGAACCAGCCGCGCACCTGGCGTTCGAGAAAACCGTCGGGTTTGCCGAGTGCGATGAGGCCGTGCTTTTGGATGTCTATGGAGTGCAGCTCGACCAGACAATCGATGAAGCCCCGGCTGACGCGCTGCTGGTAATCGGCGAAAGCGGCCAGCTCGGGCGGAACGCGGTCGCGCACCACGATGCCGTGGCGGCGCTCCATGATGAAGAACACCGCACCGACGATGGAGGGGTCCTCGCAGACCAGGAACACCTCGGGAGCGGGCGGAAAAAACGGATGGACGGCTTTGAGGACTTTGTATTCGCGCGCCATATCGTGCGCTTTAGGAGCGACGGGACCGAGCGGGCCGCGGCGGAGCACATATTCGCGCGCGGGAGTGCGAAGCATGTAGGTGAGATTGGAGTGGCCGCCAGGAAATTGCTCGACAGTCAGGTTTTCTGCGCCCTCCAGCTTACCGTGCAGATAGCTGATGAGAGCCTGTTGGTTTAATTCCTCTCCGGCGCGGACGGCCGCGGTGTCAATCATGCGGTGCGATTCCTCAAGCGCAGTGCTCTCTCGATATGATACGGGACTTTGAGTTTCAGTGAGCCAAGCTGATCGATATGACTTACCGGCCGGCACGGGCTCTACCCGCGTTAGCAATTTTCCGGTAGCGATAGGCTGCTTGGCTGGAGATGCCGGCGACCTCGGCGCCGGTGAGGTAACGCAGAGGAGCGGATTCGCGCAGGCGCTGCACAACTTGCGCCAACCCGGAAAGAATCGCGAGCTCGGCCGGCGCTATGGATCTGTTAACCAGCACTCCGCGGCGCTCGATGATCAGGAATGCTCGATTGCGGTATCGAGTTTGCCAATCGTCTCCCGGGCCGGGATAAGGAATGGGCCGAAACTGCTCCAACGCCCGGCAGCCGAAAAAGATCGCCTGGCAAGGATACAGCAGGCCTCCCGCAAGGATCGCTTGCGAGATCGCGTCCGTTCCGAGAGCATGTACTCTATCGTCATCCGGCAAATCCCAAGGTGAATTCATGGAGATGTCCATGAGCGCCGCATAATCGGCTGGGTGTGCCTCTCGGGGAGGAATGGCGACACGTTGCTTAACTTCGGTGAGCAGATCGTCCACCATCTTTGAATCTTCTCCGGCGACGACCAAACCATGGTTGCCTAGTACGAACAGGTTTGTATCAGGGCACGCAGATAGGGCGTGCTCAACCGCTCGGGATAGAGGCAGGCCCGAGGCCACGTAAGGAATCCATTGCCAGCGCAATCCCTCCAGACGGTTTTTCAGTTGAACGGGCGCATCGCTCCGAACTGCCCAGGCGATGGTGTTCACGCAATGCACATGCAGAACCACGCGGTGCGGCAGCGCGGCATGCATGGCGGTCTCGAGCGACGCACTCGGATACCGCTGGGCGGGATCCACGCCCTGCTGCAGACACTTCGTCACAACCTTCAAATCCAAGGGGATGAGGATATCGTCACACTTTGCGTTGGCCATCAACTGACCGGACGCCTTGATCCAGAGGACGCCGTCCAGCTTGGCCGAGCTGTTGCCGGTGCTAGCCTGCGTGAGCAGTGGGTCGCATCCCACGCGCTCGGTGAGTTCCAGGAGCGGCTGAAGTTCAGCCTGCCTGACCATTGGACTATGTTCTCTCATTCGCGTCTCCTCATCACTCCGACAGAATTCGAAATTGTTCTTCAGCGACGGGCGGGGCCGCGAACCGGTTCGCCCGAAGCTGACCGAGCTTCATGGAAGCTTTGAAAATCACTCCGACGGGAATGATGCCTCCCAATTTGTGCGCCCCCACAGCCGCCAAGCCCATCGACGCAACACATCCACACGAACCGCAATCCGGGTTTCCTCCGAACTGACAGGGAACGATCCTGGTTTTCAGGTCCGCCGACACGGTCTGGGTCGTACGCGCGAAAACACACTCTCTAGGGTTTGGCGGAGGGGTGGAAAATTGCCGAATCATACCTTCCGGCATATCCAGTTTGGAAAATTGTCTCCTCAGCGTCAGCATGTCCGCGATCGCTCGCTCGCGCTCCTCGGGCGACAGCATTTCAGGCAGCTGATCTCCGATTTGCGGCGTGAACAAGCTGAACCATACCTTGCGGATCTCCGGTCGGGGGGTCCAGAACTCTAGAAACTGTTTCAAATAACCCGGCCGCTTCATCATCTGTCCGGTGATCGTGCAGTGAATCGTGATGTTTTGGCCGGCGATGTTTTTTATGATCCGGTCGTATGTTGCGGGATCTCGCCGGAGATCGTGCTCGGGTTGCAACCCGTCTATGGAAACCACGACGTTGAAATGGGGCAATGACGTCCAGCTAGCCGCCAGAGGACGGAAGGCGCTGGTGACCACCTGCACGTGGATGCCCCGCTGCAGCAGTTGCGGAACCATGGCCTCCAGTTCTCGATAACGAACCAGGGGATCGCCTCCCACGATGGACAGATGCAAAGGCCGTAATCTATCGACTAGCTCAAGCACGCCGTCGATGAGTTGCTGGCCCTTGCGATCGCTTAAGCTGCGCAAAGTCGCGCCGCCCCCCAGATGAGCATCGTCGTAGGCGTAACAGCCTGGGCACTGCAACGGACATTCACGGGTGATTTCAATGGAAAGCGAGGGTCGCTCTCCTTTTAGAATCTTGCCCCATGCTCGGATTACTTCGGAAGTTGTCACGACCAATCCTTTCTCAAAGCGGTCTAAGTCGTCGCCTGGATCAATCTGTCTGTAGAAAGGACGCCGGCGGGCCAAATCGTATTTCTGATAATCCGCCCGTCGAGCGGACGCCGAGCAGGTTGCCGGCAACCCCTCTACTTAGGATTGGAAAGATGGCTTGCGTGCGACTCGCGATGCCGGAGGAGGAAGATCTGACATCTGTCCGGTAATAACCATGCGGTCACTGGGACGATAGGGTGCGCGCGCGTCGGCGATAACCAAACTCACAAAGAGGGGATAAGAGATTACAACGGACTCGGAGCGGCGCCCGGTGGTGTCACAGGAGTGCTGATGCAACTGTAAGCCACTCAGAGCGGGGCTCGGATTGACAGCGGGAGGATCCGGTAACGTGTCGAGCGTGGCGATCACCAGCAGCGCGCTCAAAATCCAAATTGTGCACCAAATCGATTTCATCTACTCTTCTTGTGCACCGTAAGCCTATCGTAGCGAACTTTGGGCCGCTTTGCGTGACAACTCGCGCGATCGGATCATGCGGGCGGCCTCCGCACACTGCATGTTATACTCACGCGAATCTGAGTTATTTCAACGGAGATCAACATGGGTGAGCACGCCACACCGGAACACATCATGCAAGTCGGCCTGGGATTCTGGGCCGCCAAGACACTGCTGAGCGCGGTCGAGATGGGCCTTTTCACAGAGCTGGCGCACGGTCCCAAGGACCTGGAGACGCTGCGCGGCCGGTTGGGCCTGCATCCGCGCGCGGCACATGATTTTCTGGACGCACTGGTCGCGCTGGGCTTGCTGGAACGGCACGATGGGAAGTATGCGAACACGCCGGCCACGGATCTGTTTTTGGACAAGCAGAAACCTTCGTACATGGGTGGGCTTTTGGAGATGGCCAACAATCGCTTGTATGGCTTCTGGGGGCATCTTACCGAAGCGCTGCGCACCGGCAAGCCACAGAACGAAGTTCGAAGCGGCGACACACCTTTGTTTGAAGCGCTGTACGCCGATCCGGCGCGATTGCGCGGGTTTCTGGCTGCCATGAGCGGTATGAGTCGCGGTTCTGCACTGGCGATCGCGGCGAAATTTCCGTGGAAAGATTACAGCACTTTCGTCGACGTGGGTACGGCGCAGGGCGATACGGCGGCACAGATTGCATTGGCTCATCCTCACACGCGCGGGACTGGGTTCGACCTGGCCGAGGTGGGTCCGATCTTTGAGGATTACGTAACAGGCCTCGGACTTTCCGGGCGGCTGCAGTTCGCGGCCGGCAGCTTTTTTGAGGATCCACTGCCGAAAGCCGACGTAGTGATGATGGGGCACATCCTGCACGACTGGGACCTGGACACGAAGAGGATGCTGCTCGACAAGGCGTATGATGCGGTTCCGGACGGGGGCGCTCTGATTGTTTACGAGGCCATTATCGACGACGCCCGTTCCAAGAACGCGTTCGGGCTAATGATGAGCTTGAACATGCTCATCGAGACGCCGGGCGGCTTCGACTACACCGGGGCCGACTGCCAGGATTGGATGCGCGCCGCTGGTTTCCGCCAGACGCGAGTGGAACACCTGGCGGGCCCGGACTCGATGGTGGTCGGCATCAAGTAGCGGGCGAACATGCTGCGGTGACCGATCTTCCAGATTTTCATTTTGCGTCTTTTCATATGGTTCACTCCGCGCGGCTGCGGCGCGCGCGCGGAGCTTTTCTAGGATTGAACCAAAGTCGCCGATGCAAAGACTCATTCTGGCCTATAAGAATTTCGCCGCCAACAAAAATATCAGCCACATCGGACTAGGCGTAGCCGCGTTGAACACTTGCAAGGTGCTGCGGCGCGAGAACATCGCGGCGGAGGTATGGCCGGTGGCCAGCCCCGTGGAATTGGGCGAGCGGTTGAAGGAACAACCCGCAAGTCACGTAGTGGTCTCGGCGCCCTGGATGCCGACGCTCGAGATGCATCGCCTGGTGGCAGCATACCCGAACACTCGCTTGGCCGTGAACTGCCATTCGAATGTCGGGTTCCTGCAAGCCGACGCTAACGGCGTCACGCTGGTGCGCGAGGCCATGGAGATCGAAGCGGCGACGCCCAATTTTCACTTGTCGGGCAACAGCCTGAAGTTCTGCAAGTGGGTTCGTTCCGCGTATTCGCGGCCTTGTGCCTATCTTCCAAATCTTTACTATCTGGACAACTCGTTCGTGCCGGCGCCGCCACTGTATAACGCTGACGGCATCGCCGAGGGTGTGCCTTCGGTGGTTTCACACGCGATCGACTGGGTGCCTGAGCACTGGAAGGCCATGATGGACAACGTGCTGGATATCGCGCGCGTCGGCCGCTATCTGCTCACCGATCCCTATGCTCCGCAGGAAGGCCGTGAGGCTTTGAAGGAGCACAATAGCGACGGCATCAAAGCCTGGAAAGAATTCCTGAGCGTCAATTACAGCGCGTCCAATTAAACCACCAGCATGCAGTCGCCGTAGGAATAGAAGCGATAACCTGCATCCACGGCGTGTTGGTAGGCGGATAAAACGAATTCGCGTCCGGCGAAGGCGCACACCAGGATCAAGAGGCTGGATTGCGACAGATGGAAATTGGTGAGCATCGCGTCCGTTCTTTGAAACTGGAAGCCAGGCCGAATGAAGAGATCGGTTTGCTCGGTCCGCCCGAGATAAAGACTTTCCACTGCGCGGACAGCCGTGGTTCCGGCACAGATTACGCGCTGGGCTTGGCGAATGGCGGCGGCGTTCTCTTCGCTCACATGGAATCGCTCGGCGTGCAGCGAATCGCCGCGAATGGGCTGAAAAGTTCCGAGCCCAACGTGCAGCGTGACGTAGGCGATGCGAGCGCCTGAGCCGCGGCAAGCGTCCAGGATTTCCGGCGTGAAGTGCAGACCGGCGGTCGGCGCGGCGACGGAACCGGTCTCGCGTGCGAATACGGTCTGATATCGCTCGCGGTCGGCCGAGGTGTCGCCTCGTTTGATGTAAGGCGGCAGCGGCACGTGGCCGATTTTTTCGAATAATTCGTACGGGTCGCCGGCGAAGTGGAAGCGCACAGTGCGCTCGCCGTATTCGCCGCGTGCCACAATCTCCGCTTCAATATCTTGAAAGACAATCCGCTCGCCAACGCGCATTTTGCGCCCGGGATGCACCAGCGCGGTCCACGTTTTTGCGTCATCGCTGACGGGTTCGATCAGCAAAACTTCTACTTCGCCGGTGAGATTCTGCCAGCGTTTGGGATTGCGTTTTCCAACCGGAAGGAAATGGACTCCGGCGCGGCGGCCGAGCAAGCGCGAGGGAAATACCTTGGAGTCGTTCAGAACCAGGCAATCGCCCGTTCGCATGAATTGTGGAAACTCGCGAAACAGACGATCTTCCCAGCGTTGCTCGGCGCGATAAAGCACCAGCATGCGCGAGCCGGCGCGATCCTCCAGCGGCTGCTGCGCGATGGACGACTGGGGCAAGTGATAATTGAAGATGGAAAGGTCCAATCCCCACGATAGCAATGCGTATTCTGGGCATCGAGACGTCCTGCGATGAGACCGCCGCGGCAGTGGTGGAAAACGGCCGCGAGGTTCTCTCGTCCGTGGTTGCTTCGCAGCTTGCGACGCACTCTAAGTACGGCGGCGTGGTTCCTGAGCTGGCCTCGCGTGAACAACTGCGGGCCATCGTTCCGGTGGTGCGGCTGGCGCTGGAACAGGCGCGGACCAACTTGGACGACCTAGCCGCGATCGCGGTGACCGAGGGACCAGGGCTGGTTGGGTCGCTGCTGGTGGGCCTTACGTATGCCAAGGCGTTGTGCTTTGCGCGCGGGCGTCCGCTGATCGGCGTGAATCATATCGAAGGTCATATTCACGCGGTTCTGCTCGAAGCCGGCGACCAGATCGAATTTCCCGCGCTGGCTTTAGTGGTAAGCGGCGGGCATACGCATCTGTACGAAGTGCACGAGGGATTCGCCTACCGGCTGCTCGGAAAGACGCGCGACGATGCGGCCGGAGAAGCGTACGACAAGGTGGCCAAGCTGCTCGGTTTCCCCTATCCGGGCGGGCCGGTGATCGATCGGCTGGCTCCGTACGGCGATCCGGAAGCCGTGAAGTTCACCCTCGCCCGCATGAAGGGCAATGCGCTGGACTTCAGCTTTAGCGGCCTCAAGACCGCGGTCTTGCGCTGGGTGGAGCAGCACAACATGGCCGATGAGATCGAGGCGCGGCGCAGCATCCAGCAGCCGGCGCTCGAGGACTGGCTGCGATTGACGCCGCCAGCGACGCTCGATCTGCTGGCCTCGTTTCAGCACACGGTAGTCGAAGAACTGTTGCGACATTTGGCGGCCTCCTCCGACCAGATTGGAGCGCGTTCCATGATTGTCTCGGGCGGTGTAGCGTGCAATGCAGGGCTGCGCGCGGCGGCGCGGAATGCGCAACTTCCCTGCCCCGTATTTTTTCCCTCGCCGGCTCTTTCAACGGACAATGCCGCGATGATCGCGGCGGCGGCCTTCGTAAAATTGGCGCGCCGGGAGTTTGACGATCTGGCGTTGCGCGCTCAGGCCAACCTGGCGCTCGCCTAGGCGCCGTTACACCGCACGAACGACTGTTCTTGCTTTATAATTTCACGCATGACTAAAACCCGAGCTCTAGCAGCTTTCGTTACCGTACTGTTTCTGATCGCGGGACTTGCTTTGGCGCAAAGACCCGCCAAGAATATCAACCCGGCCAGGCATCCCAATCTCGCTGCGGCCCAACGTTTGAGCCGGCAGGCTTATGAAAAAATCGTCGCGGCGCAGGAAGCCAACGAATGGGACCTGCAAGGGCACGCTCAAAAAGCTAAGAACCTTCTGGATGAAGTTAACAACGAGCTAAAACAGGCGGCCGAGGCATCCAATCGCCGATAGAGCCTCTTGGCCGGCGGCGGCGCGCAGTTTCCGCTGCAAAAAATTTGTTACTCGTGTCGATTTCTCCTAGCTGCATTCGTTATTGAATCGGAGTAAACAAATCGCAAGGAGAATCCGATGCAGAGACCACTTTTCTTAATCGCCGGATTGGCGGCCCTGGTCACGCTACAGGGCGCCGATCCAAAGTCCGTCGCGAGCAGCGATGCCGCGGCCGCGTTCGCTCGCTTGAAGACGCTGGTGGGTGAATGGGAGGCGAACATGCCGGATGGCAAGGCCCGGCTTACCTACGAGCTGACCGGCGGCGGATCAGCGCTGGTGGAGCGCGAGATCGCCGACAACATGCCTGGAATGCTGACCGTCTATCATCTGGACGGCAGCAGGGTCATCCTGACCCATTACTGCATGGCCGGCAACCAGCCGCGCATGCAAGCTGGAGGGATCAATCCGGACACGGGGGAAATTCAATTCCAGTTTCTGGATATCACCAACCTCGCCAGCCCAGGCACCGGCCACATGCACAACGCCAAGCTCCGGATCATCGACAATAACCACGTCGATTCGGAATGGCAGTTCTATGAAAACGGCGCGCCGAAAATGACCGAGTCGGCGCACTACACTCGGGTACGATAGGAGAACAACATGCCACAATACATGCTCTTGCTGTACGGGGATCCCTCCAACTGGGCTAAGCTCAGCCCGGACGAAATGCAAAAGGCCACCGAAAAATATCTGGCGTGGACGAAGAAGCCGTTCACCAAGGACAGCCATCGGCTGGCTGATGATGCCGGCCGCGTGATTCGCAGGGCCAAGGATGGTCAAAAGCGCGCCACCGACGGGCCGTACAGCGAAACCAAGGAAGTGCTGGGCGGCTATTACACCATCGAAGCGGCCAGCTATGACGAAGCCGTGAAGCTGGCGCTCGATCATCCGCAGCTCGAATACGGCGGCACTATCGAGGTGCGTCAAGTTTGGGGCACGTGAGCGCGCAAACTGAATCGGATGTCCTGCTGGAACACCTGTTCCGGCGTCAGGCCGGCCGGATGGTGGCGTACTTCACGCGGCTGTTCGGCCCGGCCCATCTTGATTTGGCGGAAGAGACCGTGCAGGAAGCGATGCTGCGCGCGCTGCAGACCTGGCCTTATCAAGGCGTGCCGGAAAACGCGGAGGCGTGGCTATTCCGCGTCGCGCGCAATACGGCCATCGATGCTATCCGGCGCAACCGCTTTCTGGTGGGCGATGCGATGCTGGCGGGCATCGCGCAGAGTGATAGGCAGTCGGGCGATCCGCTAATCGAGGAGCAACTGCGCGACGACGAGTTGCGCATGATCTGCATGTGCTGCCACCCCGAGATTTCGCGCGAAGCCAGTGTCGCGTTGAGTCTGAAGACGGTCAGCGGTTTCGGAGTTCGAGAAATCGCGCGCGCTTTCCTGGCCGACGAAGCGACCATCGCGCAGCGGCTGGTGCGCGCCAAACGCCAGATCCGGGAGCGAGGGCTTACGCTGGAGATGCCGCATGGCGAGGAGTTGAAGCGCCGCTTGGACTCGGTGCTCGAAGTCATCTACCTGGTCTTCAACGAAGGCTACGCGGCGCACCAGGGACAGGACCTGATCCGGCAGGATCTTTGCGCGGAGGCGCTGCGATTGGGGCGGTTGGTGGCGTCTTCTTCCATCGCGACACCCAAAGTGCACGCATTGGTCGCGATGATGGCGCTGCAAGCCGCGCGGCTGCCCGCACGCGTGGATGAAGCGGGCGATCTGGTGCTGCTGGAATCGCAGGACCGCAACCGCTGGGATCGTGAACTGATTGGTCTGGGCTTCCATCACCTGGAGCTGTCGATGGCCGGCGATGAGGTTTCCGAGTATCACGCGCAAGCCGGGATCGCGGCCACGCACGCGCGCGCCGGCGATGCGCAGTCCATCGAATGGCCGCTGATTCTGGAATTCTACGATCAGCTTCTGGCGATTAATCCGTCACCGGTGGTCGCGCTCAATCGCGCCGTAGCGGTCGCCAAGGTGCGCGGTGCAGCGCAGGCGCTGGCCGAGGTTGAAAGCCTGGAGCACGAAACGAAGCTGCGGGATTACTATCTTCTGCTCGCGGTGCGAGGCCACTTGTTGCTTGAACTGGGACGTCGCGAGGAAGCTGCGCGGAATTTCAATGCAGCGCTGGAGCGGCCCTGCTCGGAGCCGGAGCGGCGATTCCTGCGGCGTAAGCTCGCGGCGTGCGACGCCAGCTAGCCAGTTGCCGGCTACTCTTCGCGCAGGATCTCGAGCGGTTTTTGCCCGAGGATGCGGAAGCTGGCGGCCCATCCCGCGGCGTTGGCAATCAGGGCGGTTGCTATGACAGCGAACAGGCTGGGCAGGATGGGAAATGAAACCTGTGCGTCCAGCAGGCGCTCCAGCAGCAGATTGGCGAAGCCGTTGGCCAGCAGTGCGCCCGTCAAGCCGGCCACCGCGCCGAGAATCAGAAACTCGACCGAGAAAATCCGGCTGACGCGAGCGCGGGTTGCGCCCAGTGTCTTGAGGATCACCACCTCGCGCATGCGGCGAAAGCGCGTGCCGGCCACGCTGGAAGATAGAATGATCGCTCCGGCCACGATCGCGAACATGGAGATGAAGCGGATCACTGTCGCGATCTGGTCCACCACGCTTTGGAATGTTTCGAGAACGTCGGCGAGATTCACGACCGTAACCGTGGGGAAGCTGCGATAGAGCGCTTCCTGGAAAGCGGACACAGTAGAGGGCTGGGCGCGCAAGCTGGCGTAGTAGACCAGCGGGAATCCGTCCAGAGCGCCGTCGCTGAAAATGAATTCCACGCGGCTGATCAGATGCACGGAATCGACGCGATGAATGCAGGTCACGCGCGCGGAAAACTCCTTGCCGTTGATCGACCAGCGGGTCATGGAGCCTAGATCGATGTTCAGCTCTTTCGCGGCGTCTTCTGAAACGCAAACTTCGGGATTAGGCGGCCGCTGAGAGTGAGCCCACCAGGTTCCGCGGACCATTTCGACGTAATTAGTCATTGCTCCGGCGGAGGTGACGGAACGCGGGCTGCGGAAGCGGCGAATCCAACCTTTGAGCTGCATCTTGGCGATCTCGCGATCGTCCACGGCCAGCAGCCGCGCGGCGACCGTGCCGATCAAATCCGGCGCGCCTTCGATGCCACTTTGATGGTTGACCAGGCTCAGGACAGCGTCGCGATCCTTGGGGGCAATGTCCAGCAGGAAGACGTTGGGCATGCCGGGCGGCGCGGTGCGATGCATTTGCACGATCACGCCGCGCTGGACCAGGTAAACGGTGAGCGTGAACATCACGCCGACTCCGAGCGCCACCAGGACGGACTGAGCATGATTGCCGGGCCGATACAGATTGGCGATGCCATGCCGCAGCGAAGTGGGCAGGCGACGGCGTCCCAGCGCCCGAAGCGCGCGCAGCATCAGCCAGGCCACGACGGAAAGCGAAGCCAGTCCGGCCACCAGACCACCGGCGAAGTACTCGCCCGTTTTCCACATGTCGGCGCGAGTGCCCGCCGCGAACGACATCGCGATGCCTCCGAAACCGAGCACTATGAAAGCGCCGGCGGCGATGGAAGCGCGTTCTTCAATGAGGCGCCGTCGCCAATTGGGTCTTGTCTCGGACATTTCGCGGCGCAAGATTAAATTCGGGCGGATGCGCCGGATGCCGAGCAGCGGCGGCAAGGTGAATAACAGGGTGGCGAGCACTGCGATCCCAATGCCTTGCGCGGCGGTCAACAAATCGAGATGAGCGGACGGAAGAAGTTCGAAATAGCGCTTGAGAAATTGCGGGAAAGCTGTTTGTACTACGAACCCGAACGCGACTCCGATCAAGCCGCCCGCGAGTCCGAGCGCGAGTGTCTGGATCACATAGATCCGGATCAGATGCACGGAGCGCGCTCCCAGGCACTTCATGATCGCGATGGAATCCAGGCGCTGCTGGATATGGGCGTGAATTGCCGTTGCGACTCCGATGGCGCCGACGATCAGCGTAATCAGGCTCACCAGGCTCAGGAACATGGTGGCTCGGCTGAGGCTTTGCGTGATGATGGGGTGGGACTCGCGATAGTCGGCGATGAGCGCCTCCGGGAAAGCCTGGCGCAGCCGGTCGCGGACTTGCTCGATAGTGGGCGAGCCGGGATCCAGCCGGAACAGGAAGTGTTCGGCAGCGCGGCTGCCGGGAAGCATAAGGCCAGTGCGGTCGAGACCGTCGCGCGTCATCATCACGCGCGGTCCCACGTTCAGGCTACCCAGCATGCGATCGGGTTCATAAGCCACGCGTCCCACGATGCGAAATTGTTTGCCGCCTAGTGACAACGTGTCGCCGACTTTCAAATTCAAACGCAGCAGGATGTCGTCGGAGACGGCGATGGTGTCGGCAGTGAGGGCGGTGCGCAGCGGAGCGGGCGGATCGAGACGAATCTCGCCGTAGAACGGATACACCTTGGGATCGACGGCCTTGATGGAGACCAGCATGGGCCGCGAGTCGCCCGACGAGGCCATGGTCAGGGTTTCGGTGATCCAGGTACGTTCCACGTCTTGGCGGGCAAGGGCATCCAGGACGCTGCTCTGTTGTGGCGTGGGCACGTCGAAGATGCGCACCGAGAGATCGGCGGCCATGAGGGTTCGTGCCTGGTCGGAAAGCATTTGATGGAAGGCGCGGCTGAATCCGCGGACTCCGGTCAGGGAGCCGATTCCCACCGCGACCGCCAGCACGACGAACGAGAACTTGAACGCCGACGAGCGCGCCTCACGCCAAGCGATCTTGAATGCGGTGGACCAGGAGAATCGCATCATTCCTCGGTGACGATCAATCCGTCTCGCAGGACGATTCGGCGGCGGGCGCGTCCGCTGAGCACCGGATCGTGAGTCACCAGGACCAGCGTTGTTCCCTCGCGCTGGTTGAGCGAGATGAGCAATTCCAAAACGTGCTGGCCGTTCTGGCTATCCAGATTCCCGGTCGGCTCGTCGGCGAGCAGAATCGGCGGGCGCACCATGAAGGCGCGAGCCAGGGCGACGCGCTGCTGCTCGCCGCCGGAA
>Ga0335083_10000867_pt1 | contig 43394 bp, 37 predicted proteins | sample Lox_Sample_42_FD_206716 | JGI IMG/M metagenome (GOLD analysis project Ga0335083, IMG submission 206716) | Soil microbial communities from Loxahatchee National Wildlife Refuge, Florida, United States - Lox_Sample_4.2 | ecosystem: Environmental > Terrestrial > Soil > Wetlands | place: USA...
TCGACTCCGGGCCGGTGCCGGTCGCGATCGCGTTCACGCTCGCGGTGATCGCGCCGCAGCTGGTGTGGCCCATCACGACGACCAGCCGCGTGCCGAACTGCGACGCCGCGAACTCGATCGAGCCGACGATCGACGGCGCGACGATGTTGCCGGCGACGCGCACGACGAACAGGTCGCCGAAGCCCTGATCGAACAGGATCTCGACCGGCGTGCGCGAATCCGAGCAGCCGAGCACGATCGCGAACGGCCGCTGCGCCGCGGTCGAGCGCGCCGAATCGAAGCTGCGCCCGGGCGCGTTGCTCGTGCCGTCGCGAAACCGCTGGTTGCCGACCGCGAGCCGGTGCAGCGCCGCGTCGGGGTCGAGCGAGAACGGGTCCCACGTGTTCGGCATGGCCCGAGGTTCATACTACGGAGCGTAGCCGTCGGTCAGCGTGCCGAGAAACGCAGCGACGTCGGCGAGATCCGCGGCGGAAGCCGGGCCGCCCGCACGACGATCAGCGATCGGACGAACGCGCTCGATTTCTAGCGGATCGCGGACCCGATCGCCGCCGGCAGCGCGACGCCGACCCACGCCGCGAGGCTCGGCGCGATGTCGAGCATGCGGATGCGCCCGAGCTCGCGATGCGCGATGCCCGGGCCGACCGCGATGAACGACGCGGCCATCGCCGGATCGGTCGGCGGCCAGCCGTGCGTGCCGTGTCCCGGTTTGGCGACGACGAGCTCGCCGGTGCGCTCGCCGCCGAACGCGAAGCCCGGCGGCGCGACCAGCGCGAACGCCGCGGCGGGGTCGGCGCCGAACGCGGCGAGCTGCTCGCGCGAGAGCCGCCGCACGTCGGGCAGCTCGGCGACCGCGGCATCGAGCTCGGCCGCCGCGCTGGGGTCGATCAGATAGAACAGCGCGGTGCCGCCCGCGGTGACGACTCCGACGCGCGCCGCGACCGTCTTCGTTCCGTCGAGCGTGATCAGGTGGTGGCGCGCGAGCACGACGTAGGGCTCGAGCTCGTGATCGATCGGCGCGAAACCGTGGTCGGACACGATCACGAGCGTGGTCCGCGCCGCCTCCGGTTGGGCCGAGATGGTCGCGGCGAGCTGACCGATCAAGGCATCGACGTTCTCGATCGCGGCGATCGCCTCGGGGCTCCACGGCCCGTGCTCGTGCTCGGCCTCGTCGAGCGCGGGCGCGTGGATCATCAGCAGGTCGGGGTGCTCGTGCGTGACGAGGTACGTCGCGATCGCGAAGATCGACGCGTCCGCCGCCATCGGCGGCCTCAGCTGCTGCCACAGCTCGTGGTCTTCACGCGCGACGCGATCGAGCAGCCCCGGCGTCGCCAGCGCGCGCAGGAGCTTCTGGTCGTCCGCGGTTCCGGCGCGCCAGTACTCCGGCACGTTGAACGACACGCGCGCGCCGACCGTGACCGGCCAGCTGACGAGCCCGGCGCGGCGGTGCTGCGCCTCGACCGCGTCCCACAGCGTCGGCGCGTGGATGTCCTCGCTGTACCACCACCAGCCTTCGGCGTTCTTGCCGAGCGGGTCGACCGGCTTGTTGCCGACGATGCCGTGGACCGCCGGCGGCACGCCGGTCGCCATCGTCGTGTGCGACGGGTACGTCACCGTCGGAAACACGCCCTCGACGCCGGTCGCGTACGCGCCGCGCGCGATGAGCTGGCGCAGCGCCGGGATCTTGAGCCCGTGCGCGTCGGGATGGACGTAGGCGTCCGCCATGAGGCCGTCGACGCTGACGACGACCAGATGCGGCATGGTCGCCGGCGGCGGCGCGCTCGGCGCCGGCGCCGGCGGTGGCGCGGCGCCGCACGCGACTGCGAACGACGCCACCAGCAACGTGCGAATCATGACGCGTTGTTACCTGCTGATTGCAGACTTTTCCACCCCACTGCGTGGGTCCGGACATGCCGTCCTTGCCGCTCGCGCTTCGCGACTCGTACCTGGTCGACTTGCTCGCGTGGGTCGCGGCGCGCTGCCGCGACGCGATCGTGCGCGGGATGTTTGCCAAGCCGGCGCGCGCGCTACTCGACGACGCGGTCGCCGGCCTCGGGCCGAGCTGCGGGCTCGCGCGCTGGGAGACGCTCGGCCCGCACGCGGCGCTTCGCCGCGAGCTCGGCCTGACGCTGGCCGCGACCGCGCTGCTCGTGGTCGCGGCGGCGCCGCGGCTGTGGAGCACGATCGCGATCGTGTACCGGATGGCCGGCGCGCGCGGCCCCGCGCTCGATCGCAAGCTCGCGGTCGCGCTGCTCGGCGGCGATCGCGAGGCCGAGGCCGCGGTCGCGCTCGAGCTCGCCTCCGACGCGCCGCTCGTCCGCTCGGGCGCCCTCGTCGTGCGCGGCGAATCGATCGCCGCGAGCGACGCCATCGTGCGCCGGCTCGCCGGAATGCCCGCGTGATTTCACCCGGTTGCAGCCGCGCTGCAGGATCTCGCGCCGGCCTGCGTGGGTCAGTTCAGGAGGTCACGATGCACCGCTCTCGCAGACCAACGCGCGTGTTCCAGCGCCCGGCCCCGAAGGCGCCCGAGCGCGAGCCCGAGCTCGAGCTCGCCGACACGCTCGACTTCGAGGTCGAGGAGCCCACGAACGAGCTGCCGGCGCGCACCGGCCGCGCACCGGCGGGCCGGTGAGGTGGACAGCCCGATGCCCCGGATCGAAAATGGACGGCGATGGGGGAGCCCGCCGCCGAGATCACGGCCCTGCTCGGCCGCGTGCGCGACGGCGAGGCAGGCGCGCGCGAAGCGCTGCTCCCGCTCGTCTACGGTGAGCTCGAGAACATCGCGCGCGGCTACGCCCACCCGGCGATGTCGATCGAGCCGCGCGGGCTCGTCCACGAGCTGTACTTGAAGCTGGTCGGCTCGCCGATCGAAAGCTCCGGCTCTGCCGGAGCGCGCAGCGACGCGAAGCGTCGCGGAGGGGTGATCGACGCGCGCGACCGCAAGCACTTCTTCGCGATCGCCGCGCTCGCGATGCGCCAGATCCTCGCCGATCGCGCACGCCGCCGGCGCGCCGAGAAGCGCGGCGGCGACGCGGTGCAGGTCACGCTGACCGGGCTCGCCGAATCCGGCGACGACGTGTGCGACGCGCTCGCCGTGCACGACGCGCTCGTCAAGCTCGAGGAGCTGTCGGAGCGCCAAGCGCGCATCGTCGAGATGCGCTGCCTCGTCGGGCTGACCGCGATCGAGACCGCCGAGGCACTCGACATCTCGGAGCGCACGGTGCACGCCGAGTGGCGGCTCGCCCGCGCGTGGCTCGCGCGCGAGCTGGGCGGCACGTGAAGACGATCCAGGGCCAGGGCTCGGTCAGTAAGCGCGCCCGCCACGAGCGCGTCACCGAGCTGTTCACCGAGGCGGTGTCGCTCGGGTCCGCGGAGCGCGACGCGCTGCTCGCCCGCGTGCGCGAGGAAGACGCCGAGCTCGCCGCCGAGGTCGCCGAGCTGCTCGCGGCCGACTCCGCCGCGCACCTCGACACCGCGGCGTTCGCGCCCGCGATCGATCGCCGCACGCCGACGCGCGGCGTGCCGACCGGCCCGCGCATCCCCGGCTATCGCATGCTCGAGATGATCGGCGAGGGCGGCATGGGCGAGGTCTACCTCGCCGAGCAAGACGAGCCGAGGCGGCGCGTCGCGATCAAGGTCCTGTACGCGCGCTCGCAGAGCGCGCTCGCGCGCTTCAAGGCCGAGGCGCAGATCATGGCGCGCCTCGATCATCCCGGCATCGCGCGCGTGCTCGAGGCCGGCGACGCCGACGGCCAGCCGTTCCTCGTGATGGAGCACGTCGCGGGCGAGACGCTCGACAGGCACGCGAAGCCGCTGCCGCGCGCGCGCCGGATCGAGCTGTTCGCCGCGATGTGCGAGGCCGTGCATCACGCGCACGTCAAGGGCGTGATCCACCGCGACCTGAAGCCATCCAACGTGATGGTGCGCGCGGACGGCCGCGTGGTCGTGCTCGACTTCGGCGTCGCGCGGCTCGCCGCCGACGACGGCTCGACGCCCGGCGACACGCGTGCCGGCGAGCTCGTCGGCACGCCGGTGTACATGAGCCCCGAGCAGGCGCGGCTGCGCGCCGACGAGGTCGACGCGCGCTCCGACGTCTACACGCTCGGCGTGATCCTGTACGAGCTGGCATGCGGCGAGCTGCCGTACGACGTGCGCGGCATGCCGCTGCCCGCGATCACGGTCGTGATCACCGAGGATCCGCCGATCCCGCTCGGCTCGCGCGACGCGTCGCTACGCGGCGACCTCGAGGCGATCTGCGGCAAGGCGCTCGCGAAGGACCCGCGCGATCGCTACCAGAGCGTGTCGGCGCTGGCCGACGACGTGCGCCGCTACCTCGACGGCCAGTCGGTGTCGGTGCGCGTCCCCGGCGCGGTCGAACGCGCGCGGCGGTTCGTGCGGCGGCGTCCGTTCGTCGCGGCGGCCGTCGCGGGTGCCGCGCTCGTCACCACGGCGTTCGCGGCGGTCGTCACCGCGCTATGGCTCGACGCGCGCGCCGCCCGCGACGACGCCGAACACGCGCGCACCGTGGCCGAGAACGCCAGCGGCGAGCTCCAGCTGCAGAAGAACCAGCTCGTGCTGCGCCAGGCGCGCGCCGCGCTCGACCGCGATCCGACCGAGGCGCTCGCGTGGCTCAAGGAGCTCGCGCCGCCGGGCCCGAAGTCTGGCATGCCGGGCGTCGAGCCCGGCGCCGCGTGGGGCGTGCTCGAGGAGGCGCGTGCGCGCGGCGTCGCGAGCGACGTGCTGCGCGCTCACACCGACGAGGTGCACTGGGTCGAAGGGCTGCCGGGCGGCGGCGTCGTCACCGGCGGCTACGACGGACGCGCGATCGACTGGGAGCCGCCCGGGTTCGCGCCGCGCGTCGTGCTCGCCGCGAAGCGCGGCCGCATCCACACGGTGCGGCCGTCGCCCGATGGCGCGCTGCTCGCGATCGGCGGCGACGCCGGCGAGGCGTACGTGACGACGCGCGACGGCACGATCCGCGCGACGCTTCCCGGCCACGAAGGCGATGTCCAGCACATCGCGTGGTCGAGCGATGCGAGCTGGCTCGTCACCGCCGACGATCACGGCCACGTGCGGCTGTGGGCGCACGGCGAGCTGCCCGGCCGCGAGCTCGTCGCGACGACATCGCCGGTCGGCACCGTCGAGTTCTCCGACGACGGACGCGCGATCGTCGCGGCCGATCATCAAGGCCACGTCTGGCTGTGGAGCGCGCCCGATTGGACCGCGCGCACCGCGAACATCGGCGCCGATGTCGCCGACGCGTGGACGGACGGCACGCACGTCCAGGCCGCCGATGCCGACGGCACGCTGCACGTGTGGCACGTCGACGGCGACAAGCTCGCGATCGAGCGCGAGGTCGCGACCAAGCTGCAGACCAAGCGCGCCGCGTTCGCGAAGGGCGGCGCGTGGGCGGTGCTCGGCGCGGTCAGCGGCGCGATCACGCGCATCACCGGCACGCAGATCGAGACGATCGGCGCGCATCACACGCAGGTGCGGAGCCTCGCGGTGTCGGAAGACGGCAAGTGGATCGCGCACGGCGGCGAGGACGGCTCGCTCGTCCTCCACGAGACCGCGACCGGCCGCGACCTCGCGCTGCGCGGCCATCGCGGGCGCATCCGCCACGTCGCGTTCGTCGGCGGCGCGCTGTGGTCGTCCGACAGCGACGGCGTCGTGCGGCGCTGGGATCTACCCGCCGGTCCGCCGGCGCTGTTCCAGGCCGACGCCGCGCCGCTCTTGCTCGCGAACGACGACAAGCTGCTGGCCGCGGTCGACGCGAACGGCGACGTGTGGACGTGGAACCTCGCCGACGGCCGGCGCACGCACGCCGGCCACGCCGACGGCCGCGTCACGAAGCTCGCGCTCGCGGCGGGCACGGTGGTCACCGGCACGGCCGACGGCGACGTCGCGTGGTGGCTCGCGCAGCCGGTGCATCGCAAGGTCAAGGGCGTGGTCAGCGCGCTCGCGGCGAGCGGCGATCGGGTCGCGGTCGGCACGTCGCTCGGGCCGATCGCGATGTTCTCGGCGGTGGGCGCGCCGCTCGAGACGCTGCCCGGCAACACGAACGGCACCGAGGCGCTCGGGTTCGACGCCAGCGGCGAACGGCTGGTCTCGGGCGGGCAGGATCGCTCGCTGCGGCTGTGGAAGCGCGACGTCACGACGCGCGCGTTCGGCTCGTGGCTCGCGATCGACGGCTTGAAGGCCGACGTGCACTTCGCGGCGCTGCGCGGCGAGGTCGCGATCGCCGCGAGCAACGACGGCGAGGTGACGGCGTGGTCGATCGAAGGCGGGCATCCCGGCGCCGCGCGCGAGCTCGCGCATCACCGCGGCGCGGTGCAAGTGCTCGCGATCGATCCGACCGGCACGTGGATCGCGACGGCCGGGCGCGACGCGAACGTCGCGCGCGCGTCGCTCGCGCCGGGCGCGACCGGCGGCGCGCAGCTGCAGCTGCCGGCCGCGGCCGTCGCGCTCGCGGTCGCGAGCGACGGCACGATCCACGCGGTCACGCGCACCGGCGCGGTCGAGCGCGTCGGCGCCGGCGATGACGCCCGCGCCACGACCGAGCTCGATCACGGCGCGACCGCCGCGCTGTCGATCGGCGACGGCCGCTGGGTCGTCGCGCACGACGACGGCGCGATCGTCGCGACCGATTTCACCGCGCGCGCGATCGCCGGGCTCGCCCCCGCGCTCGCCGCGACGACGCACTTTCAGCTGGAGCTGAACCGCTGATGCTCGCGCGCGGGGTCACGGTTCCGGCGCTGTTGTACGGCACCGCGTGGAAAGAAGACGCGACCGAGGCGTGCGTGACCGCCGCGCTCGCGGCCGGGTTTCGCGGCATCGACACCGCGAACCAGCGCAAGCACTACTTCGAGGCGGGGGTCGGGCGCGCGATCGCCGCGTCCGGCGTGCCGCGCGCCGAGCTGTTCGTGCAGACCAAGTTCACGTTTCGCGACGGCCAGGATGATCGGCTGCCCTACGACGAGCGCGCGCCGATCGCGGAGCAAGTGGCGCAATCGTTCGCGAGCTCGCTCGAGCATCTCGGCCTCGACACGATCGATTCGCTGGTGCTGCACGGGCCGTCGCGCGCCGACGGCCTCGGGCCCGACGATCGCGAAGCGTGGCGGGCCATGGAGCAGCTCGCGCGCGCGAACCAGGTGCGGTTGATCGGGATCAGCAACGCGACCGCGCGCCAGGTCGGCGACCTCGTCGCGCTCGCGCAGATCGCGCCCGCGTTCGTGCAGAACCGCTGCTATGCAGCGCGCGGCTGGGATCGCGACGTCCGCGCGGTGTGCGCCGGGAACGGCCTGGTGTACCAAGGCTTCTCGCTGCTCACGGCGAACCGTCAGGTCCTCGCGCATCCCGGCGTGCGCGCGATCGCGGCGCATCACGGCGCGACCCCGGCGCAGATCGTGTTCCGGTTCGCGCAGCAGCTCGGGATGCTCCCGCTCACCGGGACGCGAGACCCGGTCCACATGCGCGAGGACCTCGCGACGACGAGCGACGCGTTCGCGCTCGATGCGGGTGAGATCGCGATCGTGAGCGCGGCGGGGTAGCGGCAGCCGCGATGACGCGCGCGGCCATCGCACGCCGCGCGCCGGTCCGACCGCGAATGTAAGCGAGTTTTTCGTTGATCCCGCCGGGCGCGTCGTTACGATTCGCGCCGATGATGAGGGCGCTGGCGATCGTCGTGGTGGCAGTGGCCGCAGCCTGCGCGACGGCGGGCACCTCGAACAACACCGGCCAGGACGCGCCGTCGAACGAGCACTTCGACGCGTCCCCCAAGATCTACGACGACGCGCCGTCCGTGCACGGCGATGCATCGCGGCCGATCGATGCGCCGCCAGCCCCGCCGCCCGATGCGCCGCCCGGCAGCGGCGGCCAGGTCTGCAGCGTCAACATGGACTGCCCGGATGCCGGCACGTGCTGCTTCATCGCGGTGTGCGTACCGGGCACCGGCGTCGGCAGCGATCTCTGCTTCCCGAGCTAGCCCAGCGAGCTTCGTCGAGCGTCCTCGAGGTAGCGCTCGACGCGTCTTTACACGCCGCGTCACTTCGGCCAACCTCGGCGGGACTCGTGGAGAACGACCAGCTCTCGCGCGACCTGGCGTCGCTGAAGATCGATCGCAGCGCGCCGCCGTCGACGGGCGCGCGCTCGCGCATCCTGTGGACCGTGGTCGTGCTCGGCGCACTCGGCTTGGTCGGCTGGTTCGTGGTCTACCCGCGCGTGCACGCCGCGCTCACGACGCCCGAGGTCGACATCGGCGAGGTCACGATGGTGTCGCCGGCGCAAGGCGACGTGCGCGTGACCGCGACCGGTTACGTGATCGCGCTGTCGTCGGCGAAGGTCGCGTCGAAGGTCGCGGGTCGGATCGCCGAGCTCTACGTCGACATCGGCAGCGAGCTCAAGGCGGGCGACAAGGTCGCGCGCGTCGACGACGTCGACTTTCGCGGCTCGCTCGCCGCGTCGCGCGCACGCGGCGCCGCCGCGCGCAGCAAGGTCGCGATCGCGAAGGCGCAGCTCGCCGAGATCCAGGTCCAGATCGATCGCGAGAAGCCGATGGTCGAGAGCGGCGTCTCCGCGAAGGCCACGCTCGCCGATCTGCAGACGCGCTTCGACTCGCTGAGCGCGGCGGTCAAGGCCGCGCAGGCCGACGCCGAAGCCGCCGCCGCCGACACCGCGTCGCTCGAGACCCAGCTCGGCAGCTACACGATCTACTCGCCGATCGACGGCACGGTCGTGTCCAAGCTCGTGCAGGTCGGCGAAGGCGTGTCGCCCGGCTTCGGCACGCCGGGCGTGGTCGAGGTCGTCGACATGAGCTCGCTCGTCGTCGAGGTCGACGTGCCGGAGAGCAAGCTCGATCAGATCGAGAACGACGGTCCGTGCGAGATCGTGCTCGACGCGTACTCGACGAAGCGCTTCCCGGGCTCGGTCAAGGAGATCGTGCAGCGCGTGAACCGCTCGAAGGCGACCGTGCCGGTGCGCGTGAAGTTCGACGAGCGCCCCGAGCGCGCGATGCCCGACATGGCCGCGCGCGTGAGCTTCCTGTCGAAGAAGCTCGATAGCGCCTCGTTCAAGGCCCCGGCCAAGCTCGTCGTGCCGGCCTCCGCGGTCGTGCAGCGCGGCGGCAGCGACGTCGTGTTCATCTACGACGAGGGCGACGTCCGCATGAAGTCGGTGAAGGTCGGGCCGGCCGACGGTGACTATCGCGACGTGCTGTCCGACCTGCCCGAGCACACGAAGGTCGTGCTGTCGCCGCCGACGACGCTCGGCGACGGCCAGAAGGTCAAGGAGAAGAAGTGATGGCTGAAGACATCGTCACGCTCAAGGGCATCGACAAGACCTTCTACCGCGGCAAGGAGCCGATCCACGTGCTCGAGAAGCTCGATCTCGACGTCCCGACCGGCTCGTTCGAGGCGTTGATGGGCCCGTCGGGCTCCGGCAAGTCGACGCTGCTCAACATCATCGCCGGGCTCGACCGCCCGACGGCGGGCAGCGTCAAGATCGCCGGCGCCGAGCTGTCGAAGATGTCGGACGGCGAGCTCGCGAAGTGGCGGTCGCAGACGATCGGCTTCGTGTTCCAGTCGTTCAACTTGATCCCGGTCCTGACCGCGGCGCAGAACGTCGAGCTGCCGCTGCTCCTGACGTCGCTGTCGGGCAGCGAGCGCAAGAAGCGCGTCGCGACGGCGCTCCGCATCGTCGGGCTCGAAGACCGCATGGACCACTACCCGCGCCAGCTCTCGGGCGGCCAGGAGCAGCGCGTCGCGATCGCGCGCGCGATCGTCAACGATCCGAAGATCATCGTCGCCGACGAGCCCACCGGCGATCTCGATCGCAAGAGCGCCGACGACGTGCTCACGCTGATGGAGAAGCTCAACAAGGAGCTCGGCAAGACCATCTTCATGGTCACGCACGATCCGGCGGCGGCCGAGCGCGCGAGCGTGCATCGCAAGCTCGACAAGGGAGCGCTGCAATGAACTTGGCGACGTACGCGCGGCGGAACCTGTTCCGCCGGCGCGGCCGCACGATCCTCACGATGTGCGCGGTCGCGCTGGCCGTGCTGATCTTCTGCATCATCCGCACGGTGATCGTCGAGTGGAATGCGGGCGCCGACGCGGCCGCGCAGGATCGGCTCGCGATCCGCCACAAGGTCTCGATCACGATGCAGCTGCCGCGGCACTACGTCGACGACGTGCGCGCGATGCAAGGCAGCGGCGTCAAGGCGGTGACGTGGGCGAACTGGTTCGGTGCCAAGGATCCGAAGGAGCGCGTCCCGTTCTTCGCCGGGTTCGCGGTCGATCAGAACACGTGGTTCGACGTGATGGACGAGATGCAGGTCGATCCGGCCGCGCTCGCCGAGTGGAAGAAGCCGGAGAACAAGAACGGCGCGATCATCGGCGACCAGCTCGCGAAGGCGTTCGGCGTGAAGGTCGGCGATCGCATGGTCGTCAACAGCGACATCTATCCCGGCGACTGGGACTTCAAGGTCATCGCGATCTATCAGCCGCTGCGCCGCACGGCCGACCGCAACACCCTCGTGTTCCGATGGGACTATCTCACCGACGATCCGCGCGCGACGTTCAGCAAGGATCAGGTCGGCTGGATGGCCGCCCGCATCGACGATCCGGGCCGCGGCCCCGAGATCTCGAAGGCGATCGACGCGAAGTTCTCCGAGAAAGACGACCAGACGCTGACGATGAGCGAGCGCGCGTTCCAGCTCGGGTTCCTCGGCGGGTTTTCCGCCGTGCTCAAGGCATTCGACCTGGTGTCACTGGGCATCCTGCTCGTGATGGTCTTGATCCTCGCGAACACGATCGCGATGAGCGCGCGCGAACGCACGCACGAGTACGGCGTGCTGCGCGCGATCGGCTTCCCGCCCGGTCACATCCTCGGCTTCATCCTCGGCGAGTCCGTGCTGGTCGCGCTGGTCGGCGGCGCGATCGGCATGCTCGTCACGATCGGCCTCATCAACGGCATGGTCGGCCCGTTCATCGAGGAGAACATGTCGAGCATGTTCCCGTACTTCGCGGTGCCGATGCGCGTGGTCGTGACCGCCTTCGTCTCCGCGGTGATCGTTGGAATCGTCGCCGGGATCGTGCCGGCGATCCTCGCGTCTCGGCTCAAGGTGACCGACGCGCTGCGGAGGCTCGACTGATGGTGCCCGTTCAATACAACGTCCGCAGTCTGTTCGTGCGCAAGGTGACGACCACCGTGACCGCGGTCGGCATCGGCCTCGTCGTGTTCGTGTTCGCGGGCGCGCTGATGATCCGCGAAGCGTTCGAGCACGCGCTCGGCGCGACCGGCAGGCCCGACGTCGCGGTCGTGATCCGCAAGGGCTCGGACAACGAGCTGTCGAGCGCGGTCGCGAACGCCGAGCTCGATCGGCTCAAGGGCCATACCGGCGTGGCCAGCGTGATCGGCGAGGTCGTCGTGGTGATCGCCGGCGAGCGCGCCGACGGCTCGGGCGCGGTCTCGAACGTGCTCGTGCGCGGCACACCGGCCGACGGCTTCAAGTTCCGGCCCGAGCTCAAGATCGTCGAAGGACGGTTGCCGAATCCCGGCGGCAGCGAGGTGATCGTCGGCAAGGCGATCGCCGGGCGATTCAAGGGCCTGTCCATCGGCGGCACGTTCGATCTACGCCACAACCGCCCGCTGACGGTCGTCGGCGTGTTCGAGGCCGACGGCGCGTCGTACGAATCCGAGGTGTGGGGCGACGTCGACTACATCCGGCACGCGCTCGGCCGCGAAGCCGGCGTGTCGTCGGTGCGCGTGCACTTCAACAGCCCGTCGGACTTCGACTCGTATCGCAGCGAGATCGAGACCGACAAGACGATGGCGATGAAGGTCGCGCGCGAGGCCGACTACCTGCGCAAGCAAGGCGAATCGACCGCGAGCTTCCTGTCGGGCATGGGCATCGCGTTCGCGATCATGTTCTCGCTCGCCGCGATGCTCGGCGCTGCGATCACGATGAACGGCGCGGTCGCGAACCGCTCGCGCGAGATCGGCACGTTGCGCGCGCTCGGCTTCTCGCGGTTCTCGATCCTGACCTCGTTCGTGCTCGAGGCGCTCGTGCTCGCGATCATCGGCGGCATCCTCGGCAGCATCTGCGTGCTCGCGCTGACGTTCGTCAAGGTTCCGGTGATGAACTTCCAGACGTTCTCCGAGATCGTGATCCAGTTCCACGCCGCGCCGAGCGTGTTCGTGAAGGCGCTCGTGTTCTCGGGCGTGATGGGCCTGATCGGCGGCTTGATCCCTGCGATCCGCGCATCGCAGGTGTCACCGGTCGAGGCGATGCGGGCCTAGCAGCCCGGCACGAACCGCTCGGCGTCGATGACGAGCTGGCGATCGAGGACCTCGATCACGGACACGCGCACGCCGTCGTACGCGTCGCGGAGCAGCGCGACGTGGTCGGCGTCGATGCGTGCGGCTGCGATGAAGTCGGCCACGCGGGCGTCCGGGTCGAACGCGACGAGCAGCGTGCCGCGCGCGAGGTCGCGGACCTGAAGCGCCGAGAACTCGGAGATCGCCACGATGCGATGGTCGTCGAGTGCGATCACATCGCCGCCCGCTTCGACCTCGCCGAGCTCGCGCCCGGTGCCGTCGACGAGCTGGGACTGGAGGCACGACCGGTCGGTACAGCTCTCGAACCGGCGCACGAGCAGGAGGTTGCCGACCACGGTGATCGCTTTCTCGCGTCCTCGCACCGGGACGACGCGATCGGCTGCCACGCTCCAGGCCACACGACCGGCCACGACCGTCGCGAGGTCGAACGTCGCGGCGCGATCGGCGTCGGGATCGCGAGCGAGCGCGGCCGCGAGGTGCGGGCCGAGTGGCCTGCAGGTCGTGTCGCGACACGCCGACCAGCGGCCATCGACCTCGCGCACGATCGCGCGCAGCGGTGGACCGAGCACCTCGGGCGGCGTCGCCACGAGCGTCGTGGCGTCGGCGCCGAAGCGCAGGCACGTGCCATCGCTGCAGACGACGGGATCGCCGTCGAGCACCCGCAGGATCGGCGCGTTGCCCGGCACGCACGGAACCGCGCGGGTCGGCATCGCGGGTGGCGGCCTGACTGGAGGCAACGCGGGCAAGGCGACAGGCGTGCCGGGGCGGGCGCGCGGCCAGGCCAGGACGACGACGATGGCTGTCAGCGCCACGATGCTCGCCCAAGGGAACCAGCGGCTCGCGAGGATGGTCATCACGCTACGACACCGCTTCGATAGATCGTCTTTGGAGGTCGTGCGTTGGGACTTGAATGGCCCACGCGATCGCACGTTTCGAGCACCTGGCGCACGCCCGGCCGCGCCCGGCCTGGGCCTATCCGCTGTTCGCCGGCTGCGTCGGCTTCACCGGCCTGTTGTTGTTCGCGATGTGGGCGAAGTCGATCTGGGCGACCGAGCAGCTCGAGCGGCCGAAGATGTCGATCGATCTGCGGATCGCGCCCGAGCCGCCGCCGGCGCCACCGCCGCCGCCGGGCGGCGCGAAGCCGGTCGCCGCGGCCGTGATCGTTCCGAAGCGGCCGACGGTCAAGGACATCGTCCAGCCGGTGCGGATCGAGAAGCCGATCGAGCATCCGCAGGTCGCCGAAGTGGAAGGCGCGAAGGACGGCAAGGACGGCGGCACGCCGGGCGGCACCAATCCCGACGGCCCCATCGACGGCGCGATCGGCGGGAAGATCGAGACGCCGCCGCGCGTGATCGTCGACAAGATCCCGGCGAAACCGCCGATCGTCCCGCCTTCGGTGCTCGAAACCTCGCGCACCTCCGGCGACCCGCAGATCGTTCCCGACGATGTCACGAAGACCGAGATCCAGCGCTCGGGCAAGGACCGCCTGGTCGGCACGTTCAAGGTGTGCATCGATACCTCCGGGACCGTCTCGAGCGTGGCGCAGCTGAAGTCGACCGGTTTCGCCGCGTACGACTCGCGGATCGCCTCGACGATCCGCGAGACCTGGCGTTACCGACCGCTGCTGATCGACGGCTCCCCCGCCGCGGTGTGCACCGCGGTCACGTTCGTGTACTCGCAGCGTTAGCCGGCGACTTCGAGACGTTTAATTCGCGCCGAGCGGTCAGTCCTCGTCGGCATGATCGGCGTGATCGCCGTGCGGCAGCACGGGGTCGTACTTGCCGTTGCCGTTGGTGTCCAGGAAGATCGGGTTCGTCATCGCGAACGGCGTGACGTTGACGCCGGTGCCGCCGCCGACGACCGGCGCGAGCGAGTGATCGCCTTCGACCCGCACCAGCACGTACGTGTCGTTCGGCGCGTCGATCGCGTACGTCTCGTGAAAGCGATCGACCGGCACGACCGCACCTGGCGCCGGCGCCGGCACGTTCCACCGCTTCACCTCCTTGCCGCCCTGGTAGAGGATCACGCGCGAGACCGAGACCCACGGCGCCGCGCGCACGGTGATGTCGGCGGTCGCCTTGCCGTTCGGCGCCGGTGCGAGATCGCCGATGCCGGTCGTGCCGACGGTGAAGCCGACGATCGGACCGGTCGTGAAGAACGCGTGGTGCGCCTTGACCGCGCGCGCGACGTCGGCGCCGGTCACGGTCGCCGGATCGTCGTTGTCGAGCAGCACGTAGTTGCGCGGATAACCGCCGAGGTTGTACGTGAGGTGGTGCGTGTCGCTGTTGCCGGTCGCGGTGACGAGGTGGCCGCGATCGAGCAGCGCGAACCAGTCGGTCATCACGCGATCGATCGTCCTGCGGTTCGTATCCTGGTAGCCGTTCAACACCTCGACCGCGTCGAAGTCGTACGAGAAGCCCTTGCGCGTCGCACGATCCTTCTCGGGATCGAACTTGCCGAGGGTGAAGTAGCCGGTCGCGGTCTCGAGCCGCGGATGGTGGATGTCGATCAGAGCATCGGGCGCGCGCTCGCGGATGTCGCGGAACATGTCGACCGGCTTCTTGTGCGCGACCGGAATCGCGCCGTGGCCCTCGAGCTCCATCGCGTGCGGCAGCGGGAACGCGCCGTAGTGGCCCCAGTCGCCGGTCGTGATCTCGTCGCCCTGCGTGGTCGCGAGGTACTTTTCGGCGTGGAGCTCCTCGATCACGGGCGCGTAGTTCGAGACGACGTTGTGATCGGTCGACACGATCATGTCGACGCCGTCGGCGACGAACTCGTAGACGCGATCGCGCATCGGCACGCGCGAGTCGGGCGAGCTGGCCGCGTGGACGTGAAAGTCGGCCGACAGCCAGTGCGGCGTGTCGACGACGTGCGTGATGTGCGCGTGAAGCTCGGCGCCTTTGGTCGTGACCGTGATGCGCTGGGTGTCGATCGTCCACTCGGGGCCGCGGCTCGCGGTCACGTCGTACGTGCCGGTCGGCACTGCGACCACGCCGACGCCACCGAGCGAGAACACGCGATTGAACGCCGACATCGACGTGTCGTCCTCGACCCCGACGTCGCCCTTCGACAGTCGCGGCGAGTGAGTCTTGCCGACGCCGAGCAGCGTGAGCTTGCCGGGGATGCGCTTGCCGGTCGCGGTGTCGATGATCTCGAACGACAGACCGCCGTGCTCGACGAGCTTCGGCAGATCGTCGCCGCTGCCTTGCGGCGTCTCGATCCCGATCGGGTCCGAGCTGCCGATATCCGCGTTCGCCGAGCCCTCGACGTGCGCACCGACCGACTCCGGGTTCGTGTGACAGGCGATCAGTCCGACCGCGATCCACAGACGCATCTGTTCTATCGTAGCAGCTCGGCCAAGTGCTCGACGAGCACGTCGCGCACGATCGCGACGCGCGCCGGCACGAACGAAGCCGACGGCATGACGACGTGCATCGGTCCGCCCGGGAAGCGATAGCGCGGCATCACGCGCTCGAGCGCGGCCTGCGGGCAGCCGACGAACAGCGGCAGCGGGCCGATGCCGAGACCGGCCGCGATCGCGCGCAGCGAGAACGAGAAGTCGTCGCTCGAGATCGGACCGGTCACGTCGACCGTCTCGGTGCGCGCGCCGCCTTCCAGCGTCCACGTCGTGCGGCCCCCGCGCCCGCGAAACATCACCGCATCGTGCGCGGCAAGCTCGCCGAGCCGGCGCGGCCGCCCGCGCTTCGCGAGATACTCCTTGGACGCGAACAAGCCGGCGTGGGTCGTGCCGACCTTGCGCGCGACCAGCGACGAATCGGCGAGCTTGCCGGCGCGGATCGCGAGGTCGACGCCCTCGGCGACGAGATCGATCACGCGCGACGTCAGCACGAGCTCGACGTGGATCGACGGATACTTCGCGACCAGCCGCGCGACCACCTCGGGCAGCCCCATCAGCGCCGCGTCGTTCGGCGCGGTCACCCGCACCACGCCGCGGGGCTCGCGGCCGTGCTCGCGCACCGCCGACGACGCCTCCTCGAGTGCACCGACCGCGCCGCGCACGCGTTCGTACAGGTCGCGGCCGGCCTCGGTGATACCGCGCTGGCGCGTCGTGCGCTGGATCAACCGCACGCCCAGCTCGCGCTCGAGTCGCGCGATGCCGCGCGTCACCGACGATTTCGGCAGCCCGGTCGCGCGCGCGGCTCCCGTGAAGCTGCCGCGCTCGACGACGCGCGTGAACAGGGCCAGGTCGTTGTAATCCATCGCGCGAGGATACGTGATCGCCCGCGAGGCAGACGCGCTCGCGTGCGCGTGCGCGAGCGCTCGCGAGGCCTCGCGCTTGCAGCGCGCCGCGACGTTCACGATCGACCAGGCGATGGAGCGCATGGAGCGCTCGATGACGAGGTACGGCGAGTAGTATTGTTGCCGAAATGGCAATTAGTCGTTGCTCTGTTGCTTCCTTGTCGACAGCGCCGGGTCGGCGCAGTTTGAGGTCCACAAGGAGCAACAAGCCATGCGCTGGAACATCGATCCCTCTCACTCGACGGCCGAGTTCACGGTCCGCCACCTGATGATCACGAACGTGCGCGGGCGGTTCGGCAAGCTGGCCGGCACGGTCGAGTACGATCCCGAGCGCCCGGAGGCGACCCAGATCGACGCGACGATCGACGCGACCTCGATCGACACCCAAGAAGCGAAGCGCGACGCGCACCTGCGCAGCCCCGACTTCTTCGACGTCGAAAAGTTTCCGACGCTGACCTTTCGATCGTCGAAGGTCTCCAAGACCCGCGACGGCCTCGACGTGACCGGCGACCTCACGATGCACGGCGTCACCCGGCAGATCGTGCTGGCGGTCGAGACGCCGAGCGATGCCACGAAGGACCCGTGGGGCAACACGCGCATCGGCGCGACGGCCACCGCCAAGCTCAACCGCAAGGACTGGGGGCTCAACTGGAACGCGGCGCTCGAAGCCGGCGGCGTGCTGGTCGGCGAGCAGGTGAAGATCCAGCTCGAGATCCAGCTGACCGCGGATAAGAACTAACCGCGGTCGGACCTGCCCGAAAGACCTCGGGAGCAGACCTTGCAGCGAAGTGGATCCATCCCCACGGATCTACTCATGACCGAAACCCTACCCATCGTCGCGCTGCGGAGCTCGGTGATCTTGCCAGGAGTGGGCCTGCCCATCTCGGCAGGTCGTCCGCAGACGCTGCGCGCGATCGAAGTCGCGTTGAAGGACCCCGCGCATCGCGTGCTCGCGATCGCGCAACGAACCGAGGCGCCCGGCGACGACGTCGCCGCGGATTCGCTGTACACGATCGGCACGATCGCCACGCTCGGCTCGGTCCAGCGCGGCGGAAATGGCGTGCGCGTGTTCCTGCAAGGCGTGTCGCGCGGGATCTTGCTGCGCGTGACGCCGAAAGACGGCTACCTCGAGGCCACGGTCGGCGACGCCAAGGAGCTGTCGCCGACCGACCCGCTCGACCGCACGTTCGTCGCACTGCACCGCGAGGTGCGCGAGCGCGCCGCCGAGCTCGCGAAGAAGCGCGGCGTGCCGGAGGAGGCGATCGAGCAGATGCTCGCGCAGATCACCGAGCCCGGCCCGCTCGCCGATCTCGTCGCGGGCTACCTCGACATCACCGGCGAGCAGAAGCAGGAGCTGCTCGAGACGATGGCGATCGAGGATCGGCTGCGCCGCGTGCTCGTTCACGTGCAGCGCCAGCTCGACATGCTGTCGGCACAGGAAGAGATCCAGTCGAAGGTGAAAGAGGAGCTCGGCGACCGCCAGCGCGAGGTCTACCTGCGCCAGCAGCTCAAGGCGATCCAGGAGGAGCTCGGTGAGGGCGAAGGCGGGCAGGACGAAGGCCTGAAGGAGCTCAAGACGAAGCTCGACGCGCTGCCGCTGCCTGAAGAGGCGCGGCGCGAGGTCGATCGCGAATGGTCGCGGCTCGTGCGCGTCGGCCGCGAGTCGATGGAGTCGCAAGTCATCCGCACCTACCTCGAGACGATCGCGGAGCTGCCGTGGGGCACGCGCAGCGAGGGCAAGCTCGACGTCACCGAGGCCGCGCGCATCCTCGACGAGGACCACTTCGGCCTGGCCGACGTCAAGGACCGCGTGCTCGAGTTCCTCGCGGTCATGCAGCTCGCGCCGAAGGCCGAGACCAAGCACGGCAAGGGCAAGATCCTGCTGTTCACGGGGCCGCCTGGCGTCGGCAAGACGTCGATCGCGAAGTCGATCGCACGCGCGATGGGGCGCAAGTACGTCCGCATCTCGCTCGGCGGCGCGCGCGACGAGGCCGACATCCGCGGCCACCGCCGCACGTACATCGGCGCCCTGCCCGGCCGCATCCTGCAAGGCATGAAGCAGGCAGGCGCGAAGAACCCGGTGTTCTTGCTCGACGAGGTCGACAAGCTCGGCGCGTCGTATCACGGCGATCCGGCCGCGGCGCTGCTCGAGGTGCTCGACCCGGCGCAGAACGACTCGTTCACCGATCACTATCTCGGCGTGCCGTTCGATCTGTCCGAGGTGTTCTTCATCGCGACCGCGAACTTCATCCAGAACATCCCCGGTCCGCTGCTCGACCGCATGGAGGTCGTCGAGTTCGCCGGCTACACCGAGGCCGAGAAGCTCGCGATCGCGAAGCAGTACCTCGTGCGCCGTCAGCTCGAGGACAACAGCGTGACCGCCGAGCAGATCGAGCTCACCGACGACGCCGTGAGCGAGGTCATCACCGGCTACACGCGCGAGGCGGGCGTCCGCCAGCTCGAGCGCGAGCTCGGCCGGCTCGCGCGCAAGATCGCGCGCCGGATCGCGGCGAAGGAGGTCGAGCACGTCCTGGTCGACCGCGCCGACGTGCGCGCGCTGCTCGGCCGGCCGCGCGTTCATCCCGAGAAGGCGGCGCGCGAGGATCAGGTCGGCATCGCGACCGGCATGTATTACACGCCGGCGGGTGGCGACATCATGTTCGTCGAGGCCCAGCTGATGCGCGGCCGCGGCGAATTGATCCTGACCGGGCAGCTCGGCGACGTGATGAAGGAGTCGGCGCGCGCCGCCTGGACGTTCGCGCGAGCCCACGCCGACTGGTTCGGGATCGAGGATCGCGACTTCGAGCGCGACGTCCACGTCCACGTGCCGGCCGGCGCGATCCCGAAGGACGGGCCGTCGGCGGGCATCGCGATGGCGACGGCGATGGTGTCGGCGCTGTCGAAGCGCCCGGCGTGCCACGACGTCGCGATGACCGGCGAGATCACGCTGTCGGGCCGCGTGCTGCCGATCGGCGGGCTCAAGGAGAAGGTGCTCGGGGCCGTGCGTGCAGGAATCACACACATCGTGATCCCGCGCGACAACTTCCCCGATCTCGACGACCTGCCGCGTGAAGTGCGCGAGAAGCTCGTCGTCACGCCGGTCGACACGCTCGTCGAGGCCCTCGCGGTCACGCTGCGCGACACCACCGTGCTCGATGGCCGGCTCATGTTCGGCACGGCCGGCGGGTACGTCGCCCACTGAGCGGAGCTTCCCCACTCGTGGGAGGTCGCGTCGAGCGACGCTGACCGTGCGGCGATGATCGCGGAGCTGCGGAACCAGGGCCACGTGCTGGTCGTGACCTCCGCGTTCACGACGGGCACGATCATTCGATCATGGTCGCGTGTGCTTGGTGGCCGGCGCGCCGAGCTGCACGCCGTCGATCCGCTGGGTCGGCCCGGGCTTCGGCGCTGGCGGCAGGTTCGGCTCGAACACCTCGGTGCATTCGTAGAGGACGATCACGAGCACGATGAGCAGGAATCCGCCGAGCACGTAGGCGACCTTGCGCACGTCGCGCTTGCGCGCGGCGGCGTTGCGCGCGATCACGTCCTTGAGGCTGCCCACGCCCTACCCTACCTCACGCGGTGAACACGTCGAGGCGCGCCTCGGCCTCGGCCATCAGCTTCGCGTGCGCCGGATCGGGCGCGCTGCGCCGGCGGAAGTACGCCATCGCCGCGACGATCGCGTCGGTGCCGATCAGCGTGTCGAGCAAGACGTTCGCGACGAGGCTCAGCAGCGCCGTGACCACGCGGACCGTGCCCATGTGCAGATCTTTGATGAACTCGTGCAGGCCGTACACGACGAACACGAGCGAGACCAGCAGGATGCCGATGTACGCGAGATACGTCTTGTGCACGCGGTGATAGGACTCGTCGTTCGTGAGTGGCACGGTGAGCCGCCGGCCGGACACGCCGATGAAGATCTGCGCGACCACGATGCCGAGGTTGCCGACGAGAAACTGCCAGCTGCCGGTGACCTGGTACGGGAGCATGAAGATGATGTACGCGAACAGCGCGTAGATCGGCGCCGCGAGCAGCATCAGCCAGCCCGGCGCCGCCGTGCCCGGGAACTGCAGCTTCGTCACGATCGACGCCCGGATCAGGCCGGGCATCAGCGAGATCACCTTCGGGCCGAGCACGAGCAGCGCCTGCATGCCGAACGCGAGGCCGACGAGCGTCTGATAGTCGTGACGCGCGATGTGAAGCGCGCCGCCCGAGATCTCGTTGAGCGCGGTCTGCGCGGCCCAGTACGATTCGCCGTACGCGTTGCGGAACGGATAGCCGTACACGATGAACGGCGCGACGAAGTACAACGCCCACGCGATGAACAGCGCGCGGCGCTGCCGCTTCCATTGCGCCCAGTGGCGGAGCTGATCGAACGCGACGATCGCGAACAGCCCCTCGGCGATCGCCGGCAGCATCAGGAACGCGCGCCCGAGGTGAGGTACGTCGGGGCCGTCCCAGATCTCGAAGAACCGGAACACGGTGAGCGGCACGAACATCACCGCGACGAGCAGCAGCACCGAGCGTCGCCACGCCAGGAACGCCTGGTGCTCGGGGTTGCGGATGTGGCTCGCCTGGCGCGCGAGGTGAGAGCGCTCCTGCGGCAGCACCTCGTCGACCTTGATGTCGAGGCGATACGCGCGGCGGAGCGAGACCAGGAAGAAGCTGCGCGTCCAGGTCTCGGCCGGCGCCGCGGTCTGCGGCACGATGACCGCCATCGGCAGCTCGGGCGGCGGCGGCTGCTGCGGCGGCTGCTGCGGCGGCTGTTCGGGTGGCGGCTGCTCCTCCATCGCCATCGATGCTAACTTAACCCCAGAACGGGTGCGGATCGCGAGCTGGCTCTTCGTGGTGTGCGCGGCCGTTACCGCGATCTCGGTGTTCCTGCCGGCGATCGAGCTCGAGGTGCACGGCCACGGCGTGCAGCGCGCGTCGCTGTCGTTGTACAAGGCGACGACCGATCGCCAGCTCGCGCGCGCGCTGTTCGGCCGGTATCGGCGCAGCTCGGGCCGGCGGCTCGGCGAGGCGGTCACGTCGATGCTGGTGCCGCGCATGGGCTCGAACAAGGCGCACCTCGACGACGCGCAGGATGCGATGTCGACGCTCGACTCGCTCGACGACGACGACATCCGCCACGCCGGCATCGGCCTCGCCGTCGCGGTGTGGGCGCTTGTCGGGCTGGCGCTCGCGATGGCCATGCTCGTCCTCGGCGAGCTGATGCGCGAGACCTATCGCGTTTGGCGCGCCGGCGTCGCGTGCGCGCTCGCCGTGGTCGTCGCCGCGCTCGCGGTCGGAGCGCGGATCGGCTGCGGCGAAGCCGTGTGGGAGGCCAACGACGAGGTCGGCTACGACCTCGTCGGGGTCGCGACCGCCGCGCACCTGTTGGCGGTCGCGGCCTGCGGTGCGCTCGTCGCGATCGCGACCGCCGTCGTGCTTGCACGGCGAAAATCGCGATAGAGTGATCGCGATGCGGGGTCACGCGCCGCTCCCTTCCGTGGAGCTGCTGACGAAGTACCTCGCGGGCGAGTTTCCGGAGCTCGACCGCGAGCGCTTGCAGGGCGCGGTCGAGCGCGCGGTAGCCCGTGCGGCGGCGCAGTCGCTCGATACCGAGGGCTACCGCGTGGTCGACCTCCACCTCGCGCGCGTCGAGGCCGCGAAGGAGTCGGTCGAACGCGCCCAGATCCTGCGCGAGCTCGCGAGCACGCTCGAGGAGCGCGGCGATGCCGAGCGCGCGTTCGTCACGCTGCTCGCGGCGTTCGACGAGGCGCCGGCGGCCGGCGATCTCGATCCGCTGCTGCGGCTCGCACGCGTCACCCAGCGCTTCGCCGAGCTGCCGCTCGAGACGATGACCGCGCTCGTCGACATCCAGGACGACGCGAGCGCGCGCCGGCTGTCGGAGATCGCGGCCGCCTGGCGCGAGCTCGACCGCGGCTACTACGCGGCCGATTGCTACGAGCGCGTGCTGCTGATCGATCCGAAGAGCACGGCGGCGAGCGAAGCGCTCGAGGTGTTCTACCGCAGCTCGCGCGAGTGGTCGCAGCTCGTCGACCTGCTCGGGCGGCGCGCGGTGCACGTCGACAGCGATGCCGAGCGCGCCGAGCTGTACCGCGAGATGGCGGTCGTCTACGAGCGCGAGCTCCACGACGACAGCGCCGCGCTCGACGCGTACCAGGATTCGAACCGGCTGGACGGCGGCAACCGCGACGTGCTCGAGGCGATCGCGCGGCTCGCGCAGCGCGTCGGCAACATGGACGAGGACGCGCTCGCCGCGCTCGAGTCGGCGATCGCGCTCGAGACCGCGCCGAAGCCGCGCGCCGAGCTCGCGCTGCGCGGCGCCAAGCTGGCGTCGACCGTGAACTGGGACAAGGCGCAGAAGCTGTACGAGAGTGCGCTCGCCGACGATCCCGATCTGGTCCCGGCAATCGACGGCCTCGTGGTGCTGCTGCGCGACCGCGGTCAGCTCAGCGAGGCGATCACGCTGCTCGTGAACTCGGCGGAGCGCATGTCGCTCGCGAGCGAACGCTCGCGCTGGCTGACCGATGCCGCCGACTACTGCGTCGGGCTCGGCGACACCGACTGGGCCAAGCAGCTGTACCGCGACGCGCGCACGGCCGATCCGAACAACGCGAAGGCCGGCATCGCCCTCGTCGAGCTGTTGCGGGACGGCGGCGGCTCGCTCGTCGAGCTCGTGCCGATCCTCGACGAGCTGTGCCGCACGACCGATGACCCGGTGCGCCTGCGCGGCTACCTCGTCGCGCGCAGCGGGGTCGCGCGCGAGCTCGGCGATCAGACCGGCGCGCGCAACGTGCTGTGGCGTGCGCTCGATCTCGATCCGGCGGATCTGCAGACGCGGCGCGAGCTCGCCGACATGCTGTTCGAGGCGCAGCAGTGGCAGAAGGCGCGGCAGGTGATCGAGCCCTTGTTCGAGCACGAGGATCTGCTCGGCCGGGACACCGCGATCGAGCTGCACTATCGCGTCGCGAGATGTGCACGCGAGCTCGGCGATCTCGAAGGTGCGAGCAAGCACGCCGCGATCTCGCTCGCACTCGCGCCCGATCACCGGCCGTCGCTGCTCCTGCGCGAGGAGCTCGACGCGAACGATCCGGTCGCGCTGACCGCGCACCAGCTCGCGCTCGCGAACATGGCGCCGCCCGAGGAGAAGGCGCAGCGGTTCACCGCGCTCGGCGACCGCTACATCGAGCTCGGCGATCGCGCCACCGCGCGCGAGATGTACCGCGAGGCGCTCGTCAACAAGCCGGGCGATCACCTGCTGCTGACGAAGTTCCTCGAGCTGATCGCCGATGAAGGCGACTGGAGCTACTCGCTCGACCTCGTGCGCCGGCTGATCGAGACCGAGAAGGACGCGAAGGTGAAGGCCCGCTACGGTCACCTCGCCGGCATGATCGCGCGCGACGAGCTCGATGACGAGGATCTCGCCGAGCAGCTCGTCACGCGCGCGCTCGAGGACGATCCGGGGTCGTTCGCGATCGCCGATGACCTCGAGGCCCTGCTCGAGACCAGCGGCCAGCGCGACGCGCTCGCGTCGTTCTACTACCGCCGGCTCGAGCACGTGCGCGAGCTCGAAGGCCGCCCCGGCGAGCAGCTGAGACTGTGGGGCGCGCTCGGCGAGCTCTTGCTCGAGCTCGATCGCCACGACGACGCGGTCGTCGCGTTCGAGGTCGCACAGAACCTCGATCCCGACAACGCGGCCCGCCGCGCCCGGCTCGTCGATCTCTACGAAGGCGATCCGCAGTACGACGCCAAGGCGATCGCGCACCACCAGGCGCTGCTGCGCGGCGACAAGCGCCGCATCGCGTCGTACAAGGCGCTGCGCGTGCTCTACGACCGCGGCGGTCAGGCCGAGCGCGCCACCGCGATCGGCGAGGCGATCGCCGTGCTCGACGGCCTCGACGTCCGCGTGATCGAGGATGGCATCAAGAGCCTGTTCGAGCGCGGGCATACGGCGGATCCGTCGCCCAGGCGCGAGCCCAGCGCGAAGCCGCGCTCGCTCAGCGACGCCGACTGGCTCGCGCTGTCGCGATTCGACGTCGATCTGCAGCTGTCGGCGCTGTTCGCGCTGGCCGCGCCGGCGTTCGCCGCCGAGCGCGCGCGCATCCGGCCGCCGCAGGGCATGCCGGCACGCGAGGACGACGTGCCGGCGAAGATCGCGAAGCTGGTCGCGCGCGTCGCGGGGTCGTTCGGCCTGACGCTCCCGCCGGTCTACATCGATCGCGATCAGATGTCGCCATGCAAGGTCGTGATGCGCGCGCGCGACGGCCGGCTCGTGCCCGTGCTCGTCATCGGCCGGCCCGCGCTCGAGCACCCCGACGAGCCCGCCGCCGAGCACGAGCTCGCGTTCGTGCTCGCGCGTCAGCTCGCCGACCTGCGCAGCGACCGCATCGCGCGCCTGCTCGTGCCGCGCGCCAACGAGCTGGCGCAGATCGTCGAGCTCGCGCTCGGCCTCAAACACGAGACCGAGAGCACGTCGGCGCGCAGCGAAGCGCCGCGCGCCGACGATTTGGTGACACGGGGGGCGCGCTGGCTGACCGGGTCGCTGCACCCGATGGAGCTCGATCAAGCGGTCGCGCTCGGCGGCCGGCTACGCGAGCGCAACATCCAGCCGCTGCGCGCCGCCGTCGACTGGCTCGCGGCCACCGAGCGCGCCGCCGACCGCATCGGCTTCGTCGTCGTCGGCGATCTCGCCAACTGCGTGCGCGTGCTCGAGCGCGATCCCAACGCGCACTCGGGCGAAGTCCACCGCGTGCTCGAGCTCGTGTGGTCGAGCGTGACCGAGGACGTGCTCGCCGTGCGCGGGCGGGTCGAAGGCTGGAGCTGAGAACGTGTTACCGCCAAGGCGCCACAGACTGGCGCCTTGGCGGTAATTCCTCGCCGAGCTACAGCGACTGCAGGTACGTCACCAAGTCGCTGATCTGCGCCGGCGTCAGCTGCGACGTGTGACCGTGGTTGTCGCCGCCGCCCTGCGGGCCGAAGCGATCGGTCAGGGTCGGCGCGCTGCCGTCGTGCAGGTACGGCGGGCGAGCGCCGACGCCGAGCAAGCTCGGCACCTTGAAGCTGCCGCCGGTGCCGACGTTCACGATCATGTGGTTGGTGAACAGCGGGCCGTTGTGGCAGGTCGTGCAGCCGGTGTCCGCCGACTGGAACAACGCCTGGCCGCGCGCGACCGCCGCTGGATCGAGCATGCTGCTCGGAGCGGGTGCCGCGACGCGCTGCAAGAACGCCGGAAGCATCACGTGCTGGCTGTTGGTCGGCGTCGGACCCGCCATGCGGTTCGCGAACACGTCGTCCATCAGCGTCGGCAGATCCGGTTCGTCGCCGGCCCAGTGATAGGGCGCGCGGTCGAGGATGTCTCCCGCGATGCTCTGGGTGCGGCGCGTGCCCTCGACGTCGAACTGCCAGACCAGGCCGTCGTCGCGGCCTTCGGGATGGCACGACGCGCAGGCGATGCCGACCTGGGTCTGCGTGTGGAACAGCGCGCGGCCGGAGTCGTAGCCGAAGCCGCCGGTCAACGCGATCGTCGTCGCGGTCGTACCGTGGTGAACGACCACCGCCGGCAGCTCCGGGTAATAGATCAAGAGGTCGCCCGAGGCCGTGAACTGGACCGAGGTCGGGATGCCGAGCTGGTCGTCCATGTCCCCGCCGTCGCTGCTGCCCGAGCCGCTGCCGCTGCCGCTGCCGCCGCCGCCGTCACCGCTGCCGCCGCCGCACATGTTGTCATCGGGCGTGGTGAGCGCCGCGGTCGGGAACACGTGGACGGTCTGGCTGCCCGCGGTGAGCAGCGCGATGCGATCGCCGAGCGTGGTCGTGGCCATGTCGACCGGCAGCGCGCCGATGACCGGCGGCGCCGCCGCGAACGGAACGGTCGTGGTGTGCGGGTTCGGGTCGAGCATGACCGAGACGCCGGTCTCGACCGGGCCATCGCCGCAGCCCGCGCCGTAGCCACCGTGCGTGACGTGCAGGATGGTCTGGAGCTGGCGCTGGTGCGCCATCACGATGCGGCCGTCGGGCAGCACGAGCGAGCGCCAGGCGACCGCGGCAACGGCCGCGACTTCTCCGTCCGGAATTCCGCTGCCGCTGCCACTCCCGCTGCCGCCGCTGCTCCCGCTGCCGATGCCGATGCTCGAGTCATCGAAGCGAGCAACCACCGGGGAGGTCACGCGGCTCAGGATCGCGCCGTTCGGGTCGAGCGCGATCAGCTCGGCCGTACGGAAACGGGTGACGTAGAGCTGGCCGTTCGAGATCAAGACGTCGCGCAGGTCGCGGTCGACGAACACCGCGCGCGACGGGGTGGCCGCGCCGGCCGGCACCGAGACCAGCTCGCCGCCGGTGCAGGCCACGTCGATGACGCCGTTCGCGGCATCCCAGACCAGGCCGCGCGGCTCGGGGCACACCGCGACCCGTGCGGTCTGCGTCAGCGTCCCGGCATCCGACAACTCGAGCAACGCGCCGCCGCGCCGCAGCGCGACATAGACGCGACCGGCGCTGTCCTCGGCGATGCGGCCCGGCTCGTCGCCGGTGTTGAGCGCGAGCTCGGCCGCGACCTTGTTCGTCGTCAGATCGACGCTCAGCACGCGATCGCGATCGGGGTCGGAAATGATGACGTGCGTGCCATCCTTCGAGACCAGCATCGTGCCGCCGCTGACCGGCACGCCCCACGACGGAGGCGGTGTGGTCGACGGGCCTTGCGACGAGCCGCAGCCGGCGATGACAAGCGCGAACAGAATCTTCTTCACGGTCCACCTCCTGTGGTGGGGGGAGAGCTTATTGCGCCGCTACCGCCGTTCGTACCCGGCTCGGCGCAGCCGCCGTCGGAGCTGAACGCCTGATACCCGATGCTCGCGTTTGCGGTGCCACCGTCGAACGTGACCTTGCAATCGCTCGGCGTGATCCCCGCATTGTCGATCGGCGGCTCGAGCGTGCCGCCGCCCTCGGTGGTCGGCAGGTCGCCGCCGAAGTCCACCGGCTCGGCCGTCGCGCCGAAGATGGCGAGCACGCTCGGCAGGTTGTCGAGCTCGTACGTGCACAGATCCATGCACGCATCCGCGTCGAGGCGGCAGCTCTCGATCCGGAGCTGGAGCGGTGCCGTGGCCTTGGCCTCGTCGACCGCGATGTTCAGCTTCGCTTCCTGGGTGCTGCACTCGTCGTTGTTGCCTTGAGGAAACAACGAGTTGGTCGGGATCTGCTGGGAGTCGTCGCTGCCGCTGCTACAGCCGACCGCGGACAGCGCTACCAGCAACGTCCGGGCGAGGATTCGCTGCATGGCCCGCGTGCAAGTGCAACGGGCATTCCACTGTGACACCGGTTGGTGTCGCGGGTTTGGCTGCCCCCCACCGACACCATTGTTGTCACCACGCGACAAGACGGCCTCGAAAAACTGATGTAACGAAAGGGTCATGGACGTGTTCGGCAAGCTCTCCACGTACGACTTCGGCGAGGTCCACTTCGCGCTCGACAAGGCCACTCAGCTCCGCGCGATCGTCGCGATCCACGATCATCGACTCGGCCCGGCCCTGGGGGGTTGCCGGTTCATCGAGTACGACCACGACGAATCGGCGCTGGTCGATGCACTCCGCCTCGCGCGCGGCATGACGTACAAGGCGGCGCTCGCGGGGCTCGCCCACGGCGGCGGCAAGAGCGTGATCATCCGGCCGCGCCAGCGCTTCGATCGCGTCGCGCTGTTCCGCGCGTTCGGACGCTTCATCGAGAACCTGCGCGGCCACTACATCACGGCCGAGGACTCGGGCACCGGGCTCGAGGACATGGAGATCATCCGCACGCAGACCAAGCACGTCACCGGCATCGACCCGTCGCACGGCGGCTCGGGCGATCCGTCGCCGTTCACCGCGCTCGGCGTGCGGCGCGGCATCGAGGCGTGCGTGAAGTTCAAGCTCGGCAAGGACGACATCAAGGGCGTGCACGTCGCGGTGCAGGGCGTCGGCCACGTCGGCTATCACCTGTGCAAGGAGCTGCACGCGGCCGGCGCCAAGCTCACGGTCGCCGACATCGACAAGCTCAAGAGCGAGCGCGCGCAGCGCGAGTTCGGCGCGGCGATCGTCGCGCTCGATCAGATCGCGCGCGTCGACTGCGACGTGTTCGCGCCGTGCGCGCTCGGCGCCGGCCTCAACGACGACACCGTGCCCGAGCTGCGCGCGAAGATCGTCGCCGGCGCTGCGAACAACCAGCTCGCCGAGCCGCGCCACGGCGACGACCTCCACGCGCGCGGCATCCTGTACGCGCCCGACTACGCGATCAACGCCGGCGGCCTGGTCAACGTCGCGCAGGAAGTGAAGGGCTACGACGCGAAGGCCGCGCGCGAGCGGACGCTCAAGATCTACGACACGATCTACGAGATCTGCGAGCGCAGCAAACGGCTCGCGGCGCCGACCTACAAGGTCGCCGACATCATGGTCGAGGAGAAGCTCGCGGCCGCTACTCCACGCGCTGGATGATGTGGATGCCGAACTCGGTCTTGACGACGCCGACCTCGCCCACCTTCAGGCGCAGCGACAGGTTCTTGAACGGCTCGACGAGCGCGGCGTCCGCCGACACGTCGTAGCTCTTGCCGTCCTTGGCCGAGCCCGGGTCCTCCGACAGCGATGCCATCAGCGGCTCGATCTTGTCGCCCTTCTGCAGCTTGGCGACGGTGTCCTTGACGAGCTTCTCGAGGTCGGCGCGCGAGCGCGACTTGCCGCGCGGATCCTCGGCGTGCACCTCGGTCCAGCCGAGCAGGATGTGCTTGACCTTGGCCTTCTGCGTCACCGGCTCGCGCTTCAGGATGTCGGCTGACTCGAGCGCATCGGGCGGCGGCGCCGCGACGCGCTTCATCACGAGCCAGCCGAAACCGGTCTTGAACATGCCGGCCTCGTTGAGCTTGAGGCGCAGCGCCGGGGTCTTGAGCTCGTCGGGCATGCGGCCCTTGGCCTGGATCTCGACCGGCACTTCCTTCTTGTCCTTCGCGCCCGGGATGTCGCTCGTGTCCGCGATCAGCTTGTCGAAGTCGCCACCGGCCATCGCCTTGTCGACGGTGTCCTTCGCGAGCTTGTCGGCATCGGCCTTGCTGCGCGACACGCCGCGGATCGCCTGCGGAGCATCCTTCCATCCGATCACGAGGTACTGGATGTAGGCCGGGCCGGCCTCTTCGGGACGCGCGAGGATCGCGGCCGACTCCATCGGATCCGGTGGCGGCGCCGGCACGCGCTCCATCACGTGATAGCCGAACGCGGTCTTGACGATGCCGATCTCGTTCTCCTTCAGCCGCAGCGCGAGGTTCTTGAACTCGGGCACGAACGGGGTGTCGGCCTTGACCTGGTACGGCTCGCCCTTGAGCGAGCCCGGATCCTCCGAGTACTGCTTGACGAGATCGTCGATCGAGCCCGGGTTGGCCTTGAGCTTGCCTGCGATGTCGCGCGCGAGCTGAGCCGCATCGGCGTTCGTGCGATCCTTCGAGCGTGGATCCTTGCCCGCGGTGCCCTTCCAGCCGATCAGCACGTGCTTGACGTACACGCTCGGCGCGGTGTCGGTGCGCGCGAGGATGTCCTTGCTATCGATGTCTTCGGCGGGCTCGGCCGGAGTCGCCGCCGAACCGGGGTGGGTGCCGGATCCCGAGGGCGATGCGGTGGTCGTCTTCGCGGCAGCGGGCGTGTCGTCGAGCTTGCTCTTGCCCTGCTGACACGCCGCGGCGGCGCACAGCAGGAACGCGACTAGGGAAATGCGCATGAGGCGCGCACCTTAGCACCTAACGGGAGTTGGTGCCGCGGGCGCGCACGCGCGCGCGCGCGAGGCCGAACACCGCGCGGTCGAGATGCACGGTGCTCTCGCGCAGCCGACTGCGCATGTCGCGCACCTCCGGACCGGGCGACAATGTGCGCAGCTTGGCGTCGACTTCTCGGGCGCGCGATCGATATGCATCGATCTGGGCCCGTAACAGCGCGAGTTGTTCACCGAGCGCCATCTCGATCACTTTGAGCACCGAACACGCGGATCGTCGCGCGAAATTTCCTGACTCGCGGTGACACGTGCGATGCGAGCGCTACGCCGAGCGCGAGATCGCGAGCGCATCTTCCAGCTCCGCCAGCGATTCGTCGGTGTGGTCGAGCATTCGCTGCAGGGCTGGGACACTCCTGCGACACGCGATGTAGCCAAACCCCATCTGACCGGCGTAGCTCGTGATCGTGATGTTGAGCGCGAGGTAGTCGACCGGGATCGACACCGGGTAGGTCTCGTCGAGCCGCATGCCGTCGAGGTAGAGCCGCTCGGTCGGACCGGGCACGTTCGAGATCACGACGTTGTAGATCGGCCGACGCTTCGCGTAACCGGTCAGCATGCTCGGCGCCATCGGCGCGCTCATCGCCGCCGCGTGCGCGACACGTTCGAGCCGCGACATCTTCGACAACCGCTCCTTCGCGGTCGAGGTCGACTCGACGATCGTGTGCAGGCGCGCGAGCGGGTCGTCGACGTGCGTCGCGAGGTTCGCGAGCAGGATCGTGAGCTGGTTACCGCCGGTCTCGTCGGCCGCGCGCACCGACACCGGCACCATCGCCACGAGCGGGCGCTCGGGCAGCGCGTCGTGCATCATCAGGTAGCGGCGCAGCGCGCCGGCGCACACCGCGAGCGTGACGTCGTTGACGGTCGCGCCGCCGGCAGCCTTCGCCGCGTTCTTGAACCGCGCGAGCGCGTACGACTGCGCGGCGAACCGGCGCGAGCCCGAGATCCGCACGTTGAACATCGTCGGCGGCGCGTGAAACGGCTGCGCCTCGGCGCTCTCGGGCTCGGCCGCGCGCACCAGCTCGCGCAGGCCGCTGCGAATGCCCGGCACGATCTCGGCGCCGGCGGCGAGCACGCGATCGACGATGCCGTGGGTCTCGGGATGCACGTCGCGGCGCGGGCGCGACGGCCGATCCTGCGCCCACAGCGGCGGGCGGCGCTCGTCGGGGTCCTGCGACAGCACGGTCTGCAGCAGCCGCATCGCCGCGACGCCGTCCATCATCGCGTGATGCATCTTCGCGTACAGCGCGACGCGGCCGTCGGCGAGGCCTTCGATCAGGTGCAGCTCCCACAGCGGGCGCGTGCGATCGACGAGCGTGCCGTGCAGGCGCGACACCAGCGCGAGCAGCTCGCGCACGCGCCCCGGCCGCGGCAGCGCCGAGTGGCGGAGGTGATAGTCGAGCTCGAAGTCGTGGTCCTGCTCCCAGAACCAGTGACCGACCTTCCATTCGGCGCGCTCGTCGAACGGCGCACGGGCGTACGGATACTCGCGCCACGCTTCGACCACGTTCTGCACGAAATCGGGGCCGGCCCCGGGCGGCGGCGTGTACAGCTGCAGGCCGCCGACGTGCATCGGCTGGCGGCGGCCCTCGAGCCACAGGAACATCGCGTCGGTTGGCGAGAGTGGCTTCACGGTATGCGATCGAATGTTACCCGCCGATCGGGCGGCACGAACAGCACGAACAGCAGCCAGACGACGATCATGAGGCCGGCGTACAGGGCACCGATCCACGGAAACGCCCACACCATCGCGATCACGCACACCGCCGACAGCGCGATCGCGGCGATCGGCGTCACCGGGTAGAGCGGCGCGCGATACGGGCGCGGCAGGTCTGGCTCGCGAACGCGCAGCACGAGCACGGCGGCCGACGACAGGATGTAGAGCGTGAGCGCGCCGAACACCGCGATCAGGATGATCTGCTGGGTCTGGCCGGTGACGAGCGCGACCAGGCCGACCGCGAGGTTGGCGAGCAGCGCGGCGACCGGCGTGCGCGTGCCGGCGTGGACCTCGCCGAGCGTGCGCGGCGCGTAGCCGGCGCGGCCGAATTCGAGGATCGCGCGGCTCGCCGCGATCAGGATGCCGTGAAAGCTCGCGATCAGCCCGACGAGGCCGACTCCGGTCAGCAGCAGGAACCACGAGCTGTCGCGCGACACGACCTGCGCGATCGCGAGCGGCAGCGGCGAGTCGGACGTCTTGTCGGCGGCGACGTACACGACCGCCTTCCAGCCGCCGGCGCCGACCGCGCCGAACAGCGTCAGCGCGGTGAGCACGACGAGCGTGGCCATCGCCGACAAAAAGCCGATCGGCAGATCGCGCTGCGGCCGCTTGGCTTCCTCGGCGACGTTCGCGATGCCTTCGATCGCGAGATAGAACCAGATCGCGAACGGCAGCGCGGCGAACGCGCCGCCCCAGCCGTGCGGCAGCGCGTCGGCGGAGAACGAGCCCCACGAGAAGTGCGGCATCACGACCGCGCCGAAGATCGCGAGCTCGATCACGGCGAGCACGGTGAGCACGAGCTCGAACGCGGCCGAGATCCGCACGCCGACGATGTTGACGACCGTGAACACGACGTACGCGACGACCGCGGTCGCGAGCACCGGCACGCCGGGCGCGGCCTGGTTGATGTAGCCGCCGATCGCGAACGCGATCGCGGGCGGCGCGAGCACGTACTCGACGAGCTGCGCCGCCCCTGCGACGAACCCGAGCTGCGGGCCGAACGCGCGCGACGCGTACACGAACGCGCCACCCGCGCGCGGCAGCGCGCACGCCAGCTCGGCATAGCCGAGCACGAACGCGACGTAGAGCACGGTGACCGCCGCGGTCGCCGCGAGCATCCCGTACGGCCCGCCCTCGGGCAGCCCGAGGTTCCAGCCGAAGTACATGCCGGAGATGACGTAGCCGACGCCGAGGCCCCAGATCATGATCGGGCCCAGCGACTTCTGGAGCTGCGTCATCGCCGGTCGAAGAAGTGCCAGACGCCGAACACGTTGCCGGACGGATCTTCCAGCTTCGCGATGAGCGTGTTGCCCTCGTGATACGTCGCCCTCACGACCGCGCCGCCGAGCTGCTGGGCGGCGGCGACCGACGCCTCGACATCGGCGACCGTGAAGTAGCTGATCATGCCGTCGCCGCCGTCGCCGCGCGTCCAGCGCCCGATGAGACTCGCGGCGTCGTCGGAGAACCGAAAGTCGTCCGCGCTGCGCTGGTCGATCTTCCAGCCGCACACGGCCTCGTAGAAGCGCGCGGCTTGTGCCGGATCTTTCGCAAAGATCTCGAGATACGTGAGCTTCGGCATCGCCGCATAATACGCTCGTGACCCCGGACCGAGTGGCGGCGTTGCTCGCAGAAGTGGGCGAGCGTGTCGATCCGCGCGCGCTCGTCGTCGAGCGCCGCGACTGGCGCTGGTTCGTGCAGCTGCCGGGCGACCGCATGCTGTTCGTGCCGGTCGACGAGGCCGGTGCGCACCGGCTCGCGGCCGAGCGTCGCCTGCTCGCCGCGCTCGCCCCGCGCCTGAGCTTCGCGGTGCCACGCCCGATCGGCCCGCCGGAGGCCGCGCTCGATCTCCGCACGCGCGTGCGCGGCGAGACCGGCATCCACCTGCACGGCTCGCTGATCACGCACACGCCCGACGCCTACGCCGACGACCTCGCGCGGCTGCTCGCCGAGCTGCACGGCGCCTTCGCGCGCGACGAGCTCGTGCGGCTCGCGCCGCCGATGCGCGCCGACGTGTATCCGCTTCCCGAGGCGCAGCTGCGCGCGGTCGTCGCTTCGCTGCCGGCCGAGATCCACGCGCGCGTGCACGCCGCGCTCGATCGCTACGCCGAGCTCGCGCCCACCGACTCCGTGCTCGTGCACAACGACATCGGCACGCACAACCTCGCGTTCGATCCGGACAGCCACCGCGTCATCGGGATCTTCGATTTCGAGGAAGCCGCGCACGGCGATCGCCACCACGACGCCAAGTACCTGCCGTCGTACGGCCCTCGCATCACCGCCCGCGTGCTCGAGCTCTATCGCGACCGCACCGGCATCGAGCTCGATGTCCCGCGCATCCGCCTGCTCCACTTCGCGACCGCGCTCTCGTTCTGGGTCTGGCGCGAATCCGATCCGGTCGCGCACGACACGCGCTCCAGCCGCGACCGCGATCAAGCGCTCGCGTGGATCGGCCTCGCGCTGTTCGCGCTATAGCCGCCTGACCGCGCCCTCGAACGTCGCTCCGCCGGCCGCGACGTACACCACGCCGCCCGACACCGACAGCTCCCACGCGTTGTTGCGATCGAGCGTGCCGGCGAGCGCATCCAAGAACTCCACCGGCAGCTCGACGAGCTCGGGCGCGCGGAACGGCGGGCGCTCCGCCAGCGCCTCGGCGATCCGATCCGCCGTCCACGTGTAGACGACCACGCGCGGGCAGGCCTTGCTCGCGCGATGGAGCCGCTCCGCCGATGGCGCGCCGACCTCGATCCACGCCTGCAGGTCTCCGCGCAGGTCGCGGCGCACGAGCGCCGGCTCGTCGCCGTCGGAGACGCCGCCCTTGCTGAACTCCAGGCCCTCCGCGTGCTCGAGCGCGCGCGCCAGCACGCGCGCGACCAGGTAGCGGTCGCTCTCCGACGGGTGTTGCGCGACGCGCCATGACAATTGCTCGTAGACGCCGCGATCGGCGTCAGCGAGCGCGAGGTCGAAGCGTCGCATCGTCGCGCCAAGCGCCATCTCCTCATTATATTCTCGCCGCGATGTCCTCGCCGTCGGTCTCGCTACCCACCTCCGCTCGGGTCGTCATCGTCGGCGGCGGGATCATCGGCTGCTCGATCGCGTATCACCTCGCGAAGCTGGGCTGGCGCGAGGTCGTGCTGCTCGAGCGCGACCGGCTCACCTCGGGCACGACGTGGCACGCCGCCGGCCTCATCGTGTCGTTCGGCTCGACGTCCGAGACGTCCACCGAGATGCGCAAGTACACGCGCGACCTCTACGCGAGCCTCGAGGCCGAGACCGGGCAATCGACCGGCTTCAAGCCGGTCGGCTTCATCGAGGTCGCCGGCGATCGCGATCGCCTCGAGGAATATCGCCGGGTGTCGGCGTTCAACCGCTACTGCGGCGTCGACGTCCACGAGATCTCGCCGGCGCAGGTGAAGGACCTGTTCCCGCTCGCGAAGACCGACGACCTGCTCGCGGGCTTCTACGTCAAGGAAGACGGCCGCGCCGATCCGGTCGGCTGCACGATGGCGCTCGCGAAAGGCGCTCGCGCACGCGGCGCGACGCTGATCGAGAATGTCCCCGTCACCGGTTTTCGCACCGCGCGCGGCGCGGTCACGCACGTCACGACCGCGCACGGCGACATCGCGTGCGACCACGTCGTGCTGTGCGCCGGCATGTGGTCGCGCCAGCTCGCGGCGCGCGCCGGCGTCTCGGTGCCGCTGCAGTCGGCCGAGCACTACTACCTCATCACCGAGCGGATCCCCGAGCTGTCGCCGTCGTGGCCGGTGCTCGAGGACCCGGCGTCGCACGGCTACTTCCGCGAGGAGGTCGGCGGGCTGATGATCGGCCTGTTCGAGCCGATCTGCGCGCCGTGGCAGGTCGGCGGCGTGCCCGACGACTTCTCGTTCGGCGAGATCCAGCCCGACTGGGAGCGCATGGGCCCGTACGTCGAGAAGGCGATGGCGCGCGTGCCGCGCGCGATGGACGCCGGCGTCCGCAAGTTCTTCTGCGGGCCGGAGAGCTTCACGCCCGACCTCGCGCCGATCGTCGGCCCCGCGCCCGAGCTCCACAACTTCTTCGTGTGCGCCGGCCTGAACTCGATCGGCATCATCACCGGCGGCGGCATGGGCCGCGTCGTCGCGCACTGGCTCGATCGCGGCCGCCCCGACGTCGACACCAGCTACATGCACATCGATCGCTTGCACGCGTATCAGGCGAACCCCGAGTATCGCCGGCTGCGCACCGTCGAGTCGCTCGGCATGGTCTACCAGTGCCATTACCCGACGCGCTCGATGGAAACCGCGCGCGGCGCCAAGAAGTCGCCGTTCTACGATCGGCTCGCCGCGCTCGGCGCGTACTTTCGCGACGTCAGCGGCTGGGAAGGCGCCGACTGGTACGCCGGTCCGGGCAAGACGGCGACCCAGGAGCTCACGTTCGGCAAGCCGAGCTGGTTCCCGAACTGGGCCGCCGAGCACCGGGCCGCGCGCGAAGGCGTGATCGTGATGGACATGTCGTTCATGTCGAAGTTCCGCGTCGAAGGCCGCGACGCCGGCCGCGTGCTCGACTGGATCAGCGCGAACTCGGTCGACGGCGCGGCCGGGCAGATCACGTACACGCAGTGGCTCGACGACGCCGGCAAGCTGCAGGCCGACCTCACCGTGACCAAGCTCGACGACGAGCACTTCTGGGTCGTCGCCAGCGACACCGTGCACCGCCACGTCGAGACCTGGATGCGCCGGCACATCGGCGATCAGCACGCGTTCGTCAGCGACGTCACCTCCGGCTACGCGCAGCTCAACGTGCAGGGCCCGCGCTCGCGCGAGCTGATGCAGCTCGTGACCTCGGTCGACATGTCGAACGCCGCGTTCCCGTTCCGCTGCGCGCGCGAGCTCGACATCGGGTTCGCGCGCGTGTTGTGCATTCGCATCACGTACCTCGGCGAGCTCGGCTACGAGCTGTACATCCCGACCGAGCACGCGCTCGGCGTGTACGACCGGCTGGTCGCGGCCGGCGCCCAGGTCGGCCTCGTGCACGCCGGCCTCAAGACGCTCGCGAGCTGCCGCATGGAGAAGGGCTATCGCGACTACGGTCACGACATCGACAACACCGACACCGTGCTCGAGGCCGGTCTCGGCTTCGCGGTCGATCTCAAGAAGCCGCGCGGCTTTCTCGGCAAGGACGCGGTGGTCGCGCAGAAGGCGGCCGGCCCGCTCCAGAAGCGCCTCGTGCAGATCCTGGTCAAGGATCCCGACGCGATGATGTTCCACGCCGAGATCGTGCGCCGCGACGGCGTGCCCGTGGGCTACATCCGCGCCGCGTCGTATGGCCACTCGCTCGGCGGCGCGGTCGGATTGGCGATGATCGGCGCGGACGTCCCGATCGATGCCAAGTGGCTCGAAGCCGGGCGCTGGGAGGTCGAGATCGCCGACGCGCGCCACCCCGCGATCGCGTCGTTGCGCCCGCTCTACGATCCCGACAACGCCAAGGTCAAAGGCTAGCCTCCGCTCGGGCGATCGCGCCACGGTGTGGCGAGGGCGACCGGCCGATCGCGGAAAAACGCTACGGCCGACGAGGATTCGCCCGTGGCACGCCGGTTGTAACCGATTCGACCATGACCGACCGGCCGATCCCCGCGGAAGACGCCGCGCTCGTTCACGTCGCACCGCGTACGCAGACGGCACTCACGTACGTGCGCGGCGCCGTGTTCAACCCGGTAAGTCTGTCGGTGATGGCGTTCGCGGTGTGCGTCGGCGTCGGCTATGCGGGCTTGCTCGGAGCCGTGATCGCGACCAGCGTGTTCCTCGCGATCGGCTCGGCTGCGACGCGTTATCGCTTCGTGCGCCGCCAGCTCGACAAGCAGTTCGAGTACCGGCTGCGCCAGAAGCGCGAGGCCGATCGCATGCGCACGCTCAAGCCGGCCGGGCCGATCCGTCAGCAGCAGTACATCGATCTGCGCGACCTCGTGTCCGAGATCGAGCGCGTCGATCCGGCCGAGGCGCAGCGCTTCGAGCTGCAGGACCTGCTCGATCACTTCGTGCGGCTCGCCGCGAGCCACCAGAAGTGCCTCGACTCGCTGCGGCTCGCGGGCGGCACCGATCTGCCGCGCGCGATGCCGATCGGCGACTCGCACCGCTCGGCGCGCCGCCGCGAGATCATGGCGCGCCGCATGCGCCACCGCGACGAATGCATCCGCCGCATCGAACGGCTGTCCGACGAGCTCGAGGCCGTCGACGAGCTCGTCCGGCTGGTTGCCCAGCGCGTCGCGTGCCCGCAGACCGAGGGCGAGCTCGATCGCGAGATCGAGCGCCGGCTGTGGGAGCTCGACGAGGTGGATGATGCGTTGAAGGCGTTGTCGGCGTGAAGAGAATAGGGAACAGGGGAAGCGGAACCTGAGCTCGGAATTCCGCTTCCCGGTTCGATGTTCCCTATTTCTTGGCTATTGACTTTGTTTCAATAGCGACTAGGCTGGTCTCCATGCTCTCCGCGATCGTGGTCGGCGCCGGCTTTTCGGGCATCTGCGCCGGCGTCGAGCTGCGCCGGGCCGGGATCGAGGACTTCGTGATCCTCGAGAAGGCCGCGCGCGTCGGCGGGACGTGGCGCGAGAACACGTATCCGGGTGCGGCGTGCGATATCCCGTCGCACCTGTACTCGTACTCGTTCGAGCCCAACCCGCGGTGGTCGCGCGCGTACGGCAAGCAGGCCGAGATCCTCGCGTACCTCGAGCACTGCGCCGACAAGTACGGGCTCGCGCCCCACCTGCGGTTCGGGCAGACCGTCGAGGACGCGCGCTACGACGCAGCCACCGGCGCGTGGACCGTGAAGACGCGCGGCGGCGAGACGTTCGTCGCGCGCGCGCTGATCCTCGGCAACGGCGCGCTGCACGTGCCGCAGCTGCCCGACGTGCCCGGCCTCGCGTCGTTCCAGGGCACCCAGTTTCACTCGGCGCGCTGGAACCACGACTACGATCTCGCCGGCAAGCGCGTCGCGGTGATCGGCACCGGCGCGAGCGCGATCCAGTTCGTGCCCGAGATCGCGCCGCGCGTGGCGCAGCTGCACGTGTTCCAGCGCACTGCGCCGTGGATCATCCCGAAGCACGATCGCGCGATCGGCGACGCCGAGCGCTGGCTCCTCGAGCACGTGCCCGGCGCGCACTGGCTGCGCCGCAGCGGCCTGTACTGGCTGATGGAGAGCCGGGTCGTCGGGTTCGCGTACGCGCCGAAGGTGAACGACGCGATCGCCGCGCTCGTACGGCGCTTCATCGCGCAGCAGGTGCCCGAGCCCGAGCTCCGCGCCAAGCTCACGCCCGACTATCACTTCGGCTGCAAGCGCGTGCTGATCTCGAACGACTACTACCCGGCCCTGCGCCGGCCGAACGTCGAGGTCGTCACCGACGGAATCGAGGAAGTCACGGCGCGCGGGATCCGCACGCGAGACGGCCGCGAGCGCGAGGTCGACGCGATCATCTGTGGCACCGGCTTCCGCGTCACCGAGTACCTGTCGCAGGTGCGCGTCGTCGGGCGCGGCGGCATCGACCTCAACGACACGTGGCGCGAATCGATGCGCAACTACCTCGGCATCTCGGTCTCCGGGTTTCCGAACTTGTTCCTGCTGATGGGCCCGAACACGGGCTTGGGCCACAACTCGATGATCTTCATGATCGAGGCGCAGGCCCGCTACGCGGTGCGCGCGATCCAGGCGATGCGCGCGCGCGGCCTGACCTCGATCGACGTGCGGCCCGAGGTCGAGCGCGCGTTCCGCGACGAGCTCGCGCGCAAGATGAAGCACACGGTGTGGACGACCGGCTGCAAGAGCTGGTACCAGACGCCGAGCGGCGAGGTCTTCCTGTGGCCGGGCGCTTCGGTCGATTACTGGCGACGTACGCGGCGCGTCGACCTGTCCGACTACGAGACACGCGCGTAGTATCGCGGGATGGCGAACGTCGAAGTCGAACGCGAAACCGAGCTGTCCACGTTCCGCAAGATCGCGCTCGGAACGTGGCGCACGACGCACGATCCGAGCGTGTACGGCAGCCTCACGCTGCGCATGGATGCCGCGCTCGAGTACATCGAGGCGTTCCGCGCCGCGACCGGCCGCCGCATCACGGTGACGCACTTGATCGCGCGCGCCGCGGCCGCGGTGTTCGAGAACACGCCCGACGCCAACGCGATGATCCGGTTCGGCCGCATCTACCGGCGCAAGCGCATCGGCGTGTTCTTCCAGGTCGCGATGGAAGACCCCGACACCGGCAAGATCGATCTGTCGGGCGCGACGATCCACGACCCGCAGACGAAGACGCTGCTCGAGATCCTCGACGAGTGCGAGAAGCGGTTCGCGAAGGTGCGCAAGAACACCGACGAGCACCTGTCGAAGACGCGCAACCTGATGAAGAGGCTGCCGATCGCGGCGATGGGCCCGCTCTTGGATCTCACGTCGTTCGCGAGCTACACGCTCAACCTCGACCTGACGTGGGCCGGCATCCCGCGCGACGCGTTCGGTTCGATCATGATCACGAACATCGGCGCGCTCGGCCTCGAAGAGGCCTACGTGCCGCTCGTGCCGTACAGCCGCGTGCCGCTATTGCTGGCGCTCGGCGCCGTGAAGGAATCGGCGGTCGCGCGCGACGGCCGCGTCGGCGTCGAGAAGACGATGCGCGTGTGCGCGACGTTCGACCATCGCATCCTCGACGGCGCGCACGCAGCGAGCATGGCGAAGACGCTGCGCGCCTGGATGGAGCGCCCGTTCGAGCACTTCGACAAGGTCTGATGGCGGGCAAGCCCACAGCGAAGCCGAAGCCGAAGCCAAAGCGGAAGCCGACGCCAAAGCGGAAGCCGAAGCCGTCGCAGAAGCCGAAGCCGAGGCCGAAGCCGTCGCCGAAGCGGTCGCCGAAGCCGAAGCCGAAGCCGTCGCCGAAGCCGAGGCCGAAGCCGAGGCCGAAGCCGTCGCCGAAGCCGGAGCGATCCGCGCCGACTGCCGCCGAGGTCGACGCGCGGCTCGTCGCTGCCGAGCTGCTGCCGCCCGCCGATCGCCTCGAGGCGCTCGAGCGACTCGTCGACGACGCGTCCGAGCTCGAGTGGGACGAGGCCGAGCCGCGCCTTGCCCGCATCCAGCGCGCACAGACCGTGCTCGCCGTGACCGCGCGCAGCGACGCCGCGGCGCGCGCCGCGTTCGTCGCGTTTGTTCGCGCTCACACGTGGCGCGACGACCTGATCGCCGCGCTCGGCACGATCGCCTCCGACGATGCTTACGCGCTCGTGCTCGAGCAGGCGCGCCGCCAGCTCGACCTGCCGTACTACGACACCAAGCCAGCGTGGTTCTTCGCGCTCGGCGAGCTCGCGCGCGAGCCGCGGTTCGCCGCCGAGGCTCGCGCATTCCTGCGCGGTGGTTTCGCGCACTACGCGGCCCAGTCGCGCGACGCGACCGAGCGCACGCTCGTCAACTCCGTCGCGTTCGGTGCGCTCGCGCACGCGCTCGCCCATCCCGGCGATCCCGAAGCGGGCCCGACGCTGCGCGACGCGTTCCGCATCGCCGCCGGCCAGGGCGACATCGACGCGCATTACGAGCTCAACGTCACGTGCGGGGCGCTCGCGATCGCGCTGTCCGCCGTCGGCTTCGAGCGCGCGCTGCCCGAGCTCGACGCGTTCCTCGCCGAGTACGGGGACAACTACGGCGGCGATGGCTTCGTGATGCAGGTCTTGTACGCGCGCTGGCTGCTCGTCGGCGACGCGGCCGCGGCACTCGCGTACGTGACCGATCCGGCGCACAAGAAAGGCCTCGCGTACGCCGCGGCCGCGCTCGCCGACCTGCACCACGTCGCCGCGTACGAGGCGCTCGCGGCGCGCGCCAAGACGCTCGATCACCCGGTCGCGCAGGAAGCCTTCGCGGAGGCGCTCGCGCGCCTCGCGCGCCAGACCGCGCCGCCGCGTGTCGACGACCGCATGATCTGGCTGTTCGGCCGGAAGTCGCCAACCGAGCAAGCGCTCGGCGAGGACAGCGACAACATCTTCGTCCAGCGCGCGATCGCCCGCACGAATGATTCCGAGCTCGGCGTGGTCACCGAGGCCGACGAGTCCGCGCCCGACGATTGAAACCGTAGAACCATTCGCGCCGTCGTACGTTCGAGCCATATGCCTCGCCCGATCGCGACGATCAACCCGCTCGTAGGCGACGCGAGCTTCATGGCTCGCCACGGCCGGCTGCCGACGCCGGCCGACGACCAGACCGAGCGCATCGCGACGCACCTGGCGTTCGCCGAACAGATCCTGCGCGCCGCCGACGTCTCCCATCTGAGCCCTTCGCAGCAGGCTGCGCGCGCCGGGCTGCTCGCCGTGCTGCGCGGCTACATCGCGGCCCGCCGGTTCCCGCTTCCCGAAGCGCGCGGCGGCCGCCTGCCCGCGTTCGTCGATCGCGAAGGCACGCGTTGCGCGGTCGCGGCGCTCGTCGATCACGCCGCCGGCGCACGCGCGAGCGAGCGGATCGACGCGCGCTTTCACGACGCGTTCGCCGCCGACATCGACGATCCCGCGCTCGCGATGCTCGCCGCCGAAGCCGGGCTCACGCGCGCCGAGCTCGCGCTGATCCAGCCGACCTACGAGCAGATGCCGCCGCCGGCCCCGCCCGCGATCGTGTGGCAGGCCGACGCGACCGCCGAGGCGGCGGTCGACAGCACGCCCGGCGACCATCCCGTGCTCGGGCTCGTCGGCGGCGGTCTGCGCTGGGAAGGCGAGCACAACTACTACGTCGGCGATCCGATCGTCGCCGTCGACGCGAGCGTCGGCGCCGACTCGAGCGGGCGGGTGCCGTATGCGGTCGAGGCGCGCGTCGGCACCGAGATGCTATGGGCCGCAGGGATGGCGCTCGGCACGTGCCACCGCTGCAGCGCTCATCGCACCGGCATCCTGGCCGGGGTACGGCTCGATGCCGACGGCTCGCGCGTGCCGCAGGCCTGGACCATCCCGATCGACGCGTACTGGTACGTGCCGTGGCCCGGCGATCACGTGCACGTCGGCGCGGTCGGCGGCGTGGCCGCGCGATTCGCCGGCGACGATCGTCCGCTTGGATGGAACGCCGGCGTCGACTTCGTGGTGAGCCTCCCGCTGCGCGACATCTCGAGGCCGGTGATGCCGCACGGCTGGCACGCCCGGCTCGGCATCGAGCGCGTCGCGGACCTCACGTTCGTCGGGCTCACCATTGGAACGGCGAGCGCGGGCCGCTACAACGCCGACGACAGGGATTGGTGAGCGCGTTCAGGCGGTCGCCGCGAGCGCGTCGGCGACACGCTCAACCTCGACCTGACGTGGGCCGGCATCCCGCGCGACGCGTTCGGTTCGAT
>Ga0335083_10000869_pt1 | contig 43316 bp, 39 predicted proteins | sample Lox_Sample_42_FD_206716 | JGI IMG/M metagenome (GOLD analysis project Ga0335083, IMG submission 206716) | Soil microbial communities from Loxahatchee National Wildlife Refuge, Florida, United States - Lox_Sample_4.2 | ecosystem: Environmental > Terrestrial > Soil > Wetlands | place: USA...
GACGATCAGGTCACCTTCGTCGAGGAATTTCGGAAGGTCGTGGGCGTGCGCGTGCACGATGTGCAGATCGGATCGATGAGCGACCATCATGCGCACCGCGTCGCGGGTGATACCCCTCGCTTCGGGTGGCTCGGTTGCCTCCCGCACTGCGACGGCCGTCATGACGTCGCCAGCGCGAAGTCGGCGGCGCGGTAGCGACCGCTCTCGGGCTTGTCGAAGAGCAGGCGGCGCAGGTTCGGGACCACCGTCTCGGGTTCGGGTCGATCGGAGATGTCCTCGCCGGGGAACGCCTCCTGGTGCATCTGCGTTCGCATGTCGCCGGGATCGAAGGTGTACACGTGAACCTTCGGTTCCTCGGCGGCGAGGACGTTGCCGAGCTGTTCCAGTGCCGCCTTCGACGAGCCGTAGCCGCCCCAGCCCTCGTACGGTTCGACGGCGGCATCCGAGGTGATGTCGACGATGGTCCCGAGACACTCGCGTAGGCGCGGGAGTGCGAGTTGCGCCAGCGCGACGGGCGCGAGCACGTTCACCGCGTAGACGTGCGCGAGCACGTCGAGTGGGTACTCGGCGAGCCTCGGCTGCGGTGAGGGGCCGAGCACGCTCGCGTTGTTCACGACCAAGTCGATGCCGCCGAGCCCGACCGCACCGGCCACGAGGTCGGTCCGGTGGCTCGCGTCGGCGACGTCGCCGGGGATCGCCCGGATCGAGCCGGTGCCGGTGATGCCCGACACCGCGGCCGTGAGCGCGCCCGCGTCACGCGCATCCACGACCAGGTCCCAGCCGTCGGCGGCGAGGGAGCGGGCGAGCGCCCGGCCGAGACCGCGGGATGCGCCTGTGATGATTGCTACGGGCATGGTGTCCCTCCTCGTTCGCCGTCATCTTGCGCCGCCCGAGCGAATAACGCAAGTAGTTACTTACGATATTCCTCCGGCGCCCGTCCCGGACGTACTCGGGAAGCCCGTCCCGGACGTACTCGGGAAGCCCGTCCCGGACGTACCCGGGAAGAATGCGCCGATGGCGCAATACGACGCGGCGGTCGTGGGGGGCGGGCTCGTGGGTACCGCTACCGCGTTCGAGCTCGGTGCGCGGGGTTTGCGCACTGTCCTGTACGACCGGTCCGACCGGGGCCGGGCCACCGACGCCGGCGCCGGCATCCTCTCGCCCGAAACGAGCAAGCGCGACGACGCGGGCTGGGTCGACCTGGTGCGCGCCGCGGGCCGTCACTACGACGCGCTGATCCCGCGCCTCGACGGCGACACGGGTTGGCACCGGTGCGGCATTCTCCAACTGGCGACGCGCGACACCGACATCCCTGCGTGGGAGTGGGTGGCCGCGCGTGCTCCGGGCGCAGTCGAGGTCAGCGCGGACGAAGCGCGGTCGATGGTTCCGGTGCTCGGACACGTAAAGCGTGCTCTGCATCATCCCGAGGCGGCGCGTGTCGACGGCCGGCTCATCTGTGCCGCGCTGCGCCGCGCCGCGGTCGGCGAGTACGGACTCGAAGTACGCGAGGAGTCGATCGACGACGTACGTGCGCTCCCGGCGGCCGCTGTCGTGATCGCCGGCGGTGCGTGGACGAAGCGGATCGGGGATCAGCTCGGCGTCTCGCTGCCGGTCGAGCCGGTGCGCGGGCAGATCATCCATCTCGGTGTCGCCGATCACGACACCGGCGCGTGGCCCATCGTGCAGCCCGTGTTCGGCTACTACCTCGTTCCGTGGGCCGACGCGCGCGTCGCGGTCGGCGCCACCGTTGAAGAGGCCGGATTCGCGGCTGACGTGACCGCGGGCGGGGTCCACGAGGTGTTACGCGAGACCCTACGCGTGCTTCCGGGCCTTGCGACCGCGACGCTGCGGGAGATCCGGGTCGGATTGCGCCCGGTCAGCGCCGACGACATGCCCATCATCGGTCGGATACCGGGCACGCCGGCGGCCAATGAGCCCGATGTGTACGTCTGCACCGGCCACGGCGCGAACGGGTTGCTCCTCGGTCCGGTGTCGGGCGCGCTCGTCGCCGACATGGTGTGCGGCCGAGATCCGTCGGTCGACCTCATGCCGTTCGCCGCCTCGCGTTTCGTAGCGAGCTGAGCGCGCGTCGGCGGCCGACACGCAACAGGGGTTGGCCGTCCGGGCGCAGAAGACCGGTTCGTTCAGCGTTCGAGCTTCAGCGCGCGGTCGGCGATGATGTTCTTCTGCACTTCGGTCGGTCCCGCGCCGATCGTCGTGTAGCGCTGCCACACATAGTTGCGCGCCCACATGCCACCGTCGATCGCGCCGGGCGCGCCTTTCAGCAGCGTTCCCGTCGGGCCGAGCACGTCGAGTGCGAGCTCGGCCAGCCAGAGAGAGATGTATCCCCACTGCAGCTTGGCGAGCGGGACCTCGGGCCACCCCTTCTCGCCCTTCAGCACCTTCGAGAGCGCGCGCGCGATCAACAGACGGGTCGCCTCGATCTGGATGTGCAGGTTCGCGACCCGACCTCGGATCGCGGGATCCCGTAGCGCGTCGGGATTCTCGACCCGCGCCGTCTGCAGAAGCACGCGCAGGTCCTGCGCCATCGAGATCGCCTGCCCGGCACTGCCGACCCGTTCCTGCCCGAGCGCGCCCATCGAGACGAGCCAGCCGTTCCCCTCGTCGCCGAGGCGATCGCCGGCGGGCACCTTCACGTCGGTGAAGAAGACATCGCAGAACAGCGAGTCACCGGTGATCTCACGGATCGGGCGCACGTCGATGCCCGGCAATTCCATGTCGACGACGAATGTGGTGATGCCTTCGTGTTTGGCGCCGCGAGCGATCGCCGCCGGGTCGGTGCGGAGAAGGAACAAGCCCCACTTCGCGATCTGCGCGGAGCTGATCCACGTCTTTTGGCCGTTGACGACGTAGTGCGAGCCGTCGCCGGATCGAATCGCGGTCGTGCGCAGGTTCGCGAGATCGGAGCCGGCCTGCGGCTCCGAGAACCCTTGGCACCAATGTTCGGTCGCGTCGAGGATGCCGGGCAGCCAGCGCGCCTTCTGCTCGTCGGTCCCCCAGGCGATGATCGACGGGCCGATCTGGACGATGCCGTTCGCGTTGAAGATGCCGGGGGTGCGCCACTTGGCCATCACCTGTGTATACGCGACCTGTTGTGCGGTGGTGGCGGCGCGCCCGCCCCATTCCTCGGGCCAGAGGACGGCCGCCCAGCGTCCCTCGTTCAGCTTGTGTTGCCAGGCCTTGCGCTTGTCCATGACGCCCATCACGCCGCGGGAGGCGTCGACCTCGTCATCGCCAGACCACCGCTCGACGAACGGCGGCAACTCCCTTTCGAGGAACGCCTCGAGCTCCTCCTTGAATGCGAGGTCGTCGGGCGACCACGAGAAGTCCAACGTTTCGGCTCCCTCGTCGCGCCGCGCGCCACCGCGGCCCCGATGCGCCCCGGCGGGACGCGCGCGGCTGACACTACCGTCGGCCCGGAACTACCGTGCGTTGGTGGACTTCACCTTCTCGCCCGAGCAGGACTCGCTGCGTGAATCGGTGCAGGCATTCCTCGCGGCGGAGGCCCCGAGCGCGTACGTGCGACGGATGGCCGAGCACGACGACGTCGGCGTCACGGACGACTTGTGGCGGCGCATCGTCGATCTCGGGTGGACGGGATTGCTCGTCCCCGAGTCGCTCGGCGGGTCGGGTCTGGGTCTCATCGACGCAGTCGTGGTGCAAGAGGAGATGGGGCGCGCGCTGTTCCCGGGTCCGTTCTTCTCGTCGGCGCTCGTCGCGACGCGCGCCGCGAACGCGCTCGGCCTGGATGCGCGGGCCGCGGCGCTGGCATCGGGCGGAGAGCGGGGGAGCGCCGCGCTGGAAGAAGCGGGCCACGGTGACCCCATCGAACGGATCCGGGTGCGCGCGACCGGTCGTGGCTCACGCTTTCGTCTCGAAGGGGTGAAGCCGTTCGTCATGGACGGATGCTCGGCCGACTGGATCCTCGTTCCCGCGCGAACGCGCGACGGCTTGGAGACATTCCTCGTCGAGAATGCGCGTGAGCTCGCGCGTCCGGTCGCCTCGCTCGACGTCACCCGCAAGTTCGCACGGCTCGAGTTCCGCGCGACGCCGGCGGCGCGTGTCGGTCCGCCCGGGGACCACTCCGCGTTGTGGCGCCGCGTCGCCGATGACGGCGCTGTGTTGCTCGCGGCCGAGCTCATCGGTGTCGCGGAAGCCTCGAGCGCGCTGGCGCTCGACTACGCGCAGGCGCGCGAGGTGTTCGGCAAGCCGTTGTCGAAGTTCCAGGTGACCAGGCACAAAGCCGTCGACATGTTGCGCGACATCGAGATCGCGCGCGTCGCAGTGCACTACGCGGCATGGGCCGCCGAGGTCGGTGCACCCGACCGCGACATCGCGGCCGCGATGGCGAAGACACAGGCCGGCACGGCCGCGAACGCCGTCACCGCGGAATGCATCCAAATCCACGGCGGCGTCGGTTATACGTGGGACAACGACGCGCACCTCTATCTACGCCGAGCCAAGGTCGACGATCTGATGCTCGGCGCGCAGGTGTGGCAGCGCGCCCGCGTCGCCGACGAATATTTCGCGACGCTTTGAGAGAAGTGTGAGGGAGCCATGAAAGCAGCCGTGTACTACGAGACGGGCGCGCCGGAAGTGTTGCGCTACGAAGACGTCCCCGATCCGGTCGCGAGCCCCGGGAGCGTCCTGATCGAGATCGGGGCGATTAGCATCGAGGGCGGCGACACGCTGAATCGCGCGGGCGGCGAGATGGCGACGACCCCGCACATCGTCGGGTACCAGTGCGCGGGGACCATCATCGAGGTCGGTGAGGGTGTCACCGACCGGTTCGTCGGCCAGCGCGTCGTCGCGACGGGCTTGTGGGGCTCGCACGCGGCGATGATCGCGGCGCCGTCCGTCATCACCTGGCAGATACCGGAAGGCGCCGATCTGGTGAAGTGCGCGTGTGTCCCCGTTGCGTTCGGCACCGCGCACGACTGTCTCTTCGAGTTCGGACACCTCCAGGCGGGGGAGACGGTGCTGGTTCAAGCGGGCGCAGGCGGGGTCGGCGTCGCTGCCATCCAGCTTGCGAAGCGCGCGGGTGCGACCGTGATCGCCACGGCGTCGCGTCTCGACCGTCTCGAACCGCTGAAGCCGCTCGGTCTGGATCACGCGGTCGACTACTCCCAATCGGGCTGGGTCGACGTTGTCCGCGGCCTCACCGGTGGTCGCGGCGTCGATCTCGCGGTCGATTCCGTTGGCGGACGCGTGCTCGCTGGAAGCGTGCAATGTCTGGCGTACCGCGGACGCGCGATCACCGTGGGCAGCGCGGGCCGCGACCCGCAGCCGTTCGACATCGCCGTGCTCGGGATGAACAACCAGTCGATCACGGGCGTGTTCCTCGGCGCGGAGATCCTGAATCCACGGACCTACGCGATGATCGCCGGCCTCGTCGACGACGTCGCCGCCGGCCGGCTCGAAGTTCTCGTCGATCGGTTGTTCCCGTTGAGCGACGCCGCCGCCGCCCATGCCTATATCGAGAGTCGTCAGGCCGTGGGTCGCGTCGTGCTGATTCCGTGACGCCGGTCAGGCGGGCATGCGGGTGGTCAGCTCGCGCGCGTTGTCGCGCATGATGCGCAGCCGGCTCGCGTCGTCGAACTGCTTTACCTCGACCGCGTAGTCGAGCGGGCGGGGCATGCCTTCGATGTGCGGCCAGTCGGAACCGAAGATCACGCGCTCCGCACCCATGTGCTCGACGACGACGTTGACGTCGTCCTCCCAGAACGGGTTGATCCATACGTTGCGGCGGAACGACTCGCCGGGGTCGTCGGCGAAGTACCCCGGCATCTTGTGCTCGGTAGAGCGCAGCTTGTGGAACAGGTCGCCGAGGAACTCTGCGCCGTTTTCGACCGACGCGACACGCACGTTCGGGAAGCGCTCGAAGAGTTTGTCGAACACGAGCGTGATCAAGAAATCGTACGCGGCGCGCTCGATGTGGAAAGCCTTGACCGACGGTGCCCACCGTCCGCCGCCGCTGAACCCGGCCGCGAAGCCGTCGACCGCGTACCCGTTGCTCGAATAGCCACTGTCGCCTGCGTGCGCCACCACAGTGATGCCGGCCTCGTTCACCCGAGCCCAGAACGGATCGTTGCGCGGGTCGCTCACAGGCACCTGACCCGAAGCGGTGTGCGGCGCAGCCGGGCGCATCACGATCTGCCGGGCGCCGTGGTCGAGCGCCCAGTCGAGCTCGCGGATCGCCCAGTCGAGATCGGCGAGGGTGAGGTACGGCGCGGCGAAGATGCGCCCCTGGTACGCGAGTCCCCAGTCGTCGTCGAGCCAGCGGTTGAACCCGGTGAACAGGGTGGTCACGGCTTCGATGTCGTGCTTGATCAGCTCCTCGTAGAGGATGCCGAGGGTCGGGAACAGCCAGACGGCCTCCAACCCGAATTCGTCCAGCTTCGCGATGCGCGCGTCGCGGTCGCGGTACTCGGCCGGGATCGGCTCACGCTCGCGGAGGAACTCGTACGGCTGCAGCTTGTTCGGGTTGCCGCGGAAGTAGTCGTGCATCGCGCCCGCCTTCGCGACGGGGTCGAACGTGGGGTTCACCACCGCGTGGCTGACCCGTCCACCGACGACGTGGTACTTACGACCGTTGACCTCGCACCACTCGACGCAGCGGGGCTGCATCTTCGGCTCGACGTAGCGGGTGAACGCGTCGAGCGCCTCGTAGTAGTGGTTGTCGGCGTCGAACGCGGCAAAGGGGAAGTCGCTCACCGCCCCAGCCTACCGGCCGACCGGGCGCGTACACTCGGGCCGTGCACGGCCGCGATCTGCATGCCTTCGTCGATCTCGATTGGTCGTCGGTCGAGCAGAACCGGAAGCAGATGCGCGCGGCCGGCGCGTGCGAGCTGCCGGGTTTCCTGCGTCCCGCGGCCCTCCCGTCCTTCGTCGAGGACGCGTGCCGCCTCGCGCCGCAGGCTCATCGCAGCGGCGGCCTCGGCACGGTGTATCTCGGATTCCCGGACGAGTCGTTTCCCGCCGACCACCCACAGCAGTGGCTCGGCAACTACGGCGTCGGCGCGGTCGCCTACGACCTCTTCCCGGCCGACTCTCCGATCCGTCGTCTCTACGAGTGGGACGAGCTACGCGCATTCGTTGCGGCGGTCCTGGAGCTCGAGACGATCTATCCCTACGCCGACCCGCTCGGCGCCCTCAACCTCGCGGTCATGGGCGACGGCGACGAGCTGCAATGGCACTTCGACCAGACCGACTTCGTCGTGTCGCTCGCTCTACAGGATGCCGACGCCGGCGGCGACTTCGAGGTCGCCCCGTTCATCCGGAGCGCAACCGACGAGCACTACGACGACGTCGGGCGCGTGCTCGGCGGCGAGCGCGACTTGCTCACCGTTCTCCCCATGACCCCCGGAAGCCTGTTGATCTTCGCGGGCCGCCACTCGATGCACCGTGTGTCGCCGATCACCGGCACAACGCCCAGGCTGGTTGCGCTCTTCGGGTACGACACGAAGCCCGGCACCATGAGCAGCGAGTTGCTCAAGGCCGTGCGGTACGGCCGCGTCGCGTGAGCGCGCCCGAGACGTTCTCCGTCGGAGAGGGATTCGCGGGCGACGGAGCGAACGCGGCCCATGTCAACACTGTGCTCGGTTCGAAACGCGGCCCGGTCGGTGTCGCGTGGGCGACGGCGCTGGCGACGCCGCGCGCCGGCCACGCCGCGTTCGTGGTCGTCGCCGCCCCCAACATTCCTGTGAAGCCGATGACCTTGTTCGTGAACAAGGCGACGGTCGACGCCGCGAACGATCGCCATGCGCGCTTCACCTGGGGCGCGGCCCAGGCCGGCGTGGCCGGTGGTGTGATGAACGCGCATCGCAAGGGCGTCCTGCGCGCCGACGATGCCGACGAGCTCGTGCTGATCGCCGCGGTGTGGGTCAATCCCGACGCCGACGACGAAGAAGCCGTGTACGACAACAACGTGCAGGCGACGCTCGCCGCATTGACCGCCGGTCGCGACGACCTGCCGTCGGTGCGTACGGTCCTCAACACCGGCGAACCGTGCAATCCGTACTTCCGCGTATGACTCCCGAGCAAGCCGCGCACGAGCTCCGCGACGCGATCGTACGCGTGCCCGGCCGGTTCATGACCGACGCGTCCACCTACGCGCGCGGCGCCGAGCTCGGCTTCGACGGTGCGGACTTTTACATCGCCGGGCGCGGCGGGGTGCTGGGCGACGTGTCGGCCGATGTCGTCGTCGCGTCGTTCGTCTTCTTCGCGCCTGGCGCCGTGCATCAGTCCTGGGCGCGTTCTGCCTCTGTGATGCCGCGCCGGCAGGCGGCGCGTGAGTGGATTGAAGCCGCGCACGGATGGGCCGAGAGGAATTTGGGCGACGAGGTCGACTGGTCGGCGTGTGCCGCGCTCCTCGGGCGGATCGTCACCGCGGCGCCCGTCGCGGGTGCGCCGCTGTTCGCCGCCCTGCGCGGGCTGGAGGAGCCGGAGCATCCGAGCGCGCTCGCGCTGCATCGCCTGAATGCCCTCCGCGAGCTGCGGGGTGCGCTGCACGGGGCGGCCGTTCTCACTGTCGGGCTCGCGCCCGTCGAGGCGGTCGTCGTGCGCACGCCGACCATGCTCGGCGCGTTCGGCTGGCCGGAACCGCATCCGGATCCCAAGGCCTTCCACGACCGCTGGGCGCTTGCAGAGGCGCGCACCGATCGGATGTTCGGAAGGAATCTCGGAGTGCTCGACGCCGAGGAACGCGTCGCGCTGCTCGAGATGCTCGGAAAGGTGGTGACATGACCTGGCTGCGATCGGAGGCGCCCGGCGATTTGGCGCTCGATCGTGTCTTTGGATTGCGCCCGAACGCGTACGCGCGGTTTCGTGAGTTGCTCGACGGCCTCGACGGCGGCGGGGTCGACGGGGAGACACTCGCCGCATGCCGGGCGCGCATCGACGCACTGCTGCGATTCGACCCCGATCCGACCGCGTCGCTCGACCTCTCGGCGGCTTCGCGCGCGGCCGTCGGGTACGCCGAGCAGTACGCGCTCGACCCGCACGTTCTACGCGACCAGGATTTCGTCGCGCTCCACGAACACTTCGACGACGCGCAGCTCGCCACACTGACACTCGCGGTTGCCATGTACGACGCCCTCGCGCGCTTCTCGGTCGCGCTGGAGGTGTGATGCCCAGGGTCAGGTCACCGAAGGGCGGGCTCACCCCGTTCGATCATCGGCCGTCGCTCTGGACGGCGTTCAACGCGTACTACGGCACGTTGTGGTCGGACGGTGTCGTCGACGATCCCACCAAGGAGGTCGGGCGCCTTCGCAACGCGCGCGTCACGGGGTGCGGGATCTGCAAGAACCTCAGGTTCGCGACCGCTCGCGAGCAGGGCCTCGAGGAGGACTACGTCGCCCTCATCGACGACGGCTACGACGACAGTGCGCTGCCGTCCCGGTGGAAGCTCGCGGCGCGGCTCGCCGACGCACTCATCGCCGACGCGCGCGTCGAGCCCGGACTACGTGCGGCGCTGCTCGACGAGTTCTCCGACGCCGAGATCGTCGAGCTGACCGCCACGATCGCGACCGCGATCGCATTCTCGAAGGCCTCCGTCGCGTTCGGCGCCCCCGACGACATGCCGCTCGTCGTCGTCCCGACACCCCAGGTCGACGGAGACGTCGTCCGGTGACCGACGCCGGCACGGTCATCGCCGACGAGCTCGTCCTCGTCTCCGTCGACGACCACATCTGCGAGCCGGCCGGCATGTTCGACGCGCACGTACCCGATCGCTACCGCGCGCTCGCGCCGCGTGTCGTCGACGAGGACGACGGTTCGCAGCAGTGGTATTACGGCGAGATCCGCGGCCGCAATCTCGGCCTCAACGCGGTCGCCGGGAAGTCGCCGGAGTATTTCAACGTCGATCCTCTCCGGTACGAGCACATGCGGCCCGGTTGCTACGACGTCCACGAGCGCGTCCGCGACATGTCGGCGGGGGGTCAGCTCGCCGGGCTCAACTTCCCCAACTGGACCGGCTTCTCCGGGCAGGTCCTGAACCAGGGACCCGATCGCGAGGTCAACCTCGTGATGATCAAGGCGTACAACGACTGGCACGTCGACGAGTGGTGCGGCGCGTATCCGGATCGGTTCATTCCGTGCGGGATCCTCCCGCTGTTCGACGTCGAGGAGGCGGCGCGGGAGGTTCGGCGCCTGGCCGCGATGGGCTGCCACGCGGTCACGTTCTCCGAGAATCCTGCCGGCCTCGGGATGCCCAGCATCCACACCGACGCCTGGGATCCGCTGTTCGGCGCGTGCTGCGACACCGGCACGGTCTTGTGTACGCATGTCGGATCGTCCTCGAAGAGCGCGTCGACCTCGGCCGACGCGCCCGCGCCGGTACCGATGAACCTCTCGTCGGTGATGGCGATCTACACACTGGGCGATCTGCTCTGGGCGCAGTTCTGGCACCGGTTCCCGGCGTTGCGCTTCGCGCTCACCGAGGGAGATATCGGTTGGATCCCGTATTTCCTGTGGCGTGCCGAGCACACGCTCGAGCGGCACAACGGGTGGATGCGCCACGAGCGGCCGCAGGGCCTCTCACCGACCGAACTGTTCCGCGAACGCATCCTCTGTTGCTTCATCACCGATCGCATCGGCCTCAAACTCCTCGACGAGCTCAACGTCGACAACGTCTGCTGGGAGAGCGACTACCCGCACTCGGACAGCTCATGGCCGAACGCGCCCGAGCGGTGCGCCGAGCTCTTCGGCGGCCTCGACGCCTCCGTCGTCACGAGGATCACGCACCGGAACGCGATGCGCCATTACCAGTTCGACCCCTTCGGCCGCCGTCCGCCCGAGCGTTGCACCGCGGCGGCGCTCCGGGCCGAGGCAGCCGACGTCGATCCCGTCACCCGGGCCGGCCGCCCGGCCGACGAGCGCGACCTCGCCACCTGGCGCCGGCTGACCCGTCGCTGACGGCGCGCCGGTGCGACGTCCGCGCGCGGACGCCGGGCGTCCGTCCCGCAGGTACACTCGGGTTCATGCTTTCGGAGATCTTTGGACCCGAACTCCTGATCGTCCTGGCCGTCATCCTGGTGTTGTTCGGCGGCTCGCAGCTTCCGAAGCTCGCACGTGGCCTCGGCTCGGCTCAGAGGGAGTTCAAGAAGGGTCTCGAAGAGGGCGCCGCCGACGACGCGCCCGACAAGAAATAACGGTCGCAACCCGACCGCTCACGTGCCGGACCGTGGGGGTTTCACGCGCCCGAACGTCTCGCCTTCCACTCCGCCGGCGGCGGATCGGCGCGCTTCGCGCCTGCTCCGTACAGTCGTGGCATCTCGTGGCAGTAGTCGTCGGCGGTGAATCCGCGATCGGTCGCTCGGGCCGTCGCGCCGATCGACCACGCGCCGACGTGCTCGATGATGCCTCCCCGCACCTGGAACGTCTGGCCGGAGATCCAGCCGGCGTCCGGTGACGACAGATACGCGCCGAACTCGCCGACGTGTACAGGATCTCGTGGGTCGAAATCGAGTGATTCCTCTCGGCCCGAGTTGCGTTCCATGCGCCAGCCGATCTGCGCCAGCCGGGTGTTCGCGCCCGGCATGATCGTGTTCGCGGTAACGCCGTACGGTGCCATCTCGGTGGCGACCGCCTCGGTGAACGCCTGCACTCCCGCTTTGGCGGCGACGTAGTTCGACTGACCGGCACCGCCGTACACGAGCAGGCCGGTCGCGGTGTTGATCAAGCGGCCGTAGGCACGACCGTGCTCCTTGGCGACTCCGCGCCAGTACCGGCACGCCGGGCGTGACATCACGAACGTTCCGCGCAAATGAACGCGGATCACGTCGTCCCACTCGTCGTTACCGAGGTTGAACACCATGCGCGGTCGCCCGAAACCGGCATTGTTGATCACGACGTCGAGGCGACCCCAGGTGTCGAGTGCCTGCTGTACGAGCGCGTCCGCGGTCGCGGAATCGGCGATGTCGCCACGGCGCGCGACGGCCTCGCCGCCTGCGGCCCGGATCTCCCGCACGACTTCGGCCGCCGGATCCTCGTCGGTCTCGGCGCCGTCGGTCGCAACGCCGGCGTCGTTCACGACGACGCGTGCCCCGTAGGCCGCGAGTCGTGTCGCGTGCGCGCGACCGATGCCGCGACCGGCCCCCGTCACGATCGCCACCCGACCCCGAAGATCGACCACAGTCCGCCTTTCCGCCGCTCCAGTGCGCCCGGCGCCGCATTTCGGGTACGTCGGTGGCCCGGATCCGACGCCGCGGGATGGTAGGCCGAGTGCGGCACGGGCCGCCGGTACACTGCTTCCTCCTTATGCAGAGCACCGTCGAGCCCGTCGAGAGCGACGAGGAAACCGCTGCGCCCGACGACTCGCCGGCGGGAGTCGCGAGCCGCGTGAAGCTGCACGTGGTGGTGCCCGCGACCGAGTTCGAGCGGGCGATCGATGCCGCCTTCCGCAAGCTCGCCCGCGAGGTGCGCGTCCCGGGCTTCCGTCCGGGTAAGGCGCCGCGCCGTTTGCTCGAGGCGCGTCTCGGCTCCGACATCGCGCGCGAGCAAGCGCTGCAGGACGCGTTGCCCGAGTACTACGTCGAGGCCGTCAACGAGCACGATGTCGACGTCATCGCTCCGCCCGAGATCGAGATCACGTCGGGCAAGGACGAAGGCGACGTCGAGTTCGACGCGGTCGTCGAGATCCGCCCGCAGGTGAAGCTCCTCGGCTACGACGAGCTGCGAGTCGAGCTCCCGTTCCAGCCCGTGTCCGACGCCGATGTCGACCGGCAGGTCGACGCGCTGCGCGACCGGTTCGCCGATCTCGCGGATTCCGATTTTCCGCTGATCGACGATGCGTACGCCACGATCGATGTCGCCGGCACCATCGGCGGCGAGGCAGTCGAAGGGCTTACAGCAACCGACTTCCTGTACCGCGTCGGATCGGGCATGGTCGTCGACGAGCTCGACGTCCAGCTGCGGGGCACGAAGCCCGGCGCGATCCTCGAGTTCTCCGCGCAGCTCCCCGAGCGATTCGGTGAGCTCGCGGACAACGAGGCCAAGTTCCGTGTGATCGTCAAGGAAGCGAAGCAGAAGGTGCTCCCCGAGCTCACCGACGAGTGGGCGAAGGAGGCGAGCGAGTTCGAGACGGTCGACGAGCTGCGGGCCGACATCCGCAAGCGGGTCGAGACGATGCAACGCTTGCAGGCGCAGATGGCGCTACGCGACAAGGTGCTCGAGGCCGCGGCCGATCTCGTCCCGATCGAAGCACCGGCCACGCTCATCGACTCCGAGACCCGCCGGCGGGTGGAAGATCTCGCACACCGCTTGTCGCATCAGGGAGCGAGTCTCGAGCAGTACCTCGAGATGACGGGCCAGGAGCCCCAGGCGTTCGTCGACGAGATCCGGATCGGGGCGGCGCGTGCGGTGCTCGCAGACCTCGCGCTGCGCGCGGTCGTCGTGCAAGAGGGCCTCACTGCGAGCGACGAGGACCTCGACCGCGAGGTCGAGCAGCTCGCCGGCCGCGCGGAGCAAAAGCCGGCGAAGGTGCGCCGCGAGCTCGAACGGAGCGGCGCGCTCGAGGCGGTACGCTCTGAGGTCGCACGTGGAAAGGCGCTCGAGTTCCTCGTCGGTCACACGACCGTGGTCGACGAGACCGGGAACGAGATCGACCTGACGGTGCCCGACAGCGAGCTCCACGACGATCACGACCACAAACACGATCACCACCACCCGCACGACCACGACCACTCGCACGACCACGAGGAAGAGAAGGAGTCCGAGGCGTGAGTACCCGCAACGAATACGTCCCGGTGCCGCGGTTCATCCAAGACACTCCGCGCGGCCGCATGGAGTGGGACCCCTACTCGCGGCTCGCGAACGACCGCATCATCTTCCTCGGTACGCCCGTCGACGACAGCGTCGCGAACCTCCTGATCGCGCAGCTGCTGATCCTCGAGTCCGAGGATCCCGAAAAAGACATCATCATGTACATCAACTCGCCCGGCGGCGAGATCACCGGCCTGTTCGCCATCTACGACACGATGCAGTACATCAAGCCCGACGTGCAGACGTGTTGCATCGGCCAGGCGGCTTCGGCCGCCGCGGTGCTGCTCGCGTCCGGCGCGCCCGGCAAGCGGTTCATCCTTCCGCACGCCCGGGTGCTCATTCACCAGCCCCACGGCGGTGCGTCCGGCCAGGCCGTCGACATCGAGATCCAGGCCAAGGAGATCGTCCGGATGCGTGAGCTCCTCGACGAGATCTTGGCTTTCCACACGGGGCAGGCCCTCGACCGGGTGTCCAAGGACACCGACCGCGATTTCATCATGAGCGGTATCGAGGCCAAGGAGTACGGCATCGTCGACGAGATCCTCACCAACCGGGAGCTCGCCGCGGTACCGTCGGCTGAAGGCACGAGCTAAGGCGTCGGGGACCTCGGGGGAAAGGGGCCTTTCCTGTGGCAAAGTTCGGTGATGGTGGCGACCTGCTGAAGTGCTCTTTTTGCGGAAAGAGCCAAAAGCAAGTCAAGAAACTCATCGCGGGCCCGGGCGTCTACATCTGCGACGAGTGCATCGATCTCTGCAACGAGATCATCGAAGAGGAGCTCTCGCAGAGCACAGAGGTCCGCTTCGACGATCTCCCCAAGCCGCGCGAGATCTACGAGTACCTGAACGACTACATCATCGGTCAGGAGCAGGCGAAGAAGATCCTCTCCGTCGCCGTGTACAACCACTACAAGCGCGTCCAGGTCGGCGCGTACGGCGACCCCGACGTCGAGTTGCAGAAGTCGAACATCTTGCTCATCGGTCCGACGGGTTGCGGCAAGACGCTGCTCGCGCAGACATTGGCGCGCATGTTGAAGGTGCCCTTCGCCATCGCGGACGCGACCGCACTCACCGAAGCCGGCTACGTCGGCGAGGACGTCGAGAACATCCTCCTCAAGCTGATCCAGGCCGCCGACTACGACGTCAAGAAGGCAGAGACCGGAATCATCTACATCGACGAGATCGACAAGATCGCGCGCAAGGCCGAGAACCCTTCCATCACCCGCGACGTCTCCGGCGAGGGTGTGCAGCAGGCGCTGCTCAAGATCCTCGAGGGAACCACCGCGTCGGTCCCGCCGCAAGGTGGGCGCAAGCACCCGCACCAAGAGTTCATCCAGATCGACACCACGAACATCCTCTTCATCTGCGGGGGCGCGTTCGCGGGTCTCGATCGCATCATCGAGGCGCGCGTCGGCAACCGCGGAATCGGCTTCGGCGCCGACGTCCGCCGCAAGAACGACCTCGAGGAGACGGGCCGGTTCCTCGCCGACGTGCTCCCCGAGGATCTACTGAAGTTCGGCTTGATCCCCGAGTTCGTCGGCCGTCTCCCAGTTGTCGGCGTCGTGCACAACCTCGACAAGGACGCGCTGATGCGCATCCTCATCGAACCGAAGAACGCGCTGGTGAAGCAGTACCAGAAGTTCTTCCACTTCGACGACGTCGACCTCGTGTTCGGCGACGACGCGCTCGACGCCATCGCCGACGAAGCGCTGAAACGCGGCACCGGAGCTCGCGGTCTGCGCGCGATCCTCGAAGAGGTCCTGCTCGAGGTGATGTACGACCTTCCTTCCCGCACCGACGTCGTGAAGTGCGTGGTCGACAAGGAAGTCGTCATGCGCAAGGTCACACCGACCCTCGTCACCGAGGACGAATCCCGGCGCAGCGCCTAACCCGCGTCGGCTACGGCTACAGGCGCGCGGTGTAGCGACCGCCGTTCTCGTCGACCCGCAACCGGAGGCCGAACGCTTCGCTCAGTACCGCAGACGTGACCGTCTCGTGGAGCGGACCGGACGCAAGGTGCTCGCCCTCCTTCAACACCAGCGCGTGAGTGAAGCCGGGCGGGATCTCCTCGAGGTGGTGGGTAACCAGCACGATCGGCGGACGGTCCGCATCCCGCGCCCACGAGGCGAGATCGGCGACGAGTTCTTCGCGGCCGCCGATGTCGAGGCCGGCGGTCGGCTCGTCGAGGAGCGCGATACCCGGCTCGTTCATCAGCATGCGAGCGAGCAACACGCGCTGCCGTTCGCCGGCGGAAAGCGTCGGGAACGGATGTGTCGCCAGGGCCCCACAGCGCCAGTCGCGCAGCAGTGCAACCGCGCGATCACGGTCACCATCGGTATAGCGGTGCCACCACGGCGCGAGCGCGGCGTAACGAGCGGTCATGACGACTTCGGCCGCGGTCATCGACGGTTCGAGCCGGGCGGCGAGCGCCGGCGACGAGAAGGCAATGCGCTCGCGCAGGGCGCGCACGTCGGTCCGGCCGAGCCGCTCTCCGAGCACCTCGACCGTTCCCGAGGAAGGATGCTGGTAGAGCGACGCGATACGCAACAGCGAGGTCTTCCCCGCGCCGTTTGCGCCGAGGACAACCCAGCGTTCCCCGCCGTGCACCGTCCAATCGACCGACTCGAGGATGGTCGTGCCGTCGAGGACGAGAGTCACCGCGCAACAGCACAAGACCGGACGCTCGTCCACAGCATTCCCTCACAATGTTCCGCCTCGGTCGGCCGAGCCTAGAAGCACCGCGCCTTGGGTGGGTGGTGTGGCGTGGTGTGGCGTGGGCGGGTGTGAGCGTGCCAACTGTTGGGTGGGTTGCTTGCTGCGGGGGGCGCTTCGTGTCAAGGTCGCACGATGGCCCCGGAGAGCACGATCGCGCGACCTGCCGGGTCACACGAGCGCTTCCCGTGCTTCGACGGCGTGCGCGCGCTCGCGGCCCTGATGGTCGTGGTGTACCACGCGGTGTTCTTCAACGCCGACTTCGTCACGAAGGGCGGTTCCCTCTTCGGCACTCTGAATGCCGGCGTTTGGATCTTCTTCGTGACGTCGGGGTGCCTGCTCTACCTGCCGTTCGCGGCGTCGCACCTGACCGCCGCCCCCGGCGTCGATGTGGGCGGCTACGCCGTCCGCCGCGTGGCGCGGATCTATCCCGCGTACTGGCTGGTGCTCGCGTTCTTCACGTTCGTCGTGCCCCGCATCAACATCTACGGGCTCCACGGGTTCTTGCTCCACACGACGCTCACGCAGACGTACGTGCACATCAATCCGTTCGTCGACGGCCTGCCGCCGGCGTGGAGCCTGGTCGTAGAGGTGTCGTTCTACGTGTTCCTGCCGTTCTACGCGGCGCTGATCGGCTTCCTGGCGAGACGGTATTTGGCGCTGACCGTCGAGCTCGTCGGTCTCGCGGTCCTGTTCGTGATCGGGATCGTGTCGATCGTCGCGATCGGCAACGGCCTCGACGCGCCCTGGGTCACGGTCTTGCCTCAACATCTCGGAGCGTTCGCGCTCGGAATGCTGCTCGCGGTGCTGAGCGCTCGCCGCTGGGAGGCCCCGGCGGCGGAACGTCTCTCGCGGATCGGCCGGCCGACCTGGGCATGGTGGGGTGCGGGTGCGGTCGCGCTCGCGGCCATCCCGTTCGTGCTCCGGCTCGACCCGCTCGAAGCGCCGAGCGCGGCTCAGGCCATCGGCCTGAACCTCCTGCAGATGGCGGTTGGCGTATGCGTCGTGGTGCCTGTCGTGCTTGGGCCGCAGGACCGTGGTGCGATCCGCCGGTTGCTCAGGTCCGCGCCGGCGGTGTACCTCGGTCTGATCAGCTACGGCATCTACCTGTGGCACTGGTACATCCTGCGCATCGTGGCGGACTGGCTCGATTGGCCTCTCTACCGCGGCAACTGGTTTGTCGTGCTGCTGGTGGCGCTGCCGATCGTGGTGTTCGCCGCCAGCGTGAGCTGGTTCGCGCTCGAGCGCCCGGTCCTCCGGCTCGCGCATCGCGTCACCCCTGGCCGCGATCGGCGCGCCGACACGACCGCGCGTGACACGCACGCGCTACACGACGCGTAGTACGGACTTGTCTGTCCCCGGCTCCACGCGCTCACCGGTCGCCCGACGCCTTCCCGACAGTGCGTGGCCGCGCTTGGCGGAGCTGGCGGTGTACGCGATCGCGATCGCGCTGGTCATGTGGCCGGGGCTCTGGCACGCGCGCACGCAGATACTCGGGGCCGGTGACGACGCCCGCTATTACACGTGGCTCGGCTGGCGAATGGGCCGGCTTATCGCGCACGGCCACCTCGTTCCGTTCCACGTTCCCGACGTCATCCATCCATTCGGGCTGGATCTTCGACTCCTCGACGGATACCTGCCGTCGTACGTCTCGGCCCTCTTCAACCTCGTCGTGGGTCCGGTCCTCGCGTTCAACCTTGCGCTCCTGACCGGCGCGATCCTCAACGTGTGGGCCGCCCGGTCGCTCGCGTGCCGGCTGTCGACCGCGCGCCTCGTGCACGTGATCGCCGCGGTCGCGTTCCTGACCGCGCCGCCCATCGCCCTCAACGTGCAGCTCGGACTCCTGCCGCTGTTCTGGGCATTCACCGCGCCGTTGCTCATCGCCGACGCCCTCGACGTGGTGACGGGCGCGCGGGGTGTACGCCCGGTGCGATTAGCGGTGTTGCTCGCGCTCGCATATCTCTGCAGCGTCTATTTCCTGGTTTTCGGCGGCCTGGCCTACGCGTTGATCGTCGCGGTCGCCGCGGTGCGTAGCCGCGCTTGGCGGATCATGGGTGCCACCGCTGCCGGCGCGGCGATTGCCGTCCTCGTGTTGCTCCCGTTCATCGTGCCGCGCGTCCAGTTCGACCACACCGAATCGGCACACGGGATCGACACGGAGCTGCTCGGCGACAGCAATCTCTTCTCCGCCGACGCCGTGTCGATCCTGGCCCAGCCGACTCGCTCGACGTTCCTGTTGCCGCGGCCGACCTTCGTGGAGAAGAGCATCGTCCGCCTTCCGGACGTCCGCTACGCGATCGAGGCGACGATCTTCCCGGGCCTGTTGCTGCTGGCCGGGTTCGTCGTGTTCCTCTGGAAGCCCGGGCGCCGCCGGCTTCCGCTCGCGCTGTCCGCCGCCGTGCTCTTCTTGTTCGGGCTCGGCCCGTCGTTGAAGGTCGCCGGCAACTTCGTGTGGAAGCACGGCGCGACGCCGGTGTCCTGGCTGCCGTACCGGCTCCTGCTCGCGGTACCGGGCCTCGGCGCGCTCCGGGCGCCCGTGCGCGTCGAGTACGTGTTCGTCGCGGTACTGGTCGCCGCTCTGGCGATCGCCCTCGACCGAATCCTCACGAGACGCCCGGCGCCGGTGTGGCTCGTCGGCGCGGGCTCGGGCGTGCTGCTCGCGATCAACCTGCTCGTCCCGCTGCCCACGACCACCTTCGGTACGACGGCCGCGAGCGAGCAGGCGCTGCGCGCAGTCGCTCGGTCGGCGCGGCCGGGCGACACCGTGATGAGTGTTCCGGCCGACTGCGATCCGGCGTTCGTGAGTCTCCAGGTGTTCCACGAGGCGCCGGTCGTCGGTTGCGCGGGCTCGTTCGCGGCGAACCCGTGGTCGAGCATGCGCGAGTACACCGGATCGCCGGCGTTCACGAAGCTGCGCTGCGATCCGGCGGTATACGGCCGTCTCGATACCTCTCCCGCACCCGCCGCGACGACGCCACCATTCGGGGTCGCCGACGTACGCGCGCTTCGGGACCAGTTCGGTGTCCGCTTCGTCGTGGTCGACCACTCGAAGCTCGGCGCCGGCTGCGATCTGTCCGCCGCACTCGCGACGTTGCACAGATACCGCAGCGTCGGAGGTGACAGCCGGTACGAGGTGATCGACCTCTCCCAGCCGGCTGGTTCGGCGCCGCGCGGTTAGGTCCGGCAGCGCAAGAAGAGCTTGAAGCCGTTCCCGAAGTCTTCCTGCTGGCAGAAGTCGCGGTGCAAGACGACGGCGGGTCCCGGATCTCCGGGCTTCATCGCGCTGTTCGGCTCGTCCCACGTCAGCCAGCGATCGGACGCGATGAACGCGTCGGCCCGCTCCATCTCGCCCGTGAGTGTCGTGCCCTTGCGGTTCGTGAGACCGGGCTCGAATTCCATCGACGCGGTTCCCGGCACGTAGCGGGGAAGGAGGTAGTAGAGAAACGTGTCATTGTACGGGACGCGCCGCATGTCGGTATTGCCGACGATGACGCGGCTGCCCGGCTTCACGTCCCGCTCGACGGCCCGCAGCAGGGATGTGATGCTCCGCGCGAAAGCCGGGTCGTCGCCGACGTACCACGAACGCCCCTCGCTCGTGATCTTGATGTTGTCCTGCGAGTGGATGGAATCCTGCACCGCGGTCACGTACCGACGCGCCGTGTAGCTCGGTAACAACAACGCGACGAGAACGAGTACTGACAGCCCGGTGACGAATCCAACGCGCGGCGCGGGCCACGCGGGCCGGATCACGCTCGCCAGCTCGGCGGCAGCCGCGGGCAGAAGAACGATGATCGTGCCGCTCACCCACGCCAGGTGGGCGGAGTCGGCGCGCTGCACCGCCTGCGGGAAGAGTCCGATCCCGAAGAGGGCAGACGCGAGCAGCACCCGCGCCCGGAAGCTTTCCGGGTCGCGCCGAACCCGCCAGATCGCGAACACCACCAACCCGACCGCGAGCACCGCGAGCAGCACGAACCAGACGAACAGCTGTTGAGCGGGCGTGAGGCGGGGTAACGGCCAGGAGCGGTCGACGGCCGCGATCACTCGCGCGACACCCACGAGATGGTTCGGATCCGGTGGGACCGGCAGGTGCCGCGCCGCGCGCAGATGGAAGATCGGGTCGACGATCATCCCGCGCCACACGTTGCCGACACCCGCGGTCGCGAGCTGAACAAGGTAGGGCGCAAGCCCGATCGCGGTCCCGGCCAGTGCTCGTCGCACGATCCGCCGGGGGAGCGCCCACAGCGCGGCGGTGCCACCGAGCACGAGCGCGAGCCCGATGTCGATGCGGAACAACATCGCGAAACCCGCGAGCACGCCGCCGAACAGCGCGTAGCGCGCGGCGCGATCGCCTCGGGCACTGTGATGCACGGTGTCGTGGCGCGCCTGCAGCAGTGCGACCAGCGCGCCGAGCGCGAGCGCGGCCGCGCCGGTCCACGGAATGGCCACGAGCTGGAGCGACGGCATGACGAACACCACGTTGAGGAGCACGGCGGCGACGGCGACCCATCGTCCCCACCACCGAACGAGCAGCCCGGCTGCGAACGCCATGCCGACCAGCTGGGCCAGCCCGGCGAAGCGCTCGACGAGGAGGTGCGTCCCGAACACCTTGTAGATCCCGGCCAGTGCCCAGAGGCTGCCCGGACCGTAGAGGTAGAGGAAGTCCTTGTTCGGGATCGCGCCGTGGAGCACGCGGTCGGGGAAGACGAGCATGAAGCCCTCTTCCATCGCCGCGCCCGGAGCATGCAGGAGCGCGCGCAGCGGGAGAAGATACGCGATCACCGCGACCGCCAGGATGATCCACCATTCGGCCGGCGCGGGAACCGAGGCGTCGCGAGCCGAGGAGTCGGGTTCCGGAGTCGTGACGGCCGTTTCCGATGCAACGGCGGCGTCACGGCTCACGAAGAGAGGACTGTAACCGGCGAACAACGTGGAGCTGCAGGCGCCGGTGAGCGATCGACCGACGAGCGGAGTGGTCGCGAAGGCGCCTTCTACAATCGGACGCATGGCGCAGATTCCCGAGAAGCCGTCGCTCGACGGCCTCGAGCAACGCTGGTCGGAGATCTGGGAGGAGCAGGGCACCTATCGCTTCGATCGCACTCGAACGCGCGCCGAGATCTTCTCGATCGATACTCCACCACCGACCGTCAGCGGTTCGCTGCACATGGGATCGGCGTTCGGGTACGTGCAGACCGACGCGATCGCGCGCTACCAGCGGATGCGAGGCCGTCATGTCTTCTATCCGATGGGCTGGGATGACAACGGCTTGCCCACCGAACGGCGGGTCCAGAACTTCTACGGCGTGCGCTGTGAACCGCACCTTCCCTACGATCCCGGCTTCGTCGCGCCGGACAAGCCGGGCAAGGACGTCGTCTCGATATCGCGTCCGAACTTTCTCGAGCTCTGCGATCGGCTGGTGGCCGAGGATGAAGCGGCTTTCGAGGAATTGTGGCGACGGCTCGGGTTGTCGGTCGACTGGTCCCTGACCTACACGACCATCGGTCCGGGTGCGCGCCGCACGAGCCAGCGCGCGTTCCTGCGTAACCTCGCGCGCGGCGAGGCGTACCAGGCCGACGCGCCGACGCTCTGGGATGTCGACTACCGCACCGCGGTCGCGCAGGCGGAGCTCGAAGACCGCGAGATGCCAGGCGCGTACCACGCGCTGCACTTCCACCGAGCCGACGGTTCCGGCGACGTGATCATCGACACGACCCGCCCGGAGCTGCTCGCGGCGTGCGTCGCGGTCGTCGCGCACCCCGACGACGACCGCTTCCGGCCGTTGTTCGGTACCGACGTGGTGACGCCGCTGTACGGCGTACGCGTGCCCGTGGTCTCGCACCATCTCGCCGATCCGGAAAAGGGAACCGGCATCGCGATGATCTGCACCTTCGGCGATACCACCGACGTCGTCTGGTGGCGCGAGCTGCAGCTGCCGACGCGCGCCGTGCTCGGTATCGACGGGCGCTTCAAAGCCGAGCCGCCCGACGTGATCGCGGGCACGGGTGCGATCGCGTACGCCGATATCGCGGGCCGCACGGCGAAGCAGGCGCAGAAGATCATCGTCGAGCAGCTCCGGTCGTCGGGCGAGCTCGACGGTGATCCCCGCCCGATCACGCACCCGGTGAAGTTCTACGAAAAGGGTGAGCGCCCGCTCGAGATCGTGACCTCACGGCAGTGGTACCTGCGCAACGGCGGCCGCGACCTCGAGCTGCGCGCCGAGCTCCTCGGGCTCGGCAAGGAGCTCGAATGGCATCCGGAGAACATGCGCGTCCGTTATGAGAGCTGGCTCGACGGGCTGAACTCCGACTGGCTCGTGAGCCGCCAGCGCTACTTCGGGGTCCCGTTCCCGATCTGGTACCGGCTCGACGCGGAAGGCAATGCCCGGTACGGCGAGCTGCTCCTGGCGGCCGACGAGTCGCTCCCGGTCGACCCGTCCACCGATTGCCCGCCCGGATTCGTCGAGGCGCAGCGCGACATGCCGGGAGGCTTCACCGCCGACCCCGACGTCATGGATACGTGGGCCACCTCCTCGCTGACACCGCAGATCGTCACCGGATGGGTCGACGATCCGGATCTCTTCGAGCGCACCTTCCCGATGGACCTGCGGCCGCAGGGACCTGAGATCATCCGCACCTGGTTGTTCGACACCGTGGTGCGTGCGCGCCTCGAACACGGGGCACTGCCGTGGACCGACACCACCATCAACGGTTGGGTTCTCGACCCCGACCGCAAGAAGATGTCGAAGTCGAAGGGCAACGTTGTCACCCCGATGCCGCTCGTCGAGGAGTACGGCGCGGACGCGCTGCGGTACTGGGCCTGCAACGGGAGGCCCGGCGTCGACACGGCCGTCGACTTCGGGATCATGAAGGTCGGCCGCAAGCTCGCGATCAAAATCCTGAATGCGTCGAAGTTCGTGCTCGGCGTCGCCGGCGACGCCGCCGACGAGATCGCGGCCGTCTCGACCCCACTCGACCGGTCGATGCTCCTCGCGCTCGCGTCGCTCGTCGACGATGCGACGACGGCGTTCGAGGGCTTCGATTACGCACGCTGCCTCGAGCACACCGAGCGGTTCTTCTGGTCATTCTGCGACGACTATGTCGAGCTCGTGAAGAGTCGCGCCTACGGCGATGCCGACGACGCGGTCGTCAAATCCGCCGCAGTCACGCTGCGCGTCGCGCTCGCAACCTTGCTCCGTCTGTTCGCACCGGTTCTGCCGTACGTCAGCGAAGAGGTCTGGTCCTGGTGGCGAGACGGCTCGATCCATCGCAGCGATTGGCCGAGCGGCAGGGAGCTTCGCATCGGCGGCGCCGACCCGCTCGTCTACGAGGTCGCCGCCGACGTCCTGGGTCAGGTGCGCAAAGTGAAGTCGACGATGCAGGTCTCGCTCGCCGCGCCGGTCCAGAACGTGTGCGTCATCGACACACCGGCGCGACTCGACGCCCTCGCCGCGGCGCGTGCCGACGTGTGCGACGCGGGCAAGATCGCGGAGCTCGACACCGAGCCGGGCTCGGTCGCCTCGGTTCGTGTCGAGCTCGCCGCGCCGAGCGGTGATTCGTGAGCGTCCCCGGGAGTTTCGACGGGCCGGGGTGGCTGCGCTCGCACGTGAACATGGAGAGCATCAACGTTCCCGCCGGGAGTCGGCGTGGGCCGCCCACACTTGCGCGCATCTCGACACTGATGCAGTACCTCGGCTCCCCGGAGACCGAGTTCCCGGCCATCCATATCACAGGCACGAACGGGAAGACGACGACCGTTCGGGTGCTCACCGAACTGCTCGGAGCCCTCGGCTTCAAAGTAGGTGCGTACACGAGCCCCGACCTCGAGCGCGTGAACGAGCGCATGGCGATCGACGGCGTCGCGATCGACGACGACGCGTTCGCCGAGATGCTGTATGCCGTTTCGCTGGTCGAGCAGTCGGTCGGCGTCGACCCTTCGTACTTCGACATCGTCACGGCCGCCGCGTTTCGTTGGTTCGCCGACGAAGCCGTCGACGTGGCCGTTGTCGAGGTCGGCATGGGCGGAACGTGGGACGCGACCAACGTCGTCGACGGAAGGGTCGCGGTCGTCACGAACGTGTCCATCGATCATGTGGAGTATCTCGGGCCTACGCGCGAGGAGATCGCGAAGGAGAAGGCCGGCATCGTGAAGCCCGGCTCGACGCTCGTTCTCGGCGAGACCGACCCCGGCATCCAGTCGATCTTCGACGGCCACGGCGCGGCGCGCGTGCTCGTTCGGAACGTCGACTTCGGCGTGTCGCGCAATATCTTGGCGGTCGGCGGTCGGCTCGTCGACATCCGCACACCCGCCGCCGAATATCCCGACGTGTTCCTGTCACTTCACGGCGCGCATCAGGCGGACAACGCCGCGATCGCGTTGGCCGCGGCGGAGAGCTTCGTCGGTGCACCGCTTCCGTTCGACGTCGTCGCGGAGGCGCTGGCCAACGTTCAATCGCCGGGACGTCTGGAGATCGTCGGGCGCCGGCCGCTCATCCTTCTCGACGGCGCGCACAACGTCGCGGGCGCGCTCGCATTGCGCGCCGCGCTCGACGAGGAATGGAGCGAAGGTCCGCGCACCCTCGTGGTCGGGCTGTTGCGCGAGAAGGAACCGCACGAGATTCTCACCGCGCTCGGCATCGACGCGCTCGACGGACCGCTCGTGTGCTGCCGCCCGCCGAGCCCGCGCGGCCTCGACCCGGCACTCGTCGCCAAGGCCGCCGTAGATCTCGGTCTGGCCGAGGAACGCATCGAGATCGTCGACCGCGTCGAGGACGCGGTGAGCGCGGCGCTGCTCGCGACGCCGCCAGAGGGCCAGATCGTCGTCACCGGATCGCTGTACCTCGTCGGCGCGGCCCGCTCCCTGCTGATCTCCTGAAGCCCCGGCCACTGCTCCCGGTCTTTTGCCGGGTCCGGGGGTCCGCGCCATAGGCTTTCCCGCTTATGGCTGATCGGACCCTGGTTCTCTGCAAGCCCGACTGCGTCGAGCGCGGGCTCGTCGGCGAAGTCATCGCCCGGCTCGAGCGCAAGCAACTGAAGGTCGTCGCCCTCGAGCTGCGCCATCTGGACGCGGCTACCGCGAAGCGTCACTACGCCGAGCACGACGGGAAGCCGTTCTTCGACGATCTGGTGGTGTTCATCACTCGGTCGCCACTCGTAGCGCTCGTCGTCGAGGGTCCCGATGCGTACAAAGTGGTCCGCACGATGATGGGAACGACCAATCCCCGCGAAGCGGCTCCGGGCACCATCCGTGGCGACCTTGCGATCGAGCTGACCGAGAATCTCGTCCACGGCAGTGACGGTCCGGAGTCGGCTGCGCGCGAGATCGCGCTGTTCTTCCCGGGGCTGCCCGCGTGACGTACGGGAGCGGGCAGCCGCGTGATCGCGGTGGGTGGCAATCGACTCGGCAGGCTCGTAGCCTGGGCGCGTCGTCCCGCCGTCGGAAGATGACCTCGGTGAGCGAACCGTTTTATTCCGGACTCCTCGGCCGCGACATGGCGGTCGACCTCGGCACCGCGAACACGCTCGTCTACGTGCGCGGGCGCGGTGTGGTGCTCGACGAGCCTTCCGTCGTCGCGGTGAACGCGCGCGACGGTCGTCCGCTCGCGGTCGGGATCGAGGCGAAGAAGATGATCGGGCGCACGCCCGACCACATCGTCGCGATCCGGCCCCTGAAGGACGGCGTCATCGCGGATTTCGACATCTGCGAGAAGATGCTGCGTTACTTCATCCAGCGCGTCCACCCGCGCAAGTGGGCGAAGCCGCGGATGGTCATCTGCGTCCCTTCGGGTATCACCGGCGTCGAGCAGCGCGCGGTTCAGGAGGCCGCGCAGCAAGCGGGTGCCCGCAAGGAAGCCTTCATCATCGAAGAGCCGATGGCCGCGGCGATCGGCGCCGGTCTGCCGGTACACGAGCCGGCCGGCAACATGATTGTCGACATCGGCGGCGGCACGACCGAGGTTGCCGTCATCTCGCTGGGTGGGATCGTCGCGAGCGAGTCGATCCGCATCGCGGGTGACGAGCTCGACGAGTCGATCATCAACTTCGTGAAAAAGGAGTACTCGCTCGCGCTGGGCGAGCGCACGTCTGAAGAGATCAAGATCGCGCTCGGCAGCGCGTACCCACTCGAGACCGAGCTGTACGCGGAGGTACGCGGCCGCGATCTCGTCACGGGTTTGCCGAAGACGATCGTGGTGTCGACCGAGGAGATCCGCGACGCGATCGAAGAGCCGGTCGCGGCGATCGTCGACGCGGTGAAGGTGACGCTCGACAAGACGCCGCCCGAGCTCGCGGCCGACATCATGTCGAACGGCATCGTCGTAACCGGCGGCGGCGCGCTGCTGCACGGCTTGCGCGAGCGGTTGACCTCGGAGACCGGCATGCCGATCGTGATCGCCGACAATCCGCTGCTCTCGGTCGTGCACGGCTCCGGGCAGTGTCTGGAGAACTTCGACGTCCTCAAGCACGTGTTGATCTCCTCCGCCCAGCAGTAACCGGGGCGGCAAGAAGACATGGCCGGTGCTCGACGCGCGAGCCGACGACGGTACGTCCTGCTCGTCATCGTGCTCACGTGCCTGACCCTCATCACGCTGGATAGCCGCAACGGCCGCTCCGGGCCGATCGGGACGCTCGGCGGCCTGGCGCACCGGGTCGTGGGGCCGATCGCGGGAGCCGTCGACGACGTGGCTCGGCCGGTCGGCGACTGGTGGTCCGGCGTGTTCGACGCCGGGAAGTTGAAACGGGAGAACCGGCGACTCGAGCAGGAGAACGCCGCGCTCCGGGGCAAGCAGACGTCGGCGGACGAGGCGATCAGGGAGAACAACGACCTCAAGGCTGCGCTCGGGCTGCACAACGCCCTGCTCGTGAAGAACGTCACCGGCCTCATCGTCGGGCGCGACCCGGGCAACTTCGATCCGACGCTGACGATCGACAAGGGTTCGGAGTCCGGTATCGCGATCGACATGCCGGTGATCGCGCCGGAAGGCATCGTCGGCAAGGTGATCGACGTGTGGAAAGGCGGCGCCAAGATCCAAGTGCTGACCGACCCGCAGTTCTCGGTCGGGGTGCAGACGCCCGGACACGGATTGTCGCCCGCCACGACAGGCATCGCGTCGGGCCAGGTCGGTTCGCACGATCTCGCGGTGCAGTTCGACGCGGGCACGGCTGTCCGGCGCGGCGATCACATCGTGACGTCGCCGCAGTCGACGCTGTTTCCGTCCGGTCTTCCGGTCGGCACGATCTCCTCCGTGGATGTCCAACCCGGCAACACCGGCGTCGACGCGACGATCACGCCGTTCGTTCACCTGGGTGCCCTGCAGTACGTGACGGTGCTGTTGTGGTCGGCGGGCACACCCGGATCCGTGCTGCCGACGACGACAACGACGACGACCACGACCACGACGATTCCCGCCGGGTTCGGGACCACGACGATTCCCTCCGGATTCGGTACCACCACGACGACCGGTGGCTTGGGAACGCCGACGACGCGCGGGTTGGGCGGATGACGCGCGCGATGCGGTTGGCCGCGCTCGTCGTCATCGTCGTGATCGTGCAGGTCGCGGTGTTCCCGCACTTGCGACTGTTCGGTGTCGTCCCCGATCTCGGGCTCCTCGTCGCGCTTGCGGTCGGCTATTACGACGGACCGGAAGCCGGCGCGATCACGGGGTTCCTCGCCGGCTTCGGGTTCGACCTCTTTCTCGAGACGCCCCTCGGGCTCAGCGCGCTGACGTACGCGATCGTCGGCTACGCGATCGGCGTCGTCGAGTCGGGCCTGTTCCGCACGCCGCGCTGGCTGCCGTCGTTCCTCGGGCTCCTCGGCGGCCTCGCGGGCGGATTGCTGTTCATCGGCATCGGCGTCCTCGCCGGCGTCGACGCGGTCAAGGGTCTGCATGGCATCGAGACGATCTCCTACGCAGCGCTCTATGACGCATTGCTCGCGCCCTTCGTGTTCTTCCTGGTCAAGCGCGTCCTCGGCACGCCGGATCGCGTCCGCGACGCCTGGTCCGTGCGCTGACCGACGCGACCCGGAACCTCACAGCCGTTCCCACTAGCGTTGAGCGGGTCTTGACGAGCCAACTGACTGCATGAGCGACAACAGCCGCGTCCGGGTGAGCATCGTTGGCGTCGTCATCGTCGCCTTGTTCGCGTCGCTCTTCGCGCGCCTGTGGTTCCTGCAGATGGGTCCCGAGCAGAGCCTCGGCAGAGTCGTGAGCACGCTCGGAACCCGGGTGATCCAAACCGAATCCCCCCGCGGCGAGATCCTCGACCGCAACGGCAACGTCCTGGCCCAAGACGTCGCCTCATGGGCGGTGACCGTCGACCGCGACCTCTCCGCGACCACGCTCGATCGCGTGCTGGGATCGCTCGCCGAGGTCCTCGGCGTCCCCGAGAAGTCGTTGCGGGCCAACTACGACAGCGTGCGCCAGTCGCCCGTCGCGCCCGCGGTCGTCGCCCTCGACGTCGCACTCCCCAAGCAGCTCGCGATCAAGGAGCACAGCGAGGACTATCCGGGCGTCAACATCGTCGAGCTGACCGTTCGCAAGTATCCGTTCGACGGCTACGCCTCGCAGTTGCTCGGCTATCTCGGTGAGGTCGACTCGACGGGCGCCAAGCAGTTGAAGCAGTTGGAGAAACGCGGCTACGAGCCCGGAGACTTGATCGGCCGAGACGGCGTCGAGGCCGCGTACGAATCGGTGCTGCGCGGCAAACCGCGCCGGGAGACCGTGCAGATCGACCCGACCGGGAAACAGGTCGGGCCGCCGATCAGCGTCGATCCGGGAACGGTCGGCGACAACGTCAAGCTCACGATCGACATCCACTGGCAGGAAGCCGCGGAACAAGCGCTCGCGAACGGCATCGCGGCCGCGCGCCACGATCGCGACCCCAGCGTCGACACCTCGTTCAAGACGCTGCAGCCGACAGGCGGGGCCGTCGTCGTGCTGAACGTCCACGACGGTTCGGTGGTCGCGATGGCGAGCAATCCGACGTATCCCTTGGACTGGTGGATCGGAGGGATCTCCTCCGATCACTTCGCCTGGTTGAGCAATCCCGGCGCGCAGAATCCCTTGCTGAACCGAGCAACAGAGGGTCAGTACGCGCCGGGGTCGACGTTCAAGCTCGTGCCGTCGATCGCGTTGAACCAGTACGGCGTCCTCGGCGCGTCGCAGTACCTCTACGACGGCGGTTCGGTGAAGATCGGCGACCGGACCTTCTCGAACGACAACCACGCAGTCAACGGGTACGTCGACCTCCAGAAGGCACTCACCGTGTCGAGCGACGTCTACTTCTACGACGCGGGCAACGACTTCTGGAAGATCTGGCAGACTGATCCGCAGCGGGGGTTGGGCATCCAGCACGTCGCGTCGCAGCTCGGCTTCGGGCAGACGACCGGCATCGAGCTGAACGAGGCGACCGGGCGCATACCCGACCCGGCCTGGAAGAAGACCTTCGCCTACGCGATCAACAAGACGCAGGCGGAAAAGGAAGCGAACTCGATCTGGCAGCCGGGCGACAACGTCAACGCCGCGGTCGGTCAAGGCGACGACTTCGTCACCCCGTTGCAGCTCGCCAACGCGTACGCATGCTTCGCGAACGGCGGGACGCTCTGGACACCGCACGTCGGCAAGGCGGTGATCGACCCGATGACGAAGAAGGTCGTGCAGACCTACACGCCGAAGGCGCGTGGCTCGATCCAGATCGACCCGTTCGTGCGTTCGCAGATCGCGGCGGGCTTCCTCGGTGCGGTGTCCGACCCCGCGGGCACCGCGTACCAGGCGTTCCAGGGCCTGTCGGTCTTTGGCGGCGTGGCGGGCAAGACGGGGACCGCACAGGTGCAGGGGAAGGGTCCGACCTCGCTGTTCGCCTCGTACTTCCCGGCCGCCGATCCACAGTACGCGGTCGTGGCCGTGGTCGAGCAGGGCGGGCATGGGGCGGAGACTGCCGCGCCGATCGTGCGCCAGGTCATCGAAGCGATGACGAACCAGCCGGTCACCCCCATCGGGCAGTCGTCGCCGGGGAAGGACTGATGGCCACCATCGCGACGCCGGTCGGCCGTAGGCGCACCGCGTCGGGAACGAGCGTCCTCGCGCACCTCGACCTCGCACTGCTCTCGCTCCCGATCGCGATCAGCGCGCTCGGGCTGCTGATGATCTTCGACGCGTCGCGCCACGAGACGGCGATCGGCGGCCTTTCGCGCCTCTACTACGTCGAGCGTCAGGGAATCGCGGTTGTGGTCGGCCTCGTCGCGATGGTGCTCGTCATGGCGATCGACTATCGCCGCATACGCGACGCGTGGCCGTTGATCTATCTGGCCGTCTTGCCTTTGCTCGCGGGCGTCGTCGTGTTGGGCCGCGACCACGGCGGCGCGCAGGCGTGGTTCCAGGTCGGGCCGTTCCAGTTCCAGCCGTCCGAGATCGCCAAAGTCGTGCTCGTCGTCGCGATCGCGGGCTACTGCCACCAGCACCGCGGCGAGATGGACGCGTGGCGCGTCGGCGTCGCGGTCGGGCTCGCGGGCCTCGTGATGGCGATCGTCTACGCCCAGCACGACCTCGGCACCATGCTCGTGATCATGGTGTGCGCGGCGGCGGTTCTGATCATCGCCGGGCTGAAGCCGGTGCACATCGTCGTGTTGTTGCTGCTCGCCGCATCGCTCGTCGGCGCGGCCGTCGTCACCGGCAAGGTGCACACGTACCAGTTGCAGCGACTCACCGGATTCGCCGACCAGTCGACCGCCAACATCCCGGCGAACGACCAGACCGCGACGCAGTTCAATCTTGGCGCGTCCAAGGCCGCGATCGCGTCGGGCGGCCTCGAAGGGGCGGGCTTCGGGGACGGGGTCCAGACCAAGAACGGCTTCGTCCCCGAGCAACACACCGACTTCATCTTCACCGCGGTCGGTGAGGACCTCGGATTCATCGGCGGTGCGACCCTGCTGCTCCTCTACGGGTTGCTGGCCTGGAGGCTCTGGCGTATCGCCCTGCTCTCGTCCGACTTCTTCGGCACGCTGGTCGCGATCGGTGTGCTCGCCATGTTCGTGATCCAGGTATTCGAGAACGTCGGGATGACGATGGGGATCATGCCGATCACGGGAATACCCCTGCCATTCATGTCGTACGGCGGCTCGGCGGTGATCGCCTCGTTCATCGCGATCGGGCTCGTGCTGAATATCCACATGCGGCGCTTCAGCTGATCTTCCGGGTTGCCGGGCAGTCGAGGGGCCGCGTGGCCGGACCCGAGAAGTTGAACGCGGACCGCGGTGACACCGGCTCGCGGCGTGCCCGGGCTACACTGTCCGGAGATGTCAAACCTGTGGCCGCGGATAGAACCGCTGCTGGCCCGGGTTGAGAAGCCCGCTCGCTACATCGGAATGGAGATGGGGACGGAGCCGGGCAACCTGGCGCCCCGCCACGGGAGCAGCCGGGCGGCCTTTCTCCTGATCTATCCCGATACCTACGAGATCGGGCTCCCCAACCAGGGGCTTCAGATCCTCTACGAGCTCTTGAACGAGCGCGACGACTCGGTCGCGGAGCGCGCGTACGCGCCGTGGACGGACATGGAGTCCGCGATGCGCGCGGCCGGAGTTCCCCTCTTCAGCGTCGACACCCACCGCGCGGCCGTCGATTTCGACGTCCTCGCGTTCAACCTGTCGGCGGAGCTCGTCTACACGAACGTCTTGAACATGGTCGACCTCGCCGGCGTACCGGTTCGCAACGAGGATCGCGCTCCGGCTCACCCGATCGTCATCGCCGGCGGCCACTGCACCTACAACCCGGAACCGCTCGCGGAGTACGTCGACGCATTCGTGATCGGCGACGGCGAGGAAGTCATCGCCGACCTCGCCGAGATCGTGGGCGCGTGGAAGCGCGGCGGCCGCGCGAGCCGCGAGGCCGTGCTGCGCGACCTCGCGACCATCCCGGGCGTGTACGTGCCGTCGCTGTACGACGTCGAGTACGACGGTCCCGTCGTCCGTTCGGTCACACCGCGGTACGCGGACGTTCCCGCCGTCGTCGACAAGCGCACGGTCGCCGACCTCGCCGAGTGGCCGTACCCCAAGCGTCAGCTCGTTCCGCTCGTCGAGGTGGTTCACGACCGCCTGAACGTCGAGATCTTCCGGGGATGCACCCGCGGCTGCCGGTTCTGCCAGGCGGGGATGATCACCCGGCCGGTGCGCGAGCGACCGGAAGAGCAGGTGCGCACCATGGTCCGCGAAGGCCTGCGCCGCACCGGATACGACGAGGTCGCGCTCACCTCGCTCTCGAGCGCCGACTTCTCCGGCATCGAGTCGGTGGTCGCCGACCTCGTGACCGACCAGGAGGGAACCGGCGGCGTCGGTGTGTCCCTCCCGAGCCTCCGCGTCGACGCCTTCACCGTCGGCATCGCGAGCCAGATCCAGAAGGTGCGCCGCAGCGGGCTCACGTTCGCGCCAGAGGCCGGCACCTGGCGGCTGCGGCAGGTGATCAACAAGCTCATTCTCGAAGACGACCTCTACGCGGCGGTCGACGGCGCCTATTCGCAGGGTTGGCGACGCGTGAAGCTCTACTTCCTGACCGGCCTGCCGACGGAGATGGACGAGGACACGCTCGGGATCGCGCAGCTCGCGAAGAACGTGACCGACATCGGTCGCAGGTACACGAAGCAGGCGAGCTGCACGGTTTCGGTCGGTGGGTTCGTTCCGAAGCCGCACACCCCGTTCCAGTGGTTCGGCCAGAACGGCGTCGACGAGCTGCAACGCAAGATCACGCTGCTTCGCGACGCGCTGCGCGGTACTCGCGCGCAGGTGAAGTGGCACGACCCACGGGCGACCTTCGCGGAGGGGATCGCCTCGCGCGGCGACCGCCGCATCGGTCGGGTCATCGAGCGCGTCTGGCGTGCCGGGGGCACGTTCCAGGAATGGAGCGAGGGCTTCCGGCTCGATCGGTGGCTCGACGCGATGCATGCCGAGGGGCTCGACCCCGACTGGTTCGTCACGCGCCACCGCACGCGCGACGAGGTGCTCCCGTGGGCGCACATCGCTGCGGGCCTCCATGCCGACTTCCTCTGGGACGACTGGCAGCAGGCCCTGGCCGAGCACGGGCTCCCCGATTGCCGGTGGACGCCGTGCTACGACTGCGGGGTATGCACGGACTACGCCCTCGAGCATGTCGTCGCATCGCCGACGGCGCCCGCGGGCGGCTCGCAGGGCACCGGCCAGGACCTCACGGCAACGCCCGGCGAGGTGCCCGTCCGGTTCCTGGGCACCAAGGCGACCGCGGTAGCGACCGGGGCGGGCGCGTGAAGGGCGGCGCCGCAAACCCGGTCCGGCTCCGGTACACGAAGCTCGGCAAGGTGCGCTGGATCAGCCACCGCGACGTCGCGCGCGCATTGGAGCGGGCGTTTCGCGTCGCCCAGCTCCCGCTCGCGTTCACCGAAGGCTTCTCGCCCCGGCCGAAGGTGAGCTTCGGGCTGGCGCTCTCGACCGGGCACGAGAGCGACGCGGAATACGTCGATCTGGTGCTCGCGGAGTACATCGATCCCGACACGTTCGCGTCGATCCTCACGCCGGCCCTTCCCGAGGGCATCGCGGTGGTCGGCGCGGTCGCGCTCGCCGATCGCGCGCCGGCATTGCAGGAAGCCGTGACGTGCGTCGAGTGGCGGGTCGACGTCGCGCGCCGCGATCTCTCCCCGGTCGAGCCGGCCGAGCTTCGCACTTCAATACACACCGCGCTGGCACTGCCCGCGCTGCCCACGACCAAACGGCGCAAGGGCCGCGAGGTGGTGGAGGACGTCCGGCCCGTCATCCGTCGCATCACCGTCTGCGACGAACCCTCGGCGGTCGTCGAGATGGAAATGTCAACCCAACCGCGCGGCGCGAAGCCGGGCGAGGTGCTCGCCGCCATCGGCGACTTCACCGACCTTCGCGCGCGGCGCACCCATCAATGGATCGAGCGCGACGGCGCGCGGCAGGAGCCGCTCGACGCCGACACGCGCCCGCGCATGCCGGAGGCATGCGCGTCATGAGAGAAGGCATCGATGACAGATCTGAACCGTCTCGAGGACGAGGCGACGGCCGCGGTGACGCGGGCCGGTCGGCCGCCGGTGGCGGAACCGACCGGCGAACCCGCGGACGGCCCGATTCCGGGCGAGAACGCGGTGGACGCGACGGCCGCGGCGCCGACCCGGCCTGACGGGGAGGCTCCCAGGAAGAAGCGCCGCCGCGGATCACGTGGTGGCCAGCGCCGCCGCAAGCCGGGCAGTGCGAATGCGCCGGCCACCGGCGGTGGGGAACGGGCGTCGGGCGCGTCCGGCGCGTCTGCACCGGATGACGACGCCGGCGATGCGTTGGAAGGCAGCGAGGACTGGACCGCGGAATCGGCCGCCCGCGGGCTCACCGACGACGACATCGCCGAACAGGCGAGAGAGGATGCGGGGCTCCCGACCCCGGCCTCGCACCGCCCGAAGATCGGCGACAGCCGTCCGGCGCCGGCCACGGCGACCCCCGGCCGCGGCGCCGACGACGGCACGGCGACGGGTGTCGATGGCGCGCCCAAGAAGCGGCGCCGGCGCCGGGGTGGACGCGGGCGCAACAAGAGTCAGTCCGGCGCGGCCGCGCCGGCGGCGGGCCGCCCGACCGCGGCGCGCGGCGGCAACGGACCGGGTCGGGCGCCGGTGCAGTACGTCGACGCCGGTGAGTTGGGCAACGTCGACGTCGACGGCACTGCGCTGCTCGACTCCCTCGACGAGGAGACGCTCGAACGGCGGCGCGGCACGCGCCGCAAGGGCCGCCCGGCCGGCCGGTATCTCATGGTCGTGCACGTCCGGCCCGACGGCTTCGCGCACATCGGTGTCCTCGAAGGCCGCCAGCTCATCGAGCACTACATCTCGACGCCGACCGACGACAACACCTCGATCGACGGCAACATCTACCTCGGTCGCGTGCAGAACGTGCTTCCGGGCATGGAGGCCGCGTTCATCGACATCGGTACACCGAAGAACGGTGTGCTCTACCGCGGCGACGTCGCGTACGACGCCAACGATCTCGAAGGTGGCGAAAAGCCCCGCATCGAGCGCGTGCTGCGCAATGGGCAGGCGATCATGGTGCAGGTCACGAAGAACCCGATCGCGCACAAGGGGGCGCGGCTCACCCAAGAGGTGAGCCTCGCGGGACGGTTCGTGGTGATGGTGCCGGGCCAGCCGCAGACCTACGGCATCTCGAAGCGCCTACCGGACGACGAGCGGAAGCGTCTCCGCCGCGTCCTCGACCATCTGCGCCCGGCGGACGCCGGCCTCATCGTGCGTACTGCCGCCGAAGGCGCCACCGAGGAAGAGCTCGAGCGCGACATGCTGCGGCTCAACGCACAGTGGAAACAGATCTCCGAGCTCGCCAAGAAGGCGAAGGCGGGCAGTCTTCTGTACAAGGAGCCGCAGCTCGCGATTCGGCTCATCCGCGAGGAGTTCACGAAGGAATTCCGCGGCATCGTCATCGACAGCGCTTCGATGTACGAGGAAGTGAACTCGTACATCGAAGCGATCGCACCAGAGCTCGCGGAGCGGGTCGAGTTTTACGACGCCGAAGCCGAGCGCCTGCCGATCTTCGAGAAATTCCACGTGTACGAGCAGTTGCACAAGGCCCTCGACCGCAAGGTCTGGCTGCCCTCGGGTGGTTCGCTCGTGATCGAACGCACCGAAGCACTTACCGTCATCGACGTCAACACCGGGAAGAACGTCGGTACGTCGAATCTCGAAGAGACGGTGTTCCGCAACAACCTCGAGGCCGCCGAGGTCATCGCTCGGGAGCTGCGCCTCCGCGACATCGGCGGGATCATCGTGATCGATTTCATCGACATGGAGATCCGCCACAATCGTGAGGCCGTAGAAGAGGGGTTCCGCCAGGCGCTGGCGCGCGACAAGACGCGGACCCAGATCTTCCCGATCTCCGAGCTCGGCCTGGTGGAGATGACCCGCAAGCGGGTCTCGGAGGGGCTCGTCGAGGCGTTCTCCTCGACGTGCCCGCACTGCAACGGCCGGGGATTCGTCGTCGACGAGTCGCTGCTCGAGTAGTCCGGCTGGGAGCCCCCCAGGCCGCTTCCGCTATCCTTTCCCGGTTCCGGGCAAGCACTTGAAGAGGCACCGCGCATGTACGCAGTCATCCACACCGGCGGGAAGCAGTACCGCGTGACCGAGGGCGACCGGCTCGATGTCGAGCGTGTCGACGGCGACGAGGTCACCCTGCAGCCCGTGCTCCTGGTCGACGGCGAGAGCGTGCTCGCCACTCCGGCGCAGCTCGGCGGCGCGGCGGTGACCGCGCGTGTGGTCGGCGAGGCCAAGGGCCCGAAGATCAAGGGCTACACGTACAAGAACAAGTCGAACCAGCGCAAGCACTGGGGCCACCGGCAGAAGTACTCGACGATCGAGATCACCGGAATCACGAAGGGCTAGGGAGCGCAGCATGTCGAAGAAGAAGGGCGCCGCGTCCTCCCGCAACGGCCGCGACTCGAACGCGCAGCGGCTGGGCGTGAAGCGCTACAGCGGCGAGACGGTCACCGCGGGCACCATCATCGTGCGCCAGCGCGGCACGCGATTTCATCCCGGTCAGAATGTCGGCCTCGGCAAGGACGACACGTTGTTCGCGACGGCCGACGGAGTCGTGAAGTTCGGATCGCGCCGCGGCCGCAAGCTCGTCGACATCGTTCTCGCCGAGTCGTAGTCCCGCCGCTCCCGCGTCCGGTTGTAACCGGGCCCTTCAGTCGCGGTGCGGGGCGAGGCCCTCGGGGAGGGCGTCGGCGTGCACGACGGTGAGCGTCCTCGTCGTGCGCGTGATCGTGACGTAGAGCAGCCGCAGCCCGGCGCGGTCGGCGTTGACCAGCATCGAGGGCTCGACGACGATGACGTGGTCGAACTCGAGACCTTTGGCGCTCGTCGGGTCGAGGATGGCGACCGGCGCGTCGAGCGCATCGGCGATGGTCGCGACTGCGCCGACGTCGACGAGCGAGTCGACGATTGGCGCGTGAAGCGCAGGAGGTGCGATGACGGCGACGGTACCGGACCGGGCGAGCGCGGCACGCGTCTCGGTGGCCGTCGTCGCCACGAGTGCGTCGTTCGGCGCGGCGACGAACCGGGGCTGCTCGCCGGTACTGCGCACCGAGCGCGACGGCTCGACCGCCGGGGCGGCGACGGCGAGCAGGCGGGCTGCGACGTCCATCACCTCGGCGGGTGTGCGGTAGTTGATGCTGAGCGAAACGAAGCGCGTCGCGTTGTGGGTGGGCAGATGCGCGAGCACATCGTCCCAAGAGGCGACCGCGCCCGGCTTGCTCGCCTGGCCGGGGTCGCCGACGAGCGTCATCGAGCCCGACGGGCAACGCCGCGCGAGCATGCGCCATTGCATCGCGGTGAGGTCTTGCGCTTCGTCGACGAGCACGTGTCCGAAGGTCCGCGGCTCGAACGACGGCTCGTGCCCGCTCCCGTTCCCGTTCGTGTTGGCATCGCCGAACCGACTCGCGATCGACGCCGCGTCGGCGAACCCGCGCAGGCCCAGATCGTTGATGACGCGCTCGGCTGTGTCGTGGGTGTCGCCGTTGCCATTGCGCCGGCGAGGCGAGGGCCGTGCTGCCTCGACTGACCCGAGGAGTGCATCGGCCTCGTCGACGAGAGCCAGATCGGCTTCGGTCCAGGGTGCGCGTGTGACGTCGGGGTCGCGGCGGCGGTGCAAGCACTTCTGCTCGTCGTCGTCGAGCAGCGTTCCCGACGCGGAGCGGACGAGCGCCCGGAAGCCGAGGAGATCGTTCACGAGCTCGGCCCCCGAAAGCACCGGCCACGCGCGTTCGAGCGCCTCTTTCACCTCCGGCCGGCTGCGGAACCGGACGCGCAGCTCCTGCTCCCACCCCTCGGGCGTAGATTCACCACGCGCGAGCGTGCCCGCGATGCTCGTGTCGAGTGCGGAATCGCGATCGAAGATGCTCGTAACGTTGGGCGCGGGCGAGTCGGCGGTGCGCTCGCGATACGCACGGATCGCGGCGTTCTTGTAGCGCGCCACCAGAAGGTCGTACAGGCGGCGCGCGACGTAGGGGCGATTCTCGTTGTGCGTGGCGCGCCGCCGGCGCGCGGCTTCGATGATGCGTGCGGTGTCGGAACGCGAGATGCGGACACGGAACCCGTCGATCAGCACGATGAGATCGCGCGCGAGGGAACGCTCCCGATCGAGGACGGCGCGTTCGATGACACGCGCCATGCGCGCGTCACCCTTCAGCCGAGCGGCCTCGTCGGTGTCGGTGCCCACGACGCGCATGCGCGGTTTGAGGCCCGAGATCGTCGAGAGCTGCACGTCCTGCTCGCCGAGTGAGGGCAGGACGTGCTCGATGTAGCGCAGGAAAACAGGGCTCGGCCCGACCAGGAGGACACCCTGGCTCGCGAGCCGGCGCCGGTGCGTGTAGAGGAGGTACGCGGCCCGATGGAGCGCGACCGCGGTCTTGCCGGTGCCCGGACCGCCTCCCACGACGAGCACGCCGGCGATGTCGGCTCGGATCGCCTCGTCCTGCTCCGCCTGGATGGTCGCGACGATGTCGCCCATCCGGCCGGTGCGGTTGCGTTCGAGCGCGGCGAGGAGCGCTCCTTCACCCGCGACCCGCAGGCCCTCGTCCTCGACCGCGAGCTGGTCGAAGACCTCGTCGTCGAGCCCGGTCACTTCCCGGCCTTTGCGGGTGATCAGGTGGCGCCGGCGGACGACGCCCATCGGCTCGACCGCGGTGGCGCGGTAGAAGGGTTCGGCGACCGGAGCGCGCCAGTCGACGACGAGCGGAGTGTGGCCCTCGTCTTCGACCGCGAGCCGGCCGACGTACCAGCGGGCCGACCGTTCGAGGTCGAGCCGGCCGAAGACCAGGGGCGACTCCCCGATATCGAGATCGGCGAGGCGTCGCTGGGTCACGTCCCAGGCGATGTCGCGCTCGAGTCGTGCCTGGTGGGTGCCCCCGGCGCGCACGTCGGCGTATGCCGTCCGGACCCGTTCGGCCGCGGCTCGCATCGCCTCCAGCCGGGCGTATGCGGCAGTCACGTAGGCCTGCTCGGCGGCGACTTCCGGGTCGATTCGGTCGGGCAAATCGCTCCCCTGGATCGGCGGAACGAGATTTCGGGATCCGTCAGTCTACTGGGTCGGGCGCGAACGCCGATCTCGCACAACGGATGTCGGAGCCCTCCCGACGGCCGCCGCTCTAGGCTCACGGCCGTGCCGAGCGCCCTGTTCTTCACCCCTGACGCCGACGCCAACCGGCTCCTCGCATCGGAGCCGCTCGCGGTCATGATCGGCATGCTGCTCGACCAGCAGGTCCCGATGGAATGGGCGTTCAACGCGCCCGCGCTGCTGAAGGAGCGGCTGGGCGGCGGCCCGCTCGACGCGACCGCGATCGCGAAAATGGATCCCGCCGAGCTCGAGGCCGTGTTCCGCGACAAGCCTGCTTTGCACCGCTATCCCGGCTCGATGGCGAAGCGAACGCAAGCGCTCTGCGCGTTCCTCGTCGAGCACTACGACGGGCGCGCGGAGGCGGTCTGGATTGGGGTCGGGTCCGGCGACGAGCTGCTCGCCCGCGTCGTCGCGCTCCCGGGCTTCGGGCAGGCGAAGGCCCGAATCTTCGTCGGCCTGCTCGGAAAGCGGCTCGACGTTCGGCCGCCCGGCTGGGAGATCGTCGCCGCCGACTGGCCCTCGATCGCCGACGTCGACTCGTTCGAACGCGTGCTCGAGATCCGCGAAAAGAAGCGGGCGATGAAGGCCGCGGCGAAGGCGGCCGGCCCGAAGCACTGACGCCGGAGCCTCCCGTCAGGGAGATTTCGTCGACGTCACGGTTTGGCTGTCGGTCGCCGTCGCCCCGCCCGACTGCGCGGTGAGCGTGTAGGTGTGCGCCTTGCCGTCACACGCGAAGTACTCGAGGTGGTCCTGCGCGCCGCTCGGAAACGAGCTGAACGGGTGCCCGTCGATCGAGAGCTCGACCGTCTTCGATCCCGATGACATCCATCGCAGTTCGATCATGGTGGGCGTATTGCATGCGACAGGCGACTGGGGCGAGATCACGAACCCCGTGATGACCACGTGAGCCGAGCCGCCGGTGGGCGTCGAAGTTGCGGTTGTGGATGTGGTCGGGGTTGTGGTTGTGGTCGGAACGGTCGTGGGCGCGGTATTGACGGGTGCCGTCGTCGACGGGCCGGTGGCGACGGGCAGGGTCGCGGCCGGAGCCGTCGTGTCCGGCGTCGTGGACGAATGCCCGGCGCTGCACCCTGCCAGCGCCACCACGACGATCGCACCTCCGACGGCGCCCTTCAGACCCTGTGCGAAGCGCCCCATGACCGGAGGATAGGAGCCGGACCGAACCGCTGCCCGAGGTTGTGAGCGTGCCAACTGTTGGGAGGGGAGTGTTGGCGACGGGTCGTTCCGTCAGGCTTTCGTATCCTGTCGGGGCATGTCGGGCTTCGTCGATACCGCGCAGGCAAACCTGAAAGGCGGCGACGGCGGCGCGGGCTGCGTTTCGTTCCGGCGCGAGGCGCATGTCCCCAAGGGCGGTCCCGACGGCGGGGACGGCGGCCGGGGCGGTGATGTCTGGCTGCAGGCGAACCGAAATGTCGCGTCGCTGCTCGCGTTCCGTGATCACCCGCACCGCAAGGCGGGGTCGGGTACGCACGGCAAAGGTCAGAAGTTGCACGGCAAGAAGGGGGGCGACCTCGTCGTGGATCTCCCGGAGGGCACCGTTGTGCGTTCGCGTGACGGTGAGTTGCTCGCCGACCTGCTACACCACGGCGACCGCTGGCTTGCGGCGCAGGGAGGTCAGGGCGGACGGGGCAACGCGCGGTTCCTGTCGAACGCGCGCCGGGCGCCGAGCTTTGCGGAGCAGGGAGAGTACGGCGAGGAACGGTGGCTCCAGCTGGAGCTCAAGCTCCTCGCCGATGCGGCGCTCGTAGGTTTTCCGAACGCCGGAAAGTCGACGCTGATCTCGACCGTCAGCGCGGCGAAGCCCAAGATCGCCGACTATCCGTTCACCACGCTGGAGCCCCATCTCGGCGTCGTCCGCTGGCAGGACCACGAGTTCGTGCTGGCCGACATTCCGGGCCTGATCGAGGGTGCGGCGGAGGGTCGCGGGCTCGGGCATCAGTTCCTGCGCCACATCGAACGCGCGCGCGTGCTCGTGATCCTCTGCGACCTCGCTCCGATGGACGGTAGGTCGCCCGCGGAACAAGAGCGCGTCCTGCTCGACGAGTTGGCTCGTTACCGTCCGGAGCTGTTGGACCGACCGCGGCTGGTGGTCGGGAGCAAGGCCGACGTCGCGGCTCCCGACGCCGTCTTCGACGGGTTGCGCATCGCGAGCGTGACGCGCGCCGGGCTCGACGAGTTCCGCGGAAGGCTCGCCACATTGATCGACGACGCCCGCGCGGCCGAAGGCGAACGCGAGCCGTACGTGATCCTGCGCCCGCAGGAACAAGGCTTCTCGGTCGTGAGCGAGGGTCCGCGCACCTGGCGCGTCCAGGGGCGTCCGGCCGAGCGAGCGGTCGCGCTAGCCGACCTCACGAATCCCGACGCGATGGCATACATCCAGCAGCGTTTGTCGCGCATGGGAGTGGAGAAGGCGCTGGCCCGCGCGGGCGCGGTCGACGGCGACGTCGTGCACATCGGTGATCACGAGCTCGTGTTCGAGGAGCCCGCCTAGTGGCGTCCATCTCGGTGGTGAAGGTCGGCACCTCGTCGATCGCGAAGGAGTCGGGTGAGCTCGACGACGCCGCGCTGCGGAAGCTCGCGGGCGATCTCGCTTCGGCGCGCCGCGACGGCCACGATCTCGTACTCGTGATGTCCGGCGCGATCGCGGCGGGCATGCCCGCCCTGGGGCTGGACCGCCGACCGACGGACATCGGCACGTTGCAGGCGATCGCCGCGGTCGGCCAGCCGCTGCTGCTCGCGCGCATGAACGCGCTGCTCGGCCCGCTCGGGATCGTCGCCGGTCAGGTCTTGCTCACCCCCTACGATTTCACGCACCGCAGCCAGTACCTCCACGCGCGCGAGACGCTGCAACGGCTGCGCGAGCTCGGCGTGATGCCGGTGGTGAACGAGAACGACACCATCGCCGACGACGAGATTCGCTACGGCGACAACGACCTGCTCGCCGCGCTCGTCTCCCATCTCGTCTATGCCGACACGCTGCTGCTCCTCACCGACACCGGCGGCCTCTTCACTGCCGACCCGCGCCGGGACGCGGGCGCCTCGTTGATCGAGGAGATCGTCGAAGTCGACGACGCGGTCGAGCAGGCGGCCGGCGGCGCCGGCACCGAGCGGGGGAGCGGCGGGATGGCGAGCAAGCTCGCGGCCGCGAAGATCGCGGCGTGGTCGGGCGTACGCGCGGTCATCGCGTCGGCGTCGGCCCCCGACGTCATCTCCAACGCGCTCGCCGGTCGTGCGGTCGGGACTTCCTTCGCGCCCCGCGCGACCCGGCTGTCGGCGCGCAAGCTCTGGATCGCGTTCGCGCAGGGTGCGACCGGGCGGATCACGGTCGACGCCGGAGCGCGGAGCGCGTTGGTCGACGGCGGGAAGTCGTTGCTGGCGGCCGGAGTCCGGGATGTGACCGGAGTCTTCGACACCGACGCGCCCATCGAGATCGCGGGTGACGACGGTCGCGTGTTTGCCAAGGGCTTGTGCCGTTACGGCGCCTCGCAGCTGCGCGCGGTGGCGGGAAAGCGCTCGGTTGACCTCCCCGCGGGATCGCCGCAGGAGGTCGTCCACCGCGACGACCTCGTCGTCCTGCCCTGATCCGCGTGCTACGGACCGCGAGATGCGCGCCACGGAGCGCGGTCTTTCTCGCCGCGCGCTCTTGCGCGCCCCGACGACTTCCGTCACACT